>Ga0255767_1000319_pt1 | contig 42573 bp, 26 predicted proteins | sample 071ome_24_FD_179967 | JGI IMG/M metagenome (GOLD analysis project Ga0255767, IMG submission 179967) | Coastal salt marsh microbial communities from the Groves Creek Marsh, Skidaway Island, Georgia - 071402CT metaG (version 2) | ecosystem: Environmental > Aquatic > Marine > Intertidal zone > Salt...
CTCTCTCTCTCTCGCCCTCTTCTTCTTCTTCTTCTTCTTCTTCTTCTTCTTCTTCTTCTCAAAGGGGCTTTTCTCTCTCGATTTTTTATCGTCGGGCGCGTAGGAAAAAAAGTCTCTCGTCTCACGTCCTAAACCCTAAACATCTAAACCCTAAACATCTCGTTCTTTCTTTCTTTCTCTCTCTCCGCAGAGAAGAGCCAAAGAAGTCGCGCTGCAAAAGCGCTCCTCGAGCGTTTTAATCAACGCGGGGCTGCTGCTGAGCGAGAAGAAGAAGAAGAAGACGATGATGGATCAGAGGAGGCCCGAAGACGACGATGGCGCCGCGCTTCTGTTAAAAAAAAAGAGAAGAGTGATGGAGGAAATCGCAAAGGCGAAACTCGAATCGAAGGAGCGGTCGAAACGCGCGAAAGCGGACGGGAACGAACTGTGCGCGCCGAAAAGAGACGGGCCGGAGGTGAATTTTCCGACGAGTAAAGAGGAGTACGAGGAGTTGCGACGACGAAGCGTCAAAGTCGTCAGTACGAAAGCTTCCACCACCAACGACGACGACGACGCGAAGAAAATGGAAAAAGAAGAAGAACAGAAAGAGGAAGAGACTGGCGCACAAGCGAAGAGAGAAAAAGAGGAAACGAAATGGGTTCAATCGTACGACCAGACGAACGAGAAATTCTATTACTTCAATCCGACGACGAGGGAAACGAGGTGGGAAGCGCCGGAAGAGACGAGCGGGACGATGACGATAAAAATTGTCAAAGACGAGAGCGCGTTGAAAGAACACAAGAAGAGAGCGCTGCTGGCGAGCGTGAGCGAGGAAGAGTTGAAGGCGATTGAGAGAGAAGTGAGAGGAGAGATGGGATTGAACGACGACGATAGAAACAAGAGCGAACGCAACGACGGCACGAGCATGAGCGTGCCGCCGCCGCCGCCGCCGGGAACGAGCGCATCCGCGGCGGCGCCGCAAATGGCGTGGGAATACGAGGACGATTCCGGTAATTGGCAAGGACCGTTTCAAACGGAACAGTTGCAGATGTGGCGAGCGGCGTTGCCTATGAATTTGAAGGTGCGGCAACACGGAACGACGAACGAATCTGAATATACCTCGTTAGCTTTGTTATTAGGCGACGCGCATTTGAGGAAAAAATGTGAAGAGTTAGGGGCGACGTTACCGTTGAGATGTACGGCGGTGGAGGCTGAGCAGGTGATGATGGCAGCCATCGCGGCGCGAGATCGAATCGTGAAAGAGAGTTTGAACGGGCTCGCTGACGATGAATTGGATGACGACGATGACGACGAAGGAGGAGGAGAAGAACAAGGCGTGGATGGATTTGGTAACGCAGGCGCAAAGAAACCAAACCGATGGGCGCAAGCCGCTTTGGAAGGTTTACCGGAAAACGATCGATTAGAACAAGAGAAAATAGCCATAGAAAACGCAGCGGGCGTGCGCTCGAGCGCGCGTACTAACGCGGACGATGAAAATGAAGATGCATCTGAACGATTCGCTTCGGTTGGAACGTACAACAGAGTCACTGGTCGCGTTACCGCCGAGGTCAACGAGCTTCTCCAACGTCGTCGCGCGGCTGGTCCGCCTGGCGGCGCTGGCGCCGCGTATCGGAACATCGGTTTAGAAAACTACATAGACCCGGCAAAGATGGACGAGGCAATGAAAGAGATTCAAAAAGCAAGACACAAAAAGTTATCGAGAGCAGAAATAGAGAAACGAAAAGCGAGAAGAAAGGAGATGAAAAAGAAGCACGGCGATAACTGGCTCCGCGAAGAGTGGGCGGATTAATAGAAGTAGCGCGTTAGAGATTGAATCAATATTCTTATTAATATACTGATGGTAGTAATAATAGTAATAAATTTTAGCGTACGCGTCTTACAAATATAATAAAAAATGAACCACAAATCGTCATCGCAAAATCGTCTTTGAAAGTTATGTGTTGTTGTATATTAAAGCATCGATGCGGCGTTGCGGCGTGCTGTGCTGTCCTCGTCTTTCGTTCGCGACGTATTCTTTTTTTTTAGAACGAATAAACCTTCACGCCATCGTCTTCCGCCGAGGAAGATGCAGAAGACGAACCACCGTCTTTAAATCTCCAATACCCGGCGAGCATCGAACCGAGACAGCTGTGCACGGTCGCGGAAATCGCGGGGACTACCGCCACCAACGGATCCTTGGCGAAATGTGCACTCGCCAAGACGACGCCCAACGCCGAATTTTGCATGCCGACTTCGATACTCGCGGTTCTCGCGTCTCGGCTCGGAAAGCCAAAGACTTTCGCTCCGACGTACCCAAACAAAAATCCAAGCGCGTGCAAACAAATAACTGCCAACAGGATGTCTTGTCCGGCGCTTAAAATCGCCCCGGAATGTTTCCCGATGACCGAAGAGCAAATCAACGCCACCGCGCCGACGGCTAACGGCGGACACACCGGAGACACAATCTTCGCGACTCTCGGAAAGATCTTCTTCAACGCAAAACCAGCGATGACTGGCAAGACCACAACTTGCGCGACAGAAGCGACCATGGCCATGGAATCAACCTCAATGATTCCAGTCGGCGCGCCTTTCGTCTTGGACGCGGCGACCAACAACGGCGCCATCAACTTACTCGTCAACAACGGCGTCGCAAACGCCGCTAAACACGTGCTCAACGTCGTCAACGCCACCGATAAAGAAACGTTCGCGTTCGCCAAAAACGCCACCACGTTCGACGCCGCGCCACCCGGGCAACACCCGACCAAAATCAAACCAAGCCTCGCGCTCTTCTCCATCCCGAACGCCTGCCCGACGAAGAAGCCGAGCAACGGCATGATGGTAAACTGCAACAACGACCCGAGAAAGACGCGCGCGGACCCTTTCACCGAGAACATTTGCTTCAGCGACCCTTCGTCCAGGGTCACGCCCATCCCGAGCATGGCAACTCCCAACGCCGGAGTCACGATTTCTGGTTTCGAGAGCGGCGCGACCAGCTCAGGCTGCAACACGCCGAGTGCAGCGCCGAGAACAATCCACACCGGGAACAAGTTGGAAATACTATTCAGAGTAGATTCGATCGAACATCGCGCCGAAAAAGCGTTCGGTATCATCGCGTCGCCTCTTTTTACCGCCATCACCGTTCTCTTTTTCGTCGTCTGAATCGTCGTCGTCGAGAGAGAGGCAGAAGAAGATTCGAATACAGTTGAAACGCATCTCTTTTCCCCAAAACGCGAAGAAGAAGAAGAAGCCACTCTGGCGCTCTTCTGTTTTTGAACCAAACCAACGCGCGAGGAGCACGATCTCAAACAACCGCGCGAAGAAGAAGAAGAAGAAGAAGAAGAAGAAGAAGAGAGGAAAGCGCTCGATCGAGACGAAGTGCCCGCTGCGATCATCATCGACATCATCATCGACATTTTTAGTATTAGTTTTAGTAGAGGTAGTTTTGTGGAGTCACTCTCTGCTATCTATGTATGCTCTCTGTCTGCCACACGCTATTCATCAATCGCAAAGTCAAAAAACTCTGGAGTCGTCGTCGTGGGGGCTCTGACAGTGTCTGATATTGATTCCATAACGATCGATTTTTTTTCGAAAACGAGAGACGAAAACTTCTTCCTCTCTTCTCTTTCTTTTTCGAAAGTTTTTTCTTCTTCTCTGATGTGTTTTTCCCCAACAACATGACGGGGAACAACAACAACACGAATAATAATAACGGTGGTTTTGATGGTGGTCGTACTAAAAACACCGAAGAAGAAAGGAATTCTTCTCGAGAACAGTTGGAGGAGATTCGTCGTTTACACGCGGCGAGGTTCCGCGACCAGCGCGCGCTGCCTTTACCGCCGAGAAATCATCGTCGCCAAAACAACGCGCCGGTTCCAAGAAACGAATCGACGTTTTCGGACTCCTCCGGGGCCTCCAACTCCGCGCGAGGAAGAGAAGGAGGAGAAGGAGTGCGGGGACAACAAAATCAACAACAGAGAACTGGAATTACGAATTTAATACCCGGAGCGCTGAACGTTGGGATCGCGATGGCGCACGCCAGACACGCGTTGGGGAGGCATTTGCAGCAAAGGCACCACGAACAACAGCTACGAGAAGAAGAAGAAGAAGAAGAACGAAGAAGAAGAGGACGAAGAGAAGACGACGCGCCGCCGCCGCTGGAGAATGAATACGCAGACGTAGATATGGACGGAGATGATGATGAAGATTTGGAAGATGAGGAAGATTTGGAAGACGAGGAAGACGATGCGGATATTCCAGACGACGAGGACATCTTGCCGAAACCGTCGTATCTGACCGACGACCATTTGCTCGCGCTGGAGTGCGCCAAGACCGGGAAGGCGCCAGAGCAGTTAGAGAGCGAGTATAAAGACGAGTTGTTAGCGAGGAAGTGGCAGATTAAAGAGGCGAGGATGGAAGAGAGGAGGCAGAGGAGGAGAGAGGAGAGACGACTGGCGCGGCAACAGCAACAGGAACAAGAAGGGTCGAGAGTGCGAAGGAGAGACGAGGTGAACGAACGGCCGGGGGATTCGGTTCGACGAAGGCAAACGAGGATCGAGATACAAGTCGGAGGGCCGAATGGACCAGTTTTTCGATCCGTTATGGGTGGTCCGGGTATGATGGGTATGCTCGGTGGAAACGTTGGACAAGAACAACAAAGCGATCCGTTTCTAGAAATCATGCGACAAATGCTCGGACAACGCGCGCCGGGCGAGGCCAGAGAGGACGTTTTGAACGATAACGATCGATTCGAAAGGGCGTTTAGGAATATGTTTCAATCGGTAGAACAGGAAAGCGCGGCTGCGATGGGTGCTGGCGCGATGCCGGCTAGATTCGCGCCTAGATCCGTCCAAAGTTTCGGAGACTTAATACGAACCATGCAACAACTCGCGGCCCAGCACGCCAACGGAAGGGAAAATTTAGCGGAAGCGCCTTTGACGCAACAACAAATCGACGCCATGGAAACCATCACCGCTAAAGGTGATGAGAATGACGGCACGTGTGCGAGTTGCTCGGTTTGTTTGTCCGATATTGAAGGCGGAGAAAACATGAAGAGGTTATCGTGCGGTCACTGCTATCATTCGCCGTGCATTGATACTTGGTTGTTACGGTCTCGCATTTGTCCGACGTGTAGACACGACTCGACGAAACCTCCTACGGCAGCCGCATCGACTGAAGCGGGACGAAGGAGCGATATGGATTAGATAAACACAACAACTACTAGTAAAAAAAAACACAACAACCCGCGCGCAGCTTATAGAGAGATTAAATACACATATACACATGTTATTGCTTGAAAATGTATACTGATATACAGCATTAAAAATTTCTAGTTTTACAGCGGGCTGCGCTTTAGCTATATCTATTCTTTTTAGTACATCGTCCACTCAGACATTTTTCTCTTCACTTGCATCTTTTCGAGCAGTAACCGTAAATCGTTATCGTCTTCGGAATCCTGCTCTTCTTCTTCTTCTTCTTCTTTTATTTCAGATTTAACGACGGTTCCGCCCTCCGTATCGTCAGAGTCTTCTCGTTCCTCACCCTGACCGAAGAATCGAATCGTTTTCGGCTGAAGATCGGATCCATCGCCTCCTACATTATTCCTACCAGGTTGACCACGATCCTGTCCTTCCTCAACTTGGCCTTCTCGCTCCTTTTTTGCCTTTGACAACTCCTGATATTGTTTTTCCAACGCCAATCGCTCAGCTTTCTTGACGTAATAGGTCCCCGTTTTCTTCTTTTCCACGTGTGCAGGCTTGATCTTTTCGTCCGCGATGGCCTGTAGCAACTCTCCTTCATCCAACATGTGCGCAAGTTTCCATCGCGCGATTTTCCAACGCGAGTAGTCATTCCCAGTTTTCTCGAAGACCATTCTCTCGAGGACGTCTCTCGGGATTTTGAGATGAGCGGTGGCGTAAAACGTGCCCGGTGGTGCGCGTTCCATTTCTGGAAGCGTCGGTAACAGGCTTACTCGTCTAGCGCCTTTTTCTTTTGGCTCTTTCGGCTCTCGTTCATTCAAGCTCTCCTTCGCAGTCTTTCTGTTTGCGCCGCTTCGCGTTCCTGGGATGCTTCCTTGCGTTTCTCGCAGCGTTGCTCTCATCCGCGTCATTTGTTTTCTAGTCATATCGCGCCCCTTACGGAAGCTTTGAGGTTGCTGCTGTCCGGCACCGGTGGAATTGATGCGTTGTTTCTTTGGTGGAGGTTTTCCCTCTTCGTCTGTTGACTCGGAGTCCTTGTCGACCATCTCGTCCTTCACGTCATCATCGTCGTCGTCATCGCCAGAATTGCCGGCATCGTCTCGATCTTCTTCTTCTTCTTCTTCTTCATCCTCGTCATCTTCAGACGACGCATCTGAATCCGCGTACCTGAGAGGATTTAGTTTCCTGAGCTTTTTGACTTTTTTCTTTCGTTGCGGTCGCTTCTTCACCTCTGGCTTCTCTTCTTTTTCTTCTTCCCGTGCTTCTTCTTCTTCTTCTTCGCTGACATCTTCTTCTTGCTCTGTCTCCAATTCACTTTTACGCTTCAATCGATTTCGCTCTTTCGAATTGTTGCGCCTCCTTGTCGTTACTATAGTCGTGTCTTGCTCGATCGTCCTGAAGTAAATGTATTTCTGTATATTTTCTTTGTGCGCTTTTAGAGAGCATCCGAATTTCTTTTCTAGCTCTTCGCGAGTCTCCCTGGGTGATATTCGTTGCCTCCTACCTCTTTGATTCGATCAACAATCTCGAACACGGCCTCCTTCAGCTCTTCGTCGGTCGGCGGTGATCCTGATTTGCGCACGCGATGCTGTCTTCTCCGAATTGGCATGTCGTCGTCTTCATCGTCGTTTTTATCGTCTTCATCTTCATCGCCGTTGCCACCATCGCCGCTGTTATTGTTGTTCTTGTTGTCGAGATCCTTGGCATCTCCTTTCCCTTCTTCCCCTTCTTCGTCATCATCACCATCACCACCGGCCGTATCTTCGTGAGCGTCATCTGGTGCATCATCACCACCATCGTGCTGTGCTTCGTCGTCGTTGTCCTCTGCGTCAGTGACTTTTGCAGTGATAAATGTTGTCGTGCGATCATCAACTTCTTCATTTTCTTCTTGTGACTGTTGTTGCGATGGAGTTTTCTTCTCACCACCTCTGAAGAACAACCGTTTCACCGGTGCAATGATGGAAGAAAACCATTTACTAGGACTTACGGGCGTTGCTGTCACCTCTTCTTCTTCAGTTCCATGCCCGATGGCGCCGTCAGCAGACTGTGTAGGAACAATATCATCGTCCTCGTCGTCGTCCTCCTCCTCCACGTCATCGTCTTCGACCGTTTCCTGCGATTGTTTTTGCCGCTCTCTTTCTTCTTCTTCTTCTTCTTCTTCTTCTTCTTCTCCTTCTTGTTTCTTTTCAGCATCATCGTCTTGTTCGTCATTCTCTTCGTTCTCAAAAATATTTGCGCCATCTTCGCCGTCGTTTACCTCTTTTCGCTTCTCTCTTTCTCGAAGCTCTTCCTCTCTTTGTCTCATTCGCTTTTCGAGAAATGCGTTGAGCGCATCGAACCCATCGCTTTTTTGGTTGCTCACGAGCGGTATGCGACTGGCGAGTTGTTGTTTCGATGGACCTCGCACGGACGGCTGTGATTTGAGGTTCGACTTGTTGTACAACTCTTCTTCTGAGGAATGAAGAACGACGTTGTTTTCCACGTGCGTATCGTTTTTGGTGTTGCTCCGCTGCTTTTGCGCTGTGCCGCCTCGAGTCGTTAAGCTTTTTGGCAACGGTAATCTTCTTCTGTTCGGCGGTAAAGGTGGCACAGAAAGTTCCTCTGGAGTTTCTTCTTCTTCCATCTCGTCTTCCTCCGGATTTTCTTCTTCTCGATCTTTTTCTTGTTGTTGTTGTTGTTCTTTATCAATCGGTTGTAAACGCAGCGGCAACTTCTTATTTGCGAGCGCGTATTTCGTCGCTTGCTTGATCGGTGAAACGATTCTCATCTTGTGAAGCGTTTCTTTAACGTCACCTTTAACGCCCCGGGGTGACGACGCAGAAAGCAGTCGCACGTCTGAAATTTCGTCTCGAGGCGAATCGCTCGGAAGCCTCATCCTCGCCAACAGTTTCGACGCGTTCATTTTTGTCGTTGTGGCTGCTACTCCCTCGTATCCTCTTTCTGCTTCCAACGCTGATTTTAACATCGGATTCTCTTCCGATTGCGACGATGGCCGCAAAAGTGGTTCCAGTCTTCTCACGTGTACTGAGCGAACCTCCGATAACCCTTTCCTCTCTGCCTCCTTCAACGTGTCGTCCCTCGTGTTACCTATAATTTTCCTCGGTTGGATTCTTCTCACGAACGTTTCCAGTTCGCGATAGCTACTGTGCAAAGAATACGGCACCGACCGGCGAACCCAGTCTGATTTCTCTTCGTTCGTCATTTTCTCTCGTCTCCTTGTATCCATATCTCGTCTTTCATCTTCCTCTCGCATCTGTTCGGTGACGCGCGCCCAGCCCGTTGGACTGATGACTAAAGGTCCCCACTCTTTACTGTTCTTGAGGCCAGCAACTAACGGTCCGCACACGTTCTCTTTGTTTCTTCCCATGCTCTTAGGAAGCACGCGCACTCTCGTGGTCTCGTTTTCTCCTAGTTCGCTACACACGTACTCTTTCCCGAATCCTAACTTTAACCAATCGTTGTATCGATCTTTGTGCAAGTAGACTTTCGATTTCGTCGCTTGGCTCAGCGCTATGACGATATCTTCTTTGCCTAAAGAATCTAACAGAAGAATCACAGGACGTTCCGGTTCGATTTCCGTGACTAACTTTACGATGCGTTCTAAAGCAACCGCGCGAGGTGGATGATCGTACTCTGGATTATTGTACGTGTTGTCGAGATACAAAACGTCCACCGGTGGCGTTTTTGAGTTATCGAGCACTTTCGGCAACGGCGTAGCATTCTTCAAAGCCGTCGCCTTGCTGTTGTCGTACCCAAGGTCTTGAGAACCCGTCAAACTCGCACTGCTCGAAGACCACATTCCAGCCGAAAGCGGCGTATCGTTTATCATGCCAAAAAAGTTCCTCCTGAACCCGCTGCTGCTGCCGAAGCTTCCTCGGCTCCCGGGCATCGGGAAACTCATCCTCTTACCTCTCGGCAAACTCCCGCTCCAATCTTCCCTCCGGAAATCTCCGGTGTGTAAAACTTTCCCGAACTTGCCTTCGAACACAAACATCGCAGATCCTGGGCAGTGGCCCGCATCCAACGTGTACACGTTGAATCTCATATCTTCCCCGGAATTGTTGTTTTCCCCGTCGTCTCCGTTCCTCGAACCGACTCGAACCACCTCCACGGAATCAAACTCTAAAACTTTCACTTTGGATTCTAACCTCGGATACCGTTTCACGAGCAAAACTTTCGTGATTTCCGTGCAATATATCCTCCCGTTCGCGTCGTTTTCGAACACATCCTCTCGCAATCCACGCAAGTGATCTTGGTGCGCGTGCGTTAAAAAGTAAAACGTTGTCGTTCGCGCGTTGACGTTCGTTTTCTTCTTCCAAGTGTCCACGAAAATTTCGAATCCCGCGAAGCGCAGCGCGCACTCCGAGAGCAACGCCGACGACGTCTTCGCGTTTCCCGCCGCCGGTGCCGGTAACGAAGAAGAATCTCCTCGAACGGCGAATACTCTGGCATCTTCTTCTTCGCCATCCGCGCGCGGCATGTGCTTTTTGTTAGTATTTAACACGAAGTTGTTGCGAATGTTTTCGCGCATCTCTTGTTTTGAAGAGTGCACACAATTAATAATCGTATTTTGTTCTTGCCTTTTCGCGTCCTAAACCCTAAACCCTAAACCTATTTTTTTTTAAAGAGAGCCTCCCCGCACGCACGCGAGAGGGAAATCACGCCTCATACTACATACTCTACTTTCTTCTGTTTGAAGATATCTATCTGCGCGCGCAACGCATAGGAAGAGAAAGGGAGACTCTTTTTGCCACCACCAGTTGTTCTTCTTCCTCTCAAACTCGTCGAGAAAAAGAAGATGGATTTAGACGGCGTGTTCGACGACGACGATGGCACGACGGAAGTCCTCAACGATCTGAAAAACTCCACCACGGAAGACGTCGTCATGCGAGTGCGCTTGCTGGAGAATGAAATACGCGTTTTGAGAGACGAGAGCAATCGATTGCAACTGGACGTTTCCTCGGAGCGAGAGCGAGTGAAAGATAACCAGGAGAAGATTAAACTGAACAAACAGCTTCCGTATTTAGTGGCTTCGATTGTGGAAATTTTAGATCTCCAACCGGAAGACGAGGACGAAGAGGCGGACGCGCAAGCGGATTTGGACGCGCAGAGGAGCGGGAAAGCGGTGGTTTTGAAAACGACGACGAGACAGACAATATTCTTACCGATAGCAGGGTTAGTAGACGCGAAGGATTTGAAGCCGAGCGATTTAGTTGGCGTGAACAAAGATTCGTATTTGATTTTGGACACGCTGCCGGCGGAGTACGACTCTAGGGTGAAAGCGATGGAGGTGGACGAAAAACCGACGGAGGATTACTCCGACGTCGGCGGGTTAGATAAGCAGATTCAAGAGATGAGAGAGGCGATCGTTTTGCCGATGACGCACAGAGAACACTTCATGAAACTCGGCATACGAGCGCCGAAAGGATGTTTGTTGTACGGCCCGCCGGGGACGGGGAAGACGTTGCTGGCTCGAGCGTGCGCGGCGCAAACGAACGCGTGTTACTTGAAGTTAGCTGGCCCTCTTTTGGTGCAAATGTTTATCGGAGATGGGGCAAAATTAGTGCGAGACGCGTTCGAGTTGGCGAAAGAGAAAGCGCCGGCGATTATTTTCATCGACGAAATCGACGCCATAGGTACGAAACGTTTCGATTCCGATACCAACGGTGATCGCGAGGTGCAAAGAACCATGTTAGAATTGTTGAACCAATTAGACGGTTTTAGTTCGGACGATCGAGTCAAAATCATCGCCGCGACGAACCGAGCGGACATTTTGGATCCCGCGTTGTTGCGCTCCGGACGTTTAGACCGAAAAATTGAGTTCCCTCATCCGAACGAAGACGCTCGCTCCCACATCTTACAAATCCACGCTCGTAAAATGAACGTCTCCCCTGACGTAAACTACGACGAGTTAGCTCGAGGCACGGACGATTTCAACGGCGCGCAGTTGAAAGCCGTCTGCGTGGAAGCCGGGATGTTAGCGTTGCGAAGAGACGGAACGATGGTCAATCACGAAGACTTTGTCGAAGGAATCGTTCAAGTCCAAGCGAAGAAGAAGAGCGATTTGGCCTACTTCGCTTAATTACTTTAGTAGCAATAGCAGAGATATATAAAGTGTAAAACAACCAATTCATCCGAGATTGAAAAAAAGAAACCGGGCTTCGCCGCGTAGGTGTGACTTTCTCTTCTTTTCTTCGCTTTTCTTCGTGTTTAGGGTTCTCCTCTTCTTTTTTCCGGGGTTGGGGCTTCCAAAAACGCGCGCGTTTTCTCTCGTCGTGCGTCAGAGCCGAGGAACTACAGAGGAAGAGAAACGCACGAACAACAGACAGAAAAAGAATGGCGATCGCAGCAGAAACGAAGAAAGAAGACGACGAGATTTCGCTCGCGGATTCCGACGACATGGGCGTTGACGACGACGCGGCGTTCGCGTTACCGCCAACAAAAATCGAAATCGACCCAAACACCGGGATCAAAACCGTCACGGAATACCGCGTGAAAGAGGACGGATCGAGAGTTCGGTCGATTAAACGAGTGAAGGTGCACAAAGTGACGAAAACGGTGACGAAGGAAATGTTGGAGAGAAAAAACTGGGCGAGATTTGGCGACGCGGCGAGATATAAACCAGGGGATGAGTCGATGACGGCTGTGAGTTTAGAGGAGATTTTCTTGGAGCGCGCGCGTTTACAACCGAAATCAGAATTGGAGAAAGCGAACGATCCGTTGAAAGCGATGGCGACCAGTCAAACGTCTCTGTTAGTGTGTAGAATTTGCGGTAAGAAAGGGGATCACTGGACGACGAAGTGCCCGTACAAAGATTTGGCGGCGATGGGCGACAAACCGCCGGGAAGCGACGGACCGGGTGGGGATAAAGCGGGCGGCTCCGCCGGCTACGTGCCGCCGTCCAAAAGAGCCGGAGCGAGCGCGAGTGAAGGTGATTCTATGAACAGACGAAGAGAAGAAAATTCGGTCCGAGTTTCCAACTTGTCCGAAGACACGAGAGAGCAAGATTTACAAGAGTTGTTCAGACCTTTTGGTCCCGTGACGAGAATCTACGTCGCGTTCAACAGAGAAACCGGAGAGAGCAGAGGGTTCGCGTTCGTCAACTTCGTCAACCGAGACGACGGCCAAAGAGCCATCGACCGTTTGGACGGCTTCGGTTACGATAACTTGATTTTAAGAGTCGAATGGTCCGCGCCGAGAGAGGAAAGGCGATAAAAAAAAAGAGAGGGAAAAAGAACGCGCGGCCCACTTTATTACTATACCATTAGAGAGAGAGAAAGGAAGAGAGAAAGGAAAGGTTCATCAGTAGCACGAACAACGTTGTTTATATTATGCACACACACACACATCACGTATTAGATTTAAATTTGAAATGAAGTGAAACAAAAGAAGACTCCGCACCTTCCGCCCGCCTCGAAAGAAAAAAAGAACAGCAGCATTTTCTTGCTTAGCACACATTTTGCTTCAAGCACGATAAGGCTCTAAAACTCACGTCATTCTCCTGCTGCGTTTTTTCCCCGAACGCAGATAGAAACACACACATATCGCGTGAAATACGAAGATGGCAGCTGCCGCAACGTCTCCTTCGCTCGCGTCATCGACATCCGTCTGCGCCTCCGTCTCGAAAAATGATGCGAAACATAAAAGACACCATCGTCGTCGTCTGCAACATCATCATCGTCAGCCGTCAACGACTTGGATAACAACACCAATCCAACGAAGAAGAGGGGATTTGCAGAGGTGGAACGCGGCGCCGCCGGCGGAAGGCGGGCCGAAAAAACCACCGGCAACGCGAGAGGAAATGATTGATTTTTTGCGGTCCGGGTGCAAACCGAAAGAGAAGTGGAGGTGGGTTTGATTATTGTGTTATTACGCGTTTTGTGTTTTTCCCTTTTCCCATCTGCTCGTGATGCTTGTGTGTGTGTCTTTTCGCGCGAGGAAAATCGTTTTTACCCCGGTGGACAGAGGATGAAGATGCACTCGACGCATGCTTATTTTGTCTCTGCACCTGATTCTGTATCGTTTTTTGATCGGAGAACTAACCTCGCTTGTTTTTCTTCTCTCTCTCTCTCTCTCTCTCTCTTGCGACGTATCGCTTGCGTGCGCAGAATTGGCACCGAGCACGAAAAGTTTGGCTTTTCGTTGACGGATAACAGCAGGATGCCTTACGCGGTTATCGATTACGTGTTAACTGGATTAGTCGAGCGATACGGGTGGACGCCGTTGAATGAGAAGTGCCCGGTGATTGGTTCGTGCACGAACGCGGATGGGACCGTAAGAACGGTGAATATTATCGGCGCGACGAAGAATGGAATGAACGTGACTTTAGAGCCGGGAGGACAGTTTGAGCTTTCCGGGGCGCCGTTGGATACGTTGCACGAAACCGTAGAGGAGACTAGAGCACACATCAAGCAAGTGTGTGAACTCGCCGCGGAAAAAGGGTACGGGTTTTCCGGGATAGGATTCGACCCGAAACATTCCGTGGAGGAAGTGCCGATGATGCCGAAAGGGAGATACAACATCATGAAGAATTACATGCCTAAAGTCGGGACGACTGGATTAGACATGATGTTTCGCACGTGCACGATTCAAGTGAACGTCGATTTCTCGAGCGAAGCGGATATGGTAAAGAAATTTCAAACGTCGTTGGCGTTGCAACCGTTAGCTACGGCTTTGTTTGCCAACTCACCGTTTAAAGATGGAAAGGATGCGAACATGTGTTCGTTGCGATCCGACGTGTGGAAGGATACCGATAACGATAGATGTGGGACGTTACAGTGGGCGTTTGATGACGATTTTGGGTTTGAGAAGTACGCAGAGTACATGATGGATGTGCCCATGTATTTTATATATAGAAACGGAGGGTATATTGACGTTACCGGGTTATCTTTCCGCGATTTCATGGCTGGGACATTGAAAATTTTACCTGGCGAAAAGCCTACGATTGATGATTGGGAACAACACTTAACGACGAGTTTTCCGGAAGTGCGATTGAAAAAGTACATGGAAATGCGAGGCGCAGATGGCGGGAGCGAGGAAATGATCACCGCGTTGAGCGCATTTTGGGTTGGAATTTTATACGACGAGAAAAGTTTGGACGACGCCTGGTCTATTTGTAAAAATTGGACGAGCGAGGAGCGAGATTGGTTACGAAACGACGTCACCGCGAACGGGCTGCGATCGACGTTTACAGACGGCACGACGTGTTTAGATTTGTGTAAAAAATGCGTGCAATTAGCGGAGGACGGATTGAAGAACCGGAATTTGGGCGAAGAAAAGTACTTAGCGCCGTTGTGGAACATCGTAAACACCGGAAAATCGCAGGCGGATGTGTTGCGAGAGAAGTTACATAGCGAATGGAATGGTGACGCGACTGTGGCGTTCAAAGCGACGCGATATAAGGCGTAAGGTAGAAAGACACGATGACTGACAGTAACTACGAAAGAATTTGTATATTTTAATATGAAAAGATTATGAAAAGAACGCAGCATTGAATTTTTGGCATCACTACAGAATTACTTAAAACCGGCTAAACGCTACTCTCATTTACAGGTGCTGTAAATACACGACGAATAGTATTACTTGTACTTTCGCACCGTCTTCGCCACGTCGCGAAAGTTTTCGTGTTCGGCTCCACCCATCTCTTCGAACAGAAACATCTCCGTCGTCGTCATCGTCGCGCCTAGCTCTTTCATTTTTTCTAACGCCACCTCTCTATCCACGCTCCTTTGCGACTGCACTCCATCGCACAGCACGAAAGGCTTCAAAATATTCCGTCCCGCTTTTTCGTTGTGTTCCACAATTTGCTTCACCGTTTGGTACACGCACACGTGCGCTTCTACCCCCAACAACAAAACGCGTATCTCGTCCGCGTCGTACATCATCTTTGCCAAACTTTCTTTTCCGCAGAGCGAGTTCGGTTCAACGTTCAAGTCGCCGTCTTTACTCATCAAAATCGCCCGAAGCATCCCAAAATCCGATTTAGCAATCGGAAAATTCTCGTTTACCGCTCCTTCGTTTTCTGCGTGCGTCTCTCGCATGCATTGCAAAACATCCTCCGACGTCTTCCCGAGTTTATTCGGCACTTGTTCCGTCGCGAACACCGGCCAGTTGAACTTTTTCGCGGATTCGATTAAAATCTTCGAGCTTCGAGCGACGGAATCAAAATCCGCGATCGACGGACGGAAACACTCTTGCACGTCGCAGATAAAAACGACCGTTTTCGTAAACTCTTTCCGCCGGTCTCTTTGCTCCGAGATGGATTGTTCCGGGTACCTGTGCGCGCGTTTTTGAAGTCAGAAACAAAAGTTAGTTTTTTTCCAACTGGCAAAAGAGAGAAAAATGAACGAAAGTTTCCCACGCGCGAAAACGCTTGCTCACTCACATCGATTCTATCGCCTGGGTGATGAAATCCTTCTTGCTCGTGTTCATTCCAATCTCCATTATTTTTCTACTTCTTCTCGTTGTTCGTGGTGACGACAAGTGTTGCGTACGAATGAAAGAAGAGCGTGTGCGCAACGCGAGTGCGATGCGTTGCATTTCTTGTGCAGATATTTCGCAAAAGAAACGCGCGAGATATTAACCACATACGCGCGGAGGAGGAGGAGTAACGAAGTAACGGTAGTAATATTTACACGTAGTAGTAGTAGTATTAAAATTCAAAAGGGAACATCACCCAAGCCAAATCATTCGATGAAATCTGTTATATCGTCACGGCGTCCGTTCCCTCTCTTTTCTCTTTCTTTTCGCAATCTCTCTCTCTCTCTCTCTCTCTCTCTCTCTCTCGTTTTGCGCGCTCGTCTACTTATTATAGAGTATTTATTCTCTTTTTGAGAAGCGCGCGAAACCAGCGAGCGTCGCGAATTTATCGCGTCTCGTCTCGGACCTTTTCTTTTAAATCAACAACTTTTCGATGTTTTGCTTCAAGCTTTCGATGCTCGACTTCAACTGACTCCCTTCGTTCGTCGTCACCGACGCGGAAATCACCGGCCTCGAAACCCCGCACGCTCGGCCGAGCGCCTGTTTACTCGGCACGAAAACATACGGCACGTTCTTATCCTCCGCCAAGAGCGGCAAGTGTAACAAAATCTCCAACGGTTCCGTGTCCGCCGCGAGCACGATAAACTCGCAAATGCCTCTGTTCAGCGTCTTGGTCGCTTCGTTGGCGCCTTTTTTCAGTTGCTTGTAGTTGTTCGCCTGTTGGACGATGTCGAGGATGCTGATGGTTAATTGCGCGTCCGCGAGTGGGTACGCTTTTGGGTTTTCGCCGTTGGACATTGTTTTTTATCTGTGTTTGTGTGTGCGCGCGCGTGTGTTTCGCGAGGACGAGAGGAGAGTGTGAGGTCAGAAGAAGAAGAAGAAGAAGAAGAAGAAGAACGAGTAAAAGAAGAAGAGATCCCTCTCTCTTTTCCCGAGAATTCGCCGTCGAAAGAAAGAAAGAAAGAATTGGAAAAGAAAAGGGGATTCGCTTTTTTACCTCTCTCTCTCTCTCTCAGGGTGTCGTTCGCTTCACGGCTCTCACTGTTTTTGAAGTGCAGTTCAAAACTAAAGCTCGGCTGCGTCGCGCGTATCGCGTTCTCTCTCTCTCGCGTCGAAAGAAGAAGTGAAGTCACGCAGTAGTTTCCCAGAGAGAGAATTGGACAGCAGCCGTCATTTGTAATGTTTAGGGTTTAGGGTTTACAAAAAATGGAGCACAAAGGCAAAAAGCTCCGAAACGGTTGAGAAACAAACGCACAAAAAGCAAAGCGCCGCCTGGGCGGGATTTTTTATTTAAAGAATGAAACCGGTTTACCACCACCACCGCGAGTGTAAATCGTGTTTTTGCCGAACGACCAGCGCGTCTTTGTCGTCGTCGTCTTTGAGTCGTTTCAGAAGGAGGAAGAAGAAGAGGGAGAATTTCAACCCCCTCTTCGCTTTTTTTTCCATTCGCGACGGCGTCTGTAAAGGGCCGAAAAAATGGAGAGCGGCTGCGGCTGCTGCGGACGTCTCTTCTTCTTCTTCGGACACGATCGTGGCCATCGCGACGCCAATCGTCCCGCAATTAGGAGGCGTTTCCATCGTTCGAATCAGCGGTGAAAACGCTCGAGCCGTGGCCGGAGAGATTTTTATCCCGAGCTCGAAAAAGTTGAGAGACGACGACGACAAGTTTTCTTCTCGTTCGTTTCAGTCGCACTTGGTGCTTCACGGCACCGCGGTGGATCGATCGAACGCGAACGAAGTCATCGACGAAGTGTTGCTCTTACCGATGCTGAAACCACGGTCGTACACCGCGGAAGACGTGGTTGAAATACACACGCACGGTGGATCGGTGTGCGCTTCGCGAGTGTTAAACGCGTGTTTACGAACGAATATGTGTCGATTGGCGAGGAACGGCGAGTTTACCATGCGAGCGTTTTTGAACGGGAGGTTGGATCTCTCGCAAGCGGAAGCGGTGCATTCTCTGATTCGAGCGGAGACGGACGAGGCGGCGGTGCAAGCGCTGAAGACGTTGCGAGGTGGTTTATCGAACGACGTGAAAGAGGCGAGAAGGAGAATGATTGATGTTTTGGCAGAGTTGGAGGCGCGGTTGGATTTCGACGACGAGATGGTACCGTTGGATGTCGATAAGATTGCGAGAGAGGTGGACGAAGCGAAACAGGTGGCGTTGAGCGCGTTGAAAACCTCGCAAAAGAACGCGAATTTGTCGGTTGGGTGTACGCTGGCTATTGTGGGACGTCCAAACGCGGGAAAATCGAGATTATTAAACCGATGGACGAAGAGCGAACGATCGATAGTCACGGATGTGGAAGGCACGACGAGAGACGTCGTCGAGGCGACGGTGAACGTGAGTGGCGTGAAGATTACGCTGTTAGATACGGCTGGCATAAGAGGTGGAGGTACGAGTAGTAATAATAGCGATAGCGATAGCAGCGATAGTGGTAGCAACGGAGGAGAAGAAATCGAAATAATAGATAAAGTGGAAGCGGTCGGTATCGAACGTTCGAAAATAGCCGCGCGAGGAGCGGATTTGTGTGCGTTCGTTTTAGACGCCAATCGTGGGTGGGAACGCGCCGATGAGACCGTGTGGAAAGAGGCGTTGGACGTGGCGAGGAACGTGATATTCGTCGCAAACAAAATGGACGATATTGCGGAGAGCGCATCCTTGATTGAAGAAATGAAAAGGGACCCAAGCGGGAAGATGAAACCGTTCTTGACGGGTCGATTGCGCGTTCCGGAATACGTGTTGGACAAGTGCACTTTGAACAATGTCGTCTTCTTATCCGCTAAAGAAGGGTTTGGTATCGAAGATTTAGAGTCAAAAGTGTCCAGTATATTCGAATCTGGTCTTTCCAGCGTCGAAGGCGACGCATATTTTGTTTCCTCTCGACAAAGCGAAGCGTTGAAACACGCCGTAGAAGCCATGGAACGCGTGAAAGAATCCGCGCTGAACGATTTGCCGGTGGACTTTTGGACGATTGATTTACGAGAAGCCGCGGTAGCGTTAGGAGAAGTGACCGGAGAAGACGTTTCGGAAGACATTTTAGGAACCATATTTGAGCGGTTTTGTATTGGCAAGTAATAGTACACGTGCGATGCGCTTGTTTTACAACTCTAACTATATACATTCTTTAGAATGCTTTCATCGACAAAGCTCTCAACTGCAACGCGAACGGGCTAAACTTCTCCTCTATTTTACTCTCCTCGTTAGAATGGTCAGACACGATCGCCATGAGCACGTCCGACATCGCCTTAAACGCGAGTAAAATAGAATCTAGCTCGTTCTTCCTTTCTCTTCTACTGCCGCTATTGTCGTCGTCGTCGCCGTCCTCCTCCTCTTCCGTCGCGTCTTCGCCGCGTACCGCCCGTCGCCACGCGTGCACTCGCTCGGTGGTGACGCTCGCATTTTTCGCGATACCGCTCGCCTGTTTCGAAAAGTACAACACGATCTCGTCCAACATCGTTTTCAGTTTCGCTCGCATCGTCTTCACCGTTTTGTCTTTCTTCGCGAACCCGGCGTCCGGAGAAAACGCATCCGCTCGCGCCAGCAAATCCATCAGCTCGCGGATCTTCTTCTTCTCTTTCTGAGGAGGAGGAGGAGAATCTCCGTCCTTCTCCGCTTCCTTCCGCTTCTTTTTCTTCTCTTTCTTTTCTCCTTTCTCTCGTTTTTTCCGTTTCTTCATCTCTCTCTCGTTTTCTTCTTCGTCGATGGATGAAGAAGAACGCGCTCTTCTTCGTCGTTTCTCTTTCTTTCCCGGAGAAGACGATGCGAGCAACGACGGCGGCTCGTTCGTTTCCCGAAGAAGATGCGCTTTTTCTTCTTCTCCTTGCCGCTGCCGCTGCTGCTGCTGCTGCTGCTGCTGCTGCTGCTGCTCTCGCAGCATCTTCGCGATCGCGGCTAAACCGCCGCTGTCTTTCAGCTGCTCCGTCGTGCGCATCGCGTGCGTGTGTTTTGTTATTCGACGTTTTTCGTGTTTGTTTTGTGTCGTTGTTAGTTAGTACTGTACAGTTGTTGTTGTTTACTACGCAAGAGAAAGCGAGCGCCGGGCTAATAAAAAAATCTACTTCCATCACTGCTCATATGAGCACGTTCATCCGATTATTCGCACTACCGATCGTGACCATCTGTTCTTTCAGTTTCACGGTCAACACGCTTCCGTTCACGCCGACGTGAAAATGGTTGGTCTGTTTATCTCTCGTCACGAGGACGGGCAAGTCCGCCTTGGCGCGGGCGCCGCGCGGGAGCTTGATCTCGCGTTCTAGTTTTCCGCTCGCTTTTCCAATCTCTTTCATCACCCCTACCGCTCCGCAGGTTAACACGAGCGGGTTCAGTGGCAATGCTTCGAATTTGAAAAACGGCGCGCGCTTCTTATAGTTGTACCCGCACGAGACCGAGACGTTCGCCTTTGCGAATTTGTTCCTCTCGAACGCTTTGAACTTTTTTTTCAATTCGATTTGCGCCGCGTCCAAAACGATCGTCGGCTGGAACGTCTTCACGTCCGTTTTGAAATCCAGGATGGAAATCTTTTCCGGCACGTCGTATTCGATTTGCCCGTAGGTGGATATTTCTTTCTTTTGCATCAGCGCGGCAGCGCCGACGGTGAGACGGACGTTTTGCGGTTTCAGGAGGATGGTTTTTTCCAGTTGGAAACACGATTGGAACCCGTCGTGAACGCCAAAGGAGAGAGGGATTTTTGACTTTTTCAGTCGGTCTGAGAAGGTGAAGGTGCGTTGCAACGGAGAAGAATCGTGCTGTTGTTGTTGTTGTTGTCTCCGAGTTGGAAGAGGAGAAGGAAGTGGAGACGATTGCGGTTCCGGACTTGCCATGATGAGTGAGAGAATGCGAGACAAGAGAAGAATTTATGAAGAAAACTGGAGACCGGCAGAAGCGGAAGAGGAAAACTGAGAAAACAAACGAAAAGAATCCCGAAAAAAGACTGGACTTTTTTGAGCCGAAACGATGACACTGTTGCAGACGATGACTTTCCGTAAATCTATGACGATGTATGCATAACAACTGAAAAGGCTATGCGCCCGCGCTCTCTCGCGCGCGTTTGTGTGTAAGCTAAATGAAACAAACGCGTCGTCGCGACAGCAACGGTGCGCCTCTTTTTACTCCGGTCAACGTCCTCCTCCTCAAAATCTCGTAATCTCTTCTTAATATCTATACTCTCTCTGAAAATTTTTAATATTTATGCGCCCAATTCCTTGGACACCTTCTTTAATCTCTTCGCGGTCTTCGCTTGAGATTTCACCCCCATGATGCCGCCACCCCACGTTCTTTGGTGCTCCTTGGCCTTTTCGTTGTAAGACGCCTTGATCGCTTCGACTAACTTAGAAAGCTCCATCTTGTCTTCCTGCTTCACCGCCGTCAACGCCAACGCCGTGGCGGTTTTCTTGTGCACGACGGCACCCAAACGCGCTTTACCCTTCACGATGCAATACGGGACATTCATGCGTTGGCACAACGCCGGGAGCCAAAGGACCAATTCGAGCGGGTCAACGTCATGCGCGATGACGACTAATTCCGCCTTGCCTTGTTCGACCAAGTACGTGATGTGGTTAATACCGTACTTGACAACAACCGGCTTCTTGACGTCGGACTCCTTGCCTTCCGCGGCGTCCTTGGCCATGTCCGTCAAGCGTTCCTTCTTTTGCGCGTTGTCCTCCGGGCGATACTTCATGAGCATCTTGAACAAGTTCGTCGCCATGTTCTTGTCCAAAGTCTTCGTGAATTGGTTAATAGCCGGCGGCACTCGCAATCTTTTCTTCAACACTTGTCGTTGTCTTTGAATGCGAACGTATTTCGGCCATTTCACGTATCTGTTCAACGGCGTTTTCGGCATCATGTCGTTGCCAATGCCAAAGTTTTTCGGTTCGCGAACAAATCGCGGGTCCGTCGGCTCTTTCACCGTGTTCGCGGCAATTTTAGCCTTGATGGCGGCCGGGACGGCAGCGACTTTCTTTTTAGGCGGCTGTTGATGAACGAGAAGAGAGGTTGTGCGTGCATAGGTCAGCGCGAGTGTTTTGGAACGCGACGAGGGAGAAAGACGACGAGAGGCAGAGATTAGGACTTCTCGAGAAAACGAGGGAGAAATGCGCGCACGTCTCGGCGCCCGAAACGACCGCTCGCGAAATACCAAACGCCCAAACCGATCGCGCGTTGGATGGTAAAACAACGTTCGCATATTTCCCAACCGCGCGCGGTCCAAACGACGCGCTCGCGTTCGAGCACATCTCGCAAAGACCCCGGAAGAGAAAAAATTTTACGCGCGCTTTTCGCGAGGCGAAAAACAGTGCCCAAAACCCGAATTTTTTTCTCTCTCTCCATCCGCGCGCGAGCAGCAAAAGCGCTTGAACGCGAACGCGGGAAACCGACGCGAGCGCGCGGTTTGCATTCGAAACAATCTATCGCGCGAGAATTCGACGAAGAACGTACCATTTCTTTTAACTATTAGGTGTGATGTGGTGTTAAAACTGCTACTTTTTACGCAGAAGAAAAGTGTGAGGAAGAAGTTCACACACTTCACGCACAAAAAAAAAGAGAGTTTAGAGTCCTCTTGTGGGACTTTCTCTTGAATTAGGGTTTAATACTTAGAAACCCTAAATTACTCTTTTTTCTCAATTCTCTCTCCAATTCAGAAAAAAATTGTGCCGCAGAAAGAGAGAGAGAGAGAGAAAGGAATCTCTCGGCAGTTGCGCGGGAATTTAATTAGAGACCGCGAGCGACGTCGCTCGATCTTTCCTTTCTCCCGTGGGATTTGTTTTTTGGCATCGTCGTTAAAAGAGAGAGAGAGAGAACGAGAATATATAAAAAAAACTTCTCCGAGAGAGAGAGAGAGAATTCGAAACGTTTTTCGACTTTTCGAACACGTGTTCGAAGGGAATCGAATTTCAATCTCGGAAGATAAACAAATCGTCGTTTGCGCGCGAATCTCGCGAAGCAAGCGACCGTTGAACGCACCTCTTTTCATTCATCGTTTACAGCCGAGGAAAGAGAGCAAAAAGTTTCAAAGAGCGCGGGAAATATCGAAAGAATTGAATTTCGGCGGCTCTGAATTATGGGCGGCGATAATAAGGACGAGTGGCTTCGCCCGCCAGAGAAAGGAGAGGTAAACAACAACACTCGTATTAACAGATTGAAGCACAACAAGAGCGTCGCTGTTCGCTCGTCTGTGCGTTTTTTGGGCTCTTCGAAAACTCGTTCTGGGCGCGTTTTTACGCGCTTAGATAATACTAATCTTGGGTCGAAAGCAACGTCGTCACCCACGCCAGTTTCTTCGTTAGCGCGAAAGCAACAAAGACGCGGAAAACGGCAAAACGAGAAACAACAACCGTTGTTCTCATCGCCGCCGCCGTCGCCGTCGTCGCCGTTATCGTTGGGCTGCGACTTGGCGCCGAATGACGCGATCGACAACGACGTTTTGCTTTGTTTAGAAAACATCGAGAAAGACAACGCGTTCTTTTCGCCGTCGTTCAGCGTGGACGAGCTTACGCGTATTTTTCACGGTCATTATTCATCGTGTTCGTCCGATGATGAGACGTTCGACACTCATTTTTTCACTAACCTGGATAAAACCACTCTTTTTACATCATCGCATCGTCATTCTCCATCAATTTCTCATTTGCGGAACGATAATAAACATCAGATACTTACGACGCGACGAGACGCGGAGAAGAGAGCAGAAAAGTTACCACCCGGATTTGCTTTAGTCGGATTACCTGGATTTCAGAATGAATTACACGTCTTTAAAGGTATTCCCGCTCCGATTGGTGCCGATGTGAGCGCGGCTTCGTTGTGGGGTGGAGGAGGAGGTAGTAACAAGCGCAAATTAGATAGCAAAGATAGCATAGGATCGAAGAAGGCTAGCGCGACGAAAGCGACGAAAGCAGCCAAGATGATAAACGCGGGGCCGAAGCGACCACCGAGCAGAGGTGGTGCCAAAGCGGACACACCGAGAAGTAAGAAGCAAAAGTTAGCGTCGCATAAATCGTTACCGGTTCATGGTGGCATGTTTGATGTTCCAGATGTGGGATCCGATATCGCCCGATACCACTCCATGAACGGCGGAATGCACGAACTCCCTCACGACGTGCTCAGCTTAACCGAGATCGAACGGCAACAGGAATATTTAATCACGCAACAAAAACTTCGAACACCCGCGCAGATTCAAGAAGAGAAAGAGCAGAAGATTGCGTTGAAGAAGAAGCTCGGCGAGGTACAAGCTTTGGTAGAAAGCTTAGAAACGAGAGCCGTTGCGGTGGCGAACGAGCGCGATAAAAAGTTTGAGAAAATGCATAAAGATCAACAAGACTATCAACAAAAAGACGAAACCAGAAAGAAGCACCCTGCGTTTAGAGTCATCACTACGCAGAGGACGAAATCTGGCGCAAAATCTGAGTACAAAGAAGGCTTCGAAGTGTTGCGTTATCGCGCATTGCTCGACGTTGTCCACCGTCAATGTTTAGCCGCGGTGAGACAACTCATTTCGCACGACTGGGGTGGACCGTTCCGCATGCCCGTCGATGCTGTTGCTTTAAATTTGCCAAACTATCACACGATAATTACCAACCCGATGGACCTGGGCACGATTAAAAAGTTCATCGAAGATGGCGGTAAATATGAACTCGCGAAAGAGGTTCACGAGGATGTCGAGTTGACGTTTAACAACGCCATGAAGTTTAACGCGGAAGGAACGGATGTGCACGTGATGGCAAAAACCTTGTTGGCGCTTTGGCACACGAAATACGAGGGTATTGTCGCTCGAGAAAAGGAAGTCGAGGAAGGTTTATTGCTGGACCGAGACGCGTGCATCGCCAAAGTCGCCGCGGCGGCATCAAAAGTAGAGTATCAAACGATTCAAGGCGAGTGTCAAACGATCATGCAAGCCTTGGGGTTAGCGCAGAATCAGTTATCTGATCTCGAAGCGAAATCAATCGTTTTGTTCAAACCGATGACGGCGGACGAGAAGAGCGCTTTGGGCGACATTTTGAAGAGCCTAACGGAAGAAGATGCTGAGAAAGCGAGACAGATTTTATCCGACGCGCCGACGAAAGAGTACGATCACCAAATTCTCGCAGCCGAGACGCAACACAGGCAAAGATTGAACACGGATGTTGGTGCTACGTCCGGATGGGATAATCACCCGGACGAACGGCAGATGCACGTGCCGACAACGGCGACAGATATCACCAGTCGAAGGTTGCAAAGATTCACGAGGATGGTTGCCCGAAATAAAGTCGCTCAGAAGGAAGGTTGGTGCGGAAATCCTCTCCCGGAGACGAAGAAAGAACGCGTGATCGATGCTTTCGGCGGCGAAAAGAATGCGAGCGACTTGTTGGTGGTCTCGTCTCCGTCCGTGACTGTGGTCAAAAAAGAAAACGAAGAAGAAGAGCAAAAAATAGAAGTCAAAAAAGAAGAAGAAAGCAAGAAAGAAGAAACTGCTGGCGGCGAAGGAGAAGAGAAAAAGACGTCAGAGTCAGACGATGGTGCGGAGACGACGACTGTTGACGCTAATGGTAAGGATGTCGCAATGGAGGACAAGAAAGAACCAGTAGTTGCTCCTACAACGGTTGCTCAAATTAAGCAAGAGAAAGCGGGCAGCGACGTTGCGACGACAATAGTTCAAGATCCACTCCATGCGTTCGCGTTGACGCTTGGTGCGGACAGCTTAGCGGTCAAAGAAGCCAGACAACGAAGAGAAGAGCACAAACGACGAATGGAAGAAGAAAAAGAGCGATTGCGAGAGCAACAAGAGCTGCTACAACAGCAGCAAGAGCAAGAACGTCAACGCCAAATTGAGATTCAACAACAGCTCGAACGAGAAAAGGCGCTCCAGAAACGAGAGCAGATGCTCCAACAACGAGAGCAGATGCTTCAACAACGCATGCTCGCGCAACAAAAGAAAGCTGCTCACAGCGCGTTTGACATCATGGACGGATTTGAACCAGGAGTGCCTGCTGGAGGAAACAAGAAGAAAAAGAAGAAACCGGCCAGCGGTCGCAACACGCCGGCGAACAATGACCCGACGCCAGGGGCGGCTCCGGTGCCGGTAGGAACGAGCTTCCACGCCATTCCACACCCGCAACTCGACGATGACTTCGAGCAAAATCTCCGAGGCATCGACGAGCTCGGCGATGCCGACGATTTTGACTTTGATGCTCTTTTAGGAGAGAACATTTTCTAAAAGGAGGATGTTCTTTGGGTTCTTTCCATCGCCGCGCGACTTAAATTATACACGTCAATGAAAAAAAAAGAAAAGAAGAGGTCACAACACAATACACTATACTAATATACTAGCTTGCCAAAAGAATTTGAAGAATGAGCACAGAGTTGTTCGATTGTTATGCATATAATAAATGCATTTAAAGAGCAAAATGTTCCAATTATTATATATTTTCTTTTCTCTTTTTTGAGAGGTCGAGACCTCGTTTAACGCAACAGATTCGATTCAAAAAAAACTGATCTCTCTCTTCAGAAAAATTAAAGCGCGCACGCACACACACACACACACAACGCACACAATGGACGCGACGCAACTGGACCTGCGCGACCGCCAAAAAAGAGCCGTCGTGCGCATGTTCGATTTGCTCGTCGAAGAACACTCGCGAGGAGGAGGAGGAGACGACCACCTTCTCGCCGGGGACGTTCAGTACAAAGTTTTAATCCTCGACAAATTCGCGTTCGATGTCATCGCGCCGTTGCTGAGGGTGAACGAGTTGCGACAGCACGGCATCACTCTGACGTTGTTGTTGGAGAGCGAGCGGGAACAAATTCCAGACGTCCCCGCGGTGTATTTTGTGCAGCCAACCGCGAGAAACGTGCAAAAGATATCGCAAGATTTAGGGAAGAAACTGTACGAGAGTTATCACTTGCATTTCACTCGAGAGCTACCGCGAAGCGGCTTGGAAGAACTCGCGACGGCATCGGTGAAAGCCGGAATCGCGAATCGAGTGAAGAAAGTGTTCGATCAAAATTTGGATTTCGTGAGCTTGGAGCGAGACGTGTTTTCAATCATGCGACCGGACGCGTTTAAGAAGTTGAACGATCCGAAGAGCAGAGGAGAGGACATCGAGAAGTGCATCGCGGATGTGACCAACGGGTTGTTCGCGACGGTGATGACTATGGGGCAAGTGCCTATTATTCGTTGTCCAAAAGGTGGCGCCGCGGAAATGGTTGGAAGAGAGTTAGAGAGCAAACTGAGAGATTATTTGGGGAGTAAAAACGGGAGTGGGTTTGGGCAGATGCCGCTCATTGGCCTCGGTAACGCGAACAGCGCCGCGGCGCAGCAAATGGCGAGGCCAATCTTAGCGATTTTTGACAGAAACTATGATTTTACCGCGAGTTTACAACACGCGTGGCATTACGAACCGTTAGTTCACGACGTGTTGCACATGAAGTTGAACAGAGTGGACGTAAAGCCGGATAAAAATGCCGTCGGGGCGGACGCCAAGACGAAATCGTACGCTTTGGACGATTCGGATGATTTCTGGAGGAAGTATAAAGACGCACAGTTTCCCAAAGTAGCCGAGAGTGTAGAGGTAGAGCTCGCGGAATATAAAAGAGCGATCGCAGAAGTAAATGCGGCGTCGGCTTCCGCGGCCAATTCTGCTGGAGGCGACGATGCCGACGATCAAACTGGCGCGAGCACGGCCAAGTTGACGAAAGCGGTGGAATCGTTGCCTAAATTACAAGAACACAAAAAGTTAATCGATAAACACACAAACATTGCCACCGCTCTTCTGAAAGAAATCAAACAAAGAGGTTTGGACGAGTACTTCTCCATCGAGGAAGATTTCTGCAACGGCAAAGGAGATTGGAAGGCGGCGTTGAGTTTGTTGAGCGCCACGGGAAGAGGTTCCGCGAGCGATAAAATCCGTTTAGCGTTGATCATGTTGCTCACCTCGCAACTGAACAGCTCTGGGAATACCGGTAAAATTGACGACGAGGCCATCGAGGGCGCATTAAGAGCGAGTGGGTGCGAAGTCGGCGCTTATAACTATGTCAAGAAAATGCTCTCGTTGAATCAACAGTTACAACAAAACAAAGGCGGCAACGCGAATAGTAATAGATCTCAGGCGGACATTTTAGACTGGGCAGATAGATTATACGGCCAATCGGTTGATTTAATCACGAAAACGGCGAAACATCTGATGTCTGGCGAACGACAACTCCCCATAGCCGCCGCGGTCGAGGCCCTATTAGCAAACCAACCGTCGTCTTCGTCTTCCGGGGACAACGGAGGCGATTCCGTCGTCGATACTTTCGCCTACTTTGATGCCAAAGCATCGGCCTCCCAACGCGCGAGCGCTCCTGTTCTAGCTACTCGATCGCAGCAAGATGAAGGCACCGGCGGATACTCTTCTGCCGTAGCATTCGTCTTAGGCGGCGGTTGCTACGCCGAAGTCTTAGCTTTACGGGAACTCGCGCAAAGAGAGCGTACGAATGGAAGGGCGAAGAGCGTCTGTTACGGCGCGACGGACATGTGCGGTGGCGACGATTTTGTCATCGAACTCGGTGAAATTGGCGGTGGTGGTAGCAATGCGAGCGCGAATGGAGGATCAAAGTAAACAATCTTTTAATTTATAGTACAATATCTCACGGCAGTAGATTTACCAACACAGTTCTTGACCGACCGGTACTTCAAATTTAAAACACACACACACACGCACACGCACACACGCACGCACACGCACACGCATTAGAAAAAAGGGGCACAGAAGCGCGACGCGATGACGGCGCTCGTCGCGTTACTCGTCCTTTTTCTCTTCACTTTCCTCGCGACGATTGCGCAATCCTCTTCGCCCGGAGAAAAAGGAGGAGAAATCACCTACACTCCGGACACCATGCGAGACTTTCTCATGCCGTTGCCTTCTCCTTTTTTCTTCACCAGAGAGGAGGAAGAGGACGAGACGTTTAGCGAACCTGGTTCGTCATCTTCGTCGTCGTCGTCGTCGTCGGGACGCGATCGTCGTCGTCGCTCCCCGAGCAGTAGCACAAGCAACGCGCAGAAAATCGTCGACAAATTGCTTCAGAACACGAGAGACGAAGAAAACGAAGGATTTCAACAAACGTCGATGAACATTTTACGAGACGACGAAAAGGCGAGTTTTTTCTACGGATTCGCGGAGTCTGATCGATGGTACGCGCGAGAACAGATTGGAAAAGAGGAGTTCGGAAGCGGGAAGATCTCAGACACGAAACATCACGTGATAAAGACGAAGATTAGAAGCACGCAAGAGTTACGGTTCGGAGCGACGGTGGTGGAACATCCAGACGGGAACGTGGAGGCGAACCGGGGAGAACCGGAGAAGAGCTTGAACGCGAAACAGGAGGCGTTAAGAATATTAAATGAGCAAAGAGGAGCGAAAGAGGAGTCAATGGTGAGGATAAATAGCGTCGAAACGCAGGAAAAGAAAGCGGCGAGAGAGGCGAAAAGAAGATCCGACGCCGAACACATGAAACAGAAACGAAGAGAGAAGAGACGTGCACGGAACTCATTCGAAAACATGGAAAGGTTTAAAAGAGACGCGATTGTGAGTGGCGAACAGATGGGGTGTGAGTTATGCGAATCAATTGCGATCGAGTGTTTTAAAGAGTTGCGGTGGAAGTATTTAATGGAGAGAAACGTTTGGAAGAATGATGAGTACGCGCCGGCGGAGAAGGCGGTCATGTCATGTTTGGTTCACAAGTGCGGAGGCTTGACGGCAAATCCGACGAACGCGATGAAAAACCGAGCAGTAGTTCCAGTGCCAAAACCGGCGCCGACGGGTGATGGCGGTAGAAATAGTGATGGAGATTATCCACGAGACGAGCAAAGATTTGCATTGGCTTCGATTGAGTTATCAACGATTCGATCGCCGATAACGCAGTTCGATTCGTACACGTTGACAACAGCGTGTGAAGAGGCGTTTGATTTTCAAACTCGGAACGATGTGGCAACAAGAATCGCGAATGCATTGAAGGATCTACGAGACCGGGATGAGTTGATTCGTAGCGAAAGAGCGAGACGAGGCGAGATTACCTCGAAAACGACCAAGAAGGATTTACTAGCGGAGGATGTAATCGGGATCAATGCCGCAGAGTTAGGATGCGCATTCATGTGCGAGGTGAACCAAAAGAATATCGATAATGATCAGCAGGAAAAAGATTTAGAGATGAAAAAGAAAGAAGAAGCAGAGCAACAGTGTTCGCCTGGGTTCGGCGAAGAAGAAGGAGAAAGAGAGGATGGACAACCGTCTCCTCCCAAGTGCACAGCTCCTGAAAAAGTACCTCCTTCTGAACGCGAAAATGAAGATCCGGAAATCACAGACGACGACGAGGGCGTCGACGATGATGATTACGAAGAGGACATAAATTCAAGGGAACATCACGACGAAGACACGAGCGAAAGCACTCACAGCGCGCCTCGATTCACTCGAGCGCAACACTCCAAAGCTCGCTTTTTAGCACGTGGCGCGTTACGTAAATTGGATCGATGCCATCGATCCACTCAGGGATGGTGGACTTACGAAATTTGTTTCGAGAAGAATATCACGCAATACCACGCGATGTTTGACTACGCTAAAAAACGAGTCGTCATCGACGAGCGCACTCAATCATCCTTAGGTGTCTTCAGCGCCATGGAAACTGAAGCGCGATTAAACGCGCTTTATGACGGCAACGACGAGCCGAGAAACGACATGCGTCGCGACCACCACCCTCTTCGCCAAGACCACATCGCGTCGCGCTACAGAGCAGAAGGCGACAACGAACTCCGCGTGGACGGATACGTCCCTCGCGACGCCTTCCTTCCCGGAATGACGAAAACGATACCTGCGTTCGTCGTCGCGCACGTCAAAGGTTCACATTGCGACGCCATAAACGACCATCGCGAATCCGTCGTGCTCTACGCTTGTTCCAACGATTTACAAACGCACGTCAAAGTCGTCGAACAAACGACGTGTAAATACGTCGTCGTCGTGTACGTTAAAGAGTTGTGCGTGTTCAAAGGCTTTCAAAGAGAGGAGAACGTTTTGATTCGTACCGTTAAATAGTTTTAGTAGTAGTACTTGAGTATCGTACAGGTAGTAGTTGTAGTATTCGATATAATAGAGAAGGCACCCAAAATATTTCAAAGTATTTCGCCTGCAAAATGCCTCATACATAAAATAATAATCTAAAAGACAAACATGAGAACAGGCATCCTCGAGTTAACCATCGTCTCCGCGTCCAAGTTGAAAAACACCGCCATCATCGGTAAAATGGACCCGTATTGCATCGTTTTCTTTTTAGGCGAGAAAACGAGGACGAAAACTGCGAAGAACGCCGGTTCCAATCCCGTTTGGGAGGAGAGTTACAAATGTAAAACGTCCGACGACATTGCTGATCAAACGATTAAAATCATGATCAAAAACGAAAACAGAATGCTCGCGGACGAAATAATCGGAGTGTCGGAGATGTCGTTGGGAGATTGCTTTCGAAACGGCAAGGATTTAATCGACGCGCCGGTGTTGAGCGCGAAGACGCGGGAAAGAGTTGGAGATATTCGAGTCAGGTGTGAGTTTCGCGTGAAAGAGAGCGACGAAAAGAAAGAGAAGGCGGAGATGGAGAAGATGGTGGCGGAGAAAGTGAACGAAGCGGTGAAAAAGAGTGCCCCGTCTTCGAATGGTAACATGACGATTAGCGGGAGCATGGATAAGCTGGTGGAGATGGAGGAGAAGACACCGCAGTATAGAGTGAATAAGATTAGCGAAGCGGTGGTCGGGCCGAACGAAGGCTGGTACTGATTCGATTCTATTGAGCGCAGTGAGTGACGTTTGGGAGTGACGTTTGGGAACGCGGTAAACCGCGATAACCAGCAAATTATGTACGGGAGGTCTTTGGGCGAGTAGCTTTGTATTTTTTAAATATTGTTTATATGACGTGCGAACAAATTTCTCTCTCTTGAATTTCTCTCTCTCGCTCGCTCAATTACATTTTACAACGGTCTCCCGAACAACTTTTTAATGCCAACATCCGGAGTGTCTTGCTTTACCAACGACTCTCCGACTAAAATCGCGCCGCATCCGGCGTTTTGCACCACGTTGACGTCGTCGATCGTGAAAATACCGGATTCGCCAACCATGACGATGTTTCTCTCCTTCACTTCCTTCCCTAACTCCGTCGCCATTAACTCTACCGTGACGTTTAAGTCGACTTTGAACGTTCCTAAATCGCGGTTGTTGATGCCTAACAAGTCGATGTCAAAGTCTCCGGACAAGACGCGTTTCATCTCGCCGTAAGTGTGCACTTCCAACAAGACTTTCATGCCAACCGAGTGCGCGATTTTCGTGAAATACTTCAAATCTTGGTTATCCAAAACCGCGGCGATTAACAAAATCGCATCAGCACCTCTCGCTCGCGCCAAATAAATCTGATACGCATCCACGATGAACTCTTTACACAAGAGCGGGCACTTCACCCCGGCCGCTTTAATCAACTTTAAATTCTCAAACCCGCCTTGGAAAAATTTCTCATCCGTCAAAACGCTCAAACACGCCGCGCCGCCTTCCTCGTACGCTTGGGCAATTTTTACCGGATCAAAATTCGGCTGAATCACCCCTTTCGACGGCGACGCTTTCTTCACCTCCGCGATTAAGCCGGGCTGTCCCGTGCTCGCCATCTGGTCTACAATCGCTTGCTTAAAATCCAACACCTCCGGCGCTAACTTCACTTGCCCTTTGACTAAACTCAGAGGCATTTTTTCCTTCATCAAATTCAACTCGTAGTCTTTATACCACACGATTTCTTCCAGAATGTTTCTCGGCTTGTTCTCCTCGTTATCGACGCGCTCACCGGTTGGCGTCACCGCTTCCATCTTAAACGCGAACCGTTCGGATCCCATGCCGAGATGTTCTTTATGTCCAGCCGGTGGTCGGCGGCGAATCGTGACTTCCCCGGTGTCGTCCATCACCGCCGCGCCAGCTCGTATTATCGTCGTTCTTTTTTTGTTCGTCCTCCTCGCGTCGCTCGATGATCTGGTCGAACTCGTCGTCCCAGCCGCGGCGAAAGATGATCGCAGTTGTTGATGCGTCGTCGTTTGCGCAAACATTATATGCGTTTAATATATGTCGTCGTGTGGAAATAATGAGAGAGAGACCGAGAGGAGAAGATGACGATTTCGCGCGTGGATAAAATTTTTTTTTTCGTCGCCTCGCGAAGATCTTTGCGACACGACGATCGATGGAGATGATTTTGCTCCATGAAAGAGAAGAAAAAAAGAAAAAAAATGAAATAACAGAAGTCTAAACTAATAACTCGACGAGGCGACGTTCTCTTCTCACGCGCGGAGGGTATAAGAGAGGATCGGGTGGAAGTGATCGTCGCGTTAAAGCGTAAGTTTTTAAGGTACTGATTGGCAATTTTAAAATACAATAATACAATACGACAATAATACAAAGATTCTAATAAGAAAATACAGTAATACTAACACCACTAACACCACGCGCGGGGTGCACACTTCCTTTTCTTTCAAGGCTTAGCCGCGCGAACTAAGTCGGCGTATTTTGAGCATCCCAAATCGTGTTCGCACGCGTCGGCGAAATCGTCCGTGTTCCAATCCATGCCGCGACCTCCGGTGATTTCGGCGCACTTGAACAAGACGACTCTGGCGCCGTCGCCCAGTTTTCGGTTGGACAATTTTGCGTCTATTTCGCGTTTGATGTCCAAAAAAGGAGTGACAACGATCGGGATCGAAGCAGACGCGAACGGAACGTTGAGAAATTGAAGGAAGAATAAGCCGCCGTCGTATAAGGCGTCGACGCAGACGTCAACGTATACAGTTTCTAACGGCGCTTGTTCGAGTTGTTCGTCTTCCGAGGAGGTGTCCGAGATGTATGAGATGGAGTTGTTCGTGTTGATGTTCTCGTTCTTTCGAGAAATGTCCCTTTCTCGCTTGTGTTCTTCGAGTTCGTACTGTTCCATTTCGTCGGAGGCGTCGAGACGCATCTCATCGACCTCTTTCATCAAATTCGCGTGGTGATCTCTTCGTGATTGACGAAGCTTCGGCAGTTTGAACAAAGCGATCGAACGCCCGTTCTTGTTCATTTTCAGACGCTGCTGATCGCTATTGTGCATAAAAATCTCCTCGATGTCGGGTTTACCGTGTAATCGAGCGCATAAGATCATATTCTTCAAACTTCTTCCGCGGATTTGAATGCGCGTTTTCACTCCAGGCAAAACGCACATCGGAGAGACCGAGATGATTCGCGGGTACGAGTGCGGAAAGCGAGATTGTGATTTGACAGTTAACGCGTTGCACTCGTTGTTGTCGATGTCGATGTTTTTGTCGTTCATGGCTGCACCAGATGATGTGCCAGCGCGTATGTCTGTGTAGGCTGTCTTCTGCGCTCGTCCAACGCCCAAATAGCATTGGCTTGGTTTGATCTTCTCTCCAATGGCTCGAATCGAAACACTATCTGGTGTGAAACCTCTCCATACAGAGCAGGACATTACGTTAGTTCCTGTTCCATCTATGCGAACGCTTAAATCATGAAATTCCCCGTTTGCGTCGTTTGAAACGACGACAGATTTGGAGTGAAGCTCTTTCAATTTTTCAAGAACTTGCCTAAACTCGTGATCGACTAATCGGATCGTTTCTGCGTTACTCTTGTAGCCGCTCGCGCCGTTCTTTTTCGCGTATGGAAACAAAATGTTTCTAGCCGTTTTGAACGCAGAAAATATGGATGCCCCAGATGCACTTTTACCACTTTTACCACCAGGCGTTAACGCTGAAGAAGGAGGAGGCGGATGAATGACAACGTGCGTACCATCCATGACGATGCACTCTTCTTCTACCGAACGGCCACATAGCTCTCCAACATAGTCGTAGCGTTCCTTTGGTATATCGATGAATGACAACGCGTGCGCCCCACTAGCAGTAGTGTCGATCGGCTCTGTATAAGCAGCAACAACAGCAGGATTTGCAGGCGCACATGCACCGTCTCCTCGAGCGCCGTGCCCGTCGCGTTTGTTCCTTGGAGCGCGTCTACCTCTCAGAGCAGTAGCGCCCACATCTAAACCAACTCCTCCGTCGGAACCATCATCGCCAGAAGTGTTATTCGGAGACGATGATGGCGAGTCTCTCAAACGTTTGCTTCTACTTTTCAAGTGAGTGCCAAATCCTAAAACTTCGAGAAAGTTATTGTCACTGGGATCGTCCTCGGAGCCATCGTTTGAGTTGTCGTTCCCAGCCGGAGAGGAAGGACTATTAGTCTGTGACCTCGTCCTTCGTCGCACTATCGTCGTTGTTTCTGGTGTTGCTGCTGCCGTTGTTGTTCTTCTTCTTCCTCTCTCGTTTGCTTTTCTCCTCATCGGTGACAGTGTTGGTCTTTCTTCTCGTACTCTTTCGCTAATCTCAGCAATCTTTACATTTCGTTCATCATTTTTGAAACGCATGCGATTAAATCGACTCGTCGTCTCCCTCTTGTACACGTTCGCTGTCGTTGGCAAGCTTAGACTGATAAATTTCTTAGTTGTACCTCTCGCGTTGACTACGACGTACATCAAGTGCATCGCCAACGGCGCGAAGAATATAAACGCCATGTACTGTGGCGATAACCTAGAATACATCCTCGCCGTCACGTCCTTGTACGTCTCAAATTTGTTCTCAAACCACATTTCTCTCACTTCTGGCGCCGAGAACTGAAATAAAAACGCGTATATCGCAGACATGATGGAGTAAAAAAACGAATATTTTAAGCTCGAGTACCTCGAAATGCTGTACTTGCCGACGATAAGAGGCAGCAACACTATGGCCCCAAACTGAGGTGCGGAGAACTCGTGCGAAACCGGACCATACACCCCGGCTAATCCCATCGTCACCTGAGGGTGTCTGAAAAACGTCTTGATTACTTGTCTCCAAAAATACACTTTTTCCTCGTATTCTACGTCGTACTCGAACGTCCCACTCGAGCCGATTCGTTTCCTCACGCCTAAACTCAAAAACATCAAGTCAACCGCCAACTGTAATGGTAAAAATCTCGTTAAGATGTTCTTCACATACACAGAATACATTTCTGGCGTCAAAAATCTTTTCTCGCTCGGAACAATTTCTTGCACACCGACGATGGAAATTTTCGTTTCCATCATCACAACCACAAGGAAATATATCGCGAATTGTTTTAAGCGCGAGTCCCACTCAATCTTCTCCATCGACGGTAACGATTGAAATAACGTGAACGGTCCGGACTGAGGAGATTGACGGCCGTTAATGTTCTTGTTGATATTCAAAACACCTTTATCAGGCGCAGAGTTTTGTTGCCGATCGTTCGCCAAGGCGGCGTTGGCGTTGGCGTTGTGCAACAACCCGGCGGACGACTGGCGCAACCCCGCGATTCCCCTCCTCTCTTTGCTCCCCGCTGCAAACCACCTCTGAACGTTCTCTTTCAACTCCAACGCGTGTTCTAAAAGCACGGAGAACGATTTCTGATCCTCGAGATTAAATTCGCATCCCGCAATCGAGTCCTTCCAGCCTTTCTTTTTTAGCGAAGCTGTTCCTTGCAACCTCCGCTTCTCCGTCTTTACTTCTCCTCCTCCTCCGACCAAATTGAAATTCCTCCGGTCGAATCTTCGTTCTTCTTCTTCGTCGTTGTTAGTGTTAATTTCCTTCCTCGTCATTAAAGTCGTCGTTCGTTCCTCCAGCAAGTGATGAATGACGTCGGCGGAGGCGAGATCTTCGACTTTTTGAAGACGACGACGACGACGATGACAACGACGACCACGAGGACGACCACCCGAATGGTCTTCGTCTTCTTCCGGCGGAATAGTCCCGGTCTCCGACGCGGTCGGAGACGGCGAGTACGCACCCAACATTATTTTCTTTTTTTTTTTCTGTTGTTGTTTTTATGAACCCATACCAAACCGTCGGTCGAATTTTTTGCTTTTTTTTCAAAGAGGGAAAAATAGCGAAAGGTCCGAAACGACGCGGAATAGGGTTTAACACCCTAAACAAACATTTTTGTGTGTTTAGGGTTTGAAAAGGAAAGAAAGAAAGAAAACCCAAACAAACCAAAAAAAAAAAACGACATCGACACAGAGATAAAAAAAGAAGAAGACAGACCCGACGTGAAATGATGATGATGATGTCAACGAGCAGCAGTCTTAGCGGTAGTCTTAGCGGTCGCGTTGGTGGTAGCGCATCTTCCTCTTCCCGCCGCGCCGTCGTTTCCGTGGTGTCGGCTTCTTCGTCGTCGTCGTCGTCGTCTTCGGGAGCGACGACGACAATGAGAACGAGGCGAGTTACCGAAGGCGTCTGTGGTAACGATGCCTTGGTCTTTTTGTGCGCGAGAGAAGCGATGGAACGCGGACAGAAACAGCGAGAAGAAGAATACGACGAAGGAGAAGAAAGAGGCAGAGCGATTCTAGAGCGGTGCGGTTTACAGTCCGCGGCGGCGCACCCGGTGTTCACTCTCGCCGCGGCGACTATGGTGGATAAAAAGATGGTGGCTTTGATAACGCAATCGGTGGCCTCTTTTATCAAATTGTATTTACTCTTATTGTTCGTCAGAGTTCTCTTGACGTGGTTTCCGAACGTGAACTGGATGCGTCAGCCGTGGACGATGTTGAGACAGGTGACGGATCCGTATTTGAACTTGTTTCGTAACTTGATTCCTCCGATTATGGGGCAAATCGACTTTACGCCGATTCTCGGCTTTATGGTTTTGCAGTTCTTGGCGAGAGTGTTGAGCACGGACCCGAGCTTGGGGAGATTTTAGACGGGTGACGAATTGATTTTATGGTCGTGAGAAGTGCGCGTCGTTTTATTTGTCTAATTCAAATACTACCTACTATTTTATATACACGTTTACATTGTTTCTTACCTTTCGCAACGACAACAACAATAGCGAAGCGCGCCTTACATCGCAAAAGGGTTGTTGTCTTTTGGGCGCGAAGATGATGATGCCGGGTCTTCCTCGTCGACGACATCATCATCTCCGCTCTTTTTTTGAAGCACTTTCGCGATATGGTTGTCCCTCAAGGATGTTGGAGCTACGTAAGATGATTCTAAAGAATGTGCCATCGCAAATTCATCGTCGTCATCGTCTTCCGCGAACGCTTGGAACCGTCGCGACGGTCTAGCGTCCGAGGGCGAGGATTTCGTCCAACGAGCCGCGCTTTGGAGTAGGTTCTTCATCATCGATGAAAATTCGCGACATCCTCCGGAAATGGTGGCCGTTCCGCCGTTCTTTTTATAGTACCAATACCACATCGACGCCATGACCGCTAAAAACACCATCACGGTAAAAAATATAGCCGCCGTGTGGTTCGTGTTGTCTTTCAACGCATCGTCGCTACTACTCTCTCGAATAATCCAAAACGAATCCAAAAACCGGTCTCCGTTCACGGCGTCGATAAATCTTCCGAACAAATGAGTCGAATTGTGCGCGTGTAAATCCACGAAGCCGTGTTCATACAACACCTTTTCCGTGAAGAACATGTTGATGTCGTTCCTCGTAAACTGCGCGCCTCCGGTACCAACGACAAAACTGATTGGATACTGCGGTTTTTCGTACACATTATACAAGCTGTCGCTCACGTTCTTCGAGTTTAAGGAACATTCGGTTTCGGTCAACTGCGATTTGAGCGAACATGATCGCTGGTAGGCGTGATTGTGGCCCCAAAAGACCATGTCAACCTGAAATTCAACAAACGTCGGCCACAAGTGCTCTTGGATCTCCTTCATGACCGCGACGTCCGAGCTATCTTTCTTGTTTGCCGAGGCTGGCGGTTCGGACGCGTAGCTCGAGTCGACTAAACCAGGTCGGTGTCCGATGACAATCAACCACGGCGTCTTTGCTCGATCGAATTCTGTTTCAAAGATCATTCGTAACTCGGCGTGTTGTTCAGACGACATCGAATTGAAATCGACTTCCGTGTTGATCGAGACGACGAAAATATTCCCGATGGCGACGCCGAACCAGTCTTTCTCGGCACTTTTCCTCGGCGTGTTGAAGAGCGCGTTGGACATCACTCCGCACTCACCGCCAGAATCGTGCCCGCCGTATAAATCTTGCGTTCTTCCAGGCGCGTGCGCGTTCCATCCGCTCTCGAAATAATCAAACTCATGGTTCCCACTGTTCACAACGAATGGGATTTTATGCGCGAAATTCGAGCTCATTTGATGCAAAAACTCATCCCAGACGCTGATGTATCCAACCGCGTAGGACAAATCGCCGAAGAGAAATACTGCATCAATCGGGTGTTTATTTGTACCATTGTTGGACAAACGCCCGAGCGATTCTGCGACTTGTAATCCGGGTTGCCCATACTCCCTCCACGTCTCGCTATCGTCGGTAGTCCCCACTCCCATATCTGCAAATAAAGCTAAAGTCGTGTGGGAAGCCCCGACGACGGGTAAAAATTTCCCGTCGTATACTCTGGTCGACTCGGTGAAATCACTGATATCGTCGCCAAGTTGGTACTCGAACGCTCTCTTATTGTCTACTTTGTTTTCAATCTCCACGTAGTGCTGATACCCACTGTGTCTGTAACCAAAAGCGTTCGCTGGGGCGCCACAAAACTGATCTTTCGTCACCTCTATCGTCTTCGACGCGACTACCGTCGGCTGCCACTCTACGTCTCCCGCATATCGCCACCGAACTTTTGCGTTTTTGTCTTTCCTCCCCGACGTCCACGTGATGGATACCTTCCTCGCACCACTCTTCGTCGCGCCGATTCGCGGCACTATCGGTTCATCCTTATCGTCCGAGAATGATACGATTCCACTCCTCGCGATTGGTTGTGAATCGCCTAAGATATTCCCCCAATCCGAAAAATTCTTGTGATAGATTGCGTTGGCCGACTGCGGGTCGTTCGAGCTAAACAAAACGAAATCGAAATCCTCTCGCATTTTGTGTAAATCAAAGTTTAAACTCCCAATACCACTCGACACGTACGCGTTTGAATATTTCTCGACGATTGAATATTTCACGGGGGCAGTTTCGTTTAGAAGTTCCACGCCCGCGGGCGAATAGACGCCGACCCAGTGTCTCGAAAGCGTCTCGTTGGTGTAATCCGTTCGAGATTCGTTGCGCAACAAACTCTCCAGCGGCACTCGAACTGTCACGGATATGCGCGTCTTATCTCCGCTAATCTTCGTTTGCTCGGCGACAATAGTCACGTTGTCCGTGGAATACGAGTGCCCGTCTTCGCCGTAGAACGGTTCGATGGGAAACGGAGTTGAAAAACTTCGAACACCGCTGAGAGACTGGTGCGAGTTTATGCCTCCGTAGAAGCGAAGATTTTTACGAACATCTTCTCCTGCTCCTCCTTCTCCTTCTTCCACCGCGCGAACAGAGATGAGGAAGAAGAAGAAGAAAAGAAGAAGAAGAAGAAGAGCGTTCGTTTTTGTTGTTGTTGTTGTTGTTGCTGTTGTTGTTGTTGTTGTCGTCGTTCTTCTTCCCGTCATTGTTGTCGTCGTCTTCTTTTTAAAGTGGCGCGTTTTTAGAGTGTAACGAACTTTTGAGCGAGAGACTTGTGGCTTATCGAAACAACTCGTCGGAGGAGGAGGATGTACCCGCATGCATTACACGACCGACGTTTACTAAAAAGAGATCTTTGCTATATATGCATTCTTAACTCTATCTCACTCTCCTTCTGTGCATCTGACTACTGCTTTACACGACTATGTTCGCGGCAACCTTCATGCTTTTCCTAAAAATCTCTCTCACGTTTGCCTCGATTTTTTCGTTGCCGATGCTCTCCTTCGCGTGTTGGACCATTTTCATGAGCTTGCCGGTTGGGAGTTTACTCCCGGTTTCGCTACCGTGTTCGCTAAATTCGAGACAACTCGCAGATAAATAGGAAGGTAACCCTTGAGCCATGAGAATGGTGTCGCACGCGGATTTAGTATCGTCTGGGAGTACGTCGATGGTTCTCGAGACGTATTCGGAGAGGAGGAAATCGAGTTCCGTGTAGTCTTCCTCGTCGTCGTAGTCTTCGAACAAGCTGGCATCATTTTCATCGATTTCGATGGAGTTGATGATGTCTCTTTCCTCGGAGCTGGAAGAGTTGGTGGTTACAATAACGGCGAGTTTACGCCCGCGTTCAGGTGCCGACGCGATCATTTCGAGAACGACTCGAGCCATTTCTTTGTTCGCGTCCGGGATTCGTCCCGTCGCGCGATCGACGCCAAGTAACACATCCAAATCGTCGATAATAATCGCGGACAACTTTCCTTTGGCGGCGTCGTCAAATGCGTTTTTAATGGCGTAGACGACCGAAGAGGCCGTCAAGGACGGGTCTTCGACTTTTTTCAATATATCGTGCGCGCTGATTATTCTCGCGTGCGGGTACTTTGCATCCGTGACGGCTTTACACGCCAACGTCGTTTTGCCGCTGTTCCGCGCGCCTCGAACTTGAACGATGGTTTGCGCTATACCACTAACGTTGTGCCCGTCATTTTTACCTCCACCGCTATCTCGTAACGTGACCAAAGTTTCCGTGAGTCTATCGAACGCTTCTGTTTGTTTCTCTAACTGGACAAAGTTTTCCGGGACGATGTTGGCGACTTCTTTTGCGTCTTGCTTCATCGCCGAGACGAACTCTTTCATCGCCGAAACGAAATCGCCCATGGTAACTTTCGGATTTTTTTCTTCCGACGACGATGACGCGTCCCCAACTTCAACGTCTTCGGTCCCCATGCCCAAATGTCTCGCCAACGCGTGGCTGGTTGCCGCTCTCACTAAACCTTTCAATTCCGCGCCGCTGTGATTTTCAGTCATTTGCGCCAACCGTTCTAAATCCACGCACTCGCTCAAAGTTCCGCTCTCTTTCATCGATTTCGTGTGAATACCTAAAATCTGTAACCGTCCGTACGCATCCGGCAAACCAATCTCTAATTGCAACTCCAATCGCCCCGGTCGCAGCAACGCTTTATCTAACAAATCTCTTCGATTGGTAATGCCGACGACCAACACGTTGTTCAACGTCCGCATCCCATCCAACTTGGTCAATAACTGATTCACCACGTTATCGTGAACCACAGACGCAGTCACGCCTCCCGAACCTCTCGCTTTACAAACCGCATCGATTTCATCGAACACAATCACGTGCAACTTACTCTCATCCCCTCGAATTTTATACTCCAATTCGGCATCCGCGAACAAACCTCGGATGTTCTCCTCGGATTGACCGACGAATCTTTGCAAAATTTCCGGCCCGTTAACAATTTTCGGCGGGTGCGCGTGCAGAAGTTCACCCAACGCTTTCGCGACTAACGTTTTACCAGTCCCGGGAGGTCCGTGCAACAGAACCCCTCGCACGTGTTCCAACTCCATCTTCTTCGCCACCGCCGGATCGATCATCCTCGACGCGAACACCCTCCGAAACAACGTCGCGAAGTGGTCGTCCAAACCACCAACTCCGCAAAACGCAAACGATGGCATGTTCCTCTTCTTCTCACCCTCGATGTCACCTTCGATACCGCTGCTCTTCTCCTTCTCTCGCTTTAAAATGTCCAGCAAGTGCGTCTGCCCGACTCTTTCGTCCTTCGGTTTCTCCTTGATGGTATTCGCGCTCCCTCGACCGATTCGATTATCCGTAGCTTCTGTTTGCGCGGTCCCTTGCGCCGTGGCGGCGCGTTTCATGGGTTTCGCTTTCGGCTTTTCATTTTTATTCATGAAATCATCGATTGGGGTTATTTCCGAGGGTGTGCCTCCACCGATGACCCCGAACGAGTACCCGTAGCTTTGGAAAGTCGAAGTCGAGATTGATTTTTCTTCCCCACGTCGACGCAAATTTTGTCGTTGTTGTTGTTGAAACGTCGTCGCAGAAGAAGAACAAGAAGAACACGAAGCGTTGGCGGCATTCACCGACGCGGCACGAAGACGAGAGGAAAAGGAGAGCGTTCTTCTCATAGTTGCGTGTGTGTGTGTGTGTGTGTGTGTGTGTGTGTGTGTGTGT
>Ga0255767_1000320_pt1 | contig 42567 bp, 35 predicted proteins | sample 071ome_24_FD_179967 | JGI IMG/M metagenome (GOLD analysis project Ga0255767, IMG submission 179967) | Coastal salt marsh microbial communities from the Groves Creek Marsh, Skidaway Island, Georgia - 071402CT metaG (version 2) | ecosystem: Environmental > Aquatic > Marine > Intertidal zone > Salt...
TGATGCCGTCAACCCGGCAGCGCACGTTCAGAGAGTGCTCGTTAGGCTCAAAATGGATGTCGCTGGCATTCAGATCCAGCGCGCGGGCGAACAGGTGATTCACCAGCCGGATAATGGGCGCGTCTGACGCCATATCGAGCAGTGCCTCATCATCTTCGAAGCCCGATACAAAATCCTCTTCTTCCGACCCTTCAAGCTGGGGTGACAGTTCTGCGCGCCAGTGCTTGAGAAGACGTCTGACCTCTTCGTCACTGCTCAGCTCAAAACGAACCAAACGGTCAACAATAAACCGGATCCGTGTCCGCATCGCTAGGTCGGGCAGCTGATTGCACAGCAGCCGGCCACCGCTGTCAAAGTCCAGTGCCGGTGCAATACCGACCGGCTCCAGCAGCTGACTGAAAACCGACAGCGTCATCTGAAACGACGCTTCAGTCATCGGACCCATCGCCGGGATATCAGCCGCGTGATTGTCGGTCATTGCCCATCTCCCCGGCTCATGTTTTCTGCAAACCCCACGACGGTGATCGAGCCGTTGTACTGATTGCGACTGCGGCTGAGGCTGAAATCCCGGACCCGCAGACGGGGCTCAGAGTTCTCAAGCAGCCTCAGGAATGTGATGGTGTTACCGGCATCATCAGTCCGGAATGACATCTCCTGGCTGACCATCAGCCAGTCATCCGCCTGCAGGCTGTCCGCCAGCCGGGTGGAGCTCACGCTGAGGCCTGAATCACGGGCATGCTTGGACAGGTCACGCTGCAGGTTCGCCTCCACCAGGGGAATGGTTGCCCCACTGAAGATCTGGGTTTCAACCTGAGTCTGCTGCACCTCAGCCTCAATGCGACGGTCGCGCCACAGCAGAGAATCCTCGATCAGGCGCGCTTCACGCTCCACCGCGAGCAGCACGGTTTCAATCTCGGCGTTGCGACGCTGATACAGCCCCTGTACCGCCGGCACAATCTGCGTTACCACAAACACCGCCCCCACCAGCCCGGCGAGAATCAGGATCCTTTGCTCTCTTGCGCTAACAGCCATCGCTCAAACCCTTATGTCTCATCGGGAAAATGGCGCACCCGGTAGGCCTCGAAGTTCACCGTGGCCAAGCGCAGATCAATGTAATAGCGGGTGTTACTGGTCGCCCGCGAAAACACCACTTCGGTAAACAGCGGGTCCTGTTCCAGTCGCTGCAGAATTGCCTGCGGGTCGGAACTGGTACCCTGAATGCGAATCAGACCCTCTGACAGCTCCAGTGAAGACAGCTGCTCACCGGCCAGCACCTCCTGCAGACGGAACATGGCGGCAGCCACATTCTGCTGAGGGAATTCATTGATGGCGCCCCAGCGATTTTCAAACTCGACCACCACCGCCTGGTCCTGCCGGGCCTCTACCGACAGTTCGCGATTGGACTCGAGCCGGGCATTGGCCATCTGCAGCTCAAAGCTCTGGGCCAGAAACGGTGAAGCCGCAAGGCCCAGCAGCCCGACCAGCAGACCAGCCGCAATTTTCAGCTGTCTGCGCTGCGTGCGCTGTCTGCTGACGGTCAGCGCACCTGAAGGGAAAAATCCGTATGCCGGCTCCACCGCCAGGGGTTGATCCACCGCATAGTCTTGCGCGGCAGTGAGCGTCTGCCTGGTTTCCGCTTCAAAGGCGGCCAGCTGTTCCTGCCACTGTTCGGCAAAAGCAGGCTCGCCAAGCTCGGCGTTCTGTATCTGTAACCATTGTTCCAGTACTCCCCCCCGGGTGCGGATGAACGTGGTGTCACGGCCGTCATCATCCAGCAGCAGGCAGGCCTGCGCAGACTGCATCAGCGCCAGCGTTCTGGGCGCCAGGGCCGCAAGCGCCAGACCCTGACTGGTAAATGCGTCAAACAGGGCTGTCAGGCGGGCCTGCCGGATCCACAGCGCCAACCTGTTCCCGTCAGTGCCGCCATCAGACACAGCCAGCGCGAGCGCCTCGTCACAGGCAGGCAGGATGGTTTCCTGCTGCAAGGTAATGGCAGAAATCAGGTTGGCCCCGCTCAAGCCCGGCATGTGCTGCTCGGTGGCTAAAAATTCAGAAGGCGCCAGGAGTAACAGGACCGAGCACTCAGAGTCAGCTGCCGCAAGCAGGTGCTTTGCCGCTTCGGCAACGGCAGCCGCATCGATGTTTCCCTCTGTCGAAGAACGGTCAGCGGGGGCAATTCTGTGACTTCGCCTGCTTTCTGCGTGCAGCAGTTCATCACCGAACACCACCAGCGTGTCCGTTACACGGCTGAGCAGGTCCTGCCGGCTGTTGCCCAGCAGTGCCTCTCTGATGCCGCGAGGAAGGCGGTGACTGATCTGATCGAGCAGGCTTGTCATGGTTGTGCGCGTTGTGTCCAGGGTCGATCCGGAACCCGGGGCGATTACCGCCAAGGCCCGACAGCCGCTGTGCCGGTACCGGGATCAGGCCAGCAGACTGAAAAATTCATGAATTCCAAGCCATTAGGACTGAGGCAGGCCGAAAATAGTTCTAACAAAGGCGGGGTTTTTTCGACCTGTGGCGGCCGGCAAAGTCGTGGCCGGCGATGTCAATCAGCCCACCGCGCGGGGCGAGAGTGAAATAGGCCACGACGGGGCAGGAAGGGGCAGGAAGGGACGTGAGCAGGCCTCAGGAAGGCAACGGGGAACCGAGTTTCTTTCGCCACAAACGAAACAGCCCCGATTATCCGGGGCTGTTTCACGGCAATTCTTGGCGTCCGGGCGTCTTATTCGCCTGAAGAGCCAAGCATCTGGCGCTCTTTTTCCACCAGAAACTCGACCACTTCCAGCATTTCTTCCTGAGTCGGCACATTCTGTCCGGTAGTCACCAGATACTTGCCGTTCACGATCATGTTGGGTGTGCTGCGAATCTGATAATCCTGCATGCGCTTCTCAGCCTGATTCACCTTGGTTCTGACCGAGAATGAATTAAAGGCTTTCTCAAAATCCTCGGCGGTCACGCCATGCTCGGCGAACAGCGAGCCGATCTGGCGCTCGTTCTGCAGTCGGTTGCCCTGCAGGTTGATGGCGTTGAACACCGGCGTGTGCAGTACATCCAGCTTATCCAGTGCTTCAGCGGTGTAGTACACCTGCGCGTGGATTTTCATCAGATTGTTCCACAGAGCCGGAAAACGCACGACATCCACATCGTCAGGCGCGCTCTCTTCCCAGGCGGTCAGCAGGGGCTCAAAGCGAAAACAGTGGGAGCAGCCATACCAGAAGGCTTCCAGCACCTCGACTTTGGAGGCATCCCGCGTATTCACCGGGTTAGGCAGCTCAGTGTAGTGCGTGCCGGCAACATAACGTTCGATCTGCGCGAAGCTGGAAGGCGCCACGGGCAGCAGGCTGATAAATAATGCAATCTGCAAGGTACGTTTGATCATTTTGCGAATCCTTTATCGTTTGCTATTTCGGTACCGAATCGGTTCCTGGGTTATTTCGTCAATTTGCTAAATGGGTGTTCTGGGTTCTGGGTACAGACTTTACCGGTCAATGTCGCTGTCGATTAATCCGCTTTTTCAGTCTGTGCTGAGTGGTTTCGGGCTCTCCGCCGTACTTTCCACCGTTCTTTCCACCGTACTTTCAACCATACTTTTAACTGTGCTTCCCACCGTTCTTTCAACCATTCTTGCAGCGCTCTCAGCGCCAGCAGCCCCTCCAGCCAGGCCCGGCGTCAGCCCGCGTTCAGCGGGCTGTTGACCCTCGACGGACGATATGACTTCCAGCCGATGGGGCCACTTTCAGCTTCTGCTGATGAATGCAGGCTTAATGCAGGCCTGACACATAGTTAGCCAGGGCTTCCAGCTCAGAATCGGTGAGACGTTCGACGATGGTGCGCATCATGGCGCTGTTGTCGTTGGCCCGCTCACCGGAGCGAAATGCTTTCAGCTGCAGCAGGGTGTATTCAGGGTGCTGACCGCCCAGAGCCGGGAATCCGGCCGGGCCATTGCCCTGGCCTGAGGGGGAATGACAGGCAGAGCAGGCGGCAATTGACAGCTCCTTGTTGCCACCGCGATACAGCGAGGCGCCGAGCTCCAGCGAGGCAGGGTCTGCCCCCTGCAGGGTAGGCTGCTGCGAGGAGTACCAGGCCGCAATATCCGCGATGTCTTCATCCGACAGCCCGGCTGCCATCGCCGCCATGGTGGCGTTTACCCGTGCGCCTGACTTGTAGTCATTCAGCTGCTTGACGAGATAGCTGGCATTCTGCCCCGCCAGCTTGGGGTTCATCGCAATGGCGCTGTTGCCGTCGGCGCCGTGACAGGTCGCGCAGAGTGCTGATTTTGCCTGACCCGCCGCTGCGTCGCCCTGACCGAAGGCAGAGCCGGCAAGCAAACCGGTGAAAAGTGCAGTGACAATTACAAATACGTGCTTACTCATGGGTGTTCCTGAAAACCTCAACTTAATTCTCAATTGCGGAAATATGCCCTGGGCGCTGTGGGATACGCGGCCAGCAAGGGTATGATACGCCCTGGCCGAACTGCAGCGGTCCGAAGGCCATAGCCAACGGGCTCCGCTGAGCGATTTCGCTGCGTTTCTCCACATCGCCCACGAAAACGTGTGTGGATTATAGCGTAATAGACGCAGCGACACTACGCACGAAAGCCTCGGAACGTGTTGATTTTTGATGAATTTTAACCAGACCCATTTCACCACCAGTGCCGACCGGCTTGCCGGCTGTCCCGGGGACAGCCTGGCCGAAATCGCCTTTGCCGGGCGCTCAAACGCCGGCAAATCCTCCGCGATTAATGCGATAACCGGCCAGAAAGCGCTGGCACGGATCAGCAAGACGCCGGGACGCACCCAGCTGATCAACTTTTTTGAAGTTGAGAGTGGCCGTTATCTGGTGGACTTGCCGGGTTACGGGTTCGCCAAGGTGCCGCTGGCCGTCAAGGACAAGTGGCAGCGTGAACTGGAAAAATATCTGCGCGAGCGGGAGACGCTGGCGGGCCTGGTCGTTCTGTCGGACATCCGGCATCCCATGAAAGAGTTCGATCAGCAGATGGTCTCCTGGTCTGTCCAGTCCGGGCTGCCGGTTTTACTGCTGCTGACCAAGGCGGACAAGCTGAAGCGGGGCGCGGCTCAAAACACGCTTTTAAAAGTGAAGAAGGAATTACAGGATAAAACGCTGGTTCGGGTGGAGCTGTTCTCAGCGCATAAAGGCACCGGCATCGACCGGGCCCGCGATCAGCTGTCGCAGTGGTTCACCGAAGAAGCAGCCAGTGACAGGCCTGAATCTGGCGATCAGTGAGCCTCATCCCAGTTATCCCCGACACCCACATCGACCACCAGCGGCACGTCCAGTGCAGCGGCGGAAGCCATGCGGAATCTGACTCCTTCACTCAACAGCGCCACGTCATCTTCTTTGACCTCAAACACCAGCTCGTCGTGAACCTGCAGAATCATGCGCGCATCAATCGGATCCTGCTCCAGCCAGTTGGCAATATCGATCATGGCCTGCTTGATGATATCAGCAGCCGTCCCCTGCATCGGTGCATTGATCGCGGTTCGCTGGGCCGCCTTGCGGATCATGGCATTTCCCGCATGGATGTCAGGTAAATAAAGCCGCCGGCCGAACAGGGTTTCCACATAGCCCTTTTCATCGGCGAGCGCCTGAGTCTGTTCCATGTATCCGCGCACGCCCGGATACTTCTCAAAGTATCTGTCGACATATTCCTGCGCCTCGCCGCGGGAGACATTCAGCTGGTTGGCCAGCCCGAAGGCGGACATTCCGTAGATCAGACCGAAGTTAATGGCCTTGGCCGAGCGGCGCTGATCAGCGCTGACGTCCTCGAGACTCACGTTAAAGACGTCGGCTGCTGTGGCCCGGTGCACATCCTGATCGCTGGTGAATGCGGTGAGCAGCCCGGGATCACGTGACAGATGCGCCATGATTCGCAGTTCCACCTGCGAGTAGTCTGCGGCGAGCAGCTGGTAGCCGGCGCCGGCCACAAAAGCCTGTCGCACCCGTCGGCCCTCTGCGGTGCGAATGGGAATGTTCTGCAGGTTCGGATCGCTGGAAGACAGTCTGCCCGTTGCCGCCACGGCCTGCTGGAATGACGAGTGAATCCTGCCCGTCTTTGCATTGACCTCCAGCGGCAGCTTGTCCGTGTATGTGGACTTCAGCTTGTTGAGCGAGCGATGTTCCAGAATGAGACGCGGGAGCTCATAGTCCTGTGCCAGCTCCTGCAGCACCGGCTCAGCAGTTGAGGGCTGCCCGGTTTTGGTTTTCTTCAGGACAGGCAGTTCGAGCTTCTCGTAAAAAATACTCTGTAGCTGCTTCGGTGAGGACAGATTGAATTCCTCACCCGCCAGGGCAAACACCTGAGTCTGAATGCGCTCCAGCTGTTCAGCCAGCTCCGCACTCTGCTTTTCCAGCACGCCGGCATCGAGCAGAATCCCGTTGCGCTCCACCTGCTGCAGCACTGAAATCAGGGGCGCTTCGTAATAGCGATACAGCCCTGCCAGCTCGCCCGCCGCTTTCATGTCATGCTCCAGGCTCAGGGCCAGACGGTTAATGCAGTCAACGCGCTGACAGGCATACTCGCTGTAGTCAGGCAGGTTGATTTCCGCCGGAGCGAGCTTACCGCGCCCCTTGCCCTGCAGCGACTCAAGGTCGACCGGATCCAGATCCAGGTAATAGCGAATGATGTCGGGCAGCTTGTGTTTGACCGCCACCGAATTCAGCACGTAAGAGGCCAGCAGCACATCGGACTTCAGCGGCTGCAGATCAATGCCGAGGTTCTGCAGCACATGTCGCTGCGTCTTGAGGTCGTAGCCTGATTTTGCAATCTCAGCATTTTCCAGTGCGGGTTTGAGCGCAGCGAGCACTTCATCAGCGGACAGTTGCTGCTCCTCTGCCGAGGCATGACCAACGGGGACATAGTACGCCTCGCCGAGCCGGTAACTCAGTCCGATGCCGAGCAGGCGGGTGCTGAGGAAATGATCGCCGTCAAACTCTACGCTCAGGGCAAAGCGCGCGTTGCGGCCCGCCCGCTCCATCTCCTGCTGCAGCGCCGCCAGCAGCTTGTCGAGTGACTCCCTGTCGGTGATGCATTGGTAGCGGATCTCCGCAGGCGTCACCGAGAGAGGTTCGGCCGCGGCCTGCGCCGCGGTGCCCTTGGGCTCTGTATCACCCTCTGTCTGGTTGCCTGCCTTTCGCTCTCCCTGATTCGCTGCCGGGTCTCCGGCTTCATCCCGGCCAGCGCCGGTGACGCCTTTTTCCTCAAGTTCCCTGATCCAGGTTTTAAACTCCATGACCGAGAACAGATCGTAAAGCGCCGCCTCGTCCGCTTCGCCATGCACCAGCTCGGGAATCTCCACCTCAAGCTCCACGTCCAGCTTGATAGTCGCCAGCTCATGCGACAGCCGCAACTGATCGAGATTCTCCCGCAGGCGCTCTCCGATTTTGCCGCCTACGGATGCCGCGTTCTCAATGATGCCTTCCATGGAGCCGTATTCCAGCAACCACTTGACCGCCGTCTTCGGGCCGACTCCGGGGACTCCCGGAATGTTGTCCGCCTTGTCTCCCATCAGCGCCAGGTAGTCCACAATCAGACCGGGGCCGATGCCAAACTTTTTTTCGACGCCAGGGATATCCAGCACTTCACTGGTCATGGTGTTCATCAGAGTGATGTGCTCATTCACCAGCTGTGCCAGATCCTTGTCGCCGGTTGAAATGAGCGTCTTCTGACCCAGCCCGGTGGCCTGGTGAGCCAGCGTCCCGATCACGTCATCTGCCTCAACGCCCGGAATGATCAGCAGCGGCAGGCCCATGGCCCGGATAATGTCATGAATCGGCTCGATCTGACTGCGCAGCTCATCCGGCATGGGCGGGCGATGGGCCTTGTATTCGCCATAGATCTCATTGCGAAACGTCTTGCCCTTGGCGTCAAAGACTATGGCAATGTTGGCGTCAGGATGCGATTTGATCAGTGAGCGGATCATATTGATGACGCCTTTGACCGCGCCGGTAGCCTGACCGCGGCTATTGACCAGCGGCGGCAGGGCGTGAAAAGCCCGGAAAAGATAGGACGACCCGTCTACCAGAATCAGTTCTTTCGCACTCGTCATCGATCAGTCCTTCTTGTGTCAGTTAACACAGGTCGCGAACCCGTCAATCAGCCGCTCCAGCAGCTGGTGATAGGCAGACGTACCCCCCGGCATGTCGCTGCCCAGTACATCCAGCGTGATACGGCGGGGGCTGTGATCACGCAACACCGTGTCCACCAGAGCGTCGGAGGTCTCTGGCTCCAGTAAGATGCAGGCGGGCGGAGTCGCACGCACAGTCTCACGCAGGCGCAGCATCTCGCGCATACCCGGCACCACGTCAGGATCCGCCACCAAACTGGCGCTGTGACGCACGCCCAGATCAGCTTCCAGATAGCTGAAGGCATCATGATAGACCAGATAGGCAGACGCCCGCTGCGCATCAACTCGCGCTCCGGTGCGCCGCACAAAGTCATCGCTTGCGTTACGAAAGCGGGCCAGCGCCGCCTGATAGTGAGAGGCCTTATCGGGATACTGCGCGACAAGCTCGCGGGCCAGCGCCTCGGCAATAAGCAGGGCATTGGACTGACTCAGCCAGAGGTGCGGATCGAGCGACCCGTCTTCGTAATAACGCAGCGTCATCCCTTCGAGCCGGGAGGCCGTTAGCAGCAGCCCGGATTGTTCAGCGGCCAGGCGCGTAAACAGATCCTGCAGATTGACTTCAAACGCGGGATCGATCCAGAGCACCAGGTCAGCCCGGTCAATACTCAGCCGGTCGGTGGGCGAGAGGCTGAAATGATGCGGCGAATCGGTTCCCGTAATCAGAGAGGCCACCGAACCCTCGCCGGCGACAATGGCTTCGGCGATAAACTGAAGCGGCTTGACAGTGGTCAGCACCCTCGGCTCAGCGCGCAGGCCCGGGGCGCACAGCAGAGCACCGACGCAGCTGAGCGTAACTAAGCAAATGGACGACAGACGAAGGCGCAGTGACATGGTTTTTCCTGGAGCAGCTCGCTGACACCTTTTTCCTGAAGGCTGGTTTCCTGAAGGCTGGTGAGAGATCAGGTCGGCACCGGACCGGCCTGATGACCCGAGGCAAACAGACGCCGGGGAGGCGCGGCGCACAAGTCCAGCAAATTACCCGGCGCCGCGATTGACTTCGTTGCTATGATATACCATTGTCCGCATCCCGGTCATGACGCCACGGCTTCTGCCACTGTTCAGCGTCTTGCCTTCGCCGGTCAGGTGCCCGGGCCGGTAAACCGGCTGCCGACATGACGGACATGCGTCGCCTTAACCGCCAACAAGCCTGAGAGCCAGCAACGTGTCAGCCTCGCCAGACCAATCAGAGCCTCTTATTACCGCCACAGACGTAGGTCTGCGCCTCGCCGGCCAGGCGGTGCTGCAGGGCGTCAATCTGACGATCCCTCCCAACAAGGTGGTCTCTCTGATCGGGCCTAACGGCGCCGGCAAGACAACTCTGGTGAGAGTGCTGCTCGGGCTGATTGACGTGCAGCAGGGCACGGTCGCCCGCAAGGACGGCCTGACTGTGGGATACATGCCGCAACGCATCGCCCTGCATCCTGCTCTGCCATTGACGGTTATGCGCTTTCTGAGCCTCAGCCAGCGCGCCACTGAACCGGCCATTGCCGCTGCGCTCACCGTGCTGCGCATCGAGCACCTGCAGGATCAGCAGCTCGCAACCGTTTCCGGCGGAGAGCTGCAGCGCGTGCTGCTGGCCCGGGCCATGCTGGGCGAGCCGCAACTGCTGATCCTCGACGAGCCGGCACAGGGCGTCGATCTTGCCGGGCAGGCGGAGCTCTACCGCCTGATCGGTGAAATCCGGGATCGAAGCGGCTGCGGTGTGCTGATGATTTCTCACGATCTGCATCTGGTGATGTCCGCGACCGATGAAGTGGTTTGCCTGAATCATCACGTTTGCTGCCACGGAGAGCCGGAACATGTGTCCAGTGATCCGGCGTTTCTGGAGCTGTTCGGTGCGTCCGTCTCGGAAGAGCTCGCGGTCTATACCCACCATCACAACCACGAGCATGACATCAGCGGCAACGTCAAGTCAGAGCCGGCAGAGGACTAGATCATGCTTGCACTGCTCAGCACAGATTTTTTCCTGTTCGCCCTAACCGCGGGCATCGCTCTGGCCTGTGTTTGCGGGCCGCTCGGCTGCTTTATTGTTTGGCGCCGCATGTCTTTTTTTGGCGACACGCTGGCACATTCCGCGTTGCTGGGTATCGCTATCGGTCTGGCAACCGGCAGCGACCCGCAATTCAGCATTCTGGTCAGCGGGCTGGTGCTGGCTGCCTTACTGGCAGCGCTTGAAAAGCGAGCGCTCGCCTCGATGGACACCCTGCTTGGCATTCTCGCGCACAGTTCGCTTGCCGTCGGCATGGTGTTCATCGCCCTCACCGACGGCGCGCGAGTGAATCTGGAGGCCTATCTGTTTGGCGATCTGCTGACCATAGATCAAAGGAGCCTGAACTGGATTCTGCTCATTGCCGCCGCTGCCGGTCTGGCTATTTTTCGGTTCTGGAACGATTTGTTATCCACGACTGTGCATGCCGAACTGGCTGAAGTAGAAGGGGTCAACGTAGAAAGAACCAGGCTGATGCTGATCGGGCTGACTGCGCTGACGGTGTCGGTGGCGCTGAAAATTGTCGGCGTTCTGCTCATTACTTCCCTGCTCATCATTCCGCCGGCTACTGCGCAAAGATTCGCCAAAACCCCGGAAAAAATGGCCTTTTTGGCGATCGCCATCGGCATTTTCTCAGTGCTGACCGGTCTGGCCGGAGCGTTTCAGCTCGACACACCGGTCGGGCCGACGATCGTCGTATGCGCCGCAGCGCTGTTCGCGGCTTCGCTGCTGAAGCCGCGTATCGGCAACTGAACACCGCTGGTAGAGCGCCCGGAACCCCTCGGGTGAGGGCGAGCCGTTTGCAAAAACTTATACAAGCAAATTCATGCAAGCTGCTTCGTATCAGTAACTCGTACCAGTAACTTCCTACCAGCAGCTACCTACAAGAAACATCATACAGATCACTCGGTACAGGACGCGTTGCATCCGGGGAAGACGCCGGGGATTAAACGAACAGACGGACACAGGCTGGCCACAGCAGCAGTCAACGAAAAACGCAGCGAACGCTAGTCGTTGATCAGCAGAGAATATGCCTGAACCAGAGACTCACGCCGCACCGGCGGCCTGATCAGCGCCACCAGCTCTGCTTCCGGGTTCACCAGTGAAACGTGGATGTTGTGATTGATCATGTAGCCATCTGCCATCACGCCGCCATCGGGTATGTGTGACTCATGACCCGTCTCGCCGGGGGCCATGTCAGCCTGATCCACTTTACTGAAAGCGACAAACAGCTGTTTGGCCAGTGCACCAATACCCGCTTCGGATCCGGACAGACCAATGAAATCCGTGTTGAACTGCTCGACATAGCGTTTCACAGCCTGTCTACTGTCGCGCTCCGGATCCACTGAAACGAACACTACTTGCGGGTCAGGCAAATCCGGTAACTCCGTGATTGCCCGGTGAGCCTGAGCCAGCTCCGACATAGTGATCGGACAGACATCCGGGCAGGAAGTGAAACCAAAAAAGACCAGTGACCACTGCCCGGCAAAATCCTCAACCAGAAACGGGTCACCGTCCTGATCGCTCAGCTGAAAGGGGGTAAGACGGTAGGGGTCCGGATATTCGATCGCGCCGAGCGCATTGAGCGCATTAATAGTCTCAACCTCATCGCGCGCCTGAAACAGGGTGATCAGCCAGTAGGCCAGCAGCAGGTCGAACACGACAAAAGCGGCAAAAGAGACCTTTGAATTGCGGGACAGTTGCACGGAGTCTTCCTCCGGTCAGAACAGATAGTGGTCGACTACCAGAGCGATGAAGAGCAGCGCCAGATACACAATCGAATATTTAAACGTGTCCATCGCCGTGCTGGGCTCGGGCCTGCGCATCAGTTTGACGGACCAGTACAGAAAACCCGCGCCGAGCGCGACCGCCGCGGCAAGATAAAACAGGCTGCTGGAACCGGTCAGGGACGGAAACACGCTGATCAGCACAAGGATGACGGTGTACACCAGGATGTGGATCTTCGTCACCCGCTCCCCGTGCGTGACGGGCAGCATGGGAATCCCGGATTTGGCGTACTCTTCCTTGCGGTGGATAGCCAACGCCCAGAAGTGAGGAGGCGTCCAGGCGAAGATAATAAGCACTAACACGACGGCATCTGCTTCGATCGTGCCGGTAACTGCTGACCATCCGAGCAGCGGCGGCATCGCCCCGGCGAGCCCGCCGATGACAATGTTCTGCGGCGTGGCGTGTTTCAGATATCCGGTGTAGATAAAGGCGTAGCCGACGAATGACGCCAGCGTCAGCCAGGCCGACAACGGATTCACCCAGATCATCATAATCGCCATGCCGGCCAGACCGATCACGGCAGCAAAGATACCGGCCTGCAAGGGGTCAACCCGACCCTGAGGAATTGGTCGGTTATGGGTGCGCTTCATGACCACATCGATCTTGCGGTCAATCAGGTGATTGACCACTGCGCCCGATCCGGCGACCAGCGCGATCCCCAGATTGCCGAGAATCAGAATGTCGACCGGCACCATGCCGGGCACCGCCAACAGCATGCCAACCAGAGACGTCAGAATCATGAGCATCACCACGCGGGGCTTGCACATCTCGTAGTAGTCCCGCCAGCTGGCGGTTGATTGGGTGGTAATGTCGGTCATTGCGTACTGCTTGGCTCGGCAAAGGGTAATCGGATTCGGCAACTGACCGTGCCGGGTCTGCGACTGTCCCGGCCGCGTCTTCTCCAGCTTGCTACAGGCCGGGACGCACGGACCGGTTGCCGGCGAGGTCAGGGCGTGAATTTTACAGATTTTTCGATTGATTGTTAGTGCTATTCTCGAAACCCATTTGAAGCTGACAGCTTCCTGTCAAAAACGCTCGACTAAAGCCCTGTTTTCAAGGGTTTTGGGGCACTAAAACCTTGCTAGAAAAGGCATTTTTCTATAGCATGGCCCCCACTTGAGGTGTGCCATAAAGCTAGGATTTATCGGGGGTTTTACGCCCGCATGAAACGGAGTCTGGCTGCGGATATACCCCACCCAAGTGAACAACAATAATTAGGACGGTCATTCAGAATCGACGCACGTTTTGAGTTTGCCAACAGCTTGCTCTGTGGCGCTCGGGCGAGTCATTCAAATGACACAGAAATTAAAGCAAATCCTGCCCGGCAGAGCGCTGCGCTGATCCTTTGGTCAGCGGTGCGACGCAGGGCCGAGATTACATCACTTATAGAAGGAATTCGGTTTCATGGCTTTAGCGGTCGTTATTTTTCTTCTGGTCGTCGGATCAATCATCTTTCACTTTGCCAGTCCCTGGTGGTTCACTGATATCGCCACAGATTGGGGGTCCATCGACTTCACCATCAATATCACTTTCTGGGTGACCGGCTTTGTGTTCGTCGCATGTAATGTGTTCTTGGCCTATTGCATCTGGAAGTTCAGGCAAAGGGACGGGCACAAGGCGGTTTACGAGCCTGAAAATGCCGGTCTGGAAGCCAAGCTGTCCATTTTCACGACCGTCGGAGTCGTCGCCATGCTTGCCCCGGGCCTGTTTGTCTGGGCGAGTTTTGTAACGCCCCCTGAAAACGCCCTGGAATATGAGGTGCTTGGCCAGCAATGGCAGTGGCAGTTCCGCTACCCCGGCGCTGATGGCATTCTCGGCACCGCTGACACCGGCTTCGTGAGCGAAACCAATCCCTTCGGCATCAACCCGGAAGACCCTAACGGTATGGATGATGTCGTCGTTAACGACCCGAACATGCATCTGGCGGTGAATCAGCCGGTCAAGGCGTTGCTGCGCTCTAATGACGTGCTGCACAACTACACTGTCCCCCAATTCCGCGTGAAGATGGACCTGGTTCCGGGGCTGGTGTCCTATCTGTGGTTCGACCCGACTCAGGAAGGCACTTACGACATCATGTGCGAAGAACTGTGTGGTATCGGCCACTTCGTCATGCGCGGCTCTGTCACGGTTGAGCCTCAGGCGGACTATGACGCCTGGATCGCGGCCCAGCCTACCTTTGCTGACACTCAGGCCCTGGCTGCTCCTAATGTGGCCGCCGGCCAGGCTCAGTACGCAGCATGTGCCGCGTGCCACGGCCAGAACGGCGAGGGCAATCCGATGCTGAACGCACCGAAGATCGCCGGCCAGCAGGCCTGGTATATCGAACGCCAGCTGAACCATTTCAAGCAGGGCGCGCGGGGCGGAGAAGGCGACACCAACGGCGCACAGATGACCGCCTTCGCCAACATGCTGACCACAGACGAGGCGGTACGTAACATTGCCGCATACATCGCAACTTTTCCGGACACGCCCGCACAAACCACCATCGCAGGCGACATCGCAAACGGTTATGACATTTACGACCGCAACTGCGCTGCCTGTCACCTGGATAACGGGGCTGGTACCTGGTACACCGACGCGCCGAAGCTTGCCGGCATGAGCGATTGGTATTTTGTCACCCAAATCAGCAACTTCAGAGCCGGAATCCGTGGTAACCACCCGGCGGACGCTTATGGAGAGCAGATGGTCCAGATGGCAACAGCCATGGGAGATCTGGAAGAGATTAACGACGTGGCCGCGTACATCAACACGCTGCGCTAGTCTGCAAGGTTTAGATCAGAGAGTTTTAGATTTATTGCCCCAGGGCATCAATTTATCGATTAGGAGTAAACAATGGCCTACGTACCATTAGCCGACCAAGACCAAGATATGGAGATGCATCATCCCCACAGCTGGGTCGAAAAATACGTTTGGAGCCAAGACCATAAGGTCATTGCCATTCAGTATGGCGGTCTCGCAGTTCTGACGGGCATAGTGGGGCTGGTTCTTTCCCTGCTGTTCCGGATGCAGCTGGGCTTCCCTGAGTCCGTTAACTTTGTGGATCCCAATTTCTACTATCAGGCGGTCACCATGCACGGCATGATCATGGTGGTGTACTTCCTGACCGCACTGTTTCTGGGTGGTTTCGGGAATTACATGGTGCCGCTGATGCTCGGGGCCCGGGACATGGTATTCCCGTTCCTGAATATGATGTCAGTCTGGACCTTCCTGATCTCAGTGATCATTTTAATGGCGAGCTTCTTCGTCGGGGGCGGTCCTACCGGAGCCGGCTGGACGCTCTACCCCCCTCAGACCGCCATGGCAGGCACGCCCGGGCATGACGCCGGGATTATCCTGATGCTGGTCTCACTCATCGTATTCGTGGTGGCATTCACCATGGGCGGCCTGAACTATGTGGTCACGATTTTACAGTACCGCTGCCGAGGCATGACCCTGATGAGAATGCCTCTGACTATCTGGGGTATTTTCGTTGCTACGGTTCTCGGTTTATTCGCGTTCCCGGCACTGCTTGTCGCCTGCATCATGATGCTTTTCGATGCGCTATTGGGGACCAGCTTCTTCATGCCAGCCGTTCTTGAAGCAGGCACTCCTCTCGACTTCGAAGGCGGCAGCCCGATCCTGTTCCAGCATCTGTTCTGGTTCTTTGGCCATCCAGAAGTGTACATCGTTGCACTGCCCGCTTTCGGTCTGGTTTCTGATGTTCTGAGCGTACACGCGCGCAAGAATATTTTCGGTTACCGGATGATGGTCTGGGCGATCATTGCAATCGGTGGTCTGAGCTTCATTGTGTGGGCACACCACATGTATGTGAGCGGCATGAACCCTTACTTCGGCTTTTTCTTTGCGACTACCACGCTGATCATTGCAGTGCCGACTGCTCTGAAGGTTTACAACTGGTTGCTCACGCTCTGGGAAGGCGATATTCGCCTGAACGCGCCGATGTACTTCGCCATAGGATTTATCTTCACGTTCATTCATGGTGGCCTGACGGGCTTGTTCCTCGGCAACGTGGTTATTGACCTGCCGCTGTCCGATACCTACTTCGTCGTGGCTCACTTCCATCTGGTCATGGGCGTGTCACCTATCCTGGTTCTTTATGCAGCGCTGTATCACTGGTACCCGAAAATCAGTGGTCGCATGTACAACGAAGCTCTGGCGAAGGTTCACTTCTGGCTGACCTTCCTCGGTGCATACGCGATCTATCTGCCAATGCACTACCTCGGCTTCCTGGGAGTACCCAGACGTTACTACGCACTGGGAAATACCGACTTCATTCCATTGTCTGCGCAGGATCTGAATTCCTCCATCACCATCGCAGCATTGATTGTGGGGGCCTCTCAGATACTGTTCTTTATCAACATCATCGGCAGCCTGAAGTGGGGCAAAAAAGCGGACCCCAACCCATGGGGCGCTGCCTCTCTGGAATGGCAAACGCCTGATACTCCGCCAGTGCACGGCAACTGGGGCGAGAACCTGCCTACTGTGTACCGATGGGCCTATGACTACAGCGTCCCCGGAGCCGCGGAAGACTTTATCCCGCAGAATATGCCGGAAAGCGACGTGGCTACCGCGCAAGACGCGAAGTCATCTCAAGGCAACGAGGAGTAACGGGAAAACGACATGGGCCTTATTAAGACAGTCACGGAAAAGCCGTGGGAACGTAAGGGCGTCATCGGCGGCATGGTTCCGGAAGGGACCTTCGCCGTCGCGGCCGAGCGTGTAGCACTGACGTTTTTTCTAGTTATTGCGACAGTCATTTTTTCTCTCTTCATGGTGAGCTACTACTTGCGCATGGAGTTACCTGACTGGGAGCCGCTTTCGGAGCCAGCACAACTGTGGTTCAACACCGGTTTGCTGATCGCCAGCAGCGTGCTGTTCCAGTGGTCGAGAAACATTGTGGTTCGTGGTGACACCCGAAATCTGTACACCTCGTTTTTCGGTGCGGGTGTTCTGGCAATCCTTTTTATCGTGGCTCAGATGGTCACCTGGAATCACTTACAGGCGGGTGGGTTCTACCTGTCCTCAAATCCGGCTGTTGCCTTTTACTATCTGCTGACAGGCGTTCACGCCCTGCATTTAATCGGTGGTCTCTGGGTTTGGAGCAAGTGCGCAATACGCTTGACCGCAGGCGGAGAGCCCGAAGAGGTAAGGCTGAGCATTCAACTGTGCACCATTTACTGGCACTTCCTGCTGCTTGTCTGGATCGTGCTGTTCGCCATATTAGCGAACACCTGAATAACTAAACTAAACAAACCAAATCGCACTTACGGGAAATTGGGATGAGTGAAGCAACTACACAAGCTGTCAGCCAGGATGGCATGACAGGGATGGTCGATGACTGGAGCGCCGACCGACAGGCGTATCATGTGCCCTGGGGAAAGGCCATGATGTGGATATTCCTGGTGTCTGACACCTTTATTTTTTCCTGCTTTCTGATTGGATATCTGAATGTGCGGGTCACGACAACCGACCCGTGGCCGCCACAGAGCGAAATTTTCGCCCTGTCTTTTGGCGGTGACCCGATCCCGCTGATTCTCATCGCGATCATGACGTTTGTGTTGATCACGAGTTCCGGCACCATGGCGCTCGCCGTCAATTTTGGCTATCAGAAAGACAAGGCCAAAACGTTCTTATTGATCTGCATAACCGCCGCCTTCGGTGCAACCTTCGTTGGCATGCAGGCGTTCGAATGGTCAAAACTGATCGCTGAAGGGGTTCGACCCTGGGGTAACCCGTTCGGGGCGCCTCAGTTCGGTTCGGTCTTTTTCATGGTAACCGGCTTTCATGGTCTACACGTTACCGGGGGCGTCATTTACCTGCTCTGGGTAGCGCTTCGGGTGAAACGCGGATACTACGACAATAAAGGATACGAAATCGTTGAAATTGCCGGTCTGTACTGGCACTTCGTTGATCTCGTTTGGGTATTCATCTTTGCATTTTTCTACTTACTGTAAGAGAGGACGATAATGGCTTCGGCTGAAGGACAACAACACCCTCTGGGTATTTACTATAAGATCTGGGTTCTGCTCTTCGTACTCAGCGGCTTCTCCTACGCTGTCGACTACTTTGAAGTTCAAGGTGCGATGCGGTGGGGGCTGGTGATATTTTTCATGCTACTGAAAGCGGGTTTTATCATCGCCATCTTCATGCATGTCGTGTGGGAAAGGCTGGCGCTGGTGTTCACGATTCTTGGTCCACCGACGGTGCTGCTTTTATTCATCGGGCTGATGGCCTTTGAAGGCGCCTATACTGAAGAGACCCGCTTTAACTATCGCGGACACGACCGGAATGCGGTCGCTCTGGGGCCAAGCGATATCCACCATGACGAACATTCGGAAGAAGCGGCGCACTAGTCAACGCTTCCGGTTCAAAAACCAGAAAAGGGGTTATCTGCTGATAACCCCTTTTTTTGTCTGAAGAATTTGTCTGGAGAAAACCTCCTCGCTCGCCAGATCTCTCGGGGTTTTTCTCACCGCCTTACTTAAAGCCTTTTTCAGAGATCTTTTCAGAGATCTTCTCAGTGGTCTTCTCAGTGATCGTCGACAGATATTACTCCGGGCGTCTCTCGAGCGCCCCCTCGCATTGTCTCTGGCTACACCAGTTCGCAGCAAAAACGATAATGGCAGACCCGAATGCCGGGCCAGCCCACCCACCAGTTTAGAGGCTAGAGTGATTGACGAATCTGATCAATGACGCGCTGGGTCTCAGGTCGCTTGCCCCGCCACAATGCGAAAGACTCCGCCGCCTGTTCCACCAGCATCCCCAGCCCATCCAGCGACGCGCCTGCACCGGCTGCTGTTGCCCAGCTCATGAAGTCAGTTTCCTCAGCCCCATACATCATGTCGTAGGCGACGAAGTTTGCAGCAAAGAGCGCGGCATCCAGCTGCAGGCCCTCGTTTTTCAGGCTGGCACTGGTCCCGTTAATCACCAGATCATAGCGCGGGCCACCCGGTTCATTCATCGCCCTGACGTGCATCACACCTTGTGCGGCCAGGTCGGTCCTCAACTCCTCAGCCCGCGAAAGGGTCCGATTCATGATGGTGATACTGGCGGGTGCGCAGTGGATCAGTTCAGCCAATACCCCCCGCGCCGCGCCGCCGGCACCGAGCATCAGAATATGCTTACCGCTCAGAGACAGCTGATGATTGTCGGTGAGGTCTCGCACCAGACCCACCCCGTCGGTGTTGTCTGCCCAGATACCCCCTTCCGGGTCGCGGCCGAGCGTATTGGCGGCTCTGGCCAGACTTGCACGGGGGCTCGGATAATCGGCCAGGGCAAAGGCTGCTTCTTTGTGGGGAACCGTCACATTCAGTCCGCCGCCACCGCGCTCGAAAAAACCCGCAACCTCGGCAGAAAAGTCCGCCGCGGCTATCTGAAATTTATCGTAGTGCATGTCCTCGCCGGTTTGCTCGGCAAACAGCGAGTGAATCTGAGGGGATTTACTGTGTGAGATGGGATCTCCCATCACCGCATACTGAGTCACGAGATGTTCCACCTGCAGATATGCAATCCCATCAGGCCCACTCGCGCTGAATGAGAAAATCGGTGTAGAGCTTTTCTTCGGCAGAACCCGGCTCCGGCTGCCAGTCGTACACCCACTGTACAGCCGGTGGCAGAGACATCAGGATAGATTCAATTCTTCCCACGCCTGACTGCAGGCCAAACACGGTGCCCCGATCATAAACCAGATTAAATTCCACATAGCGCCCGCGACGATATTCCTGAAAAGATCTCTCGCGGGCGCCGTAGTCACTGTCTTTGCGTTTTTCAACAATCGGGCAGTAGGCCTTCATGTAGCTGTTCGCCATGGACTGAACAAAAGCAAATGACTCCTCAAAGGGCAATTGGTTGAAGTCATCAAAGAAAAGACCTCCGACACCCCTGGGCTCATTTCTGTGCTTCAGATAAAAATACTCGTCACACCAATCTCTGAATTTTTCATAATAGCCCTCGCCAAACCCGTCACAGGCCTGCCTGGCTGTCTGATGCCAGTGCCTGCAGTCTTCCTCAAAGCCATAGTAGGGAGTCAGATCATAGCCGCCGCCAAACCACCAGACGGAATCGGCTCCCGCCTTCTCAGCAACAAACAATCTGAAGTTAGCGTGTGAGGTGGGCACATAGGGGTTTCTGGGGTGTACCACCAGGGATACACCCATCGCCTGAAAAGCCCGCCCGGCCAGCTCCGGCCGGTCGGCAGTCGCAGAGGCCGGCATTGATTTGCCGAACACGTGTGAGAAATTCACGCCCGCCTTCTCAAAGACGGCGCCGTCGCTGATGATACGAGTAATACCGGAGCCGCCGTCCTCCCGGTCCCACTGGTCAGTCCGGAATTCTGCCGAGCCATCCAAAGCTTCAAGGCCTGCACATATCTCCGATTGCAGTCTGAGCAAAAACTCTTTGACTGCAGCAATGTCTTCGCGTTCCACGTTTCTCTCTCCGAACTACTCTGCGCGTAGCTTTGTCGATTCTCTCTGGTTTGTCCACCGCAACTGTGCATCTGAGCACTGTAACCCGACAGCACTCTGACAGGGTCAACTTATTCCCGCAGGTAAACCCGGCCGCCTTTTCGCTGAATCCTGCCGGCAAGCTCAAGCCTCATCAGCACAGTACTCATTTGACTTAAGGACAGATTCTCACCGCGCATCAGATCGGCAGGCAAGTGTTCAGACATCGAGATACGGCGCAGGACCGCGGCTTCCAGTGTGTCCATTGCTTCGGCCGGGGCGGTCGACTCAGACTCGGCACGGGACCGGCGTGACTGACCGACTGGATGCTGCGCCAGCTTCATCAAACCGTGGCCGTCAAGCTCGGTCAGGATGTCTTCAGGCGTTTCCACCAGAGTAGCACCTTCTCGCAAAAGCTGATGCCCTCCCCGGTTGTGTTCGCCGTCAGGGGAACCGGGCATCGCAAATACCTCGCGCCCCTGGTCCGCTGCGCAGCGCGCCGTGATCAGCGAACCCGATCGCAGGGTCGCTTCCGTGACCAGCGTTCCGACACTTAAACCGCTGATCAGGCGATTACGCTGAGGGAAATGTGCCGCTCTGGGAGGCGCATCTGGCATAAACTCCGAAACGACTGCCCCCCGCTGTTCCAGTGTTCGCTGCAGTTCCCGGTTACTAGCCGGATAGTAACGATTTATGCCTGTCCCGATCACAGCCACGGCACGGCCGCCTGACAGTGCGCTGCTGAGCGCGTGGGTATCCACCCCGCGGGCCAGACCACTGACCACCGTGAGACCGGTTTCTGCCAGCGACGTCGTCAGGCTGCGGGTCACCCTCAAAGCCGGCAACGTCGCTTTTCGACTGCCCACTACGGCAAGCGCGGCGCCATTGAGCAGGCTCAGATTGCCCTTAACAAACAGCATGGCAGGCGGGTCGGCAATCTCTTTCAGCAGTCTGGGGTAGGCAGGCTGCCATTGCCCCAACACCGTGACCTGTTGCCGGGTCAGTTCTGTCAGAAGGGCTTGCGCGGGGTCGGTGCGATTCGGGCGAGCGCTACGCCCGGACAGCTGTCTGATGCTTGCAACATCACAGGCGCTGAGACGCAGACCGTCAAAGCCAGACACAGGCAGTCCCGACAGCTCGGTCGGTCGAATCCGGTTTCCTGACAGGAGTCGGCCAAGACGGGGGTTCGACAGCAGATTACTGTGCAGCAGCCTGAGGCCGGCAAGGGTTTCGGCAGGTTCCATAGTTCATCCTTGAGCGTAGGAACGTGGAAAAAAGAGGTGTTAAGGACTGATCACCCGGGCGTTAACAGAAATCGGCTCCAGACTGCTCAGCAGAACGGCATAGCTCATGGTTTCGAAGGTTCGGTACACCAGCAGGGTACCAAGCTCTCCTCCGGGCAGAGTCAGGCTCTCTCGGTTCATGATGGCACGCATGCGATCGCGGAAACTCATCCGGTCACGTTCGATTTCATCCACCGTAATCGCATCTTCTTTTGATACAGCGAAGACATCGCCAACTTCAACCGAATCTCTGGACCCCAGATTGATCAGCACGGAATCAAGCTGCGACGCGAGGCGCTCGCTGCTCACCAGGGCAATGATCCGTCCCTCTATCTCTCTCACCGGCTCAGTGGGGAAGATCGTCGCGCCAATCTCCGCCTCCTCGCGGACCAGCAAGCGATCACCAACGCGCACCTCCTTGGCGCTGTTGTTGATCAGCACGCGTCGGATGTCAGCGGATTCAACCTCAACGATGCTGGCAAAGCCCAGATATTCGAGCTCGACACCCAAAAGCCGTTCCTCATCAGTCGGGTCATAGTGCTCGCGCAGGGGCCGGTAAACCTCAAAAGAGGTGGTGCCTTCCGGCCAGTTGCCCCGAACGTGCACCTCATCGCCTGTCGCGATGGCCAGATTGTCGCCCAGATTGCTGACAATTTAGGGCGCCGCCTCAAGCAGTTCGCTATCAACAATCCGGTTGCGGGTAAAACTGTTTTCTATGGCCTCCCGGGGTATGGCCGGAATCGAGCTGGTCAGAATCTGCTCTCGCATCATCGGGCGGAGGGTTTCAACGTCCCTGTCACCCCGACGAACCAGCACTCGCGGGGACCCGCCCACATAACTGACGCGCAATTCATCACCGGGATAGATCAGTTCCGCATTGTCCAGATACGGGTCCGGCTGCCAGATTTCCGGCCATCTTTCAGGATCATTCAGAAACTGGCGGGCAATGTTCCATAACGTGTCGCCATCTCTCGCGATGTAGCTTTCCGGCAGTTCTCGCTTCAACAGCGCGGTCTGCGCAACAGCCTGCGGTAGAGTGACCGCCATCAGGAGGGCCAGGAGGGTACGGCTCAGTCTATTGCTGGTAGGTATTCTCATTACTTTTTATCTGCACATAGTGATTCGGACATCTTAGCAATACGCTATAATTATCACTAGAGGCGGCCGGTGGCCGTCGTAATCCGTCTTTTTCTGTTCATCCTGACAGGCACAGCAACGACACGACTCATGGCGCTACTACCTATATTGGAGTTTCCCGACCCCAGGCTTCGCAAAGTAGCCGGCCCCGTTACTGTTTTCGACGAGAAGCTGGAACTCTTGATCGATGACATGTTTGAAACCATGTATGACGCGCAAGGGATCGGGCTCGCGGCCACGCAGGTCGACGTGCATAAACGCTTGCTGGTCATCGATGTCTCAGAAAATAAAGATAGTCCGCTGACCTTCATTAATCCAGAATTTGAAATCATTGAGGATGAGCTTTCCGAATATGACGAAGGCTGTTTGTCCGTACCGGGTTTTTATGAAACCGTCTCAAGACCTCAGCGAATCAGGGTGCGCGCGCAGGACCGGGCCGGCCAAGCATTTGAAATGGAAGCTGACGGCATCCTGGCCGTATGTATCCAGCATGAGATTGATCACCTCGAGGGTAAGCTGTTCGTTGATTACCTCAGCTCTTTGAAGCGCCAGCGCATTCGCAAGAAGCTGGAAAAAGAACACAAGAAGTCTGCCTGAGCTGATGTCCGAACTGAGACTTTGTTTCGCGGGAACGCCCGATTTCTCAGCGGCACATCTGTCAGCGCTGATCGCTGCCGGCCACACCATTGACGCCGTCTACACGCAGCCCGACCGGCCATCCGGCAGAGGCAAGAAACTGCAGCCCAGCCCGGTCAAAGCGGTCGCCATGGCGGCTGGCCTCGAGATCAGGCAGCCTGCCAGTCTGAAAACCGTCGAGGCGCAACAGGAACTGGCCGCAATAGCCCCCGACCTGCTGGTGGTGGTGGCCTACGGACTGATCCTGCCACAGGCCGTTCTCGAGTTACCCAAACTGGGATGTATCAATGTGCACGCCTCCCTGCTGCCGCGCTGGCGGGGAGCGGCGCCTATTGAACGCGCCCTGCTTGCGGGAGATGCCGTCTCGGGAGTCACCATCATGAAGATGGATGCGGGGCTCGATACGGGTGACATGCTGTACAAGCAGCAAGTGGCGATAGATCCGGAAGATGACCGAATTAGCTTAACCGACAAAATCTGTGAAGCAGGCAAACTGGCCCTCCTGCATACCTTGTCCCATTTCCCCGAGCTCAGCAGTCAGGCTCAGCGGCAAAATGACAGCCTCAGCACCTATGCGGATAAACTTGAAAAATCAGAATCCCTGTTGCGGTGGCAGGAGCCTGCCGAAAAGCTCCATCGCATCATTCGGGCAGGACTCGGCAGAGCGCCGGCCTTCAGTTTCATTAACGGAGCACGACTACAGCTGCTCGAGGCCTCGGTTGCACAAACCGAATCTCAAAAGACACCCGGCACCATTCTTGAGATCAGCAGACAAGGGATGCTTATTGCCTGTGGTGAGGCCTGTCTGCTGGTCACCCGAATTGCCCTTCCCGGCAAAAAGCCCTGGACCATCACAGATCTGCTCAATTCAGGAACAGATCTGCTTCAGGCAGGCGCAATACTCAGCCACAGCGACTGATCATGATTCACCGCACCCGAGCAACAGCGGCGCTGATTCTGGCAGAAATACTCGCCGGCAAGGGCTCTCTCAGCGCTGCCCTGGATCCGCACCGTGAACGCAGCGACTATCAGCTGCTACAGGAAATGTGCTTTGGATGCTGTCGGTGGTTTCATCAGCTCGACTTCCTGTTGGAGCAGCTTCTTAGCAAGCCCTTTAAAAAGAAGGATCAGGACTTACGCAGCCTGCTCGTACTCGGTCTCTACCAGCTCAAATTCATGCGTATTCCTGATCACGCCGCGATCAATGAAACCGTCAGTGCAACCGGCGAGCTGAACAAGCGCTGGGCAAGAGGCTTGAGTAACGCGGTGCTGCGTAATTACCGGCGCCGGGAGGCGGAGCTGCTGCAGAACCTGCAACTTGCAGACCTTGCTCAACGTGAGTCCCACCCTGACTGGCTGGTTTCCGCCCTGACCGGCAGCTGGCCTGAGCAGTTTGAAGAAATCCTTACTGCCAATAACCGCAGACCGCCTCTCACTGTCAGAGTGAACCTGTCCAGACACAGCCGTGAGCAATATATGGACAAGCTCGGTCGGGCTGGGTTGCAGACACGGCCGGGACAGCTTGCTCCTTCAGCGGTTTATCTCGACCGGGCAGTCCCGGTCAGCAATATCCCCGGGTTTTTCGATGGCGAGGCGAGCGTGCAGGACGAAGCCTCACAGCTGGTACCCGAACTGCTTCAGCTGACACCCGGCCTGAGGGTTTTGGACGCCTGCGCGGCCCCCGGTGGCAAAACCTGCCATATACTTGAAAGTGAAGACTCACTTACTTCTTGCGTCGCGCTGGATCGGTCTCCGGCAAGGCTGACTAAAATCGAAGACAATTTGAACAGGCTGCAGCTGGAGGCCAGCTTGCTTCTCGCAGACGGCGCCGACACGGACACCTGGTGGAACGGGGAAGCGTTCGACCGCATCCTGCTCGATGCACCCTGCAGTGCCAGTGGCGTGATCAGGCGGCATCCGGATATCAAGCTGCTGCTGACTCAAGCACAGGTGGACAAGCTGGTTGTTGAGCAACGCCGTTTACTGCACGCCCTCTGGGCCTGCTTGAAGCCGGGAGGCCTGCTGCTGTACACCACCTGCTCGGTGCTGCCGCAGGAGAATCAGGCGCAGATTCACCGGTTTTTGGGCGAGCATGCGGATGCTAAATATGAAGGCATCACGGCCGATTGGGGAGTAGAATGTGAATCAGGAAGGCAGCTTCTTCCCCGTGCAGACGGCGGCACGGACGGATTCTTCTTTTCCTTGTTGAGAAAGTTGAGAAAACTCTGAGTCTCCGACAGCCAGATCGAGATCAGGTATCCAGGCTTCACCAGGGCCGGTAACACAGCCTCAAAAACACGCGATCCATGAAAATAGTCATTGTTGGTGCCAATCAGGTGGGCAGCGCTCTAGCTGAAACCTTGTCGAATGAAAAAAACGACATCACCATCGTGGATGAGAACAGCGAGCGATTGCAGGAGCTGAACGACCACATTGACGCCCGGGTGGTTGCCGGCCCTCCCTCACATCCGGCTACTTTGCTGAATGCCGGCGCAGATGACGCGGAAATGTTGATTGCCGTCACCGACAGCGATGAAATCAACATGGTGGCTTGCCGGGTCGCCCACACTGTCTTCAAGGTTCACCGTCGAATTTGCCGTATAAGATCCTCTTCCTATACCGAGAATGACAAGCTGTTCTGCACCGACGGCATGGCGGCAGACGAAATCATCAGTCCGGAAGAGATTGTATCAGGCTATATAAGTCGGCTGATTGATCTGCCCGGCTCACTGCAGGTTCTGGACTTTGCCGATGGCCGGGTACAACTGGTTGCCGTAAAGGCCTTTTACGGCGGCCCGCTGGTCGGCCAGGAAATCCGGATGATTCGGCAGCATATGCCCGCCATTGATGCGCGGGTAGCCGCGATCTTCAGGAAAGACCGTCCAATCACGCCAGAAGGCTCCACCGTGATAGAAGCGGATGACGAAGTGTTTTTCGTTGCGGCGCAGGAAAACATTCGTGCCTGCATGAGCGAATTGCGACGACTGGACCGCCCGTACAAACGCATCATGATCGCCGGCGGGGGCAAAATAGGGCACCGCCTTGCCAGTACCCTGGAGCAGCGCTATCAGGTTAAGGTCATTGAACGGAATGCAGACCGCTGCGCCTACCTGTCAGAAAAGCTGCATGAAAGCATCGTGCTGAACGGTGAGGGGTCTGACAAAGACCTGCTGACCGAAGAGAACATTGAAGACACCGATGTGTTTCTGGCGCTGACCAATGACGACGAAGCCAACATTATGAGCTCCTTGCTGGCGAAGCGACTGGGTGCCAAGAAAGTGATGACGATCATCAATAACCCCGCGTATGTTGATCTGGTGCAGGGCGGTGAAATTGACATCGCGATCTCACCACAGCTCGCGACCATCGGCAGCCTGCTAGCCCACGTCAGGCGCGGCGATGTGGTCGCGGTGCACTCCCTGCGGCGCGGCGCGGCAGAGGCGATGGAAGCCGTCGCGCACGGAGACCGGACCAACTCGAAAGTCATCGGCCAGCAGATTGGAGACATTGAGCTACCGGAGGGCACCACCATTGGTGCCATTGTTCGAAACGATGAAGTCCTGATTGCGCATGATGACACCGTAATTGAATCAGACGATCATGTAATTCTTTTCCTCGTTGACCGCAGAAAAATTCCTGAAGTGGAACGACTGTTCCAGGTCGGCTTCAGCTTCTTCTAACCCAGACACCGTCTAATCCAGATACTATCCCATGCATGCCGCCATCATAGTTAAGATTCTTGGCATCCTGCTGATGATCTTCAGCCTGCTGGGCAATGTGCCACCGCTCCTGATTTCCCTGATGTACGATGACGGCGCGAGCGGCGCTTTTCTGACCGCTCTACTGGTTCTGTTTGTCACCGGACTGGTGCTTTGGTTAGCAACCGGGGGCAAGCAAAAAGAGCTCAGTAATCGGGATGGTTTTCTCGTGGTCACTTTGTTCTGGGCTGTGCTGGGAACGGCAGGTTGTCTGCCGTTTATTTTTTCTTCAAGCGTCGAACTGAGCATTACCGACGCGGTGTTCGAGTCCATATCGGGGCTCACCACCACAGGCGCGACTGTTATAGCCGGTCTGGATGCACTGCCAGAGTCGATTCTGTTTTACCGGCAGCTGCTGCAATGGCTTGGGGGCATGGGAATCATTGTCTTGGCGGTTGCGCTGCTGCCCATGCTGGGTATCGGTGGTATGCAGCTTTACCGGGCAGAGAGCCCGGGCCCAGTTAAAGACAACAAACTGGTGCCGCGACTGGCTGAAACAGCCAAGTCGCTGTGGCTGCTCTACCTGTCACTGACGATTGCCTGCATGCTTGCGTACTGGGCAGCGGGTATGAGTCTGTTCGACGCGATTTCTCACAGCTTCAGCACCGTGGCCATTGGCGGGTTTTCCACCCACGATGCCAGCATTGCCTACTTCGACAGCCCGCTCATTGAGGCCATTGCGGTGTTGTTCATGGTCGTTGCTGGTATCAACTTTGCCCTGCATTTTTTTGCGCTGCAGAAAAAACAACTGAAGCATTATCTGAAGGATCCCGAGTTTAAATTCTATGCCTTCATACTGGGCAGTGTTTCACTGATTACTGTTGTGGTGCTTGCCGCAGACGGAACCTATGGCTCCCTCTCCGAAGCCGTGCGGCGCGGGGTATTTCAGGTGGTGTCCTTCGCGACCACCACCGGTTACGCCACCGCAGACTTCAACTCCTGGCCGCTGTTTCTGCCTTACGTGCTCCTGTATGCGGCCATCATCGGCGCCTGCGCCGGCTCGACCGGTGGCGGCATGAAGGTGATTCGGATTCTGTTAATTTTTAAACAGGGTTTTCGGGAGGTGCAGCGACTCATCCACCCCAGAGCCATCATCCCCATCAAACTCGGCAAGAAAGTCATGCCCGATCGCATCGTTGAGTCGGTGTGGGGTTTCTTTGCCGTTTATGTCATGGCCTTCATGGTGATGCTGCTGGCACTGCTTGCTACCGGCCTTGACATAATTACCGCGTTCAGCGCGGTAGGCGCCTGCATTAACAACCTGGGGCCGGGCCTGTCCGATGTGGCACAGACCTACGGCGCACTGCCGGGCGCAGCCAAATGGATTCTCTGCCTGGCCATGCTGCTGGGCCGGCTCGAAGTGTTCACCCTGCTGGTGTTGTTTACGCCGATGTTCTGGAAAAGGTAGCGCAGCACAAATCGCGTAAATCCGAGGAAATGTCAGGGTAGCCTGAGGCTTACCTGCTGACCTGCTGACCTGCTGACCTGCTGACCTGCTGACCTGCTGACCTGCTGACAGTGCAGCATCTTAAGCGGGGTCTTGTGACCCGTAAAATTCCGAGTTATCCGGACGTCGTCGAAAGCGTTTATATTCCCACTGATACTGAGGCAAGGCCCGATTGACCACAGACTCAACCGAGCGGTTAAGCCCTGCCAAAGATTCCTGAAGATCGGCACTGTAAATTGCTTCATCGGCTGGCTCGAACACAGCAACAAAACCCTTGCCATGCGGAAGGCGCTCAGCAAACCCGCAGAACACCTGCGCGCCAGTGCGCTGAATCAGCTTGCTGACCAGCGTCATGGTTAAAGCGGGCTCTCCGTAAAAATCAGCAAACGCGCCGCCCGCATCCGCAGGTACCTGATCAGGCAAAATGCCAACGATTTCCCCGCGTTTGAGAGCGCTCAATAATTGGGCGACGCCCTTGCGGTTGGTCGGCGCCAGATTCACACCGTTACGCGAGCGAACAGTTCTGAGCAGCTTGTCCAGACCGGCATTCTGGGGGGGCTGATACATAAAGTTGGCCGGTCTGCCTTCGCAGGCGAAAAACCCGAAAATCTCCCAGTTACTCAGGTGGGGTGCCAGCAGAATGACACCACGCGGGCCAGCCACCGCTGCATCGAACGCTGACAGCCCCTCACTGTCCTGAACCAGTTTCAGGGTTGTCGGTAGCGGCGCTACCCAGGCTTTTCCCATTTCCAGAGCAGTGGCAGCAGTATGCACCAGGCTCTCTCTTACCAGTCGGTCCACCTCCGTGTCCGAGCGTGCCGGAAAACAGGTTGCCAGATTCTTACGGGTTGTTTCTCTCATGCGGTTAGGCAGCCGATAGAGCAGGCCTCCCCACAGTCGGGCAAGCACGTGCAGAACCGGTAGCGGCAGCCAAGCGCACACCGCCAGCAGAGCCCGCAGTAATCTGTAAGTCAGTGATTGAATCGCTGTTCACCCGCCGTTTTGTTAAAGCCAGAGAGTCTGTCATGAAGACCCCGCCGGCATTATATCAACAGGCTCTCGGGAGTAGCAGGCACCCGATCAGAGTCGCGGTGTCACACCGCTTGACCCGCGCCGCGGGACAGCTTGTTCGCTAGATTAGTTCGGGAGAATCGAGGATAATCGGGTTCCCGTAAACCCTCGAAAAATCAAGTACATCGTGAAAACCAACAACGACTTGTCAACCTTTCAGGGGTTGATCATGGCGCTTCAGCAATTCTGGGCCGAAAAGGGCTGTGTTGTTCTGCAACCTCTGGATCTCGAAGTGGGCGCTGGCACTTTTCACCCCGCGACTTTTCTCAGAGCCATCGGACCGGAGAGCTGGAACACCGCCTACGTGCAGCCCTGCCGGAGACCGACGGATGGCCGCTACGGCGAAAACCCCAACCGGCTGCAGCATTACTATCAGTTCCAGGTCATCCTGAAACCGTCTCCCAAAGACATTCAAGAGCTGTATCTTGATTCGCTTCGCAGCCTGGGCATTGATATGTCGGTGCACGACATACGCTTTGTTGAAGACAACTGGGAATCGCCGACATTGGGAGCCTGGGGTCTGGGCTGGGAGGTCTGGCTCAACGGCATGGAAGTCACTCAGTTTACCTACTTCCAGCAGGTCGGCGGGCTCGAGTGTCACCCGGTCAGCGGTGAAATCACCTATGGGATAGAGCGAATAGCGATGTATCTGCAGGGCGTGGACAGCATCTATGACATCGTCTGGACCCATGGCCCGGACGGCGACGTCACTTACGGCGACGTCTTCAAGCAAAACGAAGTCGAAATGTCGGCCTATAATTTTGAGCAGGCAGATACGGCGCTGCTGTTCCGGAACTTTGATGAATGCGAGGCGCAGTGCCAGTCTTTACTGGAAAAACAGCTTGCGCTGCCCGCTTATGAGCAGGTACTCAAGGCGTCACATACTTTCAATCTGCTCGATGCCCGAAAGGCCGTGTCTGTGACGGAACGCCAGCGCTTTATTCTGCGGGTGCGCAGCCTCGCCCGCGGAGTCGCCGAGGAGTACTTCGCCAGTCGTAAGCGTCTGGGATTCCCCCTCGCGCCGGAAGCGCTCAGGGCCGAATATCTGGATGCATCCTGACCATGAACACGCGTGATCTGTTGATAGAAATCGGGACCGAAGAGCTCCCGCCGAAAGCGCTGGCAAATCTGTCCGCTGCTCTGGAACTCTCTCTGACTGAACAGCTGCGGGCATTGCAACTCTCATTCGGTACTGTGCAACGGTTTGCCTCACCACGCAGACTGGCGGTGCTGGTAGAAGCGCTCGATGAAGCACAACAGGATCAGGAAAAAACCCGATTGGGACCAGCCGTCCAAGCAGCGTTCGATGACACGGGCGCACCAACGCCGGCAGCGCTGGGATTTGCAAAATCCTGTGGCGTTGATGTCGATCAATTGTCACGGATCGAAAAAGATGGCGTGGAAAAGCTGAGCTTTTCGATAAATGAAAAAGGGCGTACAACTCAGGCGCTGGTACCAACGCTGATCGAGACGGCCCTTAACAGGCTTCCCATCCCCAAGCGAATGCGCTGGGGCGCTTCGAGAATCGAATTCGTGCGACCGCTGCACTGGGCCGTCGTCCTGTTTGGAGAGGAAACCATAGAGACGGATATCCTCGGGGTCCGGTCCGGCCATTGCACCCGGGGGCATCGTTTCCATAACAATCAGGATCTGCCATTGGTTCAGCCTTCTGACTATGAAAGCGTGCTTACGGAGCAGGGTCGGGTAATTGCCAGTTTCGACAAACGCCGTGACCTGATCCGGGAGCAGGTTGAGCAACAGGCCCGGATGCATGAGGCGGTAGCCATCATTGATGAGGCGCTGCTTGACGAGGTAACCAGTCTCGTTGAGTTCCCTGTTGCCCTCACCGGCAGTTTCGACGAGGCATTTCTGGCGGTTCCACAAGAAGCGCTTATTCTCGCCATGAAGTCACATCAGAAATGTTTTCATCTGGCGGATGCGGAGGGACGACTTCTGCCCAAATTCGTGGCCATCAGCAACCTTGAAAGCAAGGACCCGCAGCAAGTCATTACGGGCAATGAGCGGGTAATCAGGCCGCGACTGGCTGATGCCCAGTTCTTTTTCGATACCGATCGGGAAAAGCCCTTGATTAACAGAAAGGACAGTCTCGGAAGTCTGGTTTTCCAAGACAGATTAGGGACGGTGCTGGACAAGTGCGAGCGGGTGAGTCAGCTGAGCCGACAGGTTGCCGAACAGGTCTCCGCCGACCCGGCGCATTGCATGCGCGCGGCAGAGCTGTCCAAGTGTGACCTGTTAACCAGCATGGTAGGTGAGTTTGCTGATCTGCAGGGGCTTATGGGTTCGTACTATGCGGCCAATGACGGAGAGGCGCCCGAAGTCGCGCAGGCAATCCACGAGCAGTACCAGCCGCGTTTTGCCGGCGATGATTTGCCGGCCTCTGAGACAGGGGCCATTCTGGCCGTGGCCGATAAGCTCGACACGATGGTGGGTTTGTTCGGCATCGGGCAACCACCTACCGGCTCCAAAGATCCGTTCGCTCTGCGACGCTCTGCCATCGGGATTCTCAGAATACTCGTGGAAAAGCCGCTTGAGCTGGATCTCAAGTGGCTCATAAAGGCATCTGTGGAGAGCTTCCCGGATGACCTGTTGCTGGCAGACACGGGCGATAAGGTGTTCGAATTTATCCTGGAGCGATTCAGGGCCTGGTATCTTGACGAAGGAATAAGTAGCGAGGAATTCCAATCCGTATTCGCACTGCGGCCGAGCCGGCCGCTCGACTTTCATCGTCGAATTCAGGCTGTTCATACCTTTGCCCAGATGCCTGAGGCTCAGTCACTCGCCGCAGCAAACAAGCGCGTTGCAAATATTCTTTCCAAGCAGGATTCGGCTGCTGTCCCGCCGGCGCTCAGCGAAAGCCTGCTGCAGGAGAGCGCCGAGAAAGCCCTATACGCTGCGATTATTGATAAAGAGTCAGAAGTGGCGCCTTATGTAAAACAGGGCGATTACCAGAAAGGTCTGACCCTCCTTGCCGAACTCAAACCGGCCATTGATGGTTTTTTTGACGAGGTTCTGGTGATGGCGGAAGACGAAGCCGTCAGGGACAACCGGTTGGCATTACTGGCAAAGCTGCAGGCACTGTTTCTGAACCTGGCCGACATTTCCCATCTGACCAAATCCTGACTGCACGCCGAGGTTTGCGATCATGACATGCATCGTGCTTGACCGAGATGGAGTGATTAACGAGGATTCTGACGATTACATCAAATCAGCCGAAGAGTGGGCCCCCATTGACGGAAGTCTGGAGGCTATAGCTACGCTGACGGCCAGCGGATACCGGGTAGCGATCGCCACCAATCAGTCAGGTCTCGCTCGCGGTCTTTTTGATGAGTATGCTCTTGCAAAAATCCATCAGAAGCTGTGCGCCTCGGTTGAGGATGAAGGCGGTTTTATTGAAGGTATTTTCTTCTGCCCTCATGGGCCTGGTGAATCCTGTTCGTGCCGCAAGCCCGGCACCGGATTGCTGACGCAAATCGAGCAGGAGCTGGGCGTGAGTCTGGCGGGTCAGGCTTTTGTCGGTGATAGCCTGACAGATCTCCAGGCCGCTCAGTCGTACAACATGAGAGCGGTTCTGGTTCGAACCGGGAAGGGGGCAAAGACCGAGAGGCAACTCCAATCGCTGGCTGATCATGAGATTGAAATCTTCGACTGTCTGGCTGAATTTGTCAGTGCAGAGACCTCTGTGAAACATGCTTAGGCAATTGATCCTGACCCTTCGCTCCGGCGTGTTTTATCTCGGTTACGTACTGATCACGGTAGCCCTGTCGACGAGTTTTATCCTGCTGTTTCCGCTGCTGAAGCCCAGCGGCAGACATCGCATTGCGGCAGCCTGGTGCCGGTCCATACTCTACTGGCTCAAGCTGAGCTGTGGCGTAAGCTATCGCGTTGAAGGGGCCGAACAGCTTAACCGCAGCCCCGCCGTTTATCTGGCCAACCATCAGAGTAGCTTTGAAGCGATCCTTTTTTACCAGTTGATCTATCCCGTCTCGCCGATTCTAAAAAGAGAGCTGCTGCAGATTCCTTTCTGGGGTTGGGCTTTGCGGTTGTTGAAGCCTGTCGCGATTGACAGAAGCAAACCGAGGGCAGCTGCCCGCTCTCTTATGGTTCAGGGAGAGGCCGTGCTTAAAGAAGGGAACTCGATCATCATATTCCCCGAGGGCTCTCGCTCTGAGCCAGGGGTTGTCGGCAGATTCTCCCGAGGTGGCACCGCACTGGCTGCTGCTGCGAAAGTTCCCATCGTACCTATTGTGCATAATTCGGGATACGCGTGGCCTTCCCATCGCTTCATCAAGTTTCCGGGCGTTGTCTCGATAAAGGTTGGCAATCCGATCGCAGTAAAAGACCGATCAGTTAAAAACCTGACAGATGAGGTAGAGCAGTGGGTCCGGGCCCACTTTCAGGTTATTGACTCGCGCTAGATATCCAGATTCTCCGCCGTAAGCGCATTGTCCTCGATGAACTCCCTGCGAGGATCAACCTGATCACCCATCAGTGTGTTGAACAGCTGGTCGGCGCCAATGGCGTCATCAATCGTGACCTGCAACATACGCCGGGTCTCCGGGTTCATCGTCGTTTCCCACAATTGATCCGGGTTCATTTCACCCAGACCCTTATAACGCTGTAGGTAGTGGCCCTTCATCGCGTCCCTGGTGAGCCACTCAATGGCGTCTCCAAAACTCGAGACCGCCCGAGTGCGCTCACCACGCTTAATGTAGGCGCCCTCTTCCAATAAGCCGTTCAAAGTCTCACCAAGGCCCATCAGCAATTTGTATTCGCCGGAATTGAAAAAATCCGCCTGGAAAACATACGAGCGCTCCAGGCCATGTAAGTTCAGTACAGCTTCTGGCAGGAATTGCCGCCTCTCAATGTCTTCATTGGCCCGAAAGGTATAGTTAGCGCTTGCTCCGGGATGCCGCTCCGCCAACTGCAGACCCACGCCGTTCATCCAGACTTCCAGCCGGGAGGAGTCCTTCAGGTCAGATTCTGTAAGCGGGTCGCTGTAAATCATCGCCTCCAGTACCTCGGTGGGGTAGATTCGAGACAGACGACTGATCATGGCATAGGTTTCGTGATACTGGTTAACGAGGGACTCCAGCGAATCGTCCGCTATGCCGGGCGCATCTGGATTAACGTGCAGGCTGGCTCCCTCAAGCGCGATTTGTGTTTGATAGTTCGCCAGCTCCCCGTCGTCCTTGAGGTATTGCTCTTGTTTGCCCTTGCGAATTTTATAGAGCGGCGGTTGAGCAATATAAATATGTCCGCGCTCGACCAGGTCACGCATTTGACGGAAGAAAAAAGTGAGCAGCAGCGTACGGATATGAGAACCGTCTACATCGGCATCCGTCATGATGATGATGCTGTGATACCGAAGGTTTTCCGGAGAGAATTCCTCATTGCCAATGCCACACCCCAGCGCCTTGATTAGCGTGCCGATTTCTGCAGAACTGAGCATTTTGTCGAATCGGGCTTTTTCCACATTGAGTATTTTACCTTTCAGAGGAAGAACGGCCTGATTCTTCCGGTTCCTGCCCTGTTTCGCGGAACCTCCCGCTGAGTCACCCTCGACAATGTAGATTTCAGATAAGGCCGGATCCTTTTCCTGACAATCGGCCAGCTTACCGGGCAAGCCGGCGACATCCAGAGCCCCTTTGCGCCGAGTCATTTCGCGCGCCTTGCGGGCCGCTTCACGCGCGCGTGCTGCATCAATCATTTTATTGACGATAAGCTTGGCGTCCTGTGGATTCTCTAGCAGATAGTCATTGAAGTGCGAGGCCATTTCCTGCTCAACAACCGTCTTGACCTCTGAGGAGACCAGTTTGTCTTTGGTCTGTGATGAGAACTTCGGATCCGGAACCTTGACGGAGATGATGGCGGTGAGCCCTTCTCTGGCGTCGTCGCCGCTAGTAACCACTTCCTTACCTTTCTTCTGGGCAAGCTCCTTGTCAATGTAGCTTTTCAGCACGCGGGTCAATGCGCCTCGGAAACCCGCCAGATGCGTGCCACCATCCCTTTGGGGGATATTGTTCGTATAAGGGAAAATATTCTCCTGGTAGGAATCGTTCCACTGCAGGGCAACCTCGACGGTGATGCCGTCTTCTTCTCGCTCAGAGGTAAAGTGGAACAACTTGTTCACCGGCGCCTTGTTGGTGTTCAGATAATCAACGAAGGCTCGCAATCCGCCCTCATACTTATAGAGTTCTGATTTACCGGAACGCTCATCTTTCAGATTGATGGCAACGCCAGCGTTAAGAAACGCTAACTCCCGAAGCTTTTTCGCCAGGATGTCATAGTGGAATTCAATGTTGGTGAAGGTTTCGGCCGCCGGCTTGAAATGCACCTCTGTGCCGCTACTTTGCGTCTCGCCGACCACGGCAAGGGGAGCTCGAGGCGTACCGTGTGCATAGTGCTGCTCGAACACCTCGCCCTCCCGGCGAATGGTAAGCTTGAGCTCCTCGGACAACGCGTTGACAACCGACACCCCCACCCCGTGCAGACCACCCGACACTTTATAACTGTTGTCGTCGAACTTTCCGCCGGCATGCAGCACGGTCATGATGACTTCAGCAGCCGAGACCCCTTCCTTATGCATCTCAGTCGGTATCCCACGGCCATTGTCAGACACGGTGACGGTTTCTCCGACATGGATGGTGACTTCGATGGTGTCACAGTGTCCTGCCAGGGCTTCATCAATCGAATTATCCACCAACTCGAAGACCATATGGTGTAACCCGGTACCATCATCGGTGTCTCCGATGTACATACCCGGTCGCTTTCGAACCGCATCAAGTCCTTTGAGCACCTTAATGCTGTCAGAGTTATAGTCCGGCGTGTTCTCTTCGCTCATGGCGACGCTCCGTAAACATGTCTTGTGTTCCTGCAGGCACCTGTGCGGCCCAAACCCCCGCCGTACGGGAGTTATAAGCTGGCCCGCTGGGTTGAGAGTGTACCACGTTCCACGTGAAACCTAGTGATTTCTGCGTCGTGGAATGCATTCAGATCAATTGCTTCCGCCTCCACGGAGGTCACGAAGAGCTGAGACCCCAGCGTGAGTAAGTGCTTCATTACCCGCTGTCGGTTCTGGCTATCGAGCTCCGCCGGCAAGTCGTCGACGAGATACAGGCAACGCCGCCCGACAGCGGCAGACAGCAGCTCACCCTGAGCGACCTTCAACGCACAAACCAGCAGTTTCTCCTGCCCGCGGGATAAACTTTCTGTTGCTTTTCTACGGCCTATTTTCACCTCGAGGTCCGCGCGATGCGGCCCCGCCTGGGTTGAGCCGTACTTGACATCGAGCTCACGGTTCGTGGCAAGCCACTCATCCAGCGAGCATTCTTCCGGCCAGCCACGTTTGTACTGGACGCTAAGGTCGGTGTGAACACCCACTAACGCGCTGTAGACCCGCTCAAATAGCGGCAGAAGTTCTGCCAGATAGTCAGCCCGGGCCGTATCCACGGCGTGGGCAGCCAAGCTGAGTTCGGCGTCCCACGCCCTGATCTCGTCACTTCTGGAAAAACCTGATTTGAGAAGGCTGTTTCTGTGTGCCAGGCATTTTGCGGTCCGGCGCCAGTTGTCGAGGAAAGTGGGTTCCACGTGGAACACCCCCCAATCCAGAAACCTGCGTCGGATCTTGGGCCCCCCTTCCAACAGATCAAAGGCCCCCGAATCAATGACCAGCATGGGTAACGCTCTGGCCACCTGATCCCAATTTCTCTGGTTCTCCCCGTTGAGCCTCAACTGGGCTTTTTTATTTCTCGACTTAGACAGCCCGAGCTTTGCGCTCTCGGTGGTACTGACATAGACCGTGGCCTCAGGCGCGCCGTCTTTAATGAGAGGCTCCACCAGAGCGCTGCGAAACGATTTTCCCGAGGACAACACGTAAAGCGCTTCCAGAAGACTCGTTTTTCCGCTTCCGTTGCTACCGTAGATAAGATTCACACCGCGGCCGGGTGCCAGGCTAACTTCAGAGAAATTCCTGAAATTGTTGATCTGTAGCTGATCAATAGTTGGCATAGTCAGGGGGCGCAGATCGCAAGAGACCAAGCCACGCGCGTGTTCCCGGTGAAGTAAGCGACTACCAACAAGACAGCCGATTCACCTGGCACCGACGAGCTGGCTCAAAGTCTCATCGGCATAACGACATAGACTGCATCGCCGCCTTCTTCGGCTTCAAGCAGGGCGCTGCTGTTCGGATCAGAGAGCGTGATCCGGGCCCGTTTGCTGCTCAGAGTGGACAGGACATCAATCAGGTACGACACATTAAAGCCCATCTCCAGGGACTCACCGCTGTACTCCACAGCAACCACTTCTTCCGCTTCTTCCTGATCCGGGTTGTTTGCCAGTATTTTCATTTCACCCTCTGCCAGCATCACTCGAACACCGCGATACTTCTCGTTAGAGAGTATGGACGCCCGCGCGAAGGCCTGCCGCAGTTCCTGACAATCCCCGATCACGGACTTGTTGCCGCCTTTCGGCAGCACCCGGTTGTAATCAGGGAATTTCCCGTCGACCAGTTTTGAGGTAAAGGTAAATTCCGGCACTTTGGCTCTGATATGGTTTTGGCCGAACGTCAACGTAATGTCTCCGCCCTCCTCGCTCAATAAACGCGACAGCTCAACAACCCCTTTCCGGGGCAGAATTTGCTGTTGCGTATCCTCCACCGCAGACTCCAGGCTGACCGTCTCCATTGCCAGTCTATGGCCATCTGTGGCCACCAGCCGAAGGTAGTCCTTACCAACCTCAAACAGCATCCCGTTCAGATAATATCGTACGTCCTGCTGCGCCATGGCGAAGCTGGTGTTGTCCAACAGTTGCCTGAGCTTCGACTGGCCGATACTGAGAGAGAAGGTATCGGGCTCTTCCTCCACGTTCGGGAATTCGGATGCCGCCAACGTGGTCAGCGAGAACCGGCTCCTCCCGGACTTCAGCACCAGCTTTTTATCCGCCAAAGCGATATCTACCGTCGCGCCCTCTGACAGTGACTTGCAGATATCGAGAAGCTTGCGGGCGGGCACAGTGACCTCTCCGGACTGAAAGGCCTGGTCAACCTCCGTTTTACCCACCAGTTCAACCTCTAAATCGGTGCCAGTCAGGGACAGCTCTTTCTCTTTCAGAACTAGCAACACATTGGCAAGTACCGGAAGGGTCTGGCGACGCTCAACAACCCCGCTCACCAGTTGAAGTGGCTTGAGCAGTGCGTCACGGCTTATCTGAAATTGCATTTCCTAATTAATCCTTTATTTTTCAATGTCTTATTAGGTAGAAAGTGAGCGTAGAAGATTGTTGTAGTCTTCCTTAATATCCATAGAGCTGTGCCGAAGTTTGTTGATCTGTTTACAGGCGTGCAGGACCGTTGTGTGATCTCGCCCGCCGAAAGCGTCGCCAATTTCCGGCAAACTGTGGTTTGTCAGCTCTTTCGACAGCGACATGGCGACTTGTCTGGGTCTTGCGACAGAGCGATTACGCCTTTTTGACAACATGTCGGCCATTTTAATCTTATAATACTCGGCGACAGACCGCTGTATATTGTCAATAGTCACCAGCTTGTCTTGCAGGGCAAACAGGTCTCTTAACGCCTCCTTGATCAGCTCAAGATCGATAGCGGCCCCTTTGAAACTGGCATGCGCTATCACCCGCTTCAACGCACCTTCCAGCTCTCGCACGTTGGACCTCAGTCGCTGTGCAATAAACAGGGCCGCATCATAGGGCAATTCAATGCCAGACTGCGCGGCCTTATTGATCAGAATGGCCGCCCGGGTCTCGAGCTCAGGGGGTTCCACCGCTACCGTCAGCCCCCAACCAAAACGGGATTTGAGTCTTTCTTCGAGGCCATTGATCTCTTTGTGGAAACGATCACAAGTGAGGATTATTTGTTGCCCGCCCTCTAATAAGGCGTTAAAAGTATGGAAGAACTCTTCCTGCGACCGCTCTTTGCCGGCAAAAAACTGAATGTCATCGATAAGCAAGGCATCAACCGAGCGGTAAAACCGTTTGAACTCATTAATCGCATTCATCTGTAACGCAGTGACCATGGTAGCCACGAACGTTTCCGAGTGGAGGTAAACCACTTTGGCATCGGGTTTTTTGCTGACCAGATAATTGCCGATCGCATGCATCAGGTGGGTTTTACCCAGCCCTACTCCCCCGTAGATAAACAGCGGGTTATAGGCAAAGCCGGGATTCTCAGCAACCTGCATGGCTGCCGCGCGAGCAAGCTGATTGGACTTACCCACAATGAAGCTGTCGAACGTGTTATCCGGCTTCAGCGAGCCCCGGTGCATCAGCTTACCGTCTATAATCGTATCCACTCTGGATCCGGCTTTTCGCTGCAGCCCGGCGGACAATCCGGGCTCTGGGCGGCTGCCGCGCGCGTCTTCAGCCGGCGGGCGCGACACCCTGACGGCCGCCGGCTCGGGGGCCGCAGCGACGGTACCATGCGGGTTGCTGACCTGCAGATGCACCTTGAGCGGCTCGCCCGCCTGTTCCTCTAAAAGATCTGAGATTCGCGCCAGATATTTATTCTTCACCCAATCCAGGATGAACCTGTTAGGTGCATAGAGGTGCAAGCTTGTCTGCTCCAGCTCAGCCCGGAGGGGCCTTATCCAGGTGCCAAATTGCTGCGGGGGTAACTCTTCTTTGAGACGTTCACTACATCTCTGCCAATGCTCAACTACCACGACTGTCTTTTCCGATTGCCTGTTTTAGTTTTTTATGCTGGGAATCATAACGACGAACAAAGCACTTATCCACTGCCCAGAGAGCAGAAAAGCCATTTTTTGGTTTGATTTTTTATCTATATTTATCAATTGTTTATGAGAATTTGCCCTGTTTTTCCCGACTGAAAATTCCGTAAATTTTTGCCTAAAGCGGCCAGCCTGTGCATAAATAACTTGTGGATAACTTGTGGCTAATTTATGGATGGCCCACCGGCGCGTTCAGCCTGCCTCAAGCCGGCGAGGCAACCTACGGTCCGGCGGCATTTGGCCAGGCAATTCTCTCGAGTCCGCGTTGCAAGTTTGACCCAAAACCACTAGAATTCGCGCTCTTTTTCGAACCCGTTTCGGTTCGCGAGCAAAACAGACGGATAACTCACTATGAAGCGAACATATCAGCCTAGCGTTCTCAAGCGAGCTCGCACTCACGGATTCCGCGCGCGGATGTCTACCAAGGGTGGCCGACTGGTTCTCAAGCGACGTCGCGCAAAGGGTCGAGCGCAGCTGTCGGCCTGAGAACCCGACGCTCAATGGCATCCAGGTGTAAGGCCTTGTGGCATCTCAGAGCTTTCCCAAAGCCTCGCGCCTGCTTAATGCTGCCGACTACAGCGCTGTCTTCGATCAGACCCACTTCAAGGTTTCGTGTCGCTACTTTCTGATACTAGCCAGATTCAGTCGCGACGCGAACACCCGACTCGGTTTAATCGTCGCCAAAAAACACATCCCAACTGCCGTCCAAAGAAACCGGTTAAAAAGGCTCATCAGAACGTCATTCAGATCGCTTGAACCGTTTCCCCGTCATTTAGATCTGGTTGTTCTGGTCAGAAAGGGTGCTGATAAAACCCACAACCGACAAGCCTTTGCCCAACTCAACACACTCTGGGCTGATGTTGCGCTAAAATGCCAGAAAACCAACCCGCGACCTGACTAAAGGCAGCCTGAAAGCACGATACTGAAATGATTACCAAGCTCCTGATCGGCATGATCGACATCTACCAGCGATTTTTCAGCCTCTTGCTTGGAAGCAACTGCCGCTTTTATCCCACCTGTTCGCACTATCTAAAAGAAGCCATACAACTGCATGGCCCGATTAAAGGCATGCTGTTGGGCGTCAACAGGCTGAGTAAATGCCACCCCTGGCATGAAGGCGGAATGGACCCTGTACCTGATCCCGCTCGTCACCCGGAACTTAAGAGCTGACCTATGGATTTCACGCGCTTTTCACTTTACTCAGCCCTCGCAATCGTCACCTACCTGATGCTGCTTGCGTGGCAGGAAGACTATCCGCCGACTATTGAGGGCGCTGACTCCGTCGTGGTCCTCACGCCAGACACGGCCGCTGACGCAGACAGACCGGTAGATTTACCCAGTTCCCTGCCAGCCACCGCGCCAAGCACGGCTGACACCACCACCAGTGGCAATGTGCCAAGCATTGCTACCGGTGAAACCGTACGCGTCATTACCGACACCCTGGAGCTCAGTATCAGCTTGGATGGGGGAGATATTACCAGCCTCGCGCTTCCCCAGTTTCTCAAACAGCTAGATGTTCCAAGTGACCCTTTTGATCTACTTCAGACCCAGCCGGGCCGTAGTTACGTGGCACAGAGCGGGTTGATCGGACCAGACGGGATCGACAGCGGCGGCAGAGCAAGTTACCGAAGTCGGCTATCCAGTTACGTGATGCAGGAAACCGACGAACAACTCACAGTGGATCTGGTGAGCGAAACCGATGAGGTCACCGTGACCAAACGATATCGGTTTACGCGCGGTAGTTACCTGATTGAGGTCAGCTTTCTTATTTCAAACCAGAGTACCGATCGTTTTCAGGCCAATGCTTTTGGGCAGATTAAACGGGACGTTTTTGACGACCCCAGCGCCGTAGGCGGGTTTGGTCGCACTTATCTCGGCTTTGTCACCACCTCAGAAGATGACCCCTACATACGAATCGATTTTGATGAGGTGGATGATGGCACTGAAGCATTTGACACCCAAGGTGGCTGGGTCGGATTCAGTCAGCATTATTTCATTTCTGCCTGGATTCCCGAGGCTGGCCAGACCAATCGGTACACCACAAGGAAAAATGATGTGGGCCAGTATTTCGGGGAGTTCACAGGCAGTGCGATCGTCGTTGCGCCCGGGGAGACG
>Ga0255767_1000321_pt1 | contig 42549 bp, 38 predicted proteins | sample 071ome_24_FD_179967 | JGI IMG/M metagenome (GOLD analysis project Ga0255767, IMG submission 179967) | Coastal salt marsh microbial communities from the Groves Creek Marsh, Skidaway Island, Georgia - 071402CT metaG (version 2) | ecosystem: Environmental > Aquatic > Marine > Intertidal zone > Salt...
GGCTCCCGCGAAGAAGGCTCCCGCGAAGAGGGCTCCCGCGAAGAAGGCTCCCGCGAAGAAGGCTCCCGCGAAGAAGGCTCCCGCGAAGAAGGCTCCCGCGAAGAAGCCGGTCGCCAAGAATGCCCCACCGAAGCCGTCGGGGCCGGAGTTCCCGAAGGCACGGGGCGTCTCCAAGGACGGGATCGCCTACACCAAGGACTTCGATGTGCGGTTCCTCAAGACGCAGCGGGGCCTCCTCCTCGAGGAACGCGAGCGTCTCGTCGGGCAGGCCGACCAGCTCGAGCATGAGGCCCAGGAACTCATCGACGAGGCGGAGATGGGTGACGTCCAGTTTGATGATGAGGGCGGCGAGGGCGACACCATGGTCGTCGAACGTGAGCGGGACCTCGCGCTGAGCGCGCAGGCCCGGGAGGCCGTCGCCGAGATCGACGCCGCGCTGGCCCGCATCAAGACCGGCCGCTACGGCTACTCGCTCGTCTCTGCTCGGCCGATTCCGCGGGAACGACTCGAGGCGATCCCGTGGGCCACGGAACTGGTCGAGGAGAAGGTCGGCGGTATCGGGCGGTGAGCCTGCCCGGGCGAGTCGGCCGACGTCGCGCCCTACTCACCGCGACAGCAGTCCTCGTTGTCGACCAGGTCACGAAGCAGTGGGCGCTGGGTCGCCTCGACCGTGGCCGGATGATCGACCTCGTCTGGACCCTGCGGCTCCGTCTCACCTTCAACGAGGGAATGGCCTTCGGGGCGGGTCAGGGCCTCGGCGTCGTGATCGGGCTCCTGGCGATCGGCATCATCGTGGTGCTGGCTCGCCAACTCGGGCGAGACCCTGACTCCGCGCACGCCGTCGCCCTCGGCCTGATCATCGGCGGCGCGGCGGGCAACCTCATCGACCGCCTGGTCCGGGACGAGGGACTGCTGCGGGGGGCCGTCGTGGACTTCATCGATCTGCAGTGGTTCCCGGTCTTCAACGTGGCGGATGCCGCCATCAACATAGGGGCCGTTCTCCTCATCCTGGCCGTGCTCCGCGAGTCGCGTCGGACCGATGGGGGCGCGGCCGAGTGATCGAGGAGCAGGTTCCCCCCGCGCTCGCCGGGGAGCGTCTCGATCGCATCGTGGCGCTCATGCTCGATGTGTCGCGTTCGCTCGCGCAACAGGTTGTCGAGGCGGGCGGGGCCAGTGTCGACGGCGACGTCGAGACCGTCGGCCGCATCCGCATGCAGGAGGGGCAGGTTGTCTCGGTGGACGAGGGGCGGCTGCCACGGAGCGAGCCACCGGCTGCTGATCCGTCGGTCACCTTCGGGGTCGTCCATGTGGACGATTCGATCATCGTGGTCGACAAGCCGGCTGGTCTCGTGGTCCATCCCGGTGCCGGGAATGACGAGGGCACGCTGGTCAACGGCCTCCTCGCGCTCCATCCGGAGCTCGCCGGCGTCGGCGACCCGGTTCGGCCCGGGATCGTGCATCGACTCGACGCCGGCAGTACCGGCCTGCTGGTCGTGGCTCGCACCGAGGAGGCTCGGCTCCATCTCATCGATCAGTTCGTCGATCACTCGGCGGGTCGGACCTATCTCGCCCTGGTGTGGGGCCGACCCGAGGCCCCACACGGTGTGATCGACGCGCCGATCGGTAGATCGCATCGCGACCCGATGCGTATGGCGGTGGTGGCGGACGGGCGCGACGCCCGAACCGAATACGAGGTGGGGGTCTCCTACAGCGATCGGGGCGAACCGACCCTGCTCGAGTGCCGTCTGGAGACCGGTCGGACCCACCAGATCCGGGTGCACCTGTCCTCGATCGGCCACCCGCTGGTGGGGGATCCCTGGTACGGGCAGCGTCGACCGACCCTCGGACTGGACCGGCCCTTCCTGCACGCGAGCCGCCTCGAACTCGATCACCCCGCGACAGGGGGGCGGGTCGCCTTCGAGAGCCCGCTCCCAGCTGACCTCCGGGGTGTGCTCGACGGCCTCACCGTCGAGTGACGGGGTCCGCCGGCGCGATCAGTCGGCGGAGGTCGGCCAGGGCGAGGAGCCGCGGGCCATCTCGACGATCGAAGCCAGGGTGTACCCATCGAGGTGGGAGCGCATCGTCTCGCCGGCCACCTGCCAGATCGCGAGCAGCACGCACTGGCCCTCGTGGTCGCAGGCGCCATCGGCATGGGGTTCGCCGAAGTCCCCGAGGGTGATGGGCCCGTCGACCGCTGAGAGGATGTCGCTCAGGACGATGTCGGCCGGATCGCGGGCGAGTACGTAGCCTCCACCCACTCCCCGCTTGGATCTGACGATCCCGGCCCCCTTCAGAGCCAGCAGGATCTGCTCGAGATAGGGCTGTGGGAGGGCGGTGCGCTCTGCGATGTCGCGTACCGATGTGGGGCAGGCCGGGTCTCCGCGGAGAGCCAGGGACAGCAGGGCCCGACAGGCGTAGTCACCCCGGGTCGAGACGCGCACAGCGTCATCGTAGGTGGTCGGCGGCGGTACCGTTGGAAGCCGGCATCGCGGCGGACCGCGATGATCTCCCATGACGACTCCCTCGACGCCTGTCCTTCCCGCCTACGGCGGTCCCTGCCTCGACGGTCTCATGCCGGTCCTCACCGGGTCGATGCCTCGTCCCGACTGGATGCCCGACTGCATGGACGGGGCCCGGTCGATCGTTCTCCTCCTCCTCGACGGCCTCGGATGGCGGCAGCTCGAGGAGCGTCGGGCGGCGCTCACCAACCTGTCCGACCTCTCCGGTGGTCCCATCACCTCGGTGGCGCCGAGCACGACGGCGACAGCGCTCACCACCGTCTCCACCGGGCTGACACCCGGTGAGCACGGTGTGGTCGGCTACCGCATGATGGTCGGGGGCTCGATCCTGAACTCCTTGCGCTGGCACGGGCCGTCTGGCGACCGGCGCCTCGACGCGCCGCCCTCGGAGGTCCAGCCGCACCCGCCATTCCTGGGTTCACGGGTACCGATCGTGACACCGACGGAGTTGATCGGCTCGGCCTTCTCGGAGGCGCATCTCCGTGGCGGCGAGTCGGTCGGTTGGCGCGCGCCGTCGTCGGTCCCGGTTCTGGTGCGAGTCCTCGTCGATGAGGGTCGACCGCTGGTCTACGCCTACTACGCGGGCGTCGACAAGATCGCTCACGAGCGGGGGTTCGGCCCGTTCTACGACGCCGAACTCCGAGATGCCGACCGTCTCGTCGGTGACCTGCTCGATGTGCTCGACGGTGATGTCGCCCTCGTGGTCACGGCTGATCACGGTCAGGTCCACGTCGGGGAGAACATCATCAAGCCGTCCGCGGCGCTGCTGGCGCTCACCTCGGGCCAGTCCGGGGAGGGGAGGATGCGATGGTTCCATGCGCGCAGCGGAGCGCGCGAGGAGCTCCGCGACGCGGTCCGCGACGAACTGGGCGACACCGGCTGGGTCCGCACCGTCGATGAGGCGATCGAGGAGGGTTGGTTCGGACCTCGGGTGCCGCCACCGGTCCGGTCCCGTCTGGGGGATGTCGTGGTCGCGGCCCACGAGCCGGTCAGCTATCACGACCCCGACGACTCCGGGCCCTTCGAGTTGGTGTGTCGGCACGGTTCGTTGACCGAGCAGGAGATGCTCGTACCGTTGTTGGCCGGACGTGGGCGCGCCTGAGATCGCCCGGATGATGCGCGAGGAGGACGCGATGAGTGGATCCGAGGTCGACGGCGGGACCGAGCTGGTCTCCGGTGGGGGCATCCCCGGTGACGCCGAACCGGATGAGTCGACGGCGGCTTCGGTGACCGAGCCCGCAAAGGTGATGCGCATTGGCTCGATGGTCAAACAGCTGCTCGAAGAGGTTCGCGAGGCTCCTCTCGACGAGGCGAGCCGCGAACGACTCGCGGAGGTATACGAGCGGTCGATCGCTGAGCTCTCCGAGGCGCTCTCCCCGGACCTGCAGGACGAGTTGCGGATCCTGACCCTGCCGTTCGAGGAGGGGGAGGTGCCGAGTGAGGGTGAGCTCCGTGTCGCCCAGGCCCAGTTGGTCGGCTGGCTGGAGGGCGTGTTCCACGGCATCCAGGCGACGTTGTTCGCCCAGCAGCTCGCCGCGCGCCAGCAACTCGAGCAGATGCGACAGCTTCCCGAGGGTGCCGCACCGGCGTCCGAGCGGCCCGGCACCTACCTCTGACGGCAGCCCCGTGGCCCCGGATCCGGGGCTGGACACCTCTGGTACATTCGTCGAACCACACGGTTGTCATTCGCCTCGAGCAGCCGTGACGACGAGATCGCTGACCGAACCACTGACTGCCCGACCGATACGTGCCTGACTCCTTCACCCACCTCCACGTCCACACCGAGTTCTCGATGCTCGACGGCGCATCGCGGATCGACGACGTGGTGGCCAAGGCGCTTGAGGACGGTCAGCCGGCCCTCGGCATCACCGATCACGGCAACATGTACGGGACGCTCGAGTTCTACAAGGAGTGTCGCAACCGGGGCATCAAGCCGATCATCGGCACCGAGGCCTACATGGCCCACGAGAGTCGGCATGAGCGCCCGGCCCGTCGTGGTCGCATCGACGACTCCGGTGGTGACACCGAGGGTGGCCACAAGCTCTACTACCACCTCACGCTCCTCGCCGAGAACGACATCGGCTACCGCAACCTGATCCAACTCTCGAGCCTCGCCTTCCTCGAGGGCTATTACTACAAGCCGCGCATCGACTGGGAGCTGCTCGAGAAATACTCCGACGGGCTCATCGCCACCACCGGTTGCCTCGGTGGCCAGGTGCTCCAGACCCTGCTGCGGGGCGACTACGACGGAGCGCTCGCCAAGGCCGCTCGACTCCAGGACATCTTCGGCCGCGACAACCTGTTCGTCGAGCTGCAGGACCACGGCATCCCCGAGCAGCACACCACCAACCCCCAGCTGATCGAGATCGCCAAGGAGATCCGGGCGCCACTCCTCGCCACGAACGACTCGCACTACACCCACGCCCACGATCACGAGGCGCACGATGCCCTGCTGTGCGTCCAGACCAGTTCCCTGCTGAGCGACCAGGACCGGTTCAAGTTCAAGGGTGAGGGCAGCCACTACCTGAAGACCGCGGCGGAGATGCGGTACCTCTTCCGCGAGTTTCCCGAGGCCTGCGACAACACCCTGTGGATCGCCGAGCGGGCTGAGCTCGACATCACCTTCGGTGACGCGCTGCTTCCCGACTTCCCCCTGCCGGAGGGCTTCGCCGACGATCGCGCCTACCTGGAGCACCTCACCTGGGAGGGTGCGAAGCGGCGGTGGGGTGCTGATCTCCCGTCCGAGGCCGTCGAACGTCTCTCCTACGAGCTCGAGGTCATCGCCTCGATGGGCTTCTCGTCGTACTTCCTCATCGTCTGGGACCTGATCCGTCACGCCCGCGACTCCGGCATCCGCGTCGGACCGGGTCGCGGCTCGGCAGCGGGTTGCGCGGTGGCGTACTGCCTGTGGATCACCGATCTCGACCCGATCCGGTACGACCTGCTCTTCGAGCGCTTCCTCAACCCGTCCCGCATCTCGATGCCCGACATCGACATGGACTTCGACTCGCGTTACCGCGACGAGATGATCCGTTACGCGGCCGCTAAGTACGGGCGAGACCACGTGGCGCAGATCATCACCTTCGGCACCATCAAGGCCCGCAACGCGGTGCGCGATGCCGCGCGGGTGCTTGGCATGCCCTACGCCGCCGGTGACCGGGTGGCCAAGGCGATGCCTCCGCTGGTCATGGGGCGCGACACGCCGCTGCGGTACTGCTTCGAGCAGGACGAGAAGTACGTCGATGGGTACAAGGCCGCCGGCGAGCTGCGCGACATGTACGAGTCGGACCCCGATGTGCGACGCATCGTCGACGTCGCGAAGGGCCTCGAGGGCCTGAAGCGCTCCGACGGCATCCACGCGGCGGCGGTGGTGATCACCAAGGATCCGGTCACCGAATACCTCCCGGTCCAACGGAAACCGGAGTCCAACCAGGACCCGGAGGACGCCCCACTCGTCACCCAGTTCGAGATGCACGGGGTGGAGGAGCTCGGCCTCCTGAAGATGGACTTCCTCGGTCTGCGCAACCTCGACGTCATCACCGACACCCAGGCCATGGTGCGCGCCGGGGGAGCGGCCGACTTCGACATCGACGCGATCCCACTCGACGACGCAGCCACCTTCGAACTGCTCTCGCGCGGCGACACCATCGGGGTGTTCCAGTTGGAGTCGCCTCCGATGCGTCAACTGCTCAAGGCCCTGGCGCCGAACTCCTTCGAGGACGTCTCCGCTGTGCTCGCGCTCTATCGGCCCGGCCCGATGAGCGTGAACATGCACTATGACTACGCCGACCGCAAGAACGGCCGGAAGCCGGTGGAGTACTTCCACCCCGACGCCGTGGAGGTCCTCGACGACACCTTCGGCCTCATGATCTACCAGGAGAGCGTGATGCGGGTCGCTCAGCGGTTCGCGGGCTACGACCTCGCCCAGGCCGACAACCTCCGCAAGGCCTGCGGCAAGAAGCAGCGTGATCTCATGGAGGCCGAGCGGACCAAGTTCGAGGCCGGGTGCGTCGACACCGGCTACGGGGAGGAGCTCGGCCGCGAGCTCTTCGACGTGATCGAGCGCTTTGCCGACTACGCCTTCAACAAGAGCCACACCTTCGGCTACGGCCTGGTGACCTATCAGACCGCCTATCTGAAGGCTCACCACCCGGTGGAGTACATGGCGGCCCTGCTCACGAGTGTCAAGGACAAGCTCGACAAGGCAGCCGTCTACCTCGCCGACTGCCGGGCCGCCGGGATCCCGGTGCTGACCCCCGACATCAACCGGGCTGAGGTCGACTTCACCGCGCTCCCCGTCGATCAGATTCCACCCGGGCTGGAGGTTCCCCACGGCTGCCCCGGGGTGATTGTCTTCGGTCTCTCAGCGGTCCGCAACGTCGGGGTCGGCCTCATGGAGCAACTCCTCGAGGAGCGGCGCGAGAACGGTCCCTACGAGTCGTTCCACGACTTCGCTGAACGCGCCCCGGAGCCCGTCCTGCATCGCAGGACGGTCGAGTCGCTCATCCGCGCCGGGGCCTTCGACGGGTTCGGTCACCCACGTCTCGGCCTGCTCGCGGTGTTCGAGCAGATCATCGACTCCACTCTCACCAGGAGGCGCGAGCGCTCCCAGGGCGTCATGAGCCTCTTCGGCGACTGGGGAGGCGGTGACGATGCCGTCGATACCGGATTCGACGAGAAGGTCGAGATCCCCGATCGCGAGTTCGACAAACCGGAGCGACTCCGAGTCGAGAAGGAGATGCTCGGCCTCTATGTCTCCGATCACCCGCTCCGCGGCGCCGAGGGGGCACTGCGCCGGCGTGTGGAGCGCTCGATCACCGACCTCGAGTCGATGGATGACGGCTCGATCGTGGTGGTCGGCGGGGTGGTGACGACGCTGGCTCGCAAGTACACCCGCGCGGGGGATCAGATGGCCTCGTTCGTGCTCGAGGACCTGGCTGCCTCCATCGAGGTCACGGTGTTCCCGCGCACCCTCGCGGCTCAGGGGCACAAACTCCAGGACGACGTCATCGTGGCCGTGAAGGGACGCCTCGATCGGCGCGACGAGTCCCGCTTCGGTCTGATCGCCACGGAGATCACCGCCCTCGACGGTCTGAGCGACGGTCCGGCAGCCCTGTTGACGGTGCGACTCGGTTCCAACCACCTCGATGACGGGGGAGTCGACCGACTGCGCGAGATCATCAGCGAGCATCCGGGACGCACCCCGGTCGAGATTGAGATCCCGCAGGGGCAGACGGTCCGACTGCCCGACGGCTACCGGGTCGACGTCGATCGGGTGATCGGCGAGATCCGGGTCGCATTCGGACATGACGCGGTCCGGCTCTGAACGCCGACTTGTCCGGCCGTCGTCCTGAGATGGCAGAATGTAGGGGTATGCCTACCGTGGGAGAGGGGATATGTCGGTAGAAGTGGTGACGAACGACGCGAGTGCGGTCACCGACACACAACTCGATGAGATGGCCTCCCTCGGGGGAGCCTTCGACATCGGCGCCATCTCGAAGGCCCGCGAGGAGTGGGTCCTGTCGACGACGGCCCGCATCGGCTCGACCCTCCACGGCTTCACCTTCTCCACGCTCGAGCGCATCGGCGGCACCCCGTGCGTGCTCATCGGCATGATGAGCACCAAGCGTCACGCCAAGCGCGAGACCGTGCTGCGGGGGCTCATGAAGGAGGCCTTCCACCGCGCGCTCATGGCCTTCCCCGACGAGGACGTGGTGGTCGGATCGCGATTCGTCTCCGCTGACGCGATGGTCATCCTGAAGGACCTCGACGATGTCACCCCACGCCCGGGGGCCCGAGCGGTGGGTGAGGAGCGCGCCTGGGGGCGACGGCTCGCCAAGCGGTTCGGTGTCGATGCCTCCTACGAGGCCGAGTCGTTCACCGTCGCCGCCGACGGCCGTGACGGATTTGTCGATCACGAGGCCCTGAAGCCCGAGAAGGTGTCGGCCGCCCAGCGCAAACTCCTCTCCGGGGTCGATGACAAGCGCGGAGGCGTGCTGATCGCCTACGGCTGGACGATGGCCGAGGATCTCGTCAAACTCGGCGCCCGCTGACATGGCCGACCTCTCCGAGGTCGTCCGCAACCGACGGATGAGACGGTCGTTCACCACCGAGGAGGTGGACCCCGCCGCGATCGAGCGGATCATCTCCCTCGCGAGCCGGGCTCCCAGCGCCGGCAAGGCCCAGGGCTGGCACGTCGTCAGCCTCGTCGGAGACGAGACCGCCTCCTACTGGGACGCGACACTCCCGGAGCAGCGACGCGACGACTTCACGTGGCCCGGACTGCTCCGGGCTCCCGTCATCCTGGTGCTCGTCGCCGATCCCGACGCCTACGTCGAGCGCTACGGGGAGAGCGACAAGGCCCACACCGGCCTCGGTGAGGGTCGTGATGCCTGGCCGGTGCCCTACTGGACCGTCGACGCCTCGATGGCGGCGATGGTGATCCTGCTGGCGGCTGAGGACGAGGGGCTGGGAGCCCTGTTCTTCGGGCCGTTCGGTGCCACCGAGAGGGTTCGGGAGGCGCTCGGAGTGCCACCCTCGATGGAGATCGTGGCCACCATCGCGATCGGCCACCGCGAACCGTCGGTCGAGCATCGGGGTCGCAGCGCCGGACGCCCTCGTCGCTCAGTCGACGAGATCGTCCACCGCGGGGTCTGGTGACGCCTCGGACCCGGTGAGTCGGGCCAGCAGGGCCGGAGGTGAATCGACGGGCAGATCACACACGTGATCGCGGCAGACGTAGGCGAGGCCCTCCCTCCGGTCCGTCCACAGCGGTGACTCGAAGGGCTCCCCCCAGGCGAGGACCATGTCGGGTCGCCAGACCGCTCGGGCCACACGGACGAGTTCGGGCTGGTCGCCCGGGATGACGACCTCGGTGATGCCGCGATGTCGCACCTCCAGCGCCGCCAGTGCGTTGGAGAGCGCTGTGGGGGTCTGCTCCACGAGGGCGCCGATCAGTGCCAGGATCCGGTCAGCGTGGTTCAGGTAGCGCGACTCACCGGTGAGGGCCGCGAGACGGATCAGGGCCAGGGCCGCGGTCGAGTTGGCCGACGGGACCGCCTGGTCGTGGAGATCCTTCTGCCGAACCACGAGTTGCTCGGCATCGTCGGCGGTGGTGAAGAGCCCGCCGTGGACCGCGTCCCAGAAGTGGTCGAGCATGGTGTCGGCGGTCGCGACGGCGAGTCGCGTCCAGTCGGCGCGGCCGGTCGCCTCGCCGAGGCGGGTGAAGGCGTCGACGAGCGCGGCGTGATCGGCGGCGAGGGCTCCATGTCGCGCCCGGGGCTCACCCTCGGCCTGCCAGGACCGCAACCAGCGGCCGTCCGCGGTGCGCATCTCGCGCACGAGGAACTGTCCGATCTCCTCGGCGGACTCCACCCAGTCGGGACGTTCCAGGGCGGCTGCGGCGTCGAGCAACGAGGAGATGAAGAGGGCGTTCCACTCGGTGAGCACCTTGTCGTCGCGGCCCGGTCTGGGGCGTGATGCCCGGGCCTCGAGAAGGCGCTGACGCAACCGTTCCACCTCGGGGGGCCGGATGAGCTCCCCACGGTGATGGAGTCGATTCGGGATGCTACGACCCTCGAAGTTTCCGGACTCGGAGATGCCGAACCACTCCATGGCGACCTCGGCCTCCTCGCCGAGCACCTCTCGGACCTCGGCCGGGGTCCAGGTGTAGAACCAACCCTCGACCGAGGTCCCGTCGGGCGCGGGTGAGTCGGCGTCCTCCGCCGAGTGGATCCCTCCGGCGGGATCACGGAGTGTTCCGAGGACGTAGCCGACGGTCTCCTCCACCACCAGGCGCCAGTCGTCGCGGCGGAACAGCGACCAGCCCTGTCGGTACGCGCGGATGAGGAGGGCCTGGTCGTAGAGCATCTTCTCGAAGTGGGGCACCAGCCACTGACGGTCGACCGAGTACCGCGCGAAGCCGCCGCCGAGGTGGTCGTACATGCCGCCCGACGCCATGGCATCAAGGGTGGTTGTCGTCACGTCGCGCGGCCCGCCACCGCCGCTCGTCATATAGGCGCGCATGATCAACTCGAGATGGAAGGTCGACGGGAACTTCGGCGCCTGGCCGAAACCGCCCCACTCGTCATCGAACGCCGAGGCGAGACGGCCGAGCACGTCATTGACGGTCTCAAGGGACGGGAGGCCCTCGGTCGGAGTCACCGAGGAGGAGGCGCCGATCGCCTGCACGAGCGCGGTGGCGTTCGCGTCGAGGTCATCACGCCGGTTCTCCCACACATCGGTGAGCGCATCGATGAGTTTGAGGAAGGCCGGCTTGGGATAGTACGTGCCTCCCCAGAACGGTCGTCCGTCGTGGTCGAGTACGGCGGTGAGGGGCCACCCGCCCCGACCGGTCAGCGCGATGACGGCGTCCATGTACACCGAGTCGACATCGGGTCGCTCCTCGCGGTCGACCTTGATGTTGACGAACCGCTCGTTCATCGCTCTCGCGACCTCGTCGTCCTCGAAGCACTCATGGGCCATCACGTGGCACCAGTGGCAGGCCGAGTAGCCGACGCTCAACAGGACCGGGATATCGCGGCGACGCGCCTCATCGAAGGCCTCCTGCCCCCACGGGAACCAGTCGACAGGATTCTCTCGGTGCTGCCGGAGGTAGGGGGAGGTCTCACCGGAGAGGCGGTTCACGCCGACGACCCTAGGGGCCGTCGGCTCGCCCCGCAGGACGGACCCGCAACAGCGCCGGTACCCTCGCCGCGTGACGTCGCCGGCCGACAAACTCCCCATCAAGATGCTCAACGACCGTCTGCTGGTCCGAATCGGACGCGATGACGGCGAGCGTCGTTCCTCGGGCGGAATCCTCATCCCGGCGACGGCGCAGATGTCGAAACGGCTCATCTGGGCCGAGGTCGTGGCCCTCGGCCAGAACGTCCGGGTCGCCGAAGTGGGTGACCTGGTGCTGTTCTCACCCGACGACCGGTACGAGGTCGAGGTGCAGGGAGAGGACCTGATCATGCTGCGCGAGCGCGACCTCCATGCCGTCGCCGCCGAGCGGATCGAGGCATCGACCGGCCTGTACCTGTAGGTCGTCCCTAGGCTGATCGCGTGGACGAGAGCACCAGCTGGGTTCCGGTGGAGGCCACAGCCGAGCTGTTGGCCAGGGTCCGCTTCGATGAGCGGGGCCTGGTGCCCGCCATCGCCCAGGACGCCGACAGCGGCGAGGTGCTCATGCTGGCCTGGATGAACGCCGAGTCGCTGTCGATGACGCTGGCCGAGGGTCGCATGGTCTACTGGTCGCGTAGCCGGTCCGAACTGTGGCGCAAGGGGGACACGAGCGGCGATCACCAGGACGTCCGGTGGGCTCGCTACGACTGCGACGGCGACACCCTGTTGTTCGGGGTGACCCAACACGGTCGGGGCGCCTGCCACACCGGTGAGCGCACCTGCTTCTTCCGGTCGCTCGAAACATGAGGATCAGTCCCGATCCCAACCGTTTCTTGGAGCTGGCGACAGAGCACACCGTCGTCCCGGTGTGGACCGAGGTGCTGGCCGATCTCGAGACGCCGGTGTCGGCGTTCCTCAAGCTCGTCGGTGACGATCACGGGTTCGTCTTCGAGTCCGTCGAGCACGGCGAGCGTTGGAGTCGCTTCTCGTTCATCGGGCGCGACCCGGTGGCCACGTTGGTCCTGCGAGAGGGAGTGGTGACCGTCACCGGTGACCCCGGCATCGAACTCGATACCGACCACGGCATGCTCGCCGCCCTCGAGCAGTTGCTGGCCGCGCACTCATCCCCGGAGATCGAGGATCTGCCCCCGCTGTTCGGTGGTCTCGCCGGATTCCTCGGCTACGACGTCGTTCGAGAGATCGAACACCTGCCCGACGCCCCTCCCGACGACCACGGGATGCCCGACGCGGTCATGAGCCTGATCGGCTCGCTCGCAGTGTTCGACCACTGGCGCCAGCGGATCCTGCTCATCGAGTCGGTCATGACCGGAGGGCTCGATCGAGACGGTCTCCTCGCCGCCCGCGCCCGCGCCGTCGGGGCGGTCGCCGCAGCCGCTGAACGGCTCGCTGAGCCACTCGCCGAGCCTCCGGCGGAGCCGCCGGATCCGACCGAGGACAACCCGGAGGTGACCTCGCCGACCGCGTCGGGGGAGTACCGGCGCGCCGTCGAGGTGGCCAAGGAGCACATCCTGGCCGGCGACATCTTCCAGGTGGTGCTCTCCCAGCGTTTCGATCTCGAGCTCGGCGCCGAGCCCTTCGACGTCTACCGGGTGCTCCGACAGGTGAACCCGAGCCCGTACATGTACTTCCTCCGGACCGAGGGCGTCACCCTGGTGGGTTCCTCGCCCGAGCCGATGGTGCAGTTGCGGGGCCGGACGGTGATCAGCCGGCCGATCGCGGGCACCCGACGGCGCGGGGTGGACGACGAGCACGATCGTCGCCTCGCCGCCGAACTCATCGAGCATCCGAAGGAGCGCGCCGAGCACGTCATGCTCGTCGACCTGGCGCGGAACGACGTCGGTCGGGTGGCCGAGTTCGGAACGGTCCGCCCCGATGAGTTCATGACCCTCGAGCGCTACTCCCATGTCATGCACCTGACCTCACAGGTGTCGGGAACCCTCCGCGATGGCCTCGGCCCGATCGACGTACTGCGGGCCACCCTGCCGGCCGGGACGGTCAGCGGGGCGCCGAAGGTTCGCGCCATGGAGATCATCGACGCGCTCGAACCCGTGAAGCGGGGGCCCTATGCCGGTGTGGTCGGCTACCTCGACTGGTCGGGCAATCTCGACACGGCCATCTGCATCCGGACGATGTTCGTGCGGGCCGACGGCGTCACCGCCTCCCTGCAGGCCGGGGCCGGTGTGGTGGCCGACTCGGTGCCCGAGGACGAGGATCTCGAGTGCCACAACAAGGCAGCGGCGCTGCTCGCGGCGATCCCGGCGGCGCGGCGGATGAGCAGTCGGTGAGGAGTCGGCCGTGACGATCATCGATGGTGGCTACTCCGTGCCGGGTCCCCGTGACCGGGTCGTCGTCGAGGGCCCCGACGCGCGTCGCTACCTGCACAGCCAGCTCTCCCAGGACATCGAGGCGCTGGCCGTGGGTGGTCGCGTCCTGAGCCTGGTCCTCGACCCCGACGGCAAGGTGGCGGCGCTCGTCGGCGTGACCTGTGAGGGTGACGACCGGTTCGTTCTCGATGTCGATCCCGGCTCGGGCGAGGCGGTGGCGACCCGTCTGCTCCGATTCCGGCTGCGCACCGACGCCTCCATCGAGGTGCTCGCCGCTGACCGGGCGCGCGATGCCGCCGAGGAGGCCGAGCGGATCGCCGCCGGGTGGCCGGCGCAGGGGAGTGAGATCATCCCGGGCGAGACCCTCGCAGCCGAGACCGGAGTCGTTCAGTTCGCCGTGTCGTTCTCGAAGGGCTGTTATCCGGGTCAGGAGCTCGTGGAGCGCATGGACTCCCGTGGCGCGCTGCCACCCCGGCGGATCGTGCGCCTCGAGGTCTCGGCAGGCACCGCGGTCGGCGAGGCCGTCACGCGCGACGGGGAGCGGGTCGGTGAGATCACGAGCGTCTCCGGTGAGCACGCCCTCGCCCGCGTCGGCCGGGCGTTCACCGACTGACGCGAAGGGTGGAGATCTGCGACCAGAGCAGAAGCGCCCCGACGACGACCAGTGACCGCCACTCGGGCCGGCTGGCCGCCCAGAGCACTCCGGCGGTGGTCACCGTCGCGCTCAACCCGATGACGACCCGCGGGGTCGACGGCCCGAAGACCGGCTGCAGCGCGGCGCTGAGGAGGTGCCCTCCGTCGAGCGGCCACACCGGGATGAGGTTCGCCGCGCCGATCACCGCCCCCGCCCACCAGATCGCGGTGGCCGCGCCGCTCGCCGCGATGGGGTCGAGATCCAGGGGATGCTGAGCCCAGGGAAGCAGGCAGAGCCAGCCGACCGCGATGTGGGCGACGGGACCGGCTGCTGACAGCGCCATGCGAGCGGCGGTGCCGAGCGGGCGCCGCGGCGCGTAGGCGGTGTAGCCGACCATGAAGCCGAGGGCGATGGAGGCCTCCGCTCCGAGGCGTCGGGCGACGAGGGCGTGGCCGAGCTCGTGGATGATGGTGAAGACGGCGAGCGCTACGGCGAGCACCAGCCCGTCGGGTCCGGGGTCGATCGCGAAGACGATGAGGAGGAACAGCCAGAATCCGTTGTTCACGGTCACCGGGAAGCCGAGCAGGCGCAGAACTCGACGGTCGAGACGACCGGATGCGTCCATGCCGGCACGGTAGCCCCGACACAGGGTCTCGACCCGGACGAATCGGTGGGTGGTCGCCGGAGCCCTCGTAGACTCGGACGACGTGCCTTACGTCTACGCATTCGATCACTCCCACCGCAAGCCCCCCATGTCCTACAAGGACCTCCTCGGCGGGAAGGGGGCGAACCTCGCGGAGATGACCACGGTGCTCGGACTGCCGGTGCCCCCCGGTTTCACCGTCTCTACCGACGCCTGCCGCGCCTATATGCACGGTGGTTGGCCTGAGGGCCTCGACGCCGAAGTAACCCGTCACGTCGCCAAGCTCGAGAAGACGATGGGTCGCCGGCTCGGCGACGCGAACGATCCGCTGCTCGTGAGCGTGCGCTCCGGCGCCAAGTTCTCGATGCCCGGAATGATGGACACGGTCCTCAACCTGGGACTCAACGACGAGAGCGTGAAGGGGCTCGCCACGGTGACCGGCGACGAGCGGTTCGCCTACGACTCCTACCGCCGCTTCATCGCCATGTACGGCCGCATCGTGCTCGGTGTCGACGGCGAGGTCTTCGAGCATCCGCTCGAGGTGGCCAAGGCCAAGGCCGGCACGTCGAACGACGCCGAACTCGACGCCGCTGTGCTGAAAGGTCTGGTCAAGACGTATCTGGCCGCGGTTCGCCGCGCCACCGGCGCTCCGTTCCCGCAGGATCCCCGCGCCCAGCTCGACGGAGCCATCGAGGCCGTCTTCCGGTCCTGGAACGGCGCCCGCGCCATCGCCTACCGGGTACGCGAGAAGATCAGCCACGAGCTCGGCACCGCGGTCAACGTGCAGACCATGGTCTTCGGCAACCGCGACGACAACTCCAGCACGGGCGTCGGGTTCACCCGTAACGCCGCGAACGGCGAGAACCGCCCCTATGGCGACTTCCTGGTGAACGCCCAGGGTGAGGACGTCGTGGCCGGTATCCGCAACACGCTCGGCCTCGACGACATGAAGCGTCTCTTCCCGAAGATCCACGCCGATCTCCTCAAGATCTTCAAGCGTCTCGAGGAGCACTACACCGATATGTGCGACACCGAGTTCACCATCGAGCAGGGGCGCCTGTGGATGCTGCAGACCCGTGTCGGCAAGCGGACCGGCGCGGCGGCGCTCAAGATGGCGGTCGACATGACCAAGGGCACCGCGGGCGTGAAGCGCAAGTCGTGGAAGATCTCCCGCGAGGAGGCGGTCATGCGGGTCACCGCCGAGCACCTCGAGTCGGTGCTCCACCCGCAGTTCTCGAAGAAGACGACGGCGATCGCGAAGGGTCTAGGGGCGTCCCCGGGTGCCGCTGTCGGTCGCGTCTACTTCACCGCCGATGATGCCGAGGCCGCCGCCAAGAAGGGCGAGAAGGTCATCCTGGTGCGCAGCGAGACGAGCCCGGAGGACGTCCACGGCATGATGGTTGCCGAGGGCATCCTGACCTCGCGGGGTGGGCTCGTCAGCCACGCCGCGGTCGTCGCCCGCGGCTGGGGCACCCCAGCGGTGGTCGGTGCCGAGCAGGTGCGCATCGAGGGACGCCGGTTCAGCGTCGGGAACACCGTCGTCAAGCAGGGTGATGTCATCTCGATCGACGGCCAGAGCGGAGAGATCATGCTCGGTGCCCTCGAGATGGCGAACGCCGAACCGCCGAAGGAGTACGACGTCATCCTCTCGTGGGCTGACGCGATCCGTAAGGGTCGACTTGCCGTTCGCGCCAACGCCGACACCGGCGCCGATGCCGCTGTCGCCCGCGACAAGGGCGCCGAGGGCATCGGTCTGTGCCGCACCGAGCACATGTTCCTCGCGCCCGACCGCCTCCCGATCGTGCGCGCCATGATCCTGGCGGACACTCCCCGCAAGGAGGCCAAGGCCCTCGAGCAGCTGCGCGTCGCCCAGCAGGCCGACTTCGAGGAGATCCTCGAGGCCATGGACGGCCTCCCGGTGACGATCCGTCTCCTCGACCCGCCGCTGCACGAGTTTCTCCCCTCGGTGGAGGAGTTGAAGGTGAAGGCCGCCAAGCGCGGGCTCTCCTCGCGCGATGAGAAATTGCTCGCGGCCGCCGAATCGTGGGCTGAGCACAACCCGATGATCGGCACCCGCGGTGTCCGTCTCGGTGTCATCAAGCCGGGGCTCTACGCCATGCAGGTGCGAGCCCTCCTCGACGCGGCGGCGAAGCTGCGTGAGGCCGGCGGGCGTCCGATCGTCGAGATCATGATCCCGCTGACGGTGACCCGGGAGGAGCTCGCGCTCGCCCGCTCGTGGGTTCAGGAGGAGGTCGACGCCGCGCTCAAGGGCATGCGTCGGAAGCCGAACATCTCGATCGGCACCATGGTCGAGACGCCGCGGGCCGCGGTGCGCGCCGATGAGATCGCTGAAGCCGCCGACTTCTTCTCGTTCGGCACCAATGACCTCACCCAGTTGACCTTCGGGTTCAGCCGTGACGATGTCGAGAGCCGGATGATGCCCGCCTACCTCGAGCAGGGTCTGCTCAAGCGGAACCCGTTCGACACCATCGACCAGTCCGGTGTCGGTGATCTCGTCCGCCTCGGAGCCGAGCGCGGTCGTTCCACCAAGCCCGACCTGAAGCTCGGTGTCTGCGGTGAGCACGGCGGTGATCCCGAGTCGATCGACCTCTTCTACCGACTCGGCCTCGACTACGTCAGTTGCTCGCCGTTCCGCGTGCCGATCGCCCGGCTCTCCGCGGCACAGGCCATCGTCGGCTCCAGCGACTCGCAGAAGTGATCTGAGCCACGGCCCCGAGCGGGCCGTGGCAGGATGACCCCATGGAGATCACCACACGTCATACCCCTGCCTACGGTGTCGCGCGGCTGCAGCTGGCCGGAGGCGAATCGGCTCGTGTCGAGTCCGGAGCGATGATGGCCATGTCGGCCGGTGTCGAGCTGCGCGCGCAGGCCGAGGGCGGTGTCGTGAAATCGCTGAAGCGGGCCGCACTCGGAGGCGAGAGTTTCTTCGTCTCGACCTACACGGCTCCGGCCGGTGGTGGCTTCGTCGATGTGGCGGCCCGCCTGCCCGGCGACATCACCGTGCACTCGGTCTCGTCTGACTCGGCGTTGTTCATCTCGAAGGGTTCGTGGCTCGCCAATGAGCAGACCATCGAGATCGACACGAAGTGGGGTGGGTTCCGCAACCTCTTCGGGTCCGAGGGTGGGTTCATCCTCCGCGCCGGTGGGTCGGGTCAGGTGGTGTTCAGCTGCTACGGCGCCCTCGAGGTGTGGAACCTCGAGGCGGGTCAGCACTTCACCGTCGACACCGGCCACATGGTGGCCTACACCGAGTCGATCGGCATGCAGATCCGGAAGGCCTCCGGTGGGATCGTGCAGACCGTGAAGAGCGGTGAGGGGCTGGTGTTCGACTTCACCGGTCCCGGTCAGGTCTGGACCCAGACCCGCAACCCCAATGAGCTGCTGGGTTGGATCACCGCCGCGGTGAGCGGTGGTTCGGGTCTGGCGGGCGGCGGACTCGGTGGGCTCCTCGGCCGTCAGTGACCGAGCTCACCGGCGCTCTCGCCGGTGATGGGCCCGGTGGCCGAGAACTAGATTCGGTCCATGGCGATCGCCGAGGACGACATCGAGCGGATCCGTTCCGCCGCCTCGATCGTCGATGTGGTCGGCGCGCACGTCCAGCTCAAGCGAGCCGGTCGGAACTGGGTCGGCCTATGTCCGTTCCACGGTGAGAAGACCCCGTCGTTCAACGTCCGCGAGGAGACCGGTCGATACAAGTGCTTCGGTTGCGACGCCGCCGGTGACGTCTTCAACTTCGTGCAGTCCATCGAGCACACCGACTTCGTCGGTGCCGTTGAGCATCTCGCCGGTCGTCTCGGTATCCAGCTCAACTACACGTCGACCGGCCAGTCCAAGGAGCGGGCTCGGCGCAAACGACTGGTGGCCACGATGGGTTCAGCTGTCGACTGGTATCACGACCGGTTGCTGAACGCCGCCGACGCTCGACCGGCACGCGACTATCTCCGGGCTCGTGGGCTCGCTGGCGAGACCGCTCGGACCTTCCGTCTCGGATGGGCCCCCGACGACTGGGACACCCTGTCGACCTCCCTCGACGCTCCCCGCGACGATCTGGTGGCGACCGGACTCGGTTTCGTCAACCGTCGGCAGCGGATGCAGGACTCGTTCCGGGCGCGGGTGATCTTCCCGATCTTCGATGAGAACGGGGAGGCCGTCGCCCTCGGTGGTCGGATCCTGCCGGGATCGGACGACCCGGCGAAGTACAAGAACTCGTCGGAGACACCGATCTACACGAAGTCGCGCACCCTCTACGGCCTGAACTGGGCGAAGAGCGAGATCGTTCGACAGAACCGGGCGATCGTGTGCGAGGGCTACACCGACGTGATCGGATTCCACACCAGCGGTCTCCCGATCGCGGTGGCGACGTGCGGCACGGCCTTCACCGAGGAGCACGTGCGGCTCCTGAAGCGCTACGCGACCCGAGTGGTGCTCGCCTTCGACGCCGACGCCGCCGGCCAGGGCGCCGCCGAGCGGTTCTACGAGTGGGAGCAGAAGTACGACATCGAGGTGTCGGTGGCGCGGTTCCCCGGTGGTCGTGACCCGGGCGACCTCGCCCTCGACGACCCGGAGTCGCTCACCACCAGTGTCGACTCGGCCATGCCGTTCCTCGCCTTCCGTCTCGATCGGGTGCTTCAGTCCCAGCCCGCCGACACCCCTGAGCAGCGGGTGCGGGCCGGTGAGCGCGCGATGGCGGTGGTGAACGAGCACCCGAACGTGAACGTGAGGAAGATCTACGCCGGCCAGGTGGCCACCCAACTCGGCCTCGCGGTCGCCGACCTGGTGCGGATCGCCGAACGCGGCACGCGGCGTCCCCAGATGGAGGTCCCGCCCCCGTCGGCCGGCTCCCGGCATCGCGACACCGCGGAGTTCGCTGTGTTGAGCGCCCTGGTGCAGTCCTGGGACGAGGTGGCTCCGATCCTGGTCGGCGAGTTGTTCCTCGACGAGGCGAACCGACGGGCCTTCGACGCTCTGGCCGCGCACCCCGGGGATCTTCCCGGTGCGGTGTCGGCGGCTGACCCGGACGCGCGCGAGGTGCTCGAACGAGCCGCGATCGTCGATATAGAGATCGACCCGGAGGTGGAGGTGCGTCATCTGGCGGCGACCGCGGTGCGGCGCGCCCTCCGATCCACCGGCGCGCCGGTCGATCCGTCCCGTCTGGCAGCTGACGCCGAGGCGCGACGTCTGGTCGAAGTGCTCCACGACCCTGAACGCGGTCGCGACGCCCTCGATCGCCTGCTCGGCTGGCTCATCGAGCGAGACGTGACGGCATCGGGCGTGGTGACACCCGTTGTCGAGGGGGTCGAGTGATGTCGGTCGATCCGTCCGCGGAGCAGGCGCTCGCGGCCCCACTGGCCGGCGTGTCCCTCGTGGAGTGGGGTCAGTTGGTCGAACACGGCCGCGACGGCGGATCGGTGCACGCCGATCGCATCGCGCACGTGTTCCGCGAGGTCGAACTCAACGAGGACAACCTGAGGGTGATCACCGAGGCCCTCGCCGCTCTCGGCATCGGTATCGACGAGCATGTCGACCACGACGACACCCCGGCTGGTGGGGTGACTCCCGACGACGAGCGCCTCCTCGATCGTCGCCGGACGAGCCGTCGGCGGCGGGGGAGAGGCGAGGAGGGTGGAGGAGACAGCGTCCGCATGTATCTGCGCGACATCGGCCGCGTCGATCTGCTCACCGTCGAGGAGGAGCGCCGACTCGCCCAGATGGTGGAGGAAGGGGCGCGGGCCGCTGAGCGCATCGACACCGGCGTCTCCGACCCGGCTGAGCTGCGGGTGTTGACGCGAACGGTGACGAAAGGGGAGCGTGCCCGGAGCGAACTCACCCAGGCCAACCTGCGTCTCGTGGTGAGCATCGCCAAGCGGTACTCGAACCGCGGTGTGCAACTCCTCGATCTGGTGCAGGAGGGCAACCTCGGCCTGATGCGCGCGGTCGAGAAGTTCGACCACACGAAGGGCTTCAAGTTCTCGACTTATGCGACCTGGTGGATCCGCCAGGCCATCACCCGCTGCATCGCCGATCAGGCCCGCACCATCCGGATACCGGTGCACTTGGTCGAGCACATCAACCGGCTGCTCCGAACGAGACGGGAGATGCTCTCAGAGCTGGAGCGCGACCCGACGGCGGAGGAGTTGGCCGCGCGCATGCACCTCGAGGTCGAGCGGGTGGAGGAGTTGTTGCAGATGTCGCTCGAACCGCTGTCCCTCGACAGCCCGGTCGGCGAGGACGAGGAGTCGGTCAGGGGCGACTTCGTGGAGGATCGCGGGTCGACCCCCGACTCGGAGGCCGCTCGTCGCGTGCTCGAGGACACGGTCAATGAGGTCATCGCATCGCTCGGGGAGCGCGAGGCCGACATCATCAGGATGCGCTTCGGGATCGGCCCCACCAACAGTCGCCCCCTCACCCTTGAGGAGGTCGGGGAGGCCCTCGGGGTGACCCGTGAGCGCATCCGCCAGATCGAGGCGAAGACGCTGATGAAGTTGCGGTCGCCGAGTACGGCGCAGCGCCTGCGCGAGTTCCTCGACGCTGAGTGAGCACGTGGCCCGCCGGGGGTCAAGCGGTAGTGTGTGGGAGCCATTCCGGGATAGCTCAGTTGGCAGAGCAGCTGACTGTTAATCAGCGGGTCGCAGGTTCGAGCCCTGCTCCCGGAGCTGGGAGCGGGGCCCTTCGGGGCCCCGTTCGCATTCGGGGGCGGTAGCTCAGTGGTCAGAGCAAGGGACTCATAATCCCCGGGTCGTGGGTTCGATCCCCACCCGCCCCACCGAGGTGATCGCTCGATCGAGTCCGCCCGGACGCGCTCGATGGCCCCGAATCAGGCGAACTCGATCAATCCGCGAGATGCCTCAGGCGTCACGACGAGTCGAGGTGCGTGATCGGAACCCGGAGATGAGGTAGACAAGGTCCGTGAGCGTCGCGATCTACCACAACCCGCATTGAGGCAGCAGTAGCAATGCCGTGCGCATTGCTGAGGAACTCGGCGTTGAAGCCGAGATCGTGCTGTACGGGAAGACCCCGCCCGATGAGGCGACCCTGCGCGACATCATCGCGAAACTCGAGGACCCGACGACCGATCTGGTCCGCCGCGACAGCCTCTGGAAGAAGCTCGGTCTCACCGAGGATGACGTGGCGACCGACGATCAGGTGGTGGCGGTGCTCGTGAAGCACAAGCAACTGCTCCAGCGGCCGGTCGTGGTGACCGCGTCCCGGGCGATCATCGGGCGTCCGAAGGAGCGGGTGCGAGAACTCCTCAGCGGCGACGGTTGACGGTCAGCCCTGGCGATGCCAGGCGTAGGCCGAGGAGATGATCTCGCGCAGACCGCGCGTCGCTGTCCAGCCGAGCGTGCGTCCAGCGAGGGTCGAGTCGGCGTAGACCGTCGCCGGGTCACCCAGTCGGCGTCCCGAGATGCGATGGGGCACCTCGGCGCCATGGATCTCGGCGGTCATGGCGAGGATCTCGAGCACCGAGGTGCCGTTGCCCGTGCCGAGATTCACCGTCAGGTTCTCTCCATCGGCCTCGAGGTACCGCAGGGCCGCCAGATGGGCCTCGGCGAGATCCTCGACGTGGATGTAGTCGCGGACCCCTGAGCCGTCAGGGGTGTCGAAATCGGTGCCGAACACGTCGACCGGGCCTACGTCGGTGAGGGCCGCCCGCATCACGAGTGGCACGAGATTCGTCGTGGAGCTCCAGTCCTCGCCGATCACGCTGTCGGTGCTGGCGCCGGCGGCATTGAAGTAGCGCAGGCTGGCCCAGCGCAGACCGCTCGTCGTCCCGTACCAGTCGATGACCCGCTCCATCATCGCCTTGGTCTCGGCGTAGACGTTCTCGGGTCGGATCGGCGCCCCCTCGGTGATCGGCCCCTGCTCCGGTGAGCCGTAGACGGCGGCGGAGGAGGAGAACACGATGTTGCGGACCCCGGCGGCGAGCATGCCCTCGATGAGATGCACGGTTCCCTGGACGTTGTTCGTCCAGTAGGGGCCCGGGTGGACCATCGAGTCGCCGACGCTCTTGTGGGCCGCGAAGTGGACCACCGCGGTCACGTCGTGCTCGCGACACACCTCGGTGACGAGCGCCTCGTCGGCGATCGAGCCGACCACCAGCGGCGCGCCGAGCAGCGCCTCGCGACTGCCCCGCTCCAAGGTGTCGAGCACCACGGTGTCGACCCCGGCCTCTCGAAGGCGGCGCACGGTGTGCGATCCGATGTATCCGGCGCCCCCGGTCACCAATACGGCCATGACGCGAACCTACCGGTTCACGGCCGTCCACGGCCGCCGTCGTAGGGTTCGGGCGTGGAGCGGGGGCGAGGAACGGCCATCGGCGGCGCGCTGGTGCTCCTCGTCGGTCTCTGGGCCCGGTGGCGGGTCCTCGGTTCGGTGCAGGGCACCCTGAACGCTGACGAGGCCTACACCGGCCTCCAGGCGATGGCGATCCGCGATGGCGACCTCCCGGTGATCATCAGCGGTGCCGCCTACACCGGAGTCGTCGACGCCTACGTCCTCGCGCCGATCCACGCGGTGCTCGGCGCGCATCCCGTGATGTTGAAGGTCTACTCGTCGCTGCTGTGGGGTGTGGCCGCGGTGATCGTGGGGTTGGCAGCTCGACGCCTCGGTCTGCGCGACGCGCTCGCTCTCGTGTGCGTCGGGGGCATCTGGGTCGGTTCGGGCCCGCTGGTCGTGCTGTCCACCCGCGCCTACCTTTCCTACGGCTCCGGCCTCCTCGCGGTCAGCCTGGCGATCCTCATCGCCATTGGCATCGTCAGCCGTGACCGAAGCGATGCCCGCGCCTCCGCGCTGTTCGGTGGTGTGGCGGGGCTGGCGGTGTTCCTCCATCCGATGTTCCTGACGGTGCTGGTGCCGCTCTCGGCGGTCGCGTCATGGAGGCTCCGGCGCGACTGGAGGGCGTGGTGGTTGCCCGCCGGACTGGCAGCGGTCGCGGTGAACCTCCCGTTCCTGATCTGGAACGCGCGCAACGACTGGCCGTCGCTCTCACAGCCCATCGAGGCCAGCGACACCTGGGGGGATCGCCTGACCCGCTTCTTCACCGGGCTGGTCCCTCGCTCGCTCGGCCTCATGGGGGAGGGGGGTGGCTGGGTCGTGCCCGGCGCCATCGCCGCGCTCGTGATCATCGCGGTGGTGGCGCTCGCCCTCGTCGGTATCTCGGCGGCGGTGCGGCATCGTTCCATGGTGCTGTCGGTAGTGGTTGTGCCCGTGCTCGTCTGCTGGCCGCTCATGGCGATGCTCGCCAACCTGTCGTTCGTGGCCGACTCGCGCTACGCCGTGATCTACCTGCCGTTCCTCGTCCTCAGCGTCGCGATCGGCGCCGAGCACCTAGCTGCCCGCGTCCCCGCGCCGTTGAGACGTATGGGTCCGGTCGTCGTGCCGGTGGCCCTCGTGGCGATCACGGTCGCGCCATGGCTTGACTCCCAGGCACCGGCGACACCCGATGCGGACGGTGTGGCCCGCACCGTGATCGACGCCCTCGACGAGGCCACCATCACACGGCTGTCCGGGCACTACTGGGGTGTGCTCCCGGTCCAGTACGCCAGTGACGGGCGCATCGTGACCGCGGTGAGCGGAACCCCGTACGTGGTCCGCCTCCCCAAGTCGCAGCGGATCGTGGAGAACGCCGATCCCGGTCGCCTCGCGCACCTCCATCCGGCCAGTGCGGACCCGTCGCTGCCGCTCGCCGCCGACGCCTATCGGGTCACCGAGGTCGGCGCCTATCGCCTGTACATTCCGGTCGACGGCTGACCGCGGGATCGGTCGCTGGAGGAATCATGTGGAACGGACAGCGGGTCGCGGTCGTGCTGCCCACCTACAACGAGCACCTGTCGATCGCCGAGTGCATCAGCGCCTTCGAGGCCCTCGGGGTGGTCGACGACATCGTGGTCGTCAACAACAACGCCCATCCCGACACCTCCCCGGCGGTGGCGGCCACCGGAGCGCGGGAGGTCCACGAGTCGACCCAGGGTTATGGGGCGGCGATCCGCCGCGGACTCGCCGAGACCTCCGATGCCGACCTGGTCTGCGTCTGCGAGCCCGATGGAACGTTCGAACCTGCCGATCTGCTCAAACTGCTGGCCTACTCGGCCGATGTCGACCTCGTTCTCGGCTCGCGGACCGTCCAGACCTTCATCCTCTCCGGAGCCAACATGGGATGGTTCCTGCGTTGGGGCAACTGGGCGGTGGCGAAGCTCACCGAGGTCGTCTTCAACACCGTCTACCTCTCCGATGTCGGGTGCACCTTCCGGGTGCTGTCGCGCTCCGCGATCGATCAGATCACACCCCACTGGCACGGCGACGGCTCCCCTGCCGGGTTCGAGATGATGCTCGTGGCGGTCGCCAGCCGGCTCGACCTGGTGCAGATCCCGGTGACCTACCGAGCTCGTGTCGGCGAGAGCTCGGTCACCGGTGATCGCCTCAAAGCCGTTCGCCTCGGGCTCGAGATGATCGCAATGCTCGGGCGGGCCCGGCTCCGATGGTCGGGCTCACGGCCCGGCTCCCGAGGGCAGGGGTAGTCTCGGGGCGTGCGAGTCCTCAAGGCGCTCCTGCGCCGGCTCACCGGGGGTGATCTGCGAGCCCTGCGATCCGAGGTGGCCGAGATGCGGGCGGCCGTCGAGCGGATCGACGCGCTCGTCCAGCAGATCAACCACGAGCTGCACGCCGCGGCCGAGGAGGGACCGCCCCTCAGCATCGGGCTCGCTGAGCGGGTTCGACTCGACGCCGAGACCGCGCTCGCCTCGGTGCGCGTGATCGATCGGCAACTCCGCCGTCTCGGTCTCGACGCCGACGGCGACCCCACATGACCGGCGGACCGGCCGTGGTGGGTGGCGTTCCGGTGCTCGTCGACGGTCGGGCGGTCTCCCACCCCACAGCATCGGGGCGCGGTATCGGCCGGTGGGTGACAACCCTGGTCCGATCGCTCATCGTCGTCGGTCAGCGTCCCGTGGTGATGGCCGATGGGCACCGCGGTGTCGAGCAGTGGCACGACCTGATCGATGGTGTCGATGTCCGGCCGCTCGATCGGGCCCTCGTGCGCGGGGTGCTCGAGGAGTCCGGAGACGTCGCGCCGTGGTTCGTCGCCACCCAACTGATGCTCCACCCGGTGTCGCTCGATGCGATCCCGGTGACGGTGAGTGAGGCCGGGCTGCCGGTCGCCGCCGTCATGTACGACGTGATCCCGCAGCGGTATCCGAGCCGCTATCTCGTCGATGCGGCCGCGGCCCGCCAGAGCGAACTGCGCTCCGCCCTGGCCCACACCGTCGACGTGATGCTCGCCATCTCCGAGTTCGCAGCGGTCACCGCCCGCCACGAACTCGCCCTCGGCTCCATGCCGATCATCGACATCGGCTCCGCCGTGGACCCGGTCTTCACTCCGGACGATTCCCATGCCAGGGCTCGACCCGGCGAGACCGTGGTGGTCGGGGGACCCGACGAGCGGAAGAACATCCCGAGGATGCTCCGGGCTTGGGCCGCGCTCGACGACGAGGTGAGATCGGGTCGCCGGCTCGTCGTTGTCGGGGGAGGCGACCGCGTCACGAGAGATCGCTGGAACCATGAGGTGGTGCATCTCGGCATCTCCGACTCGGTGCAACTCGTCGGCTCGACTCCCGAGTCGGAGTTGATCGCGCTGTTGCGTACCGCCGAACTCAGCGTCTTCCCGTCCACCGAGGAGGGTTTCGGGCTCCCGGTGGTGGAGGCCGCTGCCTGCGGCTGTCCCGTGATCTGCTCACGGGGCTCATCGCTCGATCAGGTGATCGGTGACCCATCGGCCCAGTTCGATCCCTACGACGTCGTGGCGATGGCCGGCGCGATCACGGCGGCCCTGACCGACGCCGACCACCGCGGGCACCTGCAGACGGTCGCTCGGGCTGTGGCCACCACCTGGACGGTCGAGGCCCTCGGGCACCGTGTCGCCGACGCGCTGCGCGACCATCGGCCCGAGTCGACCAGGCAGCCCATCCGCCCACCGCGACGTCGGATCGCCGTCGGGGCGGAGACACTGGACCGCGCGAGAGAGCTCGCCGCGCACCGGGCCGAACCGGTGTCGTCCCTCCTCGTCGGCGGGACCGGACTGGCCGATCTGGAGCGGTCATCCGATCTCGACGAGGCGTTGCGCCCCGTCGGCATGGTCGGTCGTGACATCGGCGCCGACGAGTTCGACCTCATCGTGCTCGATGACGTTGCCCCCGCGAGCACCATGACCGGACGCCGCCGAGAGGTCGAGGCGCAGCGGTGACCACCGAGCCTCGGATCCGCATCGTCGTCCTCACCTACGACGGCGGGCAGATGACAATCGACTGCCTGACCTCGATCCGCGCCCTCGACTGGCCATCGGATCGACTCGAAGTCGTCCTCGTCGACAACGGCTCCCTCGACGATGTCGCCGAGCGGGTACGACGTGAGTTCCCGGAGGTGGTCGTCCTCGAGCCGCTCGCCAACCTCGGTTTCGCCGGGGGGTGCAACCTCGGGATCCGCCATGGTGTGGAGGGATCCCTCGCTGAGCACTTCGACCATGTCGCCCTCATCAACAACGACGCGACGATCGAGTCCACCTGGCTCCGTTCGATGGTCGCCGCCATGGAGGGTGCCGATGACATCGGTGGCGTCGCCTCCAAGATGCTCTTCGCCGACCGCTTCCACGGGCTCACCATCAACGTCGATGGCGTCGAGGCCAGCGATCCGGGCCGCGCCCTCGGCGTCTGCCTGTCAGCGGTCCGGATCAACGAGGCGCGCGACGACGATCGACTCCGCTTCGATGAGGGCTTCCACGGCCCGGTCGACCCCGACCGGGCCCGCGACGAGGAGTTCGCCCGGTGGACCCGGGACCGAGCCGAGCTCCGTCTGGTCGCCGGTTCCGGCGCGCCCGGACGGGTCTCGCTCCGACTGTCGGCCAAAGAGGCCCACGATGTGACGTTGCGATCCGACATCGACACCGTCACCGCCCGAATCGGTGAGCACGGCGAGCGGCAGGCCACCTGGGTCGAGATCGAGGTCGGCGAGGCCGAGTTCGACGTGATCAACAACGTCGGCTCGGAGCTCTACCGCATGGGTTTCGCCGGCGACCGCGGGTTCACCGAGCGCGACACCGACCAGTACGAGGAGGGCTGCGAGGTGTTCGCGTGGTGCGGGGGAGCGGCACTGCTCCGGGCGGCGCACCTCGACGCCGTCGGCCTCTTCGATGAGCACCTCTTCCTCTACTACGAGGACACCGACCTGGCCTGGCGCGCCCGACGGGCCGGTTGGCGTCACGTCTACGAACCGTCGGCGACGGTGCGCCACCGACACGCGCAGACCAGCGGGGTGGGCTCCGACGTGTTCCGCTTCCACACCGAACGAAACCGACTCCTTGTCACCGCGAGGAACGCGCCGTTGCGACTGGTGGCCCTCACCCTGCTGGCCGAGACGCGGCACTGCGTCCGGGTCAACCTCGCCCTGCTCGTGAAACGCCCGCTCACCTTGAAGATGCCGTCTCGAATCGAGCCCCGGCACCGACGTCGGGTCCTCGGCGCGTCCCTGCGATCGCTACCCCGGTATCTGGCCTCCCGTCGCTCCCTCGGGGGGCGGCCTTCTGGTGTCGCGGCGCCGTCGCGATCCGCTGTCCACCGCGGATGGGAGCGATCGAAGTGGTGAAGCGCGTCGGCATCTACAACCTGTACTGGTCGACCTACGGCGGTGGGGAGCAGGTGGCGGGCACCCTCGCCGCCCACCTCGCCCGACGCGAGGACATCGAGGTCACTCTGTTCGGACCGGAACCGGTCGACATCGCCGCCTCCCGCGCCCGACTCGGCATCGACCTGTCGGGTTGTCGATGGCGACGGGTCTGCGACGACGACGAGGCCGCCGAGGCGAGCGCTGACACCGACCTGTTCGTGAACGGCACCTATCTCAGTCGGACGGTCAGCCGCGCCCCCGAGTCCTGGTACTACGTGCACTTCCCGTCCGTGCCGACCGGGGCGAGGGCTCGACGGGTGGACCGCGTCGCCCGAGCCGGCCTTCGAGTGCTCGGTGAGCGGCCACTGCCAACCGCTCTCGATGGAGTGCGGGAGGGGCTGCGGCGTCGGCGGCTCGACGACACCTGGACCGGCTCGTACACGAGGTTCCTCGCGAACTCCGCCTACACCGCATCCTGGGTGGAGCGACTGTGGCAGGCACCCTCGGGTGTGCTGCACCCGCCGGTGCGACCGCTCGAACTCGAGGCCGGATCGGCTGGTGAGCGACTCATCGTCGTGCTCGGTCGCTTCTTCGATCCGGTCTACGGCCACTCGAAGAAGCAGGACGCGCTGCTGGAGACGTGGCTCTCACTCGAGGAGCGGGGAGCGGTGGACGGCTGGCGACTCGTCATGATCGGCGGGGCCGATGGGCGAAGCCGGGAGTACGTCCTCGGGCTGAAGCGACGGGCCATCGGTCACCGTGTCGACCTGCGTGTGAACGCCCCCCGGTCCGAGGTGGCCTCGCTGCTCTCTCGGGCGTCGATCATGTGGCACGCGGCCGGTCTCGGGGAGGACCCCGAACGTCACCCCGACCGTTTCGAGCACTTCGGCATCGCGGTGGTCGAGGCCATGGCCGCCGGTGTCGTGCCGGTCGTCTTCGGGTCCGCCGGACCGGCGGAGATCGTCGGACACGGACGCGACGGGCTGCACTGGCACGACCTCTCCGACCTCGCATCCCAGACCGCCGAACTCATCGCCGATCCCGAGCGACGCTCCTCTATGTCGATCGCGGCGAGGGAACGAGCGCTCGACTTCGGTGTCGAGGCCTTCGGACGCCGAGTCGACGAGCTCCTCGAGGAGTGAACGACCGACGGCTGATACTCAGGGGCCGACGGACTCCGGCGGGACATTCACGATGGGGACCACCGCGAGATAGGCGCCGACGGTGAACTCCTCGACCGGTCCGGCGATGGCGTTCAGCCGGTCGCGCATCGCTGCCGCGCGCTCGGGGTCTCCCGGAATCCAGAAGACATGAGCGGCCCTCCGGGCCTCACGGGCCACGGCATCGCGTCGGTCATCGGGATAGACCGCGGTCGACGAGGCGATCCCGGGTCGGCTCAACTCGAGGAACAAGGCCGTCGAGTCGTCGGAGTAGGCGGCGGTGACCCCCGCCGACTCGAGGGTCTCGGCCAGGGCGCTGGGGTCGTCGCGGTCCACTGGGGCATCTGCCAGCGTTCGCGCCGTCAGCGAGGTGGTCAAGGCGCACACGGCCAGCACCACGATCGCGGCCGATGCCCGATGCTGATCGGGTAGGACCGAGACGGCCACCACGATGAGGAGGGCCGACGGAGCCGCGAGCAACGCCGTCGTCAGCAGCGGATCAAGATCGGAGACGAGGGCGGCGATGGCGGTCACCGGCAACAGGAACAGCGTCGCGAACCGCGCGCGCGGCCGCCGAGCCAGCACGAGCGAGGCGGCGAGCACCATGGCAGCGCTGATGATCAGGGCGATCGTCACGCCGAGGGGGATGAGGGGGGTGGCGTCCACCGGTGAGGACGCTCCGATGAGCCGTCCCCACAGATCGGGCCACTGCGACCTCAGCGCCGCCCCCCACTCCTCAGGAGGGCTGGGCAGTCCACCACCGCCCTCGCCGACGAGCGCCCGGATCAGCCAGGGGGAGGCGCCCGCAGCGGTCCACGCGCCGAGCTTGAGCGCCGAGCCTCCCGACGGCAGGCGTCCCGATGCGATGAGGGCGACGCACACCGGTATCGCGAACAGGACGATCCGGTCCGACTGCCACCACCCGAGACCGAGGAGCAGCCCGAGGGCCCACCAGGGCGGCTGCGCCGATGGTCGCTCCACCAGGACCAGCATCGCGAGTCCGATCACGACCGTGACCGTCTCCCCGGCCGATGGGCGGGCCGCCGACAGGGTCGCGCTCGCCGGATGGATCACCGCGAGCGCGGCGGCGACCAGCGGCCAGGGTCCGGCGAGGCGGGTTCGAGCCAGGGCCCACACCACAGTGGCGACACTCGCTGTCGCGAGGATCGGCCACACCGCGAGCACCGACGACTCGGAGAAGGGAAGCCCGATGACGGTGAGCACCACCGACTCGAGCGGGCCGGCTCGCAGGCCCCCGGGCAGGGTTGCGATCCAGTGGCCTGCCCGTATGTCCCTCGCCGCGAGAACGGTCAACGCCCACTCCTCGGTGTCGGTGGCGAAGGTCATCGAGGCCACCCACAGGCGTATCACGGCCGCCGCGAGGATGGCGACGACGGAGGCTCCGGCGAGGGCGTTGCGGGAGGACGGACTCACGGGCGTCGCGCGACGTGGAGCATCTGCCCGGCGAACGGCCGCCAGGGGAGGCGGAGGTAGATCGGGACCAGCCGGTGTCCGAAGGAGAGACGGCTCCGCATGGTCAGGGGGAGGAACCGTCGTTCGACGTGGACCACGTCGAAACCGGAGGCGCCGAGACGATCACTGAGGGAGGTGTCGGTGTGGATGGTCCGATGGGTGTAGTCGTCGAAGTAGGCGCGGGGGGCGAGGGCGAAGTTCGGCTGGATCAGGAGAAGGTGCCCACCCGGTCGGAGCACCTCGCGCACCCCGGCCAGGCACCGGTCGATCGCGTCGTGCTCGAGGTGTTCGAGGAAGTTGCTGGCCACCACCGTGCCGAACTCGCCGGAGCCGAAGCGTGAGAGATCGGTCGCGTCGCCGACCACCGCCTCGACACCGTCGGGCACCAGGTCATCGAGGGAGGGATGCAGATCGATCGCGACCCGGCGCCGGGCATCGATCGCCGCGCTCCACTCTCCGCGTCCGGCAGCCAGGTCGAGCACCGCTCCTTCGGCGTCGACCCACGGCGAGAGGTACGTCGCGATGTGCTCCCAGACCGCGGCTCGCCGGGGATCGTCGGTGAGTCGCGTGGAGAAGTAGGCGGGCTCTTCCACATCCGGACAGTACCGCTGGTGGCGGGTCCGGGAGTTGACCTCAGGTCGTCCGACTCAGGGCGCCCACACGATCGGGGTCCATCGGAGCACCTCGCCCGCACCGCCGTCGACGGTGGTGCCGGTGACCGACAGTCGCAGGAGGCGACCCCCGTCCAGATCGTGGGTCTCGGTCAACTCGTGGGAGAACTCGAGCAGGTCGTCCTCGAAGGCCGGGCCGACATGGTCGCAGCCGTCCCAGGCGACGATGAGGGCGGCACCGGGGAGGATGCGGGTGAGGGAGGCCTGGGCGAGCGCCTGGACATGGCCGCCGTAGACGAGTCGTCGTCCCGCTGCCGGAAGGGTGCGGTCGCGGTGGACGGCGGCCTGGTTGAAGGTGAGACGGGCGAACGGCGCTGCGAGGTCGACGTGGTCGCGCAGCGGGTCGACGCGGACCTCGCCCGGCGTCCAGTCGGTCCGGGTCAGACCGGAGAGATCCCATGAGGGGAGTCCGCCGGCGAGGTCGGCGAGCGCGGTCGGATCGGACGGACCGGGGATCTCGTCGGTCTCCTCGGGTCCCGTGCCGTGAGCGGGCACCAGAGCGCACCGCTCATAGCGTATGGCCTCGCCGTCATCGCCCGCCGTGGTGATGCCGAGCCAGACCTTGCCGCGGTGCTGGCCGTCCTTCGGTGACGAGGAGCGCTTGCCGAGCACGGTGGTGGTGGTCCGCAACGTCTCGCCGAGCATCACCGGCCGGAGAATCCGCACCGATCGGTAGTACAGGTTGGCGATCGCCCGACGGGTGGCGTTGGTGGTCTGGCCGACCGAGACATGGGCGACGAGACCCGGATTGGCGAGCGCCCCGCTGCCGCCGACGGCCGCGAGGAGGCTCCGGTCGGCGGTCAGGGCGTGCTGGTCGCCGGTGATGGCGCGATAGGCGGAGTTGTCGGCCTCGGTGAGGGTGAGGGTCGGAAGCGGCGGCACCTCGGCCCCGACCGTGAAGTCCTCGAAGAACGGACCGAGTTCATGGGGCTGCACCATGGCCTGACCCTACCGATCGGGTCGGGGTCGGCTCCGACCCGGCTCGGGTGCTCACTCAGGCCAGATCGGCGAGCACCCGGGCCAACTCGACCGCCCCGAGGGCGGCCTCGAAACCCTTGTTGTCGTCGCCCGGCCCCGATCGTGCCTCCGCCTGCGCGAGGTTCTCGACGGTCAGGATCGCATTGGTGATCGCCGTCGAGTTGCGAAGACCGGCATCCATGACACCGCGGGCGCTGGCATCGGCCACCACCTCGAAGTGGTAGGTCTCACCGCGGATGACGCAACCGAGAGCGATCACCGCGTCGTGGTGTCTCGCTGCCGCGTCGCAGGCGGCGGGTATCTCGAGGGCGCCGGGAACGGTGATCTCGGTGACCTCGCTCACCCCGCAGCGCGCGAGGCCACGGCGCGCGCCCTCGGCCAGGGCGTCGACGATGCGGTCGTTGAAGCGCGCGCTGATCAGACAGACGCGCAGACCGGAGCCGTCGACCACCGGGGCGGGAGAGGAGGAACCCTCGCGACTCACGACCGGTCCTCCTCCGGACTGGTGTGCCCCATGCGCTCGCGTTTCGTCATCAGGTACTGCTCGGCCTCGGGGTGCACCGGCACATGGATCGGCACCCGGCCCTCGATGGTGAGCCCGAAGCCGTCGAGACCGCCGTACTTGGCAGGGTTGTTCGTCATGAGCTCGAGGCGTCGCACCCCGAGCTCGACGAGGATCTGGGCGCCGATGCCGTACTCGCGGCTGTCGACTGGGAGACCGAGTTCGACGTTGGCGTCGACCGTGTCGAGGCCGTCATCCTGGAGTTCGTAGGCGCGAAGCTTGTGGCTGATACCGATCCCTCGTCCCTCGTGCCCGCGCAGATACACGACGACGCCGACCCCGGCCTCGCCCACCCGTCGCATGGCCTCGTGCAACTGCGGGCCGCAGTCGCACTTCACGCTCCCGAACACGTCACCGGTGAGGCACTCGCTGTGCACCCGGACGAGGACGGGGCCGTCGTGGTTGGCGGGATCGCCGGCCACGAAGGCCAGATGGGTCTCCCCGTCGATCACGCTCTGGAAGGCGTGACAGGCGAACTCCCCCCAGTCGGTCGGCACCCGGGCGCGGGCGGTGTTGACGATGAGCTTCTCGCGGCGACGCCGGAAGCGGATGAGTTCGGCGATCGAGATGAACTTCAGTCCGTGCTCGTCGGCGAAACGGCGAAGCTCGGGTCCGCGCATCATCGAGCCGTCGTCGGAGACCAGCTCGCACAGGACCCCAGCGGGAGAGCGACCGGCGAGTCGGGCGAGGTCGACCGCGGCCTCGGTGTGGCCGGCGCGCTTCAGCACTCCACCGGACCGCGCCTGCAGCGGGAAGATGTGGCCCGGACGGTTGAACTCCTCGGGACCGACGGCCTCATCGGCCAGGGCGAGGATGGTCTCCGCCCGGTCGGAGGCGGAGATCCCGGTGGTCGTCCCCTCCCGCAGATCCACCGAGACGGTGAACGCCGTGCCCTGTGACTCGTTGTTGGCCACCGGGGGAACCATGAGCGGCAGCCGCAGGTCGACGCACCGCTCCTGGGAGAGCGCGGCGCAGATCACCCCAGAGGTGTGACGGACGAAGAATGCGATGGTGGCCTCGTCGGCGGCGTCGGCGGCCATGATCAGGTCGCCCTCGTTCTCGCGGTCCTCGTCGTCGGCGACGACGACGATCTCCCCGCGAGCCACTGCGGCGACGGCCTCCTCGATCGGATCGAGGCGGATGTCACAGGATGTCTGCTCGGTCATGACCGGTCCTCCCGGAGGTGGTCGATGTGGGGGAGCGCCATGCGTTCCACATACTTCGCGACGATGTCGACCTCGATGTTGACCGGCGCGCCCTGCGCCAGCCCCCCGAGGTTCGTGACCTCGGCGGTATGCGGGATCACGGCGACCGAGAAGGTGTCCTCGATCACGTCGACGACGGTGAGGCTCACCCCGTCGACGGTGACGGAGCCCTTCTCCACGAGGTAGCGCTCGAGGCCCGCGGGAACCCGTACACGGAGGTCGGGGACGCCGGCGACCACCGTGCCGACGCCGTCGACGTGTCCCTGGACGATGTGGCCTCCCATGCGTTGCTCGGCGCGCACCGCGCGTTCGAGGTTGGCGGGTGACCCGGGGGCGAGTGCCGAGAGCGCCGTCCGTCGCAGGGTCTCCTCGGACAGATCGGCCTCCCAGGACCCCTCGTCATGGGCGACGACGGTGAGACAGCAGCCGTTCACCGCGATCGAGTCACCGAGGGCGACACCGTCGAGGACCCGTGAGGCCCCGACCGTCATCCGGCCCGACTCGAGGGACAGCACCGTGCCCAACTCCTCGACGATTCCAGTGAACATCAGCAGCCCTCCTCGGGACTCCTCGGATCGAACTCGATACGCAGGTCTCGACCGACGGCGTGGACGCCGACGAATCGCCCCGTGGCGACCTCGGTGATGGTGGTCGCTCCTGGTCCGCCCACCAGGGGCCGACCCGCGGACCCCCCATGGATACTCGGTGCCAGATACACGATGAGGCGGTCGACGAGACCGAGGGCGAGCAGGGAGGCCACGGTCTCGGCTCCACCCTCGACCAGCAGTTGGAGGTGTCCCTCGGCACCGAGGTGATCGAGGAGTGCCTCCGGGGTCTCGGTCCACTCGAGACACGGACGCGCGCGGGCTGATTCGGGTGCCCTCCCGAGGACGACCCGGAGCGGATCAGGTCCCTCCACGTGACGGACGGTCAGGAGGGGATCGTCGACTCGGGCCGTGCCGGCGCCGACCAGCACCGCGTCGCTCTCAGCGCGGAGGCGGTGCACGTCGGCCCGGGCCTCCTCGCCGGTGATCCAGTTCGAGGTGCCGTCAGGGCCGGCGGTGCGCCCGTCGAGGGTGGCGGCCATCTTGGCGATCACATAGGGGCGTCCGGTTCGCCGATGATGCAGATACGCGCCGAGTTGCTGCTCGACCTGATCGGCGAGCACACCCGTCACGACCTCGACACCGGCCTCGCGCAGCGCCGCGATCCCGCCACCGCAGACGCGGGGGTCCGGATCCTCCACGCCGATGAGCACGCGGGCCACGCCTGCCGCGATGATCGCCTCGGCGCACGGTGGGGTGCGCCCGTGATGTGAGCACGGCTCGAGCGTCACCGCGAGGGTGGCGCCCTCCGCGCCCGCGCGCCCCAGGGCCACGACCTCGGCGTGTCGGCCGCCGACCGGCTCAGTGGCGCCGGTGGCGATCACCGCGCCGGAGGAGTCCACCACGGCCGCACCGACCCAGGGGTTGGGCCGCGAGGTCAGGCGAGCCCTCTCGGCGGCGTCGATCGCGGCCGACATCGCGTCGGTGTCGGCCCGGCTGATCGGGTCGGAACCCGTCGGTTTCGGAGTGGAGCGGTCGTTCATCGTTGTTCTCGCCCGCGGGCGCACGCCGACACGACGGAGAACTCCGCCCACATCGACCTGCTTCCATCCGGACTGTGACCGTCGGCTCCGGAATCCCACCGGATCGGCCCGTCGGGATGCGACGGGTTCGCGGGCTGTACCGCCGGTCGGGACTTCCACCCAACCCCGCAGGTGTTCTGTTGTGGCTTCGAGCGTACCGGTGAAGGTTGGGGGAGGCTCAGCCGGGCTCAGGTCCTGGCGACCTCGTCGAGCAGGCCGGCGCCCACGTCGTAGACGAAGCCCCGGATGTGATCGCAGTGTTGGACGAAGGGGCTCGCCTCGAGCCGCATCATCGACTGGGCGACATCGGCGCGCGCATCGCTGAACGACTCGACCGGCCAGCTGGGCCGAACGCCGAGCTCGCGCTCCAGTTCGGCGGTGAACTCGTCCTCGTCCAGCCCCTGGAGGCCGCACTGCGTGTGATGGATGAGCAGGATCTCCCGGGTGTCGAGCAAACGCTGGGACAGGCACAGGGAGCGGATCACGTCATCGGTGATGACCCCACCGGCGTTCCGGATGATGTGGGCCTCGTCCGGACCGAGACCGAGAAGCTCGGCGACGTCGAGCCGGCAGTCCATGCACGCCACCACGGCGAGACGCCGGCTCGGCTTGCCCGGTCGATCGGCGCCGTCGAATCGCTCGGCGTGACGTCGGTTGTTGGCGATCAACTCGTCGGCGCTCGGGGTGAATCCATCGGTCATGGGGGCAGTCTCGCATCTCGGGGGCGCGGTGCTAGATTGGGCCCGTCCGTGAAGCGGGTCCCGTGAGGCCCGAACGGCGAGGAGTGACATGACCGACGGTAAGCGGGTCCTCGGGCCCGACGACGTGCGACGCGCGACGACGCGCATGGCGCACGAGATCATCGAACGCAATCGCGGTCTCGACGGTGTCGTCCTCGTCGGACTGCAGCGCGGAGGGGTCTGGCTCGCCGAGAGCCTCGGCGAGGAGATCGGTCGGATCGGACAGGCCGTGCCGGTCGGATCCCTCGACATCAGCCTGCACCGCGACGACATCGGTCGACGGCCCGTGGTGCCGGGCTCGGTGAGCTCCCTGCCCTGTGACGTCGACGGCGCCACCGTGGTCCTCGTCGACGACGTGCTCTACACCGGCCGATCGGTCAAGGCGGCCCTCGACGCACTCAACGACTACGGCCGTCCCAGCGCCGTCCAGCTCGCGGTGATGGTGGACCGCGGACACCGGGAGCTGCCCATCCGTCCCGACTTCGTCGGGAAGAACCTGCCGACCAGCATCATCGAGTCGGTCGAGGTCACCGTCGACGGGGTGGTCATCATCGATCCCGAGACCACGGTGGACCGGTGATGGACACCAGACGGCACCTCCGCGGGATCGGCGACCTCGACCGCGCCGCCCTCGAACGTCTGCTCGATCTCACAGACCACATGGCCGAGGTGGGTCGACGCGCGAATCCGAAGGTGCCGGCCCTGCGGGGCCGGACGGTGTGCAACCTGTTCTTCGAGGACTCCACCCGCACCCGAATGAGCTTCGACACGGCAGCGAAGCGGCTGAGCGCCGACACGATGACGCTCGCCGTCGGCTCCTCCAGCGTGAACAAGGGCGAGAGCCTCCGAGACACGGTCGAGACCCTCGGAGCCATGGGGGTCGATGCCTTCGTCGTGCGTCACCGTTCATCCGGGGTGCCCTGGCGCATCGCGGAGTGGACGGAGTCGAGTGTGATCAACGCGGGTGACGGCTGGCACCAACATCCGACCCAGGCCCTCCTCGACCTCTACACCATCCGCAGCGAGCGGGCTCGGCGCCTCGGTGAGGACGCCGGATTCGAGGGCCTGCGGGTCGGTGTCATCGGCGACATCCGCCACAGCCGGGTGGCGCGATCGCTGACGGAGGCGCTCGGGCTGCTCGGGGCCGTCGTGGTGCACATCGGTCCCCGGACCCTGATGCCGCCGACGCCCCTGGCGCGCTCCACGGACGATCTCGACGGCGAACTGGAGGACCTCGACGTGGTGTACCTGTTGCGGATGCAGAACGAGCGGATGGACGCGGCCCTGATCCCCTCCGGCGAGGAGTACACGCGACGGTTCGCCCTGGACCCGCAGCGGGCTGGGCGCCTCGGCGAGCACGTGCTGGTGATGCACCCCGGTCCGATGAACCGGGGAGTCGAGATCACGGTCGACCCGACGACACTGCCGGGCGCGGTCGTCACGACGCAGGTCACCAACGGGATCGCCGCGAGGATGGCCGTGCTCTTCGACCTCCTCGGAGGCGTCGAGACGGAGGTGTCGGCGTGAGCGAACGGGTCGAGTCGGTGCAGTCCCGAGGTGGCACGGTGCTGCGGGGTGGGACCGTGATCGACGTGGCCGGGGAGCGACGTGTCGACGTCCGCCTCGTCGACGGTCGGATCGCCGAGACCGGCGACCTTCCGGCCGACGGCGACGCCGAGGTGATCGATGTGACCGGACTGGTGGTCGCGCCGGGCTTCGTCGACCTGCACACCCACCTCCGGGAACCGGGGATGACCGAGGCCGAGACGATCGAGACCGGATCACGCGCGGCTGCGCTGGGCGGGTACACGGCCGTGGTGGCGATGCCCAACACCGATCCGACCCAGGACTGCGTCAGCGTCGTCGAGTTCGTCCGCTCCCAGGGTCGGAGCGCCGGGCTCTGCGATGTCCATCCCTCCGGCTCGATCACCGTGGGACGCGCTGGGGAACAACTGACGCCCTTCGCCGAACTCGCATCGGTCGGTGTCCACCTGTTCACCGATGACGGCAGCGGGGTGCAGGACGACGGGTTGATGCGCCGCGCTCTCGAGTACGCCGGCGAACTCGGGCTCGTGCTCGCCCAGCACTGCGAGGTGTCGTCGATGACCTCCGGGGCGGTCATGCACGAGGGGGAGTGCTGCTCGCACCTCGGACTGCCCGGTTGGCCCGCCCTCGCCGAGGAGTTGATGGTGCACCGCGACATCGAGCTCGTCCGCCTCACGGGCTCTCCGGTCCACCTGCTCCACCTGTCGACCGCGAGGAGCGTCGCCCTCGTGCGCGCCGCCAAGGCCGATGGTCTGCCGGTGACGGCCGAGGCGACCCCGCACCACATCAGCCTCACCGACGAGCGACTCGGCTCCTTCGATCCGCTCTTCAAGGTCAACCCGCCGCTGCGCACCATGGCCGACGTCGAGGCAGTGCGCGACGGCCTCGTCGACGGCACGATCGACGCCATCGCCACCGATCACGCGCCGCATCCTCCCCAGGCCAAGGAGCGACCCCTCGATGCCGCGCCCCCGGGCATGCTCGGTCTCGAGACGGCCTTCGGTGTCGCTCGCGCCCATCTCGACCTCGAACTGCGCGAGCTGATCGGACTGTTGTCATGGCGTCCGGCGGCGATCGCGGGACTCGCCGACCGGCACGGACGCCCGGTCGAGACCGGCGAACCGGCCAACCTGGCCGTGCTCGACCCCGATGGCCGCTGGACGGTCGACCCGGGCAGACTCGCGAGCCGGAGCACCAACACCCCCTTCACCGATGTCCCGCTCGTCGGGCGGGCACGACACACCTTCCTCCACGGCGTCGCCGTGGTGCGAGACGGAGTAGCAACGAGATGAGCGCACATACCAACGCAGGACTTCGAGAGGGGGCCCTCGTCCTCGCCGACGGGAGCGTCTTCGAGGGCGAGCTCATCGGGGCCGACGTCGGAGTCGCGAGCGGCGAGGTCGTGTTCAACACCGCGCTGTCCGGTTACCAGGAGATCCTGACGGACCCGAGCTACGCGGGTCAGATGGTCACCTTCACCTATCCGCACATCGGCAACTACGGAGTGAGCTCCGCCGATGCCGAGTCATCGCGGGCTGCCTGCCGAGGAGTCATCGTGCGCGACCTCGCGCGACGTCACTCCAACCATCGAGCCGAAACCGGCCTCGGCGAGCACCTGACGGCACTCGGTATGCCCGGTATCGCCGGTGTCGACACCCGTCGCCTCACCCGACTGCTGCGAGACACCGGCGCGGTCCCGGGCGCGTTCGGCACGGCGAGTGAGGACGAGCTCCTCGCCGCTGCCCGTGCCGAGCCGGGCACCGACGGCGTCGACCTGGTCGCCACGGTCACGACGCCGGATGCCTACACCGTCGAATCATCGGCCCCGCGCCGGATCGTGGCGCTCGACTTCGGAGTGAAGGCGACGATCCTCCGCCACCTGTCGGAGTTCGGCGCGGTGGAGGTGCTCCCGGCCGGCACCCCGGCCGACGAGATCCTCGCCCGAGGAGCCGACGGCATCTTCCTGTCGAACGGCCCCGGCGACCCGGCCATGCTCGACGAGCTCGTCGACACGGTGTCGGCCCTCATCGGCCGAGCCCCACTGTTCGGGATCTGCCTCGGACACCAGATACTCGGACGAGCGCTCGGCGCACCCACGGTGAAGCTGCCCTTCGGGCACCACGGTGGAAACCACCCGGTGAAGGACCTGATGACCGGGCGAATCGAGATCACCTCGCAGAACCACAACTTCGCCGTCGACGCCGATGCCTTCGCCGGCCTCGGACGTGAGGTGCGCATGACGCACGTCAACCTCAACGACGGTGTCTGCGAGGGCCTCGAGGTGGTCGGGGAGCGGTGCTTCTCCGTGCAGCACCACCCCGAGGCCGGGCCGGGCCCGCACGACAGCCTGCATCTGTTCGAACGATTCGCCGAGATGATTGACGGGAGCCGCTGATGCCGCGCCGCGACGACCTCTCCAACATCTTGATCATCGGCTCCGGGCCGATCGTGATCGGTCAGGCCTGCGAGTTCGACTACTCCGGCACCCAGGCCTGCCGGGTCCTCCGCGAGGAGGGCTACCGGGTGGTGCTCGCCAACTCGAACCCGGCCACGATCATGACCGATCCCGACTTCGCCGATGCCACCTACGTGGAACCACTCACCTCCGAGGTGCTCGAGGCGATCATCGAGCGCGAGCAGCCCGACGCCGTGCTGCCCACCCTCGGCGGTCAGACCGGCCTTAATCTCGCCATGGAGCTCTTCGAACGAGGGGTCATCGGCGTGCCCGGCACCCCGGAGATGATCGGCGCGAACGCCGAGGCCATCGCGACCGCCGAGGACCGGCAGCAGTTCAAGGAGGCCATGATCGAGATCGGCCTCGACGTGCCCCGTTCCGGGATCGCCCACGACATGGATGAGGCGCGCGCGGTGGTGGACGGCATCGGACTGCCGGTCATCATCCGACCCGCCTACATCCTCGGTGGTCGCGGTACGGGTATCGCCTCCACCGAGGAGGAGTTCGAGCGGATCGCCGCCGCCGGCATCGACGCCAGCCCCATCGGGGAGATCCTGATCGAGGAGTCGATCGCGGGCTGGAAGGAGTACGAGCTCGAGGTCATGCGCGACCGGGCCGACAACTGCGTGATCATCTGCTCGATCGAGAACGTCGACCCGATGGGCGTGCACACCGGCGACTCGATCACCGTCGCCCCACAGCAGACCCTGAGCGACGTCGAGTACCAGGAGATGCGCGATGCGGCCATCTCGTGCATCCGCCGTGTCGGCGTCGAGACCGGGGGCTCCAACGTGCAGTTCGCCGTCGACCCGGCCACCGGACGCCAGGTCGTCATCGAGATGAACCCCCGGGTGTCGCGATCCTCGGCCCTCGCCTCCAAGGCGACCGGGTTCCCGATCGCGAAGATGGCGGCCAAGCTCGCGGTCGGCTACACCCTCGACGAGATCCCGAACGACATCACCAAGGCGACCCCGGCGAGCTTCGAGCCGGTGATCGACTACGTGGTCACCAAGATGCCGCGCTGGGCCTTCGAGAAGCTCCCGGGCACCTCCGGGGTGCTCGGCACCCAGATGCAGTCGGTGGGGGAGGTCATGTCGATCGGCCGCACCTTCCCCGAGAGTCTCCAGAAGGCGCTGCGATCGCTCGAGCAGGGCCACGACGGACTGCTGGCCCAGCGCACCCTCGGCGATCTCGCCGAGCGGGGGGACGACGACCTGCTCGCCGCTGCCGCGATAGCGACCCCCGACCGCATCCTGCTGGTCGGTGAACTGCTCGGCCGTCGTGTCGACATCGACCGCGTGCACGCCGCCACGGGGATCGACCCCTGGTTCCTCGACCAGATGTCGATCATCGTCGACGAGTTCGAGGTGCTGGCCTCGGCCTCCGTCGACGGTCTCGACCGTCGGGCCTGGAGGCGCGCCAAACGACTGGGCTTCTCCGACTCCCAACTCGCCCGACTCTGGGAGACCGACGAGGACGCGGTCCGCTCGGCGCGTCTCGCCGCCGGGGTGCGACCGACCTACAAGACGGTCGACACCTGCGCCGCCGAGTTCGCCGCGCGCACCCCGTACCACTACTCCACCTGGGAGGACGAGGACGAGGTCACCCCATCCGATCGTCCGAAGGTGCTCATCCTCGGCTCCGGACCCAACCGGATCGGGCAGGGCATCGAGTTCGACTACTGCTGCGTCCACGC
>Ga0255767_1000323_pt1 | contig 42441 bp, 41 predicted proteins | sample 071ome_24_FD_179967 | JGI IMG/M metagenome (GOLD analysis project Ga0255767, IMG submission 179967) | Coastal salt marsh microbial communities from the Groves Creek Marsh, Skidaway Island, Georgia - 071402CT metaG (version 2) | ecosystem: Environmental > Aquatic > Marine > Intertidal zone > Salt...
GCAGCCCGTGGCCGTATCCCGTGAAGGTGACCTGTTCACTGTCGTGATCGCGGAAACGTCACTGGGGCCGGCGGAAACCTGCATCGCGGTACTCGATCCTTTTGAGCTCTCCGTCGCCCTGAATGTGTTCGGCCTGTCTGCAGGCACCTACCGTGTTAATGTCAACGGCACGGAAGCCCAGTTTTCGCTGGATGTCGACAACGTCGGACCCGGGTAGTGCGGCGGCCGTAGCCCGAACGCTGGGTTCGGAAGACCGGTGAGCGTGCGCATGGAAACCGGCTGGCTTGTTGCAGTGCGTGATTTTTCATCTCACCTGCGCAGTGACTTGCGGTTTCAGGCGGGCTTGACCAAAATTGAGTCTGACTGTACCGGGCAGTCGCTCTGGCCGGAGCAGCGGTGCCCTCAGCAGAGGGGCGAATTCAGGGAGATACTCATGTACCAGATACGCACTTATTTTCTGTTCCTCTTTTTGATGGTCTGGGGCGTGCCTCTCAACGCTCAGAACATGTCCGAAGCGCAAGCAGACGCTTTGTTTACTCAACTGTCGAACTGGGGGCGTTGGGGGGAGACTGATCAGAAGGGTACCGTGAACCTGATCACCCCTGAGACACGCATCAGAGCTGCCCGACTGGTGCAGTCCGGAAACTCTGTTTCAATGGCCCATGAGGTGCTCGAGGAACGTACTGCAGACAACTTCAGCCCGTATGAGCATCGTATGACCTCTATTGGCAGCAGTCCGGGTCCCTGGTCCGGAGACTTTATCGGAGTGTCCTACCATGGTTATGCGCATTCACATCTGGACGCGCTCTGTCATCGCTTCCAGTTTGGCACGATGTATAACGGCTATTCAGAAGATGAAGTGACCGAAGAAGGTTGTGCGCAGCTCTCGATTCAGGCGATGCAAGACGGCATTTTCGGGCGGGGCATTGTGATGGACTTTCCCAGGTTGCGAGGTGTTGACTGGCTGGAAAATGGCACGGCCATCACGCCAGAGTGGCTGGATGAATGGGAGTCGACGCACGGAATCACGGTCGGCTCGGGTGATATTGTGCTGATCCGAACTGGACGCTGGGCGCGCAGAGAAGCGCTTGGCCCGTGGAATCTGGCCGCTGACTCTGCAGGTTTGCATGCCAGTACCGTGGCGTGGTTCAAAGAAAGAGATGTGGCTTTGATTGGGAGTGACTCTGCCCTTGACGTGAAGCCGTCACTGGTCGAAGGCTACGATTCTCCTGTCCATGCCCTGATTTTGGTCGCGCTTGGCATGCCTATTTTCGACAATCTGGATCTGGAAGCTGTTGCGGCCGAGGCGGTGAGAGAAGGGCGGGTAGAATTTTTATTTACGACAGCACCGCTTCGGGTCAACGGCGGCACCGGTTCGCCGCTGAACCCGATAGCGACCTTTTGAAGAGCAGATCGTGAAGGCATTCGTGACCCGGTTCAGCAGGCATTCATGGCGGTCCGTTAGGTTGGCAGGGAATTGAGAGCGATGTGAGGTTTCACCGGTGTCTGCTTGTGTGATGAACAGGTTGGTTTTTCCAGGTAATGCGGTTGCTCTGAAGTTTATCGCATGGCTGATTTTTTCTGTCAGTCTGTCTGCTTCTGTCTGGGGGCAGTCCGGCGGAGCCCATGTGGGTTTCGAAGAGGATCAGGCAGCTGCCAAAGCTGCCCAGATCAGGGCAGAAAAACTGGCCCGCCAGCAGGCTGCAAAAGAAGCCCGTTTGCAGGAGCTCGCCGGGGAACTCGCCAGGCGCCAGGAAGCCATTGTTGAACTGCAGAGCCAGCAAGGAATTTATGATCAATCGCTCATTGAAGCTTACGATGACGTGGCGCGTCTCTATCTGGAACTGGAAGATTATGAGAGCGCTGCCGGGGCGCTCGGCGAAGCACTGCAGATAGTCCGGATAAATTCCGGTCTGTACAGCGAGCAGCAGTTACCCCTCATACAGGCCTTGATTGACGCCAGGTCGCGCACTCAGCAGTGGCAGGAAGTTGATGATCTTGCGCACCTAACTCATCACATCTCCCAACGGCTGTATGCTCTCAGTGACCGGCAATATCTGTCAGCCGCGCAAGATTACGGGAAGTGGAAGCTCAGGGTAATCAGGGAGAATCTGCTGCAACAAAATTCCCGGGGGCTGATGAATACCACGGAGGATCTGAGCAGTTTTTATGAGTTCGTCATATCGGGACTGGAGCGCGAAGCCGGTGCGGATGCGCGGGGAATGATGGCATTGCTTCAGGGGAAATCGCAGGCAGATATTGTGATGGCGCGCAATATTGCGAGCACTCCCTATAATTATTTTCAGGGTACTGAAAGCCAGTACATTACACAGTCCCGTTGCCAGAACCGACGCAATGCCGCGGGTCAGGTGGTCAGACAGTGCGTCAATGTTCAGGTAGAAAACCCCCGCTACCGGCAGTCGCAGCAGGAAGCCAAACGAATGGCGCTGTACCGCCATACCAGTGCGATTGATCGTTCGCTGGAGAGAATGCGTAAACTGTACAGTTCTGACAGCCGGCTCTCTGTCTCCGAGAAACAAGAATTTGATGCCGTCGTCAGGCAGCTGCAAACCGAGGCAGATGCACTGCGCCGTGTCAGACCCAGCGGGTTTCTGTTCTGATCGCTCGATGCGGTATCGCCGTACTGCCCGAAAGCCCCGGTTTTGCTGGAATTTTCCGGCTGATCAGGGTACAAAGGAGCGATCGTCGAGAGGCTCGTCGATTTTTAATAACTATGGAGTACGTTATGTCTCACCTTGCCAAGCGCTTCGCACGCGCTCTGCTGACTGCCCTGGTGGCTTCAGCGGCGCTCGGAAGCCAATTTGCGGCAGCTCTGGAAGTCGGTGACAAAGCACCGGATTTTTCACTGGCTGCTTCAGACGGCAGCACCTACAGCCTTTCCCAGTTTCTGGGTGAAAAGCCGGTGGTGATTGCCTTCTTTCCCAAAGCCTTTACCGGCGGCTGAACTATGCAATGTAAAGCGCTGCGTGACAGTGCCAGAGAAATTCAGAATTTTGACGTTGCATACTTCATGGCCAGTGTCGACACACTGGAAGACAACACTGCCTTTGCCGCAGAGCATGAGGCTAACTTTCCAATCCTCGCTGACCCCAGTAAAGAGATGGTAGATGCCTACGGCGCCCTGATGGGTGTCGGATTTGCCAATCGCTGGACCTATTATATTGGTGCAGATGGCACCGTTCTGAAGATAGACAAGGAAACCAATCCGGCTACCGCTGGCAGGGACCTTGTGCAGACTATGAACGATCTCGGCTTTCCCAAGCATTAAGAGCCAGCCAACTGAGGACCCCGGCCCGCTGCCGGGCAACCAATCCTTGAAAACCCGGTAGCAGGTCTGCTACCGGGTTTTTACATTAGGCAACCTAAAACTTTTTCGATGACTGTAAGTCTAATAAGGACTGCAAGCTGCACCGGTGCGTTGCTTGAGGCGACCCAGCCCCTGTGACAGAATTGAGCCGCACTCAGGAGTTCGGAATGAAAAAAGCGGGTTTATTTACGATTGCCGGTGTTGCGGTGGTGACGCTTCTGGGCCTTGTCTATCTGGCGTTGACCTTCGATGCGTCACAGGGTGGCACGACCACCGTGGTGATTGCGCCGCCTGTCGAGCCGGTCCAAAGCCCGAGCCCGCCTTCAAGAGCGATCACACCAGCTGATAACAGCATCTTGCCTGAAATCAGGCTTCAGCCGCAGACAGACCCGGTCGCTCCACCGGCGGCTGAGCCGATCGTTGAACCGTTGCCCACAGAGGTTGCCAGCAGCCCTGTGCAGGTTGAACCTGAGACGCCTGCCGCAGCGCCCCTGCCGAGCCTTAATGAGAGCGATACGTTTGTGTTTGAGGAGCTGCGTGAGATTTCCGGTGGTGCAGCCGTAATCGATTTTCTGGTGAGTGACCAGATTGTGCGCAAATTCGTTGCTCTGGTAGAGAACATCAGTCGCGGCGAGTATCCACAGACGGGGGTTCCCTATAAGCCGATCGGCACAGACATGCAGGTCAGAAATATCGACGCCAACCTTTTTGTCATGGATGACGCCTCTTATGACCGGTTCAATGAAGTGGTTGAGACTTTCACCGCGCTTGATACTGATGCCTCGTATGCCCTGTACCGATTCTTGTCTCCGCTGTTTCAGCAGGCGTATGCGGAGATAGGATTTCGCAATCAGAGTTTCGATGACACGCTGCGCTCTGCGATAAACGCCGTTCTCGCCGCCGAAGAAGTCGAAGGGCCCTATCAGCTGGTCAAACCGTCGGTGATGTTTCTGTATGCGGACGCGAGTATTGAAAATCTTCAGGAAGTCCACAAGCTGCTTATTCGAATGGGCCCTGAGAACGCCTCTAAAATTAAAGCCAAGCTGCGAGAATTCAGGAATCGCCTCTGAGGCGGATCGAGGTTTTGAGCAGCACATTCTGTAAGGACCCCTGTCATGACAGAATCAGCGCTGGTTGATGTTGGCTGGCTGTTCCGGCATCTGAGTGATGAAAACCTTGTGGTGCTGGACGCCTCGGTGCCGCCTGTGGTGCCGGGGTTTGTCTCTTACAACAGCGAGAACAAATTTACCGCAATCGCTGGCGCCCGCCGGTTTGATTACGACCAACAGGTATGTAAGCCCAACACTGCACTCCCTCATATGATGCCGTCTGCCGCGCTGTTTCAGGAAAAAGTGCAGGCGCTGGGTATCAACAATGAAGACACCCTGGTTGTCTATGACGATGTGGGTCTCTATGCCAGTCCGCGCGCCTGGTGGATGTTCAAAGCGATGGGGCATGACAAGGTGTTCGTGCTTGACGGGGGGCTTCCGGCCTGGCTCGCTGACGCTTATCCGGTGACCGATGCCCTCGCTGAGGCTCCCGGTCCGGGTAATTTTGAGCCTGCTGAGCAGGAAGGACTGTTCTGTGATTTTGAAATGGTGCTGGCGGCGATCGACGACCCACAGAAGCAGATCATTGACGCGCGTTCAGCTGGCAGATTCGCCGGTACGGCGCCCGAGCCAAGACCCGGCGTCAGGGGAGGGCATATGCCTTCCGCCCGCAATCTGCCTTTTCCCGACGTGCTCGAGGCCGGTCGGTTGCGCCCGCCGGAGGAGCTTCGAAAACTGTTCCTTGACCGGGCGACCCTGGAGCAACAGGTGATCACGAGCTGCGGGTCAGGGATTACTGCCTGTGTACTCACTCTGGCTGCCTGGGAGCTGGGTTATCGAAATTTGTCAGTCTATGACGGCAGCTGGGCGGAGTGGGGCGCACCGTCCCACCTGCCGGTAGTCAGCTAGTTCGTCGCAGGCTTGCTCGGTATTGTCTATGCCGAGCCTGAGCCGAGCTGATAGCCTGCCGCACTGCACCGGCTTGTGAGTCAGCGTCGATGTCGTGCCTGAACGGAGAGCGGGCAGTGCAAGTGCGCGCTGTTGGCCCTCAAACGTTTCGTACCATTCATACCCTTCGTGCCAAAGTGACCATGAGATGCGAGTCATAGTCTGCTTCCAGATAAATACTGTTGTTTCCTGCGCTGCAAGGGTCTTTGTGTTGCAGCATCCGATCAAGAGCGTATGTCTGGCGGGTTCATTCGATTTAAGGAATTAGCGGCTCGGCAAGCTGTCAGTCAGACCTGGTGGGATCATCCGAATTCCGCGTCAGTCCTGTCATCTTGGCCAAGATGTGCTGGAATTCAGCCTCACCCATATCGATGTGTTCCAGAACCCGGCCGTACAGCGTAATGGTAGGTACATTACGATCTCTGAATTCTTTCTGAGTTTGCATCAGACAATACAGCACAATGCGCTCTTTGCGGTTGAGGCCGTCTCGTGCGTCCGGCAGCAGCTCAGAGAGCTCAGAGAGTTCAGTTGGTTCAGAGAGCTCACGCATGATGGCTGAGATTCCGGTTGCGGTGCCTGATTCAGTCATCATAACAGAACGTCAGTCAGCCATGGCCGGCTCTGGCGTCGGAGATTGTCTGACAGCCCGGTTTTTTTCAGGGCGGACAGAGTGCGCCGTTGCTGACAATGAAGCCGCTCGCGCTGAGCGCGTCTACCGGGTTGCTTTGCCGGACTGTTGCGCTCTGCCTATTCTCGTGACTCTGACTTGCGGTGTACGTCGAATATGGGAAAAGAGAGGATCAGCCCAGCCAGCATGACCAGATTGGCGCCGAGGATCAGCGCCAGAGTAGCGAAGTACCAGAACGCAGGGTGATTGCCTGCGTAGGCCAGCCAGCCTGTCACCAGGCTTACAGTGCCCAGCAGGGTCACGCTTATCGTTTGCAGCCAGGAGTTCTTGGGATCGTTGATGGTTGTGGGCATGAGCCTGATGAATCCTATCGCAGCGACGATGATGCCCGCGCACAGTGACAGCAATGCTGACCAGCGCCAGTAATGATCACCTTCCGGTTGCAGCTGAAACAGCACAGTCGGTGCAATCGCAAGCAGAACCAGATGAATGCTGAAAAGAAGAATGGTCTTCAACCGCACTGCAAGCAAGTTCCTTGAGGTGCTGTCACTGATTCTGACGATGATTGTGGAAATCGTGGTGAAACCTGCCAGCGCAATGGCGATTTCCGCGAATCCGATCAGTATATTTGCCGTATCCAAGTCAGCTCCCGGGTTTGATCAAAAGCGCTTAAGCCTGCGCTCAGATTAACAGGTCTGAGGGAATTGTTGATAGACTTCTGGTCAATTGCTCCGGTTTTACGTTCCGGGCAGCAATGAGGCTACTGTATGACTGAGACAACTCCCGGCGTGGTGGTCGCTGCGCTTTATCGCTTTGCGCGATTTCCCGAATTTGAAAGCTTCCGGCAACCCTTGCTGGATTGTCTGCTCGCCGCTGAGGTGCGCGGCACACTGCTGCTTGCGACTGAAGGGATCAACGGCACGATTGCAGGTCCCCGGGCAGGTATAGACCGGGTGCTCGGCTTCCTGCGGCAAGACTCGCGTTTTGCCGGTCTTGAAGTCAAAGAGTCCTACGTGGATGAAAATCCTTTTTATCGGACCAAAGTCAAACTGAAGAAAGAAATTGTAACCATGGGGGTTGCCGGCATCGACCCGAATAAGATTGTCGGTACTTACGTGGAAGCCCGGGATTGGAACGAGTTGATTTCAGATCCTGAGGTTCTGCTGCTGGATACTCGAAACAAGTATGAAGTTGAAATTGGATCCTTTGCCGGGGCGGTCAATCCGGGTACTGATTCCTTTCGCGAATTTCCTGACTATGTCAAAAAACAGCTCGATCCCGGCAAGCACAAAAAAGTCGCAATGTTTTGCACCGGAGGCATTCGCTGTGAAAAATCCACGGCGTATCTTCGTGAGCAGGGATTTGAAGAGGTCTACCACCTTAAAGGCGGGATTCTGAAGTACCTCGAGGAGGTGCCGGAACCGGAAAGCAAATGGGAAGGCGAGTGTTTTGTGTTTGATAACCGAGTGACGGTAAATCACCAGCTGGAGCGAGGTTCCTTTGATCAGTGTCATGCCTGCCGAATGCCGATTACGGAGCAGGACAAACAAAGGGAAGAGTATCAGCCGGGCGTCAGTTGCCACCATTGCCTTGGTACACAATCGCCGGAACAGCGCCAGCGGTATGCCGAACGGGAACGGCAGATTGAACTGGCGCAGCGTCGAGGTGAGGAGCATCTTGGTCACCCTGTGCAGGCGACTATCGAGCAGCGTCGGCAGCAAAAGCTCGCCTTCAAGAAATCGCAGCGCGATTTGGAACAACACAAGGACTGATCCGGGTCCGGGACCAACTGGGAGAACAGATTGAGCGAACAAGAGGAGCCGCTGGTGATGAGTCCCTACGGCGATTTTCTGGGGATTCAGATCGGTGAATTAGCAGCCGGACGGGCAGTCTGTTCAATGACGTTGATGGACCATCATCTGAACAATGGAGGCAGAGTGCATGGCGGCGTGCTTACCTCTCTTGCGGATACTGCCGCCGGCGCAGCGGTCCGGACACTGCGTCCTGAGGGGAAAGCTTCGGCTACCACCGATCTCAATATTGCATTCATTCGCCCGCCGCTGGGTGATACGCTGGTGGCGACCGCCCAGGTGATTCACGCCGGTAAAGCACTGTTTCGAACTGAGATTGCCGTGCACAGTGATGACAAGCTGGTCGCTAAGGCCAATGCGACCTTCATGATCGTATCCCCGATGGCTGACGGCTGAGTGCCGTCGTAGTGCATCACCTGCACGCGCATCTATGGCGAAGTAAACCCAACGGCGGCTGGTGCGTAATAAAGATCAGGGGCCCGTGTTTCAGGCAGCGCGGGATTTGCCAAGGCACCAACAAACTGATCGAGAGCCACTTCATCGGAGGCGGGCGCGAAAGGAGCAATCAGACATGGTAAAACAGAACAACAGGACGGGCGGGATGCAGATGCAAAGAGCACTGATCATGCTGTTGGCCACGTTTGGCCCTTGGTATGCACTGGGGCAAGAGTTGCCAGAGCTGGCGTCTCCCTCGTCGGCATCCGGGAACCCGACCACGGCAAGATTCTTCGGAGGCGCTTCGGCAGATAATGGAGAAACCTACGGCAGCAGCTTTGATTTCAATACGCCGCTGGATATCTCGGGCTCGATTCAGGTCGAGCAAGCGCATATCAACACCGTTGGAAACCTCTACATTGTGGTCTTGCTTGGTGAGGATTATCTGTACCGCGATTCCGAGGGCAACTATCAGGCCTGGAATCTGGAGCTTTCCACCCTGCAGGCTGCGAGTCCGGATAAAACGCTGGCATCGGTTGAGCCGCTGACGATTGTTGACGATGTGCCGCTCGGGCCTGCTGGCGCTGCCGGCCTTACCCTGAGTATTTTCTTTGCCTATGACACGTCCGCTGTGCCCGGAGAACTTTTCTTCAGCGGAGCTCCTGTCACGGTGGCGATCGGCACTGAGCCCCCGGCCGAACCGGCCAGTTTGACGCTCTACAATGCGTCGATTTCTGCACCGATCGTTCAGTCCCGCTGTGTCAGCTGCCATGTCAGTGGGGGTGCTTCGGGCAATACCCGTTTGGTATTCGTCAGAAGTTCGGTAGACAACTATATGACGCTTAACTACAACGAAATGGTGGATTTCATCAGGAATGTGCCCAGCGGCGCCAGCCTGATCCTGTCCAAGCCGCAGGGCATCGGCCATGGCGGCGGGGTGCAGTTGGCCAGTGGTTCAACCGAGCTTGCCAATCTCACTGACTTTGTCGAGGCTGTACAGTCCGAGTAATCACCTAGGGTAGCCAGGTGGTAAGACGTACCTGTGGCGACCAGGCTTGTTGAACCCGCTCTGCCCGGGCGACGTGCAGCAAGCCCGAGCGGGTCGGCAAGGTAAGCTCCGACTGACCGGGTGGTGAGCCAAGCTTCCGCAAAAGAGCTCCCGCAAGCCAGCCTCTCTGCCGGTTAATCGCCCGGCTGTGGAATGGAGGTGGTGACTACGGGCCCGATACCCATAATCTGAACCGTAACTTCCTCATCCTTGGCCATGTCGTAGTGGTGTCCGCCGGGTGGCTGGTAGATAAAAGTACCCTCCGGCACTGCTGTCATGTTATCCGGGTCATAGATGTCAGCCTCCGGACCCCAAGAGGTGTACCAGGTGCCTTTGATTACCGTAATGTACCGCGCTGTGCTGTGAAAATGCGGCCGGCTCCCAGTGCCGGGTGCGAAGGTAATCCGCATGACATACATGCCGGGTTCTGAAGGGTTGCCATATATGACCACGCTTCGGGCGCCTTCAGCAGGCTCGAGAACCTCAGGGGTCCCGATGACGAAACCCAGTTCATCGGGCTCAACGTCCTGGGCGCTGCCCAGCGCCGGAACCAGACTCATCAGAATGACGGACAGCAGCCGAGACGCTGGCGGTAACCGAAATTTCCGAAGCGCCTGCTGAGTGGCGAATTGTGGACGACGCTTTAACATGATTTTCTCCCTTGATAGCCGATAGCTGGCCTGACGGCTTGTTGCTGGAGTCGCCTTGGAAAAAGACAACTTTCTATTGCTGGACAGACTAATTCACGACGTGTGAAATGCCAAGAGCCTATCAGTGGCAGTAGCGGTGTCTAACCGACTTGGTTGAGATAAGCGGTGGATGGTACTGGCCCTCCGGTGCGATTTACCCTCTCAAGGGCTGCCAATTAAGGCTATACTCTGCCCTGAGATCTTGGATTGAAAAGTTCCAGGCTTAGCAGGTCGAGTTGATGATGACGAAATTGAGCGTTTTCTGTTTGGTCGCCGGTGCCCTGATGGTGTCCTGTGCTCAGCAGCCGGTCCGGTTCCGCACCATGAGTGAATCTGAACTGCTCGCATACAATCGGGACAAACCTGTCATGGACCAGATCTACTGCGAAGAAGGCAAGGTGCGAACGGGGTCCCGGATTCGTCGTCGAGAGTGCCGAACGGTGCAGGACTGGGTGGAGCATAACTTTCGAACCCAGCAGATCATTCAGACCATGTCTGTTGGCAGGCCTTTTAACTAGTGTTTTCTGCTTGTCGACCAACAGCAACTGATGAGCTCTGGCGGGCGATGCGCGCCCCGTTGAGCCTTCTACTGACTGTGGGTGTGGTCAGCTGTACCGCACCGCAGCACAATTTCGCCTCGATGACAGAGGCCGAATTGCTGGCTTTCAACGCCGACCGCCCGGTGTTGAAACAGATTTATTGCCAGAAGATGAAGCCGACTTCTTCCCACATCCGCAGAAACGTATGCAGATCGGTTGAAGACTGGGTGCATCACAACGAACGCACGCTGCTCACAATAGGTGCGATGAATTCAGGGGACTACTCCGTGTTCGGACGCACGCGGGACTGAAGTCCTACGGCGCTGTGATCGCGGCTTTCGCAGCGGGCGCGCCGTGCCCATGATCCCTGTCAGGATTCAGGTCCTCTGCTTTTTCCGGTTGTCCTCATCGCGAAAATCTGGCGCGGCGCACCATGCCAAGCAGTGATGTCATCGCTTGTACCATCCCGCCAAGCGCAACCCAGGCCCAGAACTTTGTCCGTTGCCGGGCTGACAATGAAGCCTGGGCTTGCCATGTTCGCGATGCCTGCTGCCATCGGGGAGATTGATGCAGACGCTGCGCAAACCGGTCGGAGATTTGCGCCAAAAGCCAGGCCGCCATTGCCAGGAAAAGCACACCCGGGACGATGGGCAGGATCAGACCGGCAAGGCCGATCAGGGTCAGGATTGCGACCAGCACCAGCATGACTGCCCGGGCAAGCAGGGAGGTTTGTTTCTGTGTGGCGGACTGAATGTTCATAACGGCTCCGATAGGCGCCGGGCGCCACTGTGGCGCCCGTAAACGGTGAATTTCGTGCTCATGTGGTGTGATCAATGCAGTCATTGTGCCAATCCGTAACTCAATGAAAGATATAGAAAAACATCAGATGCTGGCTGCGAAATCGGTGGATTTCGCGATTAACTGGTGAAAATCGTCAGTGGTCTGGCTGCGTGAATGCGTAGATTTGTCGCAGCCTGTGCAGTACCTTGTTGCCTGGAAAACGCGAGACACCGGGACAAATATGCGGATACGGGATCACTTCACGCAGGCGGAACTGCGATCGCTGCTGCGGCGCAGTAACGGCCTGGGCTGGTGGGCGATCTTAGTCAACTGGGTAATGGTTTTCGGAGCGCTTGCACTGGTGGCGGTCTGGCCGACGCCTGTGTCCGTTGTGCTGGCCCTGATTGTGCTTGGTGGTCGTCAGCTCGGTTTCGGAGCGCTGATGCATGAGTGTGGGCATGGCTCGCTGTTTGCCAGCCGGGCTCTGAATCAGTGGGCAGGGAAATGGCTTTGCGCTGCGCCGGTTGCCTATCGTCTTGATGACTACATGAATCGTCATCTGGCTCATCATCAGGCGATTGGTTCAGCAGCAGACCCCGATTTGTCCCGCTACCGGAATTATCCGGTCAGCCCTGCTTCTTTCAGGAGAAAGCTGTGGCGGGACCTGTCCGGCCGCACGAGCTTGCAGTTTCTGCGGGAACTCATCAGAACCAACGGCACGGTCGCAGGCAGCCCGGGCCGGGCCGGGTTCAGCTTTCGGGCTCTTGTGACCCGACTGCATGCGCCACTCATCGTCAATATCGGACTGTTTGCACTGCTCAGCTTGGCGGGCTTCTGGTGGCTCTACTTACTGTGGATTGCCGCATTTTTCAGTACCTACATGGCGTTTTCACGCATTCGTAATCTTGCCGAGCACGCGGTGGTACCCGACCTCGAAGAGGCTGACCCTCTGAAAAACACGAGGACCACGCTCACGCGCTGGTGGGAACGTCTTACTGTTGCACCGAATAGTGTAAATTATCATCTGGAACACCACCTGCTGCCGGCGGTACCCAAGTACCGGCTGGCTGCATTCCATCAGCTTCTTCAGAAGAAAGATTTGCTGGGAGATGCCGACATCGTTGTCGGCTATGGTGCGGTGATCCGGCGCCTCACCGCGCGAACGGAGTCGTCTTAACGCGAGCCGCTGGCGCTTAACGCTTCATCCGAAATTCTGGCGCCGCTCAGTCTGGCAATGGCCGACAAGGTGATTTGAGCCGCGTTCAGGCCGAGTCGGAAATCGTCATCCGTAAAGCTCGCCCAGACATCCAGAGGGGTGTGCCAGGTCGGGTTCCAGCCTGCGCCCGTGTGGGCCCCTCTCTCATTTTCCCGCAGACTGATTGAGGGGACGTCATTCATAAAAACGCTGGAATCGGTATTGGTCATGTGCGGGCCAACAGTCGCCGGATAATCGGTCGTGAACTGATCGGCTGCAGCCTTGAACTGGAAAGCCAGCTGCATGGATTCATCTGCCAGAGCGGAGCTGGATTGGAATTCAATGTTGACGTCTGCTTCGGCACGCTGATCGCGGCTGACCGTTCCGTCGGCACCCGGTGCGCCGTGATCCCACAGCATCATGTCGTGCTGAATCATGCCGAGCCAGCGCGGTTCAGGGTATTGTCCTGAGCCGGGCGGGTTTTCAATCCCCTGAAGTGCTGCGCGCTGTTCGAAGTAGGCGCGGGCGCCGTTGAGGCCGGTTTCTTCATTGTTCCACAGGGCAAAGCGGATGCTGACGTCGGTCTCAACATCCGGTGAATTAAAGATTCGGGCCAATTCCATGACAAGTGCCGTACCTGATCCGTTGTCATTAACCGCTTCGTTGACCCCGTGCCCATCCATGTGAGCACCGAGGATGTACATCTCGTCAGGGCGCGTTGAACCGACCTTGGTGCAATAGACCTCACTCCGCATTCCGTTGACCGGCTCTTCCCGGTTAAGTTCGCGGATGCGTTCATCTGGCTGTGCCATGAGATCGCGATTAACGCCGGTCGGGCTGCGATAGCCATAAATTGAAGCGCCTCCGGGTCCGCTGCCATTGCGCCCGACCAGGCCGCCGGTCGGTGTAGAAAGGTCAGGATCTTCAGCGGAATCCGGGCGCGCGCGCCGCGGTCTGGGTTCAGGGTCAAAGAGGTAATCAAGGCGTTCCGGCGTACAGCCCATGGCCGCCAGTTGGTCAGCTATCCAGTCAACCGCCATGCTGTTGCGTGCGGTACCCTGTCGTCGGTCCCCAAATTGAGTCAGGCCTTTGATGGTAGCCTTATAAGCGTCAAGTTCCAGGCGGCCCACCAGTTCGGCAATCTCCTCATCACTAGTCTGACTGTGCAGCAAGGCAGAGGTATTCATCGCCGCGAGTAATAGGCTGATCCGGTAGCCTGATCTGATCATGGGGTACCTTTCCGGTGGGAGCTTGAAGGCTCCCGAAGCATAGGCAAGCTTGGACTTTGTGTCCAGTTCATGAATAATCCTCAGGACAGAAAGCGACACCCCCGCTTTTTTGGCGAGAGGACATTGCGATGAAAAAAACAATAAACCGACGCGCATTTCTGCGGTCAAGCTTGTCCGGCGCATTGGCGGTCTCTCTGCCCGGCCGTATCTGGGCAGCCGAGCTACCGGCCGATATCACGGCAATGACAGCACTGCAGCTATCAGCGGCGATCAAAGCCCGATCGGTCAGCTGTGAGGAAGTCATGCTCGCCTATCTGGCGCACATCAAGCGATACAATCCCGTATACAACGCCATAGTCAGCATGCCTGACGAGGACGTCTTGCTCTCTCAGGCTCAGGAGGCTGATACGGCTCTCGCTCGCGGTGAGTACCGGGGCTGGATGCATGGTATGCCGCATGCGGTTAAGGATCTGCAACCAGTTGCCGGACTGCGCTTCACCAGCGGGTCGCCGATGTTTGCGGACCGGGTGGCCGAGGAGGACAGCGCGATGGCGGCAAAATTGCGCGCAGCCGGCGCCATCTTTATCGGTAAGACCAACGTTCCGGAGTTCGGTCTGGGTTCGCAGTCCTACAATCAGGTGTTCGGACCAACCGCCAGTGCCTGGAATCCTGATTTGACTTCTGGAGGTTCCAGTGGGGGTGCTGCCAGTGGTCTCGGAACGCACATGTTGCCGGTTGCCGACGGCAGCGACATGATGGGCTCGCTGCGCAACCCGGGTGCCTTTAACAACGTGATCGGGTTCAGACCCAGCGTGAATGTGATGAGTGGTGTCGAATCTGATCCGAGGCCACTGTCTACCTCCGGACCGATGGGCAGAAACACAGCGGATACGGTTGCCCTGCTCAATACGATTGCAGCGAGCCCTTTATCCGGAGCGCTTCAGACCCTTGAGCTCGGTTCAGTCAAGCTGGCCTGGATGGGTAACCTCGATGGTTATCTGGCCATGGAAGAAGGCATCACAGATCTGTGCGAAGAGAGTCTGAAACTGCTGAGTTCTGCCGGCGCGGTGGTTGAAGCTGCCACTCCGCTGTTTACATTAAGCGATCTGTGGCTCTGCTGGACGACCCTGCGCCACGGCGGTCGCGCGAGTATGCGTCGCTACTGGGAGGATCCCGCTACCCGGGAAATGCTGAAGCCTGAACTGGCATATGAAATTGAAGATTCTTTCAGTATCACTGCAGGAGACACGGCGAATGCCAATCGCATTCGTCGCGCCTGGTATCGGGAACTGGACCGATTGTTCAAACAGTATGATTTTCTGGTCTTACCTACTGCTCAGGTTTTTCCCTACGATAAAAATCTGTCGTGGCCACGACAGATTGCTGATCGCAGGATGGACACCTACCACCGCTGGATGGAAGTGGTGATGTACGGCAGTTTAGGTGGCCTGCCTATTGTAAATGTGCCGGTGGGTTTCGATGCTCAGGGGCGACCTATGGGGATGCAGGTAATCGGTCCTTACGGTGCAGATAAAAAAGTTCTTGAATTTGCCCTCGCCTATGAAGGACTGACAGACTTCCTCGACAAACGCCCTGAACTGGTTCCCGCCGCCCAGAGGTGATTTCTCCATGCCTGTGGATCAGCGCTTGAAACGTCCGGCGTGTTACCTGCTTCTGTCTAGTCTGTTCTTCCCCTGCCTGCTTCTGGCGCAGGAATATTCAGTTCCGAAGGATGAATTTGGATACCCTGATTTTAACGGGGTCTGGAATTTCAATGATTCAACGCCTTTTGAACGGCCGCCGGGCTTTGGTGTGCGGGAGTTTCTGAATGCGGAGGAACTGGCTGCCAAGTTTGCCCGGCTGGGCGCAGGTCAACAGCGTCGGAATCGTCGTGAGGAAGCGTTATCGCAGCGGATACTGGAGGAGCCGACTGACGACACGGGTGCCTACAACAGCTTCTGGTCTTTCTACGATGAGCCATTTCCGAATCAGAGAACATCTATCATTGTGTATCCGACGGACGGGCGTCTGCCGGTTACACAAAACGGTGTGATTACCCAGCATTCGCCGCCGCCGTCTAATCCCTGCAATGACGGGTTGGTCGTGATCGCGGACCGCCCCAGCCGTATTTCCTTCGGGGCCATTTCCTGTGACCGGCCGGAAGATTTCGGGCTCGCATCGCGTTGCCTGCTGTTTCCTCAGTCTACCGGTCCGTATATCAAAGCCAATTCATACAACAATAACGTGCTGATTGTGGTGACCCGGGATCATGTGGTGCTGAACACCGAGCTGGGGAATGATCCTCGAATCGTGCCGCTGGACAACCGGCCTTTTCTGGACAAACGCATCGAAACCTGGACGGGCAGTTCCCGTGGTTTCTGGGAGGGAGACACGCTGGTGATCGAGACGCGTCACTTCAACGCGAAAATGGCCAGCGTTTTTATGCGCGCGGCTGCCTACGGCAGCGCGGAAAACATGGTGCTTACCGAGCGCTTTACCCGAGTTGGCGAACAGGCGATGGAATACGAGTTCATTCTGAACGATCCGTCGACTTTCACTGATCAGATCCGGGGGATCGTGCATTTTTCCCGACTGAATGCGCCCATCTATGAGTTTGCCTGCCATGAAGGCAACTATGCCCTGACGAATATGCTGCGGGGCAAACGTCTCGAGGAGCTCCGGGCGGAAGGGTATGCTCGCTGAAAACGGTTCAGCCTGGCATCGGGAGGTTCAGAGTTTCCTTGACCAGTTCCATGACCGCGTAGCTTGTGCTCTCTTGGACGTCCGGGAGCTGGAGCAGGGTGGTACCGAGGAAATGTCGGTAGGCGTCCATATCTGAAACGCGTGCTTTGATCAGATAATCAAAATTTCCCGAAATCAGATAGCACTCCTGCACTTCCTCGATGTCTACCGCTGCCTGTTTGAACCGCTCGAAAATGTCCTGAGACGTCCGGGTCAGCCGGATCTGTACGAAGACAATCAGTCCGGCGTTCAGGAATTTGGGATTGAGTAAAGTGGTGTAGCCCGCAATCACCCCTTCCCGTTCCATGCGTCTCACCCGTTCCAGACACGGGCTGGTGGACAGCCCAACGCGTTTTGCCAGTTCTGAAAAGGTGATACGCCCATCCTGCTGCAGTTCCCGCAAGATTCTTCTGTCGATCTTGTCGAGTGTGCTCTCATGCTTCATGGCTTCATCCGAAGAAATTTCTGTTAATTTAACTGAATTCAAGAAAATATACTGCCGAAAAGATTTTAATCAAAAAAAAAGATAAAAAATACGGGAAATAACCGTTTATGCTCGACGCCTGAATTCGCCGCAGCGGTGTGCGAGTGAGCCCATTTTTCCAGGAGAAATTTTCCGTGCTGATTGGAGTGCCAAAAGAGATTAAAAACCATGAATACCGGATCGGAATTACCCCATCCGGTGTCGCGGAGTTGGTAGCTGATGGTCATATCGTTCTGGTCGAAAAGGACGGGGGAAGTGCTGTCGGTTTCCACAACGAAGATTATCTTTCAGCCGGTGCTGAGGTGGCCGACACCGCCGCGGAGATTTTCGACCGGGCAGAGATGATCGTGAAAGTCAAAGAGCCGCAACCTCAGGAATGCAAAATATTGCGTCCGCATCAGACCCTGTTTACCTATCTGCATCTGGCGCCGGACCCGGAACAGACAAAACTGCTGATTGCATCGGGAGCCACATGCATCGCCTATGAGACAGTGACCAGCGCCGACGGTTCTCTGCCTCTTCTGACGCCCATGAGTGAAGTCGCCGGACGCATGGCCGCGCAGGAAGTTGCGCATTGCCTGGAAAAGGCACAAGGGGGCAAGGGTATTCTTCCCGGCGGCGTCCCCGGCGTTCCTGCAGCCAATATACTGGTAATTGGTGGCGGGGTTGTCGGCATCAATGCTGCGCGCATGGCGATGGGGATGGGTGCGCAGGTCACGCTTGCGGACCGGTCGGTGAAGCGCCTGCAGGAGATTGATACCTTATATGGCGACCGGCTGCAGACCGTTTATTCAAGCCGGGCCAATATCGAAAGCCTGCTGCCGCGGACCGACGCCGTAATCGGAGCAGTGCTGGTGCCGGGTGCCGCTGCGCCTAAGCTCATTACCCGGGAGATGCTGGAGCTGATGCAGCCGGGCAGTGTTCTGGTCGATGTGGCTATTGATCAGGGAGGTTGCTTTGAGACCAGTATGCCGACGACGCACCAGGACCCGACCTTTCAGATTAACGGTATTGTCCATTACTGCGTGGCCAATATGCCCGGAGCAGTCGCAAGAACGTCCACACTGGCGCTGACCAACGTGACGCAGCCGTTTATATCTGCCCTGGCTAATCAGGGTGTGCGCCAGGCGTTGATCAATGATCCTCATCTGCTGGCGGGTCTGAACGTGCACAACGGGTTGGTTACCCTTCAGCCGGTCGCCAACGCACAGGGGTATGAATATGTTGATCCGAGACAGGCGCTCGCATCGTGATCTGCAGGCGAGACGCGGCATGGGCAGCGGTAACCTCAACCGGGCGTGTCGCAAACGGCGGTCAGAAGGCCTACATCGGGCGGGCGAGAGCCGTGACACCCTGCTGAATGGTAGGGGGCAGTTGCCTGATTGCACGGTGCTGAATCGGGCCAATGAGGGTCTGTCGCCAGCTCAGTGGGCGCCGTGGTAGCATGGCTGACTTGTATGGTATGAGCTACGGCAAACGTTGCCCGGAGTGAGTTGTTTTGTCTGTTTCCCGGTCCCGAAGAAGCTTTCTCATGGATTCAGCCACGGTGGCGAAAGGATCCTTTCTGGCGCTGTCGCTGCCTGTCATCCTCAGTGCTTGCCAGCGCTCGCAGCAGGCTCTCGAGCAGGGGGCGGGCTTTCGGGTATTCGAGGCGGACGAGGCGGCTGATCTGACTGCGATTGCGGCTCGCATCATACCGACCGATGACACGCCCGGAGCCACCGAGGCTGGCGTGATTTATTTTCTCGACACTATCTTTGCCGAGGCCAGACGGGCCTCGCAGCTGGCCTTACTCAGAGAAGGGCTTGGCGCGCTGCGCGGGCAGTTAACAACTGGCGGGCGCCCTATCCACGAGCTCACCGAAGCTCAGCAGGATCAGCTTCTGCGTGACAATGAGCAGACGCCGTTTTTTGCCACCATGCGATATCTCACCATAGCCGGCACATTTTCGCTGCCACGGTATGGGGGTAACCGGGATAAAGTCGGCTACCAGCTCATAGGTTACGAGGATCGCGGGGCCTGGTCTGCGCCCTACGGATTTTATGATGCAGATTACGCAGAGCGAGGTGAATAGCTGTGGCTGAAGCCGTTTTTCCCAGTTTCCCCACCCGAGAAGAAGTGGATTTTGTGATTGTCGGTTCCGGAGCGGCGGGCGGTGTTATGGCCAAGGAGCTTTCAACTGCTGGCCACTCCGTCGTTTTGCTGGAACAGGGTCCTCACCTCAAGGCCGCGGATTTCCACCACGATGAGTGGGGATATGACCACAACCTCGAGCTGACCTGGGGGCGCAGTCAGGGTTACCCCCAGACTTTTCGAAAGTTCGAAAGCGACGTGGCCGAAGAGCGTGAAATGGTTTGTGGTTATGCGCACAATGTGGGTGGCAGCAGTATGCATTACTCCGGCAATTTCTGGCGGTTCCGACCAATTGATTTTGTCGAAGCCAGCGTGCGCGGCCCGATTGCCGGTACCAACTTCAGCGATTGGCCCATCACCTATTCGGATCTGGAGCCTTACTATACGAAAGTAGACTGGGAAGTCGGCGTGTCCGGATTGCAGGGGCCCTGGGACCCGCCTCGCACTCGCGAGTATCCCTGTCCGCCCATGCCGATCAAGGGCTCAGATGTCTTGCTCGAGCGGGCTGCGAAGGCGATGGGCCTCAACCCCTATCCGGCCCCTGTGGCGATTTTGTCTCAGCCTCATAATGGTCGGCCGGGGTGCATTCACTGTGGTTTTTGTAATGGGTATGGGTGTGAGGTCAACGCAAAATCCTCCTCGCTGGTGACTGTGATCCCTGTGGCTCTTGCTACGGGAAACTGCGAGCTACGAACCCACTGCACCGTACACCGGGTGAATACCAATGAGCAGGGGCGGGCGACTGAGGTTGTTTACTGGGATGCAGACGGGGTAGAGCAGGCTCAGCGCGCAAAAGCGGTCGTGCTCTGCGCCAACGGATCGGAAACGCCCCGGTTATTGCTGATGTCAGAATCAGCCCAGCATCCGGATGGCCTGGCCAACTCCTCGGGTATGGTGGGTAAGAACCTGATGTTTAACGGATACAGTACCGTGATGGGTCTGTTCGACGAACCGGTTAATGCTTATAAGAGCGTGCCGGCGACTCGCGTTGTCCATGATTTCTATGAGCTCGACCCGTCTCTGGGGTTTTATGGCGGCGGCGGTATCGACGGGCGACATCCTTCTCGTGGTGCTCCGATGGGCTTTGCGCTCACGGCCGCTCCTGCGTTTGGTACACCCACCTGGGGCAGTGAATTCAAGGCGGATCTTGCGTACCAGTTCTCCCATGTAGCGGCCTTCGACGGTCACACGACCTCCCTGCCACTGAGTACCAACAACATCACCCTGGACCCCACGGTTAAAGACAAATTCGGGCGTCCTGCGATTCGGACAACCTATATGGACCATCCTGACGACATTGAAACGATGCGCTGGTTCTACGAGAAGACGGTTGAAATGATGGAGGTAGCAGGCGCCAGCAACATAGTGGGTCACTACGAACGCGACGGGCAGGAAGGCAATGTGCATCTGCTTGGAACCTGCCGGATGGGCAATGATCCCGACTCGTCCGTGGTTGATGCCATGAACCGGGCGCACGACGTGCCGAATCTCTTCATGTGCGACGGCAGTTCACTGGTGACCTCAGGCCGCGGTCAACCCACCATGACCATTATGGCGCTGGCATTTCGTGCCGGTGAACTGATCAGTCAGGCCGCACGCCGCAACGAAATTTGAGCGACCGGCTGTCCCGCCTCTGGCGTTTGTTCCCGGTCAAAGCCGGAGGCTGGTGCAAGATCGAAGACGTGCCCGGTAGGGCACTTGTCAGTGTTGTTCAGCAGCGCTTTTGATACTCGCGAAAACGGAATGGCTGCCGTCTTTGTTGATAAGCAGTATGTCGTATGGCGTGAAGCGATTGCCCATTTCCATCCCCGGACCGCCGATCGGCATCCCCGGAACCGCAAGACCCATCGCGCCTTCGGGCGGAGCTGCCAGAAACTGCGCGATAAACTTCTCCGGGATGTGACCCTCGAAGATAAATCCTTCATGGGTAACCGCAGTGTGGCAGGAAGTCCATTCAGGCTTCAGGCCCAGCTCCGCTTTGACGAGGCTGATATTCCGGGGGTGGTGAACGGTGGAGGAATAGCCTCGTGCGTCCATGTGTTCAATCCAGCCGACGCAGCAGCCGCAGGTGGGCTCCTTGTAGACATTCAGGGTGATGTCTTCAATCGACTGTGCGCCCGCCTTGGCAGCAAGCAGGCAGGAGAAAGCAAACACGCCCAAGAGGCTCTTCAGCATGCCGGGCAGGCCGACCATTCTGGGGAAGACAGTTGTCATCATCGTTAGGGTTCCGGGAATCAAGGTCGACCCTATTATAGGCGATGGTTCAGATTATGAAATCCTCATGGAAGATCAAATTGCTGGGTAAAACTGCGCCCATGGCGTCCGCCGGGATTTCGCAAGCGTCACCATGGGCGGGCCGACCTCAATCTGCGAGACGGTAGGTGCCGGGCTCGGGCGGCGCATGGACCGGTGGACTGCCGAACAGCGGGCCCCGAAGGAATTCGGTACTGCTTTGCAGGCTCAGACTTTCCAGCGCGTCTACTCCGGCCGCCATGGTCTGAAAATCCGGGCCATCCCCACCGAGTGCGGCCGGATCAGATCGGACCGCCTGATAATGCGCAAGGCTCGCATAGTGTGTCAGCGTGTATACCTCGTCGTAATCCGAATGCTCTTCAGCACTGCTGTTCGGCAGGTAAAGCACCTGCCACTGTCCGACGGGTCTGACGCCGATTTTCTCAAGATAGGGATACAGCTGGTCCCGGGTGATCTGATGGTACTGCGTAAAACTGCCTTTCTGTATCTGCCTATACTCGAGTCCCAGAACCGGCTCGCCCGGCAGCGCGGCGGCCGAGCGCACCGCCCTGACGCTGTCGGCTGCCCCCGCAGAAACTGCTTCGAAGCGCTCGCCGGTGCCGGGCAGGTAAACAGGGCGGGTCTGAGCCATAAAACCCTGCAGGAACAGGCCGCCGCGTGAGCCCTGCTGAACCCCGCGGCGATTGCGCAAGGCGCTTGCGCTGGCATCGCTGAGTCCCCCGTTACCGGCCAGACGCAGGGATCCGCCGGTATCTCCAACGCTCTGACCACTCCGGGTTGCCTGCCAGTGTTCGTAGCTGGCATAGCGCGCGAAACGCAGAGCCTCATCCTGACCCGGAGTCTGGTCTTCACTCAGCGGGTAAATGATTTCGAAATCACCGAGGATGCGGGCGCCAAGCCGTTCAAACCACGGCCAGACCCCGGTGGCGCTTTGCTGATACCAGTAGTCATAGCTTCCCTCGTCGAGGTAGGCGTGCCGCATCATGATGACTTCGCGGCCGTCTGCGCGCAGCGTTTCGTTCCGAACCGGCACGTCGTTCTGCGCACAGGCAAGGTCTGCTGCCACGATCATTCCGATCCCGGCTAGCACTCGGACAATGGCTTGCATGGATTGGTTCTCCGGGTGAACAGAAGCCAAAGAGTTTGCCAATGAATGGGCTTGAGTGCAAAAGCCGGTTCAGCAAGTTGGCGTGCCGCCGAGCGCGACCAATAAGACGCCTGCAGGGCTCGCTGCAGGCATTTGTCATGCCGGATGGATTGGCGTACCATGCGCTCCGCTCGGGGCCGCTGAGTCAGGTTCGTCGGGTTCTTCTCCCTGAGGTCATGCTGCGCACTCTCCTTCGACAGCGCGATCAGGGTCGCCGGCCGATCATCTCCGGGTGTGTAATCGGCAACAGTCCAGTCCAAACCGAACTCACGCGAGGCAATTGCATCCCGTATGTTAGCGCGCCTTAATTTCAACGCAGACACACTGCGGGAGTTACTTGAGATCGCCTTGCCTATGGTGATTTCGCAGGGCGCCTTCGCGGTGATGATCTTTACCGACCGTTATTTCATGTCGCAGATCGACCCGGTGCATATGGCGGCAGCGCTCGGCGGTGGTGTGGCCTGTTTCTTTTCGTTCTGTTTCTTTTCCGGACTGTTTTCCTACGCCAACGCGCTGGCTGCGCAATACCTGGGTGCGGGCGAAAAACATAAATGCGCACGTGTTGTCACCCAGGGTTGGATCATGACGGTCGCCTGCATCCCTATTCTTGCGGCGATTACTTTTCTGGTTTCAGATATTTTCTCTGCCATGGATCACGACCCGGTGCAGGTGGAACTGGAGCGCACCTACTACCAGATTCTGATGCTGGGAATTGTCGTGACTCTGGCCAAAATCTGCCTGTCGTCCTATTTTGCGGGTATCGGAAGATCGAAAGTGGTCATGATCTGCGACGTCTGCGGTCTGGTTCTCAATGTGCCCCTTGCCTATGTCATGGTGTTCGGCCATTTCGGCTTTCCCGCCCTGGGGATTGTCGGGGCTGGCATCAGCACCATGGTTGCCACTATTTTCTCATTTCTTTTATTTCTGGGTTTTTTCCTCGAGCGGACTCATCGTAAGGAGTTTGCGGTTATCGAAGCTTTTTCGCTGGAGACAGGCATTCTCAAGCGGTTTCTGCGGCTGGGGTTTCCGTCGGGTGTTGAGTTGTTTCTCAACGTTGCTGCCTTCAATTTGTTCCTGTTGATGTTTCAGTCTTATGGCGTGGTAGAGGGTGCTTCAGCGGCGATTGTGTTCAACTGGGATCTTCTCTCCTTTGTGCCGTTGATTGGACTCAACATCGGTATGATCAGCCTGATTGGCCGATTTGTCGGTGCGCGCGATCTGCAGCGCGCTGACGAAGTCGTTACGGCGGGATTTGTCATCGGACTGACCTACTCCGCCGTGCTGGCTGGCCTTTATATTGTCTTCCGCTTTCCTCTGGTTGAAATCTTTGCGCCACCGGAAGGCGATTTTACTGAGATTCGAAATCTGGCCGGCTTTATGATGGTGGGTCTGTCGAGTTATGCGATGGCGGATGCAGTCATTCAGGTCACCGGGGGAGTTCTGCGCGGCGCCGGTGATACGCGGTGGTTAATGGTGGCCTCGGTCAGTCTCCACTGGGCTATGCTGGTAGCGCAATATTTCATTATCAGGGTATTCGAACTGGGTCCCAAAGTGGCCTGGCTGGCGTTTGTTGCGCTGATTTTTGCGATCGCGGTCGTGTTCGTCATCCGCCTGCGAGGCGAGCGGTGGCGGGATGAAGAAGCGCTGGCGCGGGTCATGGCGGAATAGCGGGTTCTGCTTGCGGCCGGCGACTCCTCTTGACTTGCAGCTAACGGGATTAGCAGTTAGCCTCGTAAGTCCTGCGTAGTAAACGCTCCATCAAGAGAGTTGCCCATGCGAATATCCCTGTCTCATCTTGTGGGACTGACCGTTATTGCCGCTACCGCCTTGAGTGCCGGGGTTGGTTTAAGTCAGTCTCAGTATCCGGCCAATCTGTTGAACCAGAAAGGCAACTTTTCCCGCGGTACGGCTGCGGCCATGGGCGAGCCCTTTGTCGGTGTCACGACTTCCGCAGGCAAGATTGGCGGACTCTTTCCCGTTCGCAGCACGGGAGTGAGCACTGAAGCAATTCTTTCTGCAGCGGAAGCTTTTTTGGCGACCCTGAATACCATCGATCTGAGTCGTACCCACTTTGCGATTGACGACCCCGAATGGCGGGACTGGTCAAATGTGGATGTGGGAATCTTTCCCCGCCGGGGCGTAAGTCTCGAAGAGATGAATCCCGAGCAGAAAGCTGCTGCCTGGAATCTGCTTGAACAATCGCTCAGTGCCAAGGGGCTTGAGCAGACGCGCGCGATCATGCGAACGGAACAAACGCTGTTCGAACTGAACGGCGAACCGATTCGGTATGGCGAGGAAAAGTACTACCTCACCATGATGGGGATTCCAACGGCTGACGGGCCTTGGGGATGGCAGTTGGACGGGCATCATCTGGTCATTAATTTTTTCGTGCTGGGTGATCAGGTGGTCATGACACCTGCCTTCTGGGGCGGCGAGCCGGTGACTGCGCAGTCCGGTAAATATGCCGGCAATACCATCATGCAGCCCGAGCAGAACCTTGGTCTGGCGCTGATGCAGTCGCTGGACAGGGACCAGCAGGGCCGAGCAACACTGAGCTCGGAGAAGACCCGCAATTATCCGATGGCGGCTGCCAATGCAGACAACAAAGTGCAGGATTATGAAGGCATTCCCGGTGCTGATCTGACGAGCTCCCAGCGCCTCGCTCTGTTAGAAGTGATTCGCGCCTACATCGGCAATCTCCGGGACCCCCATGCCGCCGTCACCATGGAGGAAATCGCGGCTCATCTGGACGATACCTTCTTTGCCTGGATCGGTGCCACCGAGGATGACGCCGTATTCTATTACCGGATTCACAGCCCTGTAATCATGATTGAGTTCGATCACCAGAATCCTGTCGGCACGCTCATGCTGAATGAGCGGGGCGTCCCCACCAGAGACCATATTCATACGGTGGTTCGAACGCCGAACGGCAACGATTACGGCAAGGATTTGCTGGCGCAGCACCTTGCCTCCCAGGCTCATTGAACAGTAAAGACGACTTTTATGATGTTAAACCACCCTATGATTAAATCGCTGGTTCTGGCTGCGGCCGGGGCTGTCATGCCAGGTGCCTTCGGCCAATCTGACAACGCGTTTGGTATTCCCTCAGAAAAAGTGCGCAACCCCGCGGCCAATATCGTGGCGGCGCCCGGTTCCCGAGGACAGGGGTGGCTTGCCCAGGGCCGCTCTGAAGTGATTGCGCGTCACGGGATTGTGGCGACCAGCGATCCACTGGCGGCACAGGCCGGTCTGGAAATTCTTCAGCAGGGAGGCAATGCGATTGATGCGGCGGTCGCCGCTGCGGCCGTGCTTGATGTGACTTCACAGAACGACACCGGGCTGGCGGGAGATCTGTTCGCGCTGGTCTGGAGTGCTGAGGATCAAAAGCTCTATGCGCTGAATTCTGCTGGATTTGCGCCAGCCGGCTGGACCCCTGAGTTTTTCAAGGAGGAGCTGGGACTGAATCAGGTTCCGGGTCGTGGCGTAAACGCAGCAACGGTTCCGGGTGCCGTCTCCGGTTATGACGCGCTGCTGGAACGGTTTGGCACAATGGGGTTTGCCGAAACCTTTGAACGGGCTGCCCGCATCGCTGAGCAGGGCTGGGGGCAATCAGAGCGCCGGCATGATGATCTGGTCAGTCAGCAAAGCAAACTGCTTCAGGATGCCGATTCCGCCGCTGTATTTCTGGATGAGGGCGAAGTGCCTGCGCTGTACAGCATCATCCGAAATCCCGGCCTGGCTGATGCCCTGCGTCTGATTCAGCGGGAAGGGCGGGAGGCGTTTTACTCTGGCGACATCGCCGACGCCCTGATTACGAAAATCCAGTCAGAGGGCGGTGTCATGACCCATGAGGATCTCGCTGCCTTTCAGTCGGAGTGGATTGAGCCTATTTCGACCAGCTATCACGGTTATGACATTTTTCAGCTGCCTCCACCCGGACAGGGTTGGGCAGCGCTGGAGATGCTGAATATCCTGGAAGTGTGCGCGCCTGTCCACAATCTGGATCTGGCAGCCCTTGGCCCTTCAAATCCCGACTACTGGCACTTCATGGTAGAGGCAAAGAAGCTGGCCTACTCCGACCTGCAGGCCTATAACGCGGATCCTCTGTTTTCTGAGGTACCACTGGATCGCCTGCTGTCAAAAGAGTATGCCCTTGGTTTGTGTGACCGGATTGACATGGACCTGGCTTCAGAACCTTCCGTCAAGGGCGGGCTCGATGGCGGTACCATTTATCTGACAACAGCGGATCGCTGGGGCAACATGGTGAGCTTCATTCACAGTATTTTTTCAGTCTACGGTAGCGGTATCACTATCCCGCCTTACGGCATGATTCTGCACAATCGCGGCGTCGCGTTCTCGGTCGATGAAGCGCATCCGAATGTCGTGGCTCCCCGCAAAAGGCCGTTCCATTCAATCATTGCCGGGATGGTGATGCAGGACGGGCAGCCGCTAATGACATTCGGCAATATGGGAGGTGCGGTGCAGCCAGAGACGCATGCTCAGCACATGGTCAACGTGATCGATCATGGCATGAACGTGCAGATGACAACTGACGCGGCTCGCTTTACGCACAGTCAGAGCAGCAATATTTTGTCGCTGGAACACGATCTCTTCAGTCTGGTGGGAAGATCGCTAGAGGCCAAAGGACACGAGGTGCGTTCCGTGAATGGCGGCCGGGTGGGCGGTTATCAGGGGATTCTTTTCACCCGTGACCCCTCGCTGCCTTTACCCGAAATGACACCGGAAAGCATCAGCGAGGACCACCCGGTCAACGGCATTTACCGGGCCGGATCGGATCACCGTAAAGATGGTCAGGCGGTTGGCTGGTAGTGTGCTTGCCAGTGGGCAGATCAGACAGGTTTATTGAGTTCGGGGACGCGGCATGGAGATGATCTCAGAGCAGTTGATTGAAGCTTCGCGGGAGTCGGTGTGGCTGGCTCTGAACGATACCGCCATCCTGCAGCAAGCCATGCCCGGCTGTGAAAGCTTTGAAGAAACAGGAGAAAATACATTTGAAGCCAGGCTGGTTACCAAAATTGGGCCGGTCAAAGCCCGGTTCAAATTTGACGTCTCACTCAGCGATCTTGACCCACCCAGGGGTTACACCATCAGCGGTGCAGGTCAGGGGGGTGCTGCAGGGTTTGCCAAGGGGGCGGCGACAGTCACTCTGTCTGAACAAGAAGGTGCAACAATGCTGGCCTATCATGTGCAGGCCAATGTGGGTGGAAAGCTGGCTCAGCTGGGGGCCCGGTTGATTGACGGGGTCGCGAAAAAAATGGCCGATGAATTTTTTGAGAATTTTAAACAACTGGTGGGCGCCGAAGCCGAACCGGCTCCGGACGCGCCAGAGTAGGTGGAGGGACAAATCATGAGTACAGTCAGCATGACAGTTAACGGGGAAGCCGTGTGCGGAGAGGTCGAAAGTCGCACGCTGCTGGTGCAATTTCTGAGAGAAAATCTCGGTCTCACTGGCACCCATGTCGGATGTGACACCAGCCAGTGCGGTGCCTGTGTGATTCACGTGAATGGCAAATCCGTCAAGTCGTGCACGATGCTGGCCATTCAGGCCGATGGTGCCGACGTCACCACGATAGAAGGGCTGGCGAATGAGGCGGGATTACATCCGATGCAGCAGGCATTCATGGACAATCATGGATTGCAGTGCGGGTTCTGCACACCGGGAATGGTGATGAGCGCACTGGATATCGTGAACCGCAATGGTCATGAGCTCGATGAATCTACCGTGCGAAAGGAATTGGAAGGCAACATCTGCCGGTGTACCGGGTATCACAACATTGTGAAAGCCGTACAGGCCGGTGCAAAAGCGATGGGAGGGTCCTGAAATGAATGAGAACGGCATTGGCGCAAGTGTGCGCCGGAAGGAGGATCAGCGTTTTCTGATCGGTAAAGGTAACTACACCGATGACATTAATGTGGCAGGTCAGACCCATGCGGTATTCGTGCGCTCGCCCCATGCGCACGCAGAGATAAAAGGAATCGACTGTAGCGGTGCGCTTGCCGCGCCCGGTGTTGTCGCAGTGCTGACCGGGGACGATCTGGCAGCTGACGGCATCGGCCCCCTGATCTGTGGTGTGACGGTGACCAGTGATGACGGAGAGCCCCATCGGGCGCCTGCTCATCCCGCGCTGGCTCAGGGCAAAGTCAATTATGTCGGGGATCATGTCGCGATCGTCATTGCTGAAACGCGCGCTCAGGCTCGTGATGCGGCTGAGTTGGTGGATGTGGATTACAACGTCCTGCCGGCCGTGATCGATACCGGTAGCGCAGCAGACTCCGGGCAACAGCAAATCCATGAGGTCGCCCCTGATAACGTCTGTTATAACTGGCCATTCGGGGATAAGGACGGGGTAGAGGCGGCATTCGCAGGTGCACACAAGGTGTCCAAGCTGGATCTGGTTAACAATCGCATGGTTACCAATCCCATGGAGCCCAGAGCGGCACTGGGCGAGTACAACCCGGGTACGGACGAGATCACCCTTCATCTGACAACTCAGAATCCGCACGTTCACCGACTGGTGCTGTCGGCGTTCAATCAACTGGCCCCTGAACACAAACTGCGTGTGGTCGGGCCGGATGTGGGCGGCGGGTTCGGCGCCAAGATCTTCGTCTATGCAGAGGAACTGGTGGTCGGCTGGGCCTGCAGGAAAATCAAGCGTCCCGTGAAGTGGAACGGCGATCGAACCGAGGCTTTTCTGGCAGACGCGCACGGTCGTGATCATGTATCGACTGCGGAAATGGCGATGGACGAAAACGGCAAATTTCTGGCGATGCGGGTGCAGACGCAGGCCAATCTGGGTGCGTATCTGTCGACTTTCAGCACCATGGTGCCCAGCTACCTGTACGCTTTCTTGCTGGCCGGGCAATACTCGACTCCTCTGATTTACTCTGAGGTCAAAGCGGTATTTACCAACACAGCACCGGTTGATGCCTGCCGCGGTGCCGGCCGACCGGAAGCCACCTATTTGGTGGAGCGTCTGGTTGATATTTGTGCGGCGGATATGGGGCTGGATCCGGCAGAAATTCGCCGGCGTAATTTCATACCCGTTGATGCGTTTCCCTATCAGACTCCGGTCGTTCAGTGCTACGACAGCGGAGACTATCCTGCGGCGCTGGACAAGGCCATGGAACTGGCTGACTACAGCGGGTTTTCGGCACGGGCCGAAGAAGCCAGGTCGCGAGGCAAACTGCGCGGCATTGGTCTGTCTTCCTACGTCGAAGCCTGCGGTATTGCGCCCTCCGCGGCGGTGGGTCAGCTGGGTGCCGGAGTCGGTCTGTGGGAAAGTGCGCAGGTGCGCTTTAACCCGACAGGCAATGTGCAGGTTTTTACCGGTACACACTCCCATGGACAGGGTCATGAGACGACATTTGCGCAGCTGGTCTGCGATCAGCTGGGCGTGCCTATCGAGAATATCGAAGTGATCCATGGCGATACCGCGAAAACCCAGTTTGGAATGGGCACTTATGGCTCCCGTTCGCTGGCGGTAGGGGGGGTGGCAATCGCCCGGGCCTGTGACAAGCTGATTGCCAAGGGCAAAAAAATCGCCGCGCACGCCTTGGAGGCAGCCGAAGGTGATATCGAGTTTGCCGATGGAAATTTCAGCGTGGCCGGCACCGACAAGGCGATGAATATTGCGGAAGTCGCTTTCACGGCGTACGTGCCGCACTCCTACCCTGAAGGTGTAGAGCCCGGTTTCGATGAAAATGCGTTTTTTGATCCCACGAACTTCTCTTTTCCGGCAGGAACACATATCTGTGAAGTGGAAGTTGACCCTGACACCGGGGTGGTAGAAGTCGTGAAATATTCAGCCGTCGATGACTTCGGCAGATTGATCAATCCGATGATTGTCGAAGGCCAGGTTCATGGGGGCATCGCGCACGGTGTGGGGCAGGCTCTGCTGGAAGGCTGCTCATATGACAGCGAAGGTCAGTTGATCACCGCCTCTTACATGGACTATGCCATGCCGCGCGCCGACAACCTTCCCAGTTTCGATATCGACTATGCGCCGACCAATCCGCCGGACAATCCGCTGGGCGTCAAAGGCTGCGGCGAGGCCGGCGCGATCGGCGCGCCACCGGCTGTGATAAACGCGATTTCGAATGCGCTTGGTGTGAGACACATAGATATGCCGGCAACACCGGAAACCGTTTGGCGTGCGGCCCAGCAAGCGGCTGCGGTCAGTGCCTAGGAGAAGCGATCATGTACGAATTTAACTACAGGAAAGTTGACAGCGTTGCGGCAGCCGTAGAGGCGATGCAGCAGGCAGAAGACGGCAAATTTGTGGCGGGTGGTCAAACCATGTTGCCGACCATGAAGCATCGCCTGGCCAGCCCCTCTGATCTGATTGATCTGGGCGGCGTCGCAGAACTGACCGGGATCAGTGTGGAGAATGAAAATCTGATTGTCGGCGCCATGACGACCCATGCTGCGGTGGCAGCGTCGGCAGAGGTGCAGCAGGCCATTCCTGCGCTGGCCAGGCTGGCGGGCAATATTGGCGATCCGGCCGTGCGGAATCGGGGAACTCTTGGTGGCTCCATTGCCAACCATGATCCGGCTGCCGATTATCCGGCGGCTGTAATCGCTCTTGGTGCGACGGTGCAGACATCCAAACGGGCGATTCCGGCAGAGGAGTTTTTTACCGGGATGTTCGAAACCGCTCTGAAAGACGATGAAATTGTCACGTCCGTGAGTTTTCCCTTGCCCGAAGCGGCTGCCTACATGAAGTTTGAAAATCCTGCGTCCCGCTACGCCATCGTCGGTGTTTTTGTTGCAAAGACAGGCGGTGAGGTGCGCGTCGGCGTCACGGGCGCTACGGCTTGTGCCCATCGGGGGTTTCGACTTGAAGCGGCTCTGGGCGGTGAGCTTGATGCAGGCGGTATTGATGCGGTTGAGCTGCCCGTCGAGCAGATGAACAGCGATATTCATGCCAGTGCAGAGTATCGGGCACACCTGGTTAAAGTCATGACCAAGCGCGCTGTGGAGGCCTGCCAGTAAGGCTTTTTATGAGTCGTGAACCGGCCTCTATAGAGCAAACGCAGGCACTGCTTGAGCAGGCAAACTATGTCGCTGACCGGGCTTTATCCACCACGCTGTATCTCGCACTGAAGATGCAGCGGCCGCTCTTCCTTGAAGGCGAGGCCGGTGTCGGTAAAACAGAAATTGCCAAAGTGCTCTCCCAGACCCTCGATCGTCGACTGGTGCGGCTGCAGTGCTACGAAGGTCTGGACATCGGCTCTGCTGTCTACGAGTGGAATTACTCAAGACAGATGCTGGAAATCCGGCTGGCCGAAGCCGCGGGCTCCGTTGATAAAGCCGGGCTAGCCAGAGACGTCTTCTCGGAAGAGTTTCTTATCGAGCGTCCTTTGCTGCAGGCGCTTCGCTCGGATGATAGGGGAGCGCCGGTTTTGCTCATTGATGAGCTCGACCGGACAGATGAACCGTTCGAGGCTTTCCTGCTGGAGCTGCTGTCCGAAAACCAGATTTCGATTCCTGAAATCGGTACAGTGCGGGCGACGGAACCCCCGCTGGTGATTATCACCTCCAATCGCACCCGGGAAATTCACGATGCCCTCAAGCGACGATGCCTGTATCACTGGGTCGACTTCCCGGCGGCTGAGCGTGAGCTGGAAATTGTGCAGAGAAAGATGCCCGGAATCGATCAGCAACTCAGTCAGTTGCTGGTGAATTTTGTTCAACGTCTGCGCCAGGAAGATTTGTTCAAACTGCCCGGGATTGCAGAGACGCTGGACTGGGCCGATGCTCTGGTTCAGCTGGACCAGGTAGCACTGGACCCAACCACCATCGATGGCACCCTCGGAACCCTGCTGAAATATCAGGATGACATTGCCAAGATCAGAGGCAGTGAAGCTGCCCGCATTCTGGAAGAGGTGAAGCTTCATATTTCCGTGTCTCAGCCTCGCCGTGGCTGAACTGTCGGGGGCAAGTGCCGCGCCTTTGCTACAGGGAAGCCTGGCCGAAAACATCATGCTGTTTGCCAGACTGCTACGCGCCACAGGTATGCCTGTCGGTACGGGTAATGTGTTGAACGCGATTCGGGCGGTAAGCCTTGTCGGCATTGAATCACAGCAGGACTTGCACACCGTCCTGCTTTCCCAGTTCGTGACCCGTCGTGAGCAAATCCCTGTTTTTGATCAGACATTTGCCCTGTTCTGGCGTAACCCGAAACTCATGGAAAAACTGATGGGTGCCATGTTACCTACTTTGCGCTCCGACCAGAATCAGCAGCCGCTGATCCGTCGTCTCGGGGAGGCGCTCTCCAGCGGTAACACTGAGTCATCCGGCCGGGATGAGGAGCAAGTAGAGCTGCAGGCCAATCTGTCCGCTTCTGAGTCGGAAATACTGCAAAGCAGAGACTTTGAGCAGATGTCTGAGTCGGAGCTACAGGTGGCTAAAAAGATGCTTCAGAACCTCAGGTTGCCCGTGAAGCCGATCCAGGCCCGTCGTCACCGGGCTTGTGCCAGCCGTGCGCAGATCGACATGCGTCGCACCATGCAGCACCTGCTGCGCAACAGCGAGTTAATTCCACTGCAGTTCAAACGCAGGATCACCCGCCCCCCTGAAATTGTTGTGTTGTGTGATATCTCTGGCTCTATGGCCCAGTATTCGAGGATGTTCCTGCATTTCATGCACGCCATGACCAACAACGGTGATCGGGTCCGCAGCTTTGTGTTCGGGACTCGCCTGACGAATATCAGCCGGTATTTACGGAACAAGGACGTCGACCTTGCTCTCGAAGAAACCGCAAAAGCGGTGGAAGACTGGTCAGGAGGTACCCGTATCGGCTTCTGTCTTGAGCAATTCAACCGGCACTGGTCCCGTCGGGTGCTGGGTCAGGGAGCAGTGGTCATACTTCTGACTGACGGGCTTGATCGGGGGGAGGGCCCTGAGCTCGGCAAGCAGATGGAGCGACTGTCTAAATCCTGCCGTCAACTCGTTTGGCTGAATCCACTGCTTCGCTACGAGAAATTTGAACCCAGAGCCCAGGGAGTTCGCACCATGTTGCCCTATGTTGATGTTTTCCGCTCCGCGCATAACATCAATAGCCTCACTGAACTGCCTGCCCTGTTGAACCCTTCCACAGCGCAGGTCGCATGACTGCTGCCCTGTTGAATCCACAGTGCAGGATCGCAGCTATCGAGAGGAAAAGGCTAAGCCTGACGGTGATTGGTCCAGCCGACAGCAATAGGTAAAGGCAAGAAAGCAGGTGGTTCCGATCTGCAGTCTGGCGCAGAGACCGCCCTGAACCGCAAAGGAGCACAGTAATGATATACGAGGTTGAAGGCGATATTTTGCTGACACGCGCTCAGCTTGTGGTCCATAACGTGACTACCTTCGATCCCATGAATCGCGGTATTGCGCGCAAGCTCAAGGATAAATATCCCGCCATGGCCGAGGCATTTCATCTGTGGTGTGGGGAAGCCGGTGCCGAGCCCGGGGACATCTGGCGTTGGGAGGCTTCGGACCATACGCAGATGATTGCGCTCATTACTCAGGAAGGAGACGAAGACCCTACGCGAATCAGACGCCCTGATAAAATTGCGCTGCACCGCTGTCTGCGCCGCCTTGCCAAAGAAGTCACAGCGACGCGGGTGAAATCATTGGCCATGCCGAGAATTGCCTCAGGCACTTTCGGTCTGGACTGGTCTGAAGTTCATGGCATGCTCCAGTCGCAGCTCGGCGATCTGGTCATCCCGATCTTTGTCTATGTGCAGGAGCTGGAAGGGCAGGTTGCGTCCGAGCCCGGCATGTGAGGCCTCATTCACTGAGGCCGTAGACGATCAATTCATCTGTGGCGGCGATCGCGACAAGTTGCCTGCCGCTGGCATCGAGGTAGGTCATCGGGTTGGCATTCCCGCGGCGGTTCAGCTGCTGCTCCCAGAGAATTTCTCCGGTACTGGCCCGCAGTCCGCGGAAGCGATTGTCGTCGGTTGACGCGATAAATAGCAGGTCGCTGGCGGTTATCAGCGCGGCAGCGCGCCCCGGCCGGCCTGTATTCTGTTTGCCCGGCGGCAGCGAGTCGCTGACACCCAGAGGGATGCGCCAGGCGATGTCGCCGGTGGTGGTGTCGACAGCTGTCAAGTGACTCCAGGGTGGCTCCTGGCAGGGCAGCGTCTGACCCTCAATAGTGACGGCGAAAGAAGAGGGGCGCGGCAGAGAGAGCTGATACGGAAAGTCTTCTCCGGTCGCTTCCAGCCACCCCAGTGTGCCAAGGTCAGTGGCGAACACGAACGCAAGACGGCTGTTGGGATCAAACGCGACGCCGCCCCAGTTCGGGCCGCCTGCCAATCCGGGGAATAGCAAGGTGGTTGCGCCTGCCCCGTTTTCATCGCGCAACGTCCACGGCGTGTAAGAACCGGAATTGACGATTTCTCCAGACCGGCTCAGCAGATCGGTGCAGGCGGCAGCATGGTCCGCGCTGGTAGACTCGGCTCGCACCATGTCTTCAGGGCTGAAGCTGACTCTGGCCATAGGTGGTGGCTTGACCGGGATCGGCTGTGTCGGCGAGGCGGCCTCTCCGGCGATGCGACTTGCGGGAACAGCGCGCTCTTCAACACCGAATATTGCTTCGCCAGTCAGGCGATTCAGAAAAAACAAATAGCCGGACTTGGTGGTGACAGCGAGTGCGGGCAGCGTTTCGCCACCCACCCTGATGTCGAACAGTGTGGGGGGTGCGGGCGGGTCATGGTCCCATAAATCGTGATGGATCGTCTGGAAATGCCAGCGATAGTCACCCGTGTGGATATCTACCGCAACGATGGAATTGGCAAACAGATTGTCACCGGCTCTGTCTCCGCCGAATGCAAACGGCAGTGGAGAAGCCAGCGGCAGGTAGAGTAAGTCTGTGGCAGTGTCGACGGTGAAATAGAATGGCCAGGCATTGGCCCCCAAGCGATTCTCCCAGCTTCCGTCTTGCCAGCTGTCATGACCGGTTTCTCCCGGTAGCGGCACTGAATTGAATTCCCAGATTTTTCTGCCGGAAATGGCGCTGAATGCACGGGGGTTGCCGATGCCGCCGCGCGTGCCGGGCGGCGTATTGGCGCCCACAATCACGAGTTCCTGATACACGAGAGGCACGGAGATATAGGGAATTCCCATATTCACCTCCCCGTTGTCTCCGAAGCGCGTATCTTTCTCTCCGCTCTCAGCGGACAGCGCGGTTAACCGATTGCCGGCAGTGAAGATGATGCGCGCATCGAGCGTGTCATTGCCTGGCCAGTAGGCGACACCCCGGCGTGAGGGGCGGCCGGAGTCGACCGGATGCCTCCAGAGCTCCGCGCCGCTCTGCGGGTTCAGTGCGACGATGCTGTCAACTGTGGACAGGTACATCACGTTGTTTACCACAATCGGAGTGACCTGTGAGTTAGGATTTAGGTCCTCAGCCTGATCCCGGCTGCGTAGGGAGAATGACCAGGCTATCTCAAGTTCTCCGATATTTTCAGGTGAAATCACCGAGAGCTCTGAGTAACCGGTACCGCTAAAATTACCGCGGTACAGCGGCCACTGTCCGGCCTGGTCGCTTTGGGCCGCCAGTTGATGCGGAGCAATAGCGCTCAAAAGCAGAGTGCCGATTAACCTGACAAAACTGAGCTGAATGACGTGGCGGCTTGCTTTACCGCTCCGGTGCCGCTGTTGCAGAAACATATTGTCCTCACCTGTTATTGTTTCTTGTGATTATGAAGCTGGGAATGACTGATTGAAAGATCAATACGCAGGCACGTTGGCCGGACCTCCTCCTGACAGGCTGCCAGATTGGCCAGATCATCGCTAGACCTGGCGGTCAGCTTGACGCACACTCTGGTAGCGGGACAGTCGGCGCGCCGCGACAGGCGGCAGCTGACCGTTTCTGCCAACAAAAACCCAACAGAAACAAGGTTTCCGGGAGAAATGTTTATGTCACTCATCGCTCGATTGCTGATTCTGAGCGCCACCATGACGGTGCTGATCTCCGAGACTTCTGCTCAGCGCGGTGCGCCTCCATCACTGCCGGACGGGGCAGGCAAGGAACTGGTGATGAATGTTTGCTCGTCCTGCCACAGCACGGCTCTGATCTCCAGAGCGGCAGGCTACAACACTGCAGCCGAGTGGCGGCGTGTGTTTTCGACTATGGTCGAACTCAATGACGCGCAAGCCGGCACGATAGCAGCGTATCTCGCTCAGCATTTTCCCGAAGACACCTCCAGGCGTCCGAACCTGATTGCGGGAGATACGCAGATTGAGATCATCGAGTGGACCGTACCCACGCTCGGTCAGCGCTCAAGAGATCCGGTTGAGGCGCCAGACGGGTCTATCTGGTGGACCGGGATGTGGGCCAGCCTGACGGGGCGGCTTGATCCGGATACAGGCGTTATGGAGGAATACAAGCTGCCTCCCTCATCCCGGCCGCATACCGTTGTCCCGGATACGCAGGGCAACATCTGGTATACGGGCAACAGCAACGCCACAGTGGGCAAACTGAATCCTGCCACGGGTGAAGTCATCGAATACAAGACCGAAGCCCGTGACCCTCATTCAGCGGTTTTTCATCCGAATGGCAACTTGTACTTTACTGCGCAAGGAGCCGCTATGCTGGGACGGCTTGATCCGGATACCGGCGATCTCACTGAAATACCGGTTGAACCGAGGCCCTACGGTATCAAAGTAGACAGTCAGGGAACGGTCTGGGTGGCCTTTAACGGGACCAACAAGATCGGTGCTCTTGATCCGGATAGCATGGCCATACGCTATTATGAAGTGCCTGATGAAAGGACCCGGATCCGCCGTCTGGATCTGGACAGTCAGGACATCGTCTGGTTTGTCAATTCCACGCTGGGCAAGATCGGGAAGCTTGACCCGGAGACTGGCCAGATTAGCCAGTGGGATTCACCCAGCGGACCGAGATCCCACCCTTATTCCATGGCGGTGATTGATGACGTGATCTGGTATAACGAATCAGGCATGAGACCTGATGCGCTGGTCCGGTTTAACCCCGCCACTGAGACCTTCCAGAGTTGGGCAGTACCCTCCGGTGTCGGAATCATACGCAACACCTGGGTTACTGAGGCAGGTGATCTGCTGATACATCAGTCCAGCTCGAATCAGGTGGGCCTGGTCAAGATCAACTGAGCAGCCCCTGTTTGCCAGTGTCAGCGGGCCTGCTCAGATACGCAGGACTTTTTCAATATCCGGCGCAAGTTCTGGCTTTTTGGTGAGCAGCGAGACGCCGATGAACAGGATCATTGAGGTGACAAACGCCACCAGTGGTCCGCTGATGCCATAGGGCAGCACCATGCCGGCGAGCTGGACAACAAAATTGATCAGCAGGGCGGCGCTGATTGCTGTCACAGCGCCGGCAACCGTCGCGCCCCGCCAATTCAGCCCCACTGCCACGACCGGAAATATTGAGGCTGCAAACGTGCCCCAGCCGAATGCGCCGAGCAAGGCCACCAGTGTGGCATCGGCGTAGTGGGAATAGAGCGCGAAGCCGGCTGCGACGATGGCAAGCAGAACCGTGACGACCCGTGCCCAGAATAACTCGTTGTCGACGCTGCGTCCGCGCAGTGCTTTGGGGATGTCATGGATGATGGCGGCGGTTCCGATGTTGAGAAACGCGTCCGAGGTCGACATGATTGCGGCGAATAAGCCGGCGAAGACAACGCCCGCGAGCAGCGGATTTGCGAAGATCGACAGGAAAGTTGAGGCGGCATCATCTGGCAGGGCGAGGGGTTCCACAACGCCGTCAATGACTGCCGCGCGCATCACGATGCCGATTGAAATCCAGAGCAAAGCAGCCATGACATAACCGAACAGCGACATGGGCAGAATGCTGCGATTGTCAGACATTTTTTTGTTCATCATCATTTTCGTGATGAGGTGCGGTTGGCCGGCAAGCCCGAGGCCAAACACAAAGAACCATCCCAGAGAGGCCATGACGCCGGCGGACCCGAACGGCATGATGGCCTCTGAATCGTCGGCCAGGATAATGGCAGTGGCTTCCTGCATGCCGCCATCAAAAACAGAAACCGCCGTCATCAGTATCAGGCTGCCGGCAATCATCATGATGAACCCCTGCACCACGTCGGTATACACGCTCGCGATAATGCCGCCGGTGACGCAGTAGAAGATCAGCACCGCAGAGGAAATGACCACGCAACTTACCAGCCCGATGTTGGCAAAGGTTTCCGTGCCCGACAGGATGGCTTGCATCACGACTGCCATCGCCAGGATCTGGGTGGCCAGATATCCCATGACGCCCAGAACGATGGTCAGTGCGATCAGAAATCTGACGGCATCGCTGCCGTAGCGTGCAGCGACCACATCAGGCAGCGACAGGCAGTCCCGCAGCTCGGCAATCATCCGGATGCGCTTGGCGACCAGAAAAAAGCCGACCGCATATCCCGTTGAGGAAATCACCACCATCCAGAAAGAGCTGACGCCGATTGAATAAACCAGGCCGGGACCGCCCACAAAGCCGAATCCGCTCAGCGTGCTCGAAAAAAGCGCCAGGGCTACTACAATGGGGCCAAGACCCCGACCAGCAACAAAAAAGTCGCTGCTGTCGTGAGTCCGGCGCATAGCCCACAAGCCGGTTGCAACACAGAACAGCATGTAGATGACGACGGAGCCGACGATAATTTCCTGACGGTAGGCTTCCATGGTTTATTCCTGCTGGCTGCTGCGCGAGGCGTGCTTGAGAAGAGCGTCGAATTCGGCTTCATCTTCATGCGTGTAGATGAATGTTCTGAAGCCATAGCTGTACATCACAATAAGAGGGATAGCTCCGAGCCAGGTTCCGTACATCTGCCAGGCCGTTGGTATGGGAAAGCCCATGAAGTAACCCGTCTCGCCCATCACCAGAAATTCCTGATGTGTGCTGAACATCATCCACCAGATCAGCAGCATCAATAGCCATGAGCCTCCCATGCCTGCCAGAAATTTTCGGCTCCGGTGACGCTCGCTTACCCCGAGAACGCACAGACCAACAACCAGGGTCAGCAGCAGGCTGTTGAACAGAAAGGCCAGTGAGCCGATATGAGCCAGTCGCGCTGCTCCGTCAGCCCCGATGACCATGCCGGGGTATTCGGGGTGTGGCTGTCCACCCGCATTCGGCACAGTGTCTGCCAGGCCGATCATCAGCAGAAGCAGGCCCATGGCGAGGCAGACCGCGAAGATCCAGTAAATTACATGTTTAGTCATGGTTTCAGTCTCGTCCCGAAACGGTCAGGCAAAGGCCCAGTTGCGGGCAGAGGATAAACAGGGGGCACGGCAGAGTCTAGGAAAACGTGTCTGCAGGGTCGGAGCTGAGCTGCTCCGGGTCTTTCTCTGCCTTGACAAGCCGCTCAGGAAAGTCCATTTTCGGACTCCGTCTTAGCCCTCGGGCGAACGAAACCCACACTAAAAAGCAGTATTACGAAGTAGGAGAAGAGCATGTTAAAAACGAGCCTCCGAAACACCGGCAAGGGAGCGTGGAAGGCAGGCCTGACAGGTCTGCTGATGGTCACTTCAGTTACGGCTTTCGCCCAGCGCGGGGCAATCTCCCCGGCAGCCCATGCGGGTCAGGAGCCAATCAACAATTTACCCAATCCTTATGAAACTCAGCGCGATTTTGGCACGCTGCCTGATGGACGCCGATGGGGTTCGGTCAGCGCCGTGAATGTCGATATAGATGGGGTCCATGTCTGGGCAGGTGATCGATGTGGCACCAATTCCTGCGCGACCAGCGACGTCGATCCCATTGTAAAACTGGATCCGAGCGGTCGCGTCGTAGCCTCTCTCGGAGCGGGTCAGATTATCTGGCCCCATGGCATGGATGTTGATGCTGAAGGCAATATCTGGGTTGCTGATGCGCGTCTGGCAAATGAGCGTGAACTGCAGGCCAACCCCGCTGCGCGCAATCACGGTAGCTCGGTACTGAAATTCAGCCCTGAAGGAGAACTGCTGATGGTCATCGGTACGCCGGGTGAGATGGGCGATCCGCCGACACACCTGACTGAGCCGAATGACGTACTGGTTGCCCCCAATGGCCGGATTTATATCGGCGAAACGCATGGCGCCCAGTTTCAGGATGAGCCCGGCCCGAATTCAAAGAGCCGGATCACCATCTGGGAAGCAGATGGCACTTATGTGGGCTCGTTTGGTGAGTGGGGTCAGGAAGACGGACAGTTCCGGGCACCTCACTCTCTGGCAATGGACTCGCAGGGAAGACTCTTTGTCGCTGACCGCGGGAACAATCGCATCCAGATTTTTACCCAGGACGGCGAACACATCGATACCTGGTACCAGTTCAGCCGTAATAGCGGTATCTGGATTGACAAAAGCAATGACTGGCTCTACGCCATCGATTCCGAGTCGGATCCGAACTACAACCCCGGCGGTTGGCGCAAAGGTTTGCGCGTTGGCAGCGCCAAAACCGGAGAAGTCTGGTACTTCGTGCCCGAGCATGTCTCTCCTGAACGCTCATCAGGTATGGGTGGCGTGGGATCCATGGGCGAAGGGGTGACGGTTGACAGCGCCGGTAACGTCTATGCCGGTGAAGTGGGCCCTATTCAGGGCATGACCCGCTTCGTCCCGCGTCTTATTCCCTAGCGTTGTAAGTGGTCTGAAAAGGCGGGGCGTGATCGCTTCGCCTTTTTTGTACCTGCAAAAAAAGAACCGGATACTGGATTGGCAAGGGGAGCCAGAATGCAGTCGTATGATTGCCGTCACACTGAGCAACGGTGTCCGCACAATGAGGTTATGGGATGAACGTGAAGAACTACGCGCAGCTGGGCCTGATTTTCATCTCGCTGGCATCCGTTCCAAGTGGGCAGGCTCAGACTCAAGTGAAAGTCAGCACGACGCTCGGCGAGTTCACGCTGGAGCTGTTTGATACTGCGGCGCCCGGTACGGTGGCCAACTTTCGCAATTACGTGACGAGTGGGCGCTTTAATGAGTCAGTCGTTCACCGATCTGTTCCCAGTTTTGTCATTCAGGGGGGGCAATATGTGATCCCGGCGGGGACCACCCAGCTCAGCCAGATTGCGATTGATGGCACGATCGCCAACGAGTTCAATCAGTCCAATCTCAGAGGCACGATCGCCATGGCAAAGGTTGCCGGTGATCCTGACAGCGCCACCAGCCAGTGGTTCATCAACGTCGCCGATAACACGAGCCTGGACAGCCAAAATGGCGGGTTTACTGTTTTCGGTCGCGTCCTTGCTGACGGTATGCAGGTTGTTGACGCGATCAACCAGTTACCGCGCGTGGCATTGGCTGCCTCGCTCAACGAGCTGCCCGTTGTTAATTTCAGCGGTTCCGTGACGCGAGAGAATCTTGTGCTGGTGGATATGGCGATTGTTGCGGCCGAGCCTGTGTCTGCCAGCAATCGATTTGATGAAACCACGGAACAGCTGGTGCTGAAAATTGACGCCGGCGCTTCCGGCTTGGTTCAAGTGGCTTTCTCGGTGGAAAGTCAGTCGCCTCAGGTAATTGTCAGAGCGCTACCGGAGAGTGTCACCGCACTTGATGAGAGTGCAGAAGACTTTGCGACTTTTGACGAAGCCACCGGGCAGCTGCTGATCCCCGGGCTCGAAATTGGCGGTCAGATTGTCTACCGCAATCTGGTGTTTCTGCTGACTGATGCGGTGAACCTCCTGTTCAGCCTGCAATCTCTGGAAGAAGGCTGAGAAAGAAGGCTAAGGTTAAAGATTAAAGCTTAAGCAGACGGCTAAAGCTGCAGGCTAACAAAGTAAGTTAGGGGAAAAGGCCATAAGAGCCAGGCGAACCGGAAAGAAGGCAAGCCACCAAATGCCACCGAAAGCCACCGGAGAGGCGGTCAGGTGGAATTTCTCAGGATAATGGCGCTGAACTCAGGTCTTTCCACTAGATCGTCCAGTCCTTTGTAGCGTCGCTGTGCCTCTGGCAGATGTTCAATAATCTCTCTCAAAGTCGCCGTGAAACCGGGTTGTCTTGACTCCAGCCGGGTGAAACTCTCCAAAAAAATTCGGAT
>Ga0255767_1000331_pt1 | contig 42104 bp, 37 predicted proteins | sample 071ome_24_FD_179967 | JGI IMG/M metagenome (GOLD analysis project Ga0255767, IMG submission 179967) | Coastal salt marsh microbial communities from the Groves Creek Marsh, Skidaway Island, Georgia - 071402CT metaG (version 2) | ecosystem: Environmental > Aquatic > Marine > Intertidal zone > Salt...
TCGACCATGAGCACCCGACAGTCATCGGGCCCCAGTCGGGCAAGGGGTCCGACCTCGGTCGAGAGTTGGTCGCCGAGGACCAGGACGGTTGGCCGGTTGTCGCTCACAGGAGTGCAAGGGCGAGGAGGCCGCGGGCGCTCCAGCCGATGGTTCGGATCCAGTTGGTCGACACCAGCCGCGCCGCCACCTGCTCGTCCCAGGTAACCGAGAGGGAACGGTGGGCCGGGACTTGGAGAAACACGGTCGAGCCGTGGATGATCGCCAACGCCACGAGTCCGGCAAACGCAGCCGGTCGGCTGACGCCATCAGGGGTGAACCCGAACAGCAGCAGTGCGGTCACGCCTTCCACCGCCATGAAGGGTCCGACCACCCAGGCGGTCCGTCGGGTGTGTTCGTTCTCGTAGGCAACGAAGGCAGTCGTGCCGACACGGCGAAAGAGGGGGTAGTGGACGACTTGAACGAACCAGATCAAGCCGACCATGGCCAACGTCGCACCGGCATGAAGAAGCAGCATCAGGCAGGGGAGATCGACACCCAGGTGTCGAGGTAGGCGGCGGAGCCCTGATCGTCGTCCGAGACGGCGGGGTTGGTCAAGACATTGACCGACCGGCCGTCTCGATGAGCTGCGTGGCCCCAACCGAACGGAACCGAGACGAGGCCGGGTTGGAGTCGATCATCGTGGTGGACCCGGAGGTGGAGGTTCCCGCGCTCGTTCCACACGAGCGCATCGGCACCGTCGTCGAGTCCGAGCTCGGCGGCATCGGAGGGGTGAAGACCGAGTTCCGGTTCGGAACGAGATGGGTGATGGGCAGGGAACTGGCTGTAGTTGGTGTTCAGGAACCGGACGTGCTGTTTGGTGGAGATCAACTGGAACCTGTGGCTCGGCGGTGCGACGGGGTGGACGGGGTCGAGGGCACGCAACCGGAAGCGGTCCCGTGGGAGAACCGCTTCACCCGGGGTGTGGTTGAACCGTGCCCAACCGTCGCGCACCAGTCGTTCGTACGTGATGCCGTCGAGCAGCGGATGCGGTCGGTCGAGGAGGGTGCGGATGAGCGCTTCGTCGGATTCGTGATGACTCGGATCCTGCAGCCCCATCCGCTCGGCGAGGAGCCGGAAGATCTCGTTGTTCGACTTGGATTCGCCCCGCGGCAGGATCGCCGGTTGGTTGAGCGCAATGTTGAGATGCCCCCACGCCGGAGCCAGATCGAGGTGTTCGATCTGGGTGGTGACCGGAAGGATGAGGTCGGCGTAGCGGGCGGTGTCGGTCACGAACTGCTCGGCGACAACGGTGAAGAGATCATCGCGTTCGAGGCCCTCGATGATGCGATTCTGGTCGGGCGTGATGACCGCCGGGTTGCTGTTGTGCACGAAGAGCGACCGGATCGGCGGGTCGAGATCGATGCCGGTCAGTACCTCCCCGAGTCGGGCCATGTTGAACGTGCGCGATGGTTCGGCGAGTTGCTCGACGTCGAGACCGAAGGCCTCTTCCCACCAGACTTGGGTCGATCGGCACAGTCCTCCACCCGGATCGCGCCATGACCCGCTGACACTCGGGAGTGTTGCGATCGCCGCCATGATCTCGACACCGTTCTCGCGGTGTTCGGGCCCGACGAGGGATCGGACGGCGGCGGGCCGGTTGGTGGCAAACGTGTGCGCCAGCCACTCGATGGTGGTGGCGTCGATGCCGGTTTCGGCCTCGCACCTCGCCGGGTCCCAGGGTGTCGCAGATGCGAGGAGATCGTCGGCGCCGGTGGTGTGTCGAGCGAGCCAGTCGGTATCGAGCAGTCCGTCGCGATCGAGGACATGCACGAGGCCCAGCACAAGGGCGACGTCGGTACCCGGTCGGATCTGCAGGAACCGATCGGCTCGCTCGGCGGTGGTCGTTCGAACCGGATCGATGACGACGACCACCGCTCCGGCATCGCGGGCCTCCTCGATCACCGGCCACAGGTGCCGGTTGGTGAGCAGCGTGTTGGTGCCCCACAACACGATGGTGCGGGCAAGGCGCAGATCCTCTGGATCGATGCCTCTCGGGATCCCGAGGACCTGGTTGGCGCCGATCCAGGCATTGACCCCGCAGAGGTGACGCCGGATGTCGGACGTGCCGAGGGCAGCGAAGAAGCGTCGAGCGAGCAAGCCTTTCTGGATGACGCCCTGTGTCCCGTCGAAGGAGTACGGGAGGATCGCCGCTGGCCCGTCCTCGTCGATGATGGATGTCCACCGCTGCTCGATGGTGTCGAGTGCGTCGCTCCAGGAGATCGCCTCGAAGTCCCCCGACCCTTTCGCCCCGACCCGCCGCAATGGGGTCAGTACCCGGTCCGGGTGGTACACGCGGTCGAGGAAACGGTTGACTTTGGGGCACAGCTGCCCATTGGTCGTCGGGTGATCCGCCATGCCGCGAAGTCCCACTGCGATGCCATCGTCGACGGTGACTTCCCACACACAGGTGTCGGGACAATCGTGGTGGCATGCGCCACGAACGACGCCGTCGATGAGGGGCATCATGCTCGGTCGTTCATGATGCTGGATCCATCAGTCGGAACGCTTCACCCAGCGAGATGCCGGCGAGTCGCCCGTGTGCTCGGGCCTCGCCCCAGGTCCGCTCCTCGAACGCTGCGGTCTGTTCGCCCGATGCATCGTCGACGATGTGCATCGTGGTCTCGAACTGGCTCTCGTGGGCCATCAACGCGTCGATCTTGGCCTCGAGGTGGCGGGGCTCGATCCGCTCGACAAGGTTTGGCTCCTCACATTCGAACAGCAGGAGTGCGCTCGGTCGATGGTGCGAGAGTCCTTCGGCCATGTGTTCGCGGTGGTAGTGCGGATCGCGAGCGGCAACGACCCCGTCGACGGTCAACCAGCCGGCGTTTCGATGATCGGGGTGCATCCGCCAGCGACGCCACGGATCGTGACCGAGCACGACGTCGGGTGCGGTCTGGCGGATCACCTTGGCGACCTCGCCGCGCCGTCGAGCCGTGTTGTCGAGTTCGCCGTCGACGGCGTCGAGGAAGTGGACCCGCGCACGGGGTGCGATCCGTCGGGCGGCCTCGATCTGCTCGGAGCGCCGTCGCTCGACGAGGGCAGCGGTGTCGGCGTCGACATCCCACGTGCCCTTCGAGCCGTCGGTACAGACGAGAAGGTGAATCTCGGCGCCTGCTTCACCCCATTTGGCGAGCGCCCCGCCGCACTCGAACTCGATGTCGTCGGGGTGGGCGCCGATCGCCAAGGCACTCGAGGGGGTCGGAAGATCGACTCGCATCGTGTGATCCTTTCAGCTGCGTCGCCGCACGTCCGACTCGTCGGCATCGGCGAGCAGTGTGAGGTCCGCCGGATCGTCGATGTCGAGGGCCAACGACTCGTCGTCGATCACGGAGATGTCGAGCCCACGAGCCGTTGCCTCACGGCAATGAGCGTCGAAGGAGCCGGGGCCGTAGCAGAACGTGAAATCGGTGCCGGCGGGCAGGGACAGCACATTGCTGCCATCTCGTGCGGTGTCGGGTGCGATCGCCATGCCGGCACCGGTGACGACCCGAAGGTCGACCGCTCGGGGGAGGTCGGCGTGGGCGATGATGATGCGACCGTCGGGCGGGAGGTCGTTCGACAGGCGGCCGACAGCCGCCGTGACCGACGCATTCAGCCCGGTCACCCCAGGGGCCACGATCTCGACCCCGAGTCCCTCCGCCCACGTTGCCACCTTCGCATCGTCGGAGACGATGAACACGGGAAGGCCGTGGGCTGCCCGAACGACCCGTTCGGCCATCGCTTCGGCCAGTCGACGTCGATCGCTCGCCGAGAGCACCCCGGAGAGGCGTGTCTTTGCGTCGTCGAACGATCGAATGGGAATGGCGACGACTGCGGGGCCGGTCACGCGGCGGAGTCTAGGGTTGCGCCATGACCATGCAAGTAGTCGTGTTGGGAGCCGGCTCGTGGGGCACCACGTTTGCGCACCTCTGCGCCCACAACGCACCGACACTGCTCTGGGCTCGCGACGCAGCAGTCGCCGACGCCATCAACGATCGTCGCGTCAACCCGCGCTATCTCGAGGGGTACGAACTCCACCCGGAGCTTCGGGCATCGTCGGATCTTGCCCACGTGGTCGGGCAGGCAGACCTGCTGGTCGTGGGGGTGCCGTCGGCGTCGTTTCGCCAGGTCGTGATCGACGTTCGGCCCCATCTGCGCCCCTGGGTACCGGTGGTCTCGCTGACGAAGGGCCTCGAGCTCGGGTCGGGCAAGCGGATGACCCAGCTGATCGACGAAGAGCTTCCGGGTCGCCCCAACGGTGTACTCACCGGTCCGAATCTCGCAAAGGAGATCCTCGCCGGCGATGCGGCAGCCGCTGTCGTGGCATTCACCAACATCAAGATCGCCGAGACGATGCAGGAAATCTTCTCCTCCCAGCTGTTTCGCGTCTACTCGAGCACCGATGTGATCGGGTGCGAGCTCGGTGGGGCCCTCAAGAACGTGATTGCCCTGGCTGCAGGAATGGCCGAGGGTCTCGGTACCGGCGACAACACCCGCGCAGCTGTGATGACCCGCGGACTGGCCGAAGTGACCCGACTCGGTGTCGCCCTGGGCGGTCGACCCGAGACCTTTGCCGGTCTGGCGGGCATGGGCGATCTGCTCGCCACCTGCATGAGTCCACAGAGCCGCAATCGGACCTTCGGCGAACGCATGGCCGCCGGGTTCACGGTTGCAGAGATCGAGGCCACGATGGACCAGGTGGCCGAAGGGGTCGTGTCAGCACCGATCGTCGTCGAACTGGCCCGACAACACGGCGTCGCCATGCCGATCGCCGAACAGATGCGGGCATGTATTGAGGATGGTCGCTCTGCACTGCAGGCCTACGATGGGCTGGTGCGTACTCCGGCCGCCCGCGAGATCGAACCGGGCTGAGCTCCGACGTCTGCGCTTTCGGTATGGCGTTCCGCAATCCGTTCCGACGACCGGCCTCCACATCCGTCGACGACTCGTTCGGTCTTGTTCTCGGGGACCTCGAAGGTCCGGTCGGACGGATCAGCACGAAGGGCACACTTGCCGTTGACGACGGAAGCTGGCGTATCGAGTGGGGGGTCAAGTCAGGGATCGACTGGCGTCTCGCCCACACGCACACCGCGGTACGACAAGATCGGGTGGACGACACACCGGTGTTCGAAACGTGGATGCGGGTCCCCGGCGGCGACGTGGTCCAGCGGGTCGGCGTTCTCAACCATGGCGGCGGCAGAGCGTTGGTCGTCGAGTACGAGAATGCATCGCCCGATGCGGTGGTCGTCGCAACCGTCGGGATCGCCGACGCTGCACTGTCCACTGATCGACGCGGCGCCTTCATCGACGGTGTCCCCTGGATCCGATCGGCCCGTGTCGGTGCCGCAACGGTGGGAGCCGACATCTGGGCAGCGGTTGCCGCCGGCCCCTCCGGTACCGACGCCGAGGGGCATGGCGGAGCTGCGGTGTTGACTGCCGTACCCCACCGGCAGCGGGCCACGGTCGTCGTGGTGATCGAAGGCGAGATTCCGAGCCGTGAGGTCACCCCCGACGTCATCGCTTCTGGTTGGCGTGCCATCACCGCCGAAGCGCTCGACGTCGACGTTCCCGATGTCCAGCTCAGTTCGGCGTGGCGACGAGTGCTCTGCGACCTCGTCCTGGCTGCGGGTACCGACGATGCCGTCATCGCCGGTGAAGCAGCATGGTGGCTCGACCTGGCTGGCCTCCATCGTGAGGCCGATCGCGGGCGGGATGCGGTCCTGCGTGCCGCAGACCGAGGCGCCCTCGATGCCGAGGGGGCGATCGTCGGTCTCCGGGCGTTGGCGAGCGCGGAGATTCGAGCCGGTGAGACGTCCGATCTCGACGCGATCGCCGGACCGTTGGCGGCGATCGCCGGTGAGCGACTCGATCGGACAACCGCGCTGCTGGTGACCCGTGCGACCGAGGCGCGTGCGCCCGATGTCGCAGCCGACGCCTTGGCACTCGCCGAACGGCTGCCGCTCGCCGACCGGGCACCGACGTCACCGGTGGCGGCCGGTGCGGCGCGAGTCCTCGGTCGTCTCTTCGATGACGCCGATGTCACCGGCCGGCTGTCGATGTTGCCGGTGGTTCCGGATACGTGGAAGGGGCAATCGATCGACGTGCGCCGCATGGTCACCGGTCTCGGCTCGTTGTCGTTCAGCGTTCGCTGGCACGGCGACCGCCCGGCAGTGCTGTGGGAGCGCCGCGGAGGTCCCGACGAAGCGGTGCTGACTTGCCCGGGCCTGGATCCGTCATGGTCGACCTCGGCGCGCAATGGCGAAGCCCTGCTTGTCGGGCCATGACGGCTCGACAGCTCCGGGGTGCGGTCAAGCGCCAGGCACCAGGCACCCGCATCGAACGCGAACTGTGGGATTCGGGCTGTGGGCTCGTCGCCGGGATCGACGAGGTCGGACGGGGTGCGTGGGCAGGGCCGTTGACCCTCGCTGCGGTGGTGGTACCCCGGGAACGAAAGCTGTACAAGGTTCGTGACTCGAAGATGCTCACGAGCGGCGAGCGTGACGTCATGCACGATCGAATCATCGACTGGGCCGATCATGTGAGTGTTGCGCACGCGACCCAAGAGGAGTGCGACGAACTCGGCATGTCGGCTGCCCAGAAGCTCGCAACTCGAAGGGTCCTCGAGGGACTCGGTGTCGCCGTCGACCACTGCCTTGTCGACGGCAACTGGGACTTTGTCGAGACCGTGCCGACCACCACCGTGGTCAAAGGTGATGCGAAGAGCCTCTCGATCGCAGCGGCCTCCATCGTCGCAAAGGTCACTCGCGATCGCATGATGGTGCGTTGGCACTCGGTCGTTCCGAGCTACTCGTTCGCCGGGAACAAGGGCTACCCCTGCCCCCGCCACAAGGCTGCACTGGCTGCGTACGGACCATCGGTGATCCATCGCCGACGGTGGGCGTTCATGGACGACCTGCGATGGTCCGGGATCGCCCGGGTCAGCGACGATGGCGACGACACCCAACTCGGGTTGTTCTGATGCGTGATCGGCTCCCCCCTCTGCCCGTGCTCACGCTGATCGGCTGGACGTTGCTGGTGTGGGTGTCTCGGGCTCGCAATGTGGTCGACAACGGCGAACTTTCGACGTGGGGAACGGGTTGGCGCATCGGTGTGGTCGTCGTGTTCCTGGTGCTGGCGTCGCTGGCTGCACGCGACCGGATGATCGGTCTCTTCGTGGCCTGGACCATCGGGTACTGGATGGTGCGTGGGGGCGGGTTGCTGATCACCGAACACAGCATCGGGTTCAAGGCGATCCACACCGTGTTGATGGTGGTTTCGATCGGGCTGGCCATGTGGGTCTGGCGCTCGAGAAGCCGGTAACCTCGGCGTCGCTATGGGACAACCGGTCACCCTCATCAAGACGTCGTCTCCTCGCCCGGGGATCCTGCGCTTCGAGCTGAACCGAAGTCTCACCGGGATGGGTCATGTTCGGTACGAAGCCGGCGACGAGATCATTGCCGATGACCCTGCGTCCGAACTCGCCAGTCGTCTCTTCGCAGCGGGCGGGGTCGCTGCGGTCCACGTCTACAGCTCCGTGGTGACGGTCACGCTCATGAGTACCGACGTCGGTGATCTCGAGACGGTCATCGCCGGGCTGTACACGTACTACCTGCCCGGCGTGGAAATCCCCTCCGACGAGGAACTCATCGCCATGGTCGAGGGCTGAGCGTTCGTCTCAGGCCCAGCGACGAATCCATGCGTGCATTGCGATGCCCGCAGCCACCCCGGCATTGATGCTTCGTGTCGAGCCGTACTGTGTGATCGAGCACACGGCTTCGGCGGCACGGTGGGCTGCATTCGACAGACCCGGGCCCTCCTGTCCGAACACCAGGATGCAACGCTTCGGAAGGTCGAAGGTCTCCAGCGGGACCGATCCGGGGAGATTGTCGATCCCGATGATCGAGAGGCCGGTGGTCGTCGCCCAGTCGGCGAGGTCATCGATCGTGTCGTGGTGACGGACGTGTTGGTAGACGTCGGTCATCATTGCACCGCGCCGATTCCACTTCCGTTTCCCGACGATGTGGACTTCGGCGGCGAGAAAAGCGTTTGCTGTCCGGACTACCGTCCCGATGTTGCGATCGTGCTCCCAGTTCTCGATGGCCACGTGGAAGGTGTGTCGTCGCGTATCGAGGTCGGCAACGATTGCATCGACGGACCAGTAGCGGTATTCGTCGAGCACGTTTCGGCGATCGCCGGCGGCCAGTAGCCCGGGATCGAACCGAGGGTCGTCGGGCCAGGGTTCACGATGCGGACCGACCCCGATGGTCGGGTCGCAAGCGCCGTGCTCGTCGGTCACCGAATGCCACCGCGGCGGGCCCTGCGTCGGCTGGAGCTCGCATCGGGATCACAGACGTCGTTGTCGCCCGGAATCCGATGGTGGTGGTCGGTCCAGCGGCGGCCGTTCCAGTACCGCAACATGGCAGGGGTGCCGCTCGGGTCGGCGTACCAGCCTGCGGCGGCGTGGTCGGGGTCGGTGTCGGTCTCGGCGACCTCACCGGCGCCGTCGAACATCGAATCGAGATCGACCGATGCCGCGGCAGCTGCACGCACCAACTCGGTCCGCTCGGGGATTGGGACCATCGCGGCGACCGACTCGGGATGGTTGCGATCGTCTTGGAAGGTACGGAGTGCCTCGGACACGATCGGATCGGGACCGGTGTATGCGGGAAGCCCTTCCATCTTGCGGAGTGCGTTGATGCGCTCGGCGAGCGGAGGATGGGTCGAGAACATGTCGTTGAACTTGCGACCTCGGTCGCTGGTCTCGTGATCGTCGGGTGATTCGATCCACAGGTGGGAGGTGGCGTGGCTCGTGCGGCGAACGACCGTGATGTCAGCGTCGAGCTTTTCGAGCGCGGAACGGAGTCCGGTCGGGTAGCGGGTGAACTCGACGGCCGTTGCGTCGGCGAGTCCCTCGCGACTGCGGCTGACGGCAGCCTTCAGCAGGGCGGCGGCAAGTGGCGCCAACACCGTGACGAAGACCACGGCTCCCACGATGATCAGTACCTGTGCTCCACCGCCTCCGTTGTCGTTGCTGCGGCGTCGGTGTGATGCGCCACCCCCGGTGAGCGAACCCCAGTAGAGCATCCGGAAGAAGATGTCGGCGATGATGGCGATCGCACCTGCAGTGGCGACGGCAACCGTCATGACGAGCATGTCACCATTGCGAATGTGGGCGATCTCGTGGGCCACGACCCCCTCGAGTTCATCACGAGTCAGCTTGTCGAGCAGGCCCGTCGTCACCGCCACCGCAGCGTTGTCCAGGTTCCGGCCGGTGGCGAACGCGTTCGGTGCCGGGTCGTGGACCACGTAGACGTCGGGCTTCGGCACACCGGCAGAGATCGACACCGCTTCCACCAGGTTGTGCAACCGGCCGAATTCTTCCCGACTGGCAGGTCGAGCGCGGGTGGCGTTCAGCGCGATCGACGCCGACGACCAGTACGACGAGAACGTGATCGCAAACGAGATCACGACCGCAGCGACCACACCGATTGCTCCGCCTCCGGTGATGACCGAGATCGCAGCTCCGACAAGCCCGAGAAGCAGGAAGAAGGCGATCAACAGCACCCAGGTCTGTCGCCGATTCCGGGCAATCAGGTCGTAAAAGTCCTGGCGCTCGTCCGGCATGTCGCCAAGTTACCGGGTGGGTGTCTAGGGTGGGAACGTCATGCAGGCAGCCACCGCGTTGTTCGCCTCGGCGGCCGTGCTATTGGTCCTCGCCGGGGTGGTGAAGGTGAGTCGCCCGACGACTGCCGCCGACCTGATGCAGGTACTTGGTGCCCCGGCCCGTGGCCCATGGTCGGGCACTCGTCTCGCAGTCGGACTCGGGGCGGTCGAGATCGTGCTCGGAGTGGCCGGTCTCGTCTCGGAGAGGCCCGAGATCGCAGTGGCCGTCGGCCTCGTGTACCTCGTCTTCGCCGCAACAGTGCTGCGTGCCATGGCTGTCGGTGCGCCGTCGTGTGGCTGTTTCGGCCGGGTGGAAGCGCCACCGAGCTGGTTTCATGTCTCGGGCAATACCGTTCTGGCGGCTGCGTCGTTCGTTGCGGCAAACGGTTCGTCGCCACTCGAGGTGATGGACGCCCAACCTGCCGGTGGGGTCGGGTTTGTCGTGGCGGTGGGATTGTTGGCCGGACTTGCGCTCGTGGTCTTCATTGCGCTTCCCGAGGTAGTGGCGGCTCGCAGGGCGCAGTGACAGACCCGTTGATCGACATCCCTGTGATTCAGCGGGCCTGACACGTTGGGCAGTACGTCGTCGTTCGTGCATCGAGAACGCGACTACGGAGTTCGGTTGCGCAACGGTGACACGGCGAGCCGCTGCGGCCGTAGCAGTGGAGTTCGTGTTGGTTTGCACCGGTCGAGCCATCGCTGTCGACATAGTCACGCAGCGTCGTGCCTCCGTGGTCGAGGCCCGACTGCAGCGCAGTGCGGATCGTCTCGACGAGCCGGTCTGCCCGATTCACGGAGAGCCGACGGGTAGCCGGGTTGATCTTGGCCATCCACAGTGCCTCGTCGGCGTAGATGTTTCCGACTCCTGCCACGGCACGTTGGGTGAGCAGGATGGTCTTGAGGTGCCGGTTGCTTCGTTTCACGAACGCAGCGAGGGCCCTGCCCGTGAAGGCCGGATCCCAGGGTTCGGGACCGAGATGATCGAGCGTGGGGAGCGTGCGGTAGTTGCCGGCGTCGACAACCTTGATACGGCCGAACCGTCGGGTGTCGTGGAAGGTGAATGTCCGCCCGTCGGTAAAGCGCCACCAGGCCCGCAGGTGGGGGTGATCGAGGTCTGGCTCATCGCCGACGGCGTGGACGGTGAGACGCCCGGTCATCCCCAGGTGCACGACGAGCTCGGCGGGCACCTCGAGGTCGAGTTCGAACAGCAGGTACTTCCCCCGGCGGCGAGTCCCGACGATTTCGCCACCGACGGCGTCGAGTGCCGGTGAGAATTTGTCGCTCCAGTGCGCGCCGGCGTCTGCGATCGTTGCGCCGACGACGCGGGGCTCGAGCTGCTGACGGATCGTCTCGACCTCGGGGAGTTCGGGCACGGTCGAACTGTAGGCTCACCGCTTCGTGGAAGACCTGCTCGATTCGATCATCTCCGACGCGCTCGACCAGGCGGCCGAGTTGCTCGAACTCGACGCAACCCGAGCCGAGGTGTGGGCGAGTGATCTCACGGCGTTGGCTGCCGAGACTGGGCCTGATGGCATCAGCCGACTGATCGCTGCGCTTGTTGATGCCGGTGGTGCGGCGGCAGCCGCAGCGTTGTGGGCCGTTCACTCGATGGTCGACGGTGTCGACCTCGGGAACCCGTCGCTCGAACCGGCACCGGGCTGGGTCGACGACCTGTGCACCAGTACGTGCGAGGCAGGCTGGTTGCTGGACGAACGACGTGGCGTGTCAGCTGCGCTCCGGTTCGTCGACCGCGCTGATGAGCGCCATGTGCTGGTCGTCGATCTCGTCCCGTCCGGCGACGGTGGTGAGCGCATTGGCGAGGTCGCTGTGGGTCCACCTGATCTTCTCGATGCACTCGAGGATGCTGCGTCCGGTATCGCTGCGACGGAACAGGCGCCGCCCGAACTGGCGGTACGAATTGCGCGAGCGTGGCGGTCGACTCCTGAGCCCACGAGTTCGTTCGTCGCCAACGGCCGTCTGCTTCGGGCCCGGCTCTCGAGTCTCGGTGTCGACGAACTCGACGCTCCGGTCTGGATCGAGCCTGCGGTTCCTGATCTCCCGGTGCCCGATCCGGACGCGGATGCATGGGCCGTGCAGGTCCTCGATCGGGCGTTGGGGGACACCGGGACTCCCGATGCCGAGGCAGTCGCTGGTGCAGCCGCGGTGCTGCGGGCGGCGGCGGTGGCGGATGATCGGCTTGCGCAATGGCTTGCAGCCTCCGAGGGTCCCGTCGATCTCGACGAGCCAGATCTGAACGTGGTGCTGGCCGCGCTGGCTGCGGCGATTGCTCCTGCGAGGATGGAACCGCTCGCAGCGGACGCACGCCGGGCGGTGTTGGAACTCGAGTGGGCCGACTGGCTCGGTGCGATCATCGGCATCGTGCGTGCTGGGGCAGGAGTGTCGGTTGACCCTGTCGACTTGGTCGATCAGATCAACCGTTGCCACGAGGTCACATCGGTGATCCCAAAGGCCGACCGAGCTCGTGTCGCCTGGGCGTTCGGAGTGGTGACCGAACCGTGGGAACCGCTCGGCATCGCAGTCGACAACATGCTCACAGAGTTCGGCAGCCGGGTACTCCCGCTGGGTCTCCGCACCGGCTGGCGTGCAAAACGACAGGGACCCGGTGCCGAAACACCGGGCCCCTGACACTCAGTTCGACCGGCTCAGGCGGCGCGACCCGCAAAGCCGTCGCGGATGGCATTCGCCATTGCGATGACGGCGTACACCGCCACACCGTCGACGACGACCTGAAGGAATTCGTTGTCCCGGCCCATCATTTCAAGGCCGACGAAGGTGCCCATGTCGAGTGCCCACACCAACACGATGACGATGATTGCATCGAGGTGTTGGCCGACGAAGGGGATTCCCTTCAGCTGCCCACTGATGCCGAGGAGATCGAGCACCGAGTTGACGATCCCGACCGCTGCGCCTGCGAAGAGCGCAAGCACGATGACCATGACGAGAGTTTCCATTTGTTGTCCTTCCCCCCTGAAGCCGCAGTGGACCAAGGGCGACCCGGTCCGTGCCCCCTGCACGCCCCGTAACCACCATTGTGACTTATGGCACGCCTGTGGGGTTACATCTCCGGGGGATTGCATGACGGCCCGAGTCCGATCCGCAGCGCTCCACTACGGTCACGACCATGCACATCGAACCATTCGGCGTCGAGCAGTGGATGAACGAGTACGAGACCCGCTGTCGGTACAACCTTGCTGAGACGTGCTGCGATTCGATCACCGTGGCCGAACTCCTCGACCTCGCCGGGGTCGGGCGGGGGTACCTCGACGGGTTGCTTTCGATGAAGCTCACCTACGGCGCCATCGAAGGCTCCGACCGACTCCGTACGGCAATCGCTGCGCTTTTCGAGGCGCAGTCGAGTGCGAACGTCCTCGTCACCCACGGAACGATCGGCGCCAATCACCTCGTCTATCTGACGCTCGTCTCGCCCGACGACCATGTCGTGTCGGTGGTGCCCAGCTATCAGCAGCACACGGCGATCCCCGAGTCACTCGGAGCGACCGTCACCCGGGTGCCATTGCGAGAGGAACGCGGATGGGTCCTCGATCTCGACGAACTCGATGCTGCGGTGACCCCGGGGACTGCCCTGGTGACCCTCACGAACCCGAACAACCCGACCGGTGCACTGTTGGGGCGTGAGGAACTCTGTGCGGTGGCTGCGATGTGCGACCGAGTGGGGGCATGGCTGCTGGTCGACGAGGTGTACCGGGGAATCGACCAGGAGGGGAGTGGCACCACGGCCTCGGTTGCCGATCTCTATGAGCGGGGAATCAGCACGGGCTCCATGTCGAAAGCGTTCTCCCTCGCCGGACTCCGGCTGGGTTGGGTCGTGGGGCCCGAGACACTGCTCGAGCGTGTCGTCGTTCACCGTGACTACAACACGATCAGTATCGGCATGATCGATGATGCGTTGGCCGCGCTGGCTCTCGAGCATGCCGAGACGATCCTTGCCCGCAATCGCTCTCTCGTGCGCAGCAATCTGACCATCCTGTCGAACTGGCTCGACGGTGAGGATCGCGTCGGTTGGACCCGACCGTTGGGTGGCACGATCACGCTTCTGCGGTACGACGCCGATCTGTCGTCGCGGGACTTTTGTGTCGGCCTTGTCGAGGGCCCAGGTGGTGTGATGCTCACACCGGGGAGCGCCCTCGACATGGAGGGACATGTGCGCATCGGCTACGCAAACGCACCCGAGGCATTGATCGCCGGTCTGCCTCTGATCAGCAGGTACATGGACGGGTTGGGGTGAGAGACGATCCGACGCGGCACCCCTCCGCCTGATCGTCACATGAGCTGACTACGGTCGGCGGCATGTCTCGACAACTCGAATTCGACGGTGGGTTCGCCCGCGAAGTCGTTGAGGTTCCGGTCGCCGACGAGATGAGCGAGAGCTTTCTTGCCTACTCACTTTCGGTCATCACCAGCCGCGCCATCCCCGATGTTCGCGACGGTCTCAAGCCGGTCCAGCGGCGCATCCTGTGGTCGATGCTCCAGATGGGCATTCGGCCGGGAACCCCGTTCCGCAAGTCGGCCCGCATCGTCGGCGACACGATGGGGCGCTATCACCCGCACGGTGATGCTGCGATCTACGACACCTTGGTGCGTATGGGCCAGGACTTTTCGCGGATGGTGCCGTTCGTCGATCCCCAGGGCAACTTCGGTTCGCTCGACGATCCGCCAGCAGCCGCTCGCTACACCGAGTGTCGCCTCGCCGAGCCGGCGATGGACATGGTCCGCGAACTCGACGAGGACACGGTCGATTTCCGTCCGACCTACGACGGCGAAGGTGACGAACCGAGCGTGTTGCCGGCTGCGCTTCCCAACATCTTGGTCAACGGAACGAGCGGTATCGCAGTGGGCATGGCGACCAACATGGCGCCCCACAATTTGCGTGAGGTCGAGAAGGCCATCGAGTTGGTGATGAAGAAGCGTCGGCCGAAGCCGACCGTCGACGAGCTGATGGCGGTCTTGCCGGGGCCCGATTTTCCGTCCGGTGGGATCGTGGTCGACGACGGCCTGCGAGAGGCCTACGAGACCGGGCGCGGCACGTTTCGCATCCGGGCCAGGGCTCATGTCGAGCAGACGTCGCGTACCCGGCAGTCGATCATCGTCACCGAGTTGCCCTACCTTGTCGGACCCGAGCGGGTGATCGCCAAGGTCCAAGAGCTGGCGAACAACGGCAAGCTCGTCGGGATCGAAGGGATCGCCGACCTGAGCGACATCAACGGTCTCACGATCCAGATCGATGTGAAGCCGGCGGTCAATCCGCAGGCGGTCTTGCAGGAGCTCTATCGACTCACCCCCCTCGAGGAATCGTTCGGCATCAACAATGTGGTGCTGGTCGACGGGGTTCCCACCACCCTCGGTGTCTACGATCTGTGTCGCTACTACATCGAGCATCGCCTCGAGGTCATCGTCCGACGCACCCGGTTCCGCCTCGAAAAGGCACAGGATCGGCTGCACATCCTCGAAGGGCTGCTGATTGCGCTGGATGCAATCGACGAGGTGGTGGCCATCATTCGTGGTTCGAACGATGCCGGTGTTGCGCGCGAGCGGCTGATGGAACGGTTCGACCTGTCGGCCATCCAGGCGACCCACATTCTCGACATGCCGCTGCGCCGCCTCACTGCGCTCGCCAAACTCGAACTCGAGGAGGAGGCAGCGGGGCTGCGAACCGACATCGCCGAGTACGAGCGCTTGCTCAACAGCGAGGACCGCCGACGCACCCTCGTGTTGAAGGAACTCGGCGAGCTCGTCGAGAAGCATGGTCGCGATCGCAGAGCCGAGATCATCAGCGCCGACGACATTCCAGTCTTCGAGGCGCCAAACGTGTCCGAGTCCTCGTTCGATCCCGACACCGACGAGCCCTGTGTCGTCACGCTGTCGACCTCGGGCAATCTTGGACGGGTACCCACCGAGGGAGCGAAGAAGGGTGTGGCCGGGCGTCACGACCTTCTTGCCTGTGCCGTGGTGACATCCACCGGATCACCGATCGCAGCCGTGACCTCAGAGGGCCGGGCGTTCATGCTCCACGCCGGAGAGGCAGCCGACGCCGGAGGTCGGACGCGCGGGAATCCCGTGCCTCAACAACTCGGGCTCAACAAGGGTGAGGAAGTGCTTGCGCTCGTGACCACAGGTGAAGAACACCTTGTGCTCGTCACCGCCCTGGGGGTTGTGAAACGGGTCTCTGCCGAGGAGGTGCTCGGCACCAAGTCCGGAAAAGCGGTGATCTCGTTGCGGGGTGACGATCGCGTCGTTGCTGCATTTCGGGCTCCCACCGGTGTTGACATCATGGTGGTCGCCTCTGACGGTCAGGCTCTTCGCATGCCGCTGGAATCGGTGTCCGTTCAGGGGCGGGGAGCGGGCGGGGTTGCCGGCCTCAAGCTCAAGGGTGACGCGGTCGTCGTCGGCGCTGGACCGCTGATCGGCGATGGCGTCGTGCTCACCGTCACCTCTGAGTCGGGAGCCAAGGCCACGCCGTACGAGGAGTTCGAGTCGAAAGGACGAGGTGGCCAAGGCGTGCGGATCGCTCGACTCGGCTCCGGTGAGACGATCACGCTTGCATGGTTCGGTTCCCTCGGCTCGATCGGCGGGGCAGGCGATCTGCTCGCCCAGATGGCCGACGACGACGATCCCAAGAAGCTCGATCCCAACCCGATCCCATTCGAGCTCGAAGCCACGAAGCGTGATCTTGTGCCGACCAGGACGGAGCGACAGGTGATGGTCTTGGGTCCGAATCGTTGGTGACGGCTCGATGTGGTTGCTCAGGCCGACGCAGGGCCAGCTGCGCCACCGGTGCAGGTTGGTCCCGACTGCGCCGAAAAGGTGATACTCCTTCGATGCGAACCGAACTCGATCACGATCAGCTGCTTCTCACAGTCCTGAATCTGTTCAAGGCCAAAGAGGGCGAGGTCATCAGCCAGATCATCCACATCGGGAACCGACTGGGGCTGTTCGCAGCGCTCGACCGACAGGGTGAGGCGACGTCCGACGGGCTGGCCGACGCAACGGGCTACCACGAGCGCTGGGTCCGTGAATGGCTCTTTGCGATGAGTGCGCAGGGACTGCTCGACCACGAGGACGGGGTGTTCGCACTCACCCCCGAGGCCCGGTTCACACTGGTCGACGAGGACTCCCCCCGCTATGCCGCCGGGGTGTTCGGCCCACCGATCACGCACCACGAGATCGACCGAACGATCGAGGCCTTCACCACCGGCATCGGGATGACCTGGGGCGAGCACGGTGCGGAGACATGCCACTTTCAGGCGGCGATGGGTGCGGGTGGCCAGCGGCACTACCTGGTGCCGGTGATCCTCGACTCGATCGATGGCATGTCCGACCGGATGACGAAGGGGGTGACCATCGTCGATGTCGGATGCGGAGCGGGCGTCGCCGCCGAGGTGATCGCCGAGGCCTACCCCAACAGCAGGGTGATCGGCGTGGACCCGTCCGAGCACGCGATGGAAGCCGCTGCAGCGCGGGGTCGAGCAGCAGGCTTGTCCAATCTCGAGTTTCGGACCGGGTCGTTCGACTCGCTCGACGACCTGCGAGACGAGGGGATCGTCGTCGATCTCTTGCTGACACTCGATGTCATCCACGATCTTCCGCGGCCCGGAGCGGCGGTGCGCTCGGCGAGGTCGTGTCTCGCCGACGACGGGGTCTGGTTGGTCGCCGACATTCGGGCTGCCGGGCCGCTCGAGGACAACCGAAACATGCCGATGCTGCCGCTGATGTACGGCATGTCGATCCTCTACTGCATGTCGTCGGCGATGTCGGAGCCCGGAGGGGCTGGCCTGGGCACGATGGGACTCACGCCGGAGGTCTTGCGCGAGATGGCCGACGCCGCTGGATTCGCGAGCTTCGACACACGCGAATTCGACGCCGACATGATGAACCGGTACTACGAGCTCCGTCCCTGACGGCGGTTCGGCGGCGGCCCTCCCCGCCGTTTGCCGCCGGACGTGCTGCGTTGCTTGTTGCCCGACGTGGAAGGTCGCCCGTCGGTGCGGCTGTCACCGGAACTGCGGCGTGTTGCCTTGGCGGTGTTCTTGGCGCCGCCGTTGCCGCTGCGGTTCTTGGCGCCGGGCTTGGTCCTGCCCTTCGATTTCGATTTCGATTTCGAGCGGGTTCGAGCCGACGGAGGACCGCCGGGTTTGGGACCGCCGGGCTTTCGTTGGCGAGCATTCGCCGGGCGACGGTCTCGGTTGCGGTCGGGGCCGGTGGGGGACGCGTCGGGGTCGCCACTCAGTGCCTCGGGTTCGAATTCGAGGCCCGGCGGTTCGGTGATCTGCTGCGGGAGGTCGAGACGTCGCATCATTGCCTGTACGGCCTTCGCCTGCGACGGGTCGACGAACGACACGACAACTCCTCGAGCGCCGGCGCGAGCGGTGCGGCCCGATCGGTGGACGTACGCCGAATCTTCGTCGACCGGATCGAAGTGAACGACACATTCCACCGCATCGACGTGGATTCCGCGAGCAGCGACGTCGGTTGCGACGAGAGCATGGGCTTTCCCGGTTGCGAAGTCGCCGAGCGCACGCTGACGTTGCGCCTGTGACCGGTTGCCGTGGATCGGTACGGCTTTGACGCCGGCGTTCGTGAGTTGGCGGGCGGCCCGATCGGCGCCGTGACGGGTGCGGGTGAACACGATGGTGCGTCCGAACGTGGCGACGACCGAGGCACAGAGCCGAATACGTTCAGCGCGAGGGAGCATCCAGAAGTGGTGCTCCATCTTGGTCAGATCGGGTGTTGCCTCTCCTACTTCGTGTCGTACGGGGTCGTGCTGATAGGCGCGGGTGATCTTTGCGACTTCTCCGTCGAGGGTGGCCGAATACAGCACGGTTTGTCGGCTCGGGTCGGTTTGGTCGAGGAGTCTGCGCACCGCAGGCAGGAACCCCATATCGGCCATACGGTCGGCTTCGTCGACCACGACGTTCTCGACCTCGGCGAGCGACACGACGCGTTGTTGGATCAGGTCTTCCAAGCGTCCCGGTGTGGCGACGAGGAGATCGACCCCCTTGCTGAGGCGGTCGATCTGGGGCTTGAGGCCAACCCCGCCGTAGACGGCGAGGATCGAACGGTCAACGGCGCGAACGAGCGGAGTGAGCTCGTCGGCGATCTGGGCTGCGAGCTCTCGGGTCGGCGCGAGCACAAGGGCCGTCGGCCGTTTCTTGCGAGCGGGGCCAGCGGCATGGCACGCCGCCACGAGCGGTATGCCGAAGGCGAGCGTCTTGCCCGACCCGGTGGGCGCACGGCCGATCACGTCCTTGCCGGCAAGCAGGTCGGGGATCGTCTCGGCCTGGATGGGGAAGGGCTGGCGGATACGGGCCTGCTCGAGTGCCGCGACGATCGCCGCCGGCACGCCGAGCTCGGCGAACGACGTCGTGCGAGTCACGACCGCAGGCTATCGGGACCGCCCGACGCCGAAGCAGATCCGAGGAGCGTTCGGTTCAGTCGTCTCCGTCGAGGGCGTCTCGATCGAGCCGCATGGCCGCGCTGTTCATGCAGTACCGCTGACCCGTGGGCGCCGGGCCGTCGGGGAATCGATGGCCAAGATGTGCATCGCAGTTGGCACAGACTGCTTCTTCGCGAATCATGCCGTGGGAATGATCGGTTCGGATCTCGACGACGTCGGGACCGACGGTGTCGAAGAACGACGGCCAACCCGATCCGGACTCGAACTTGGTGTCGCTGGTGAAGAGCGCGGTGTCACACACGACACACCGGTAGGTGCCGTCGTCGTGGCAGTCCCAGTACTCGCCCGTGAACGCGCGTTCGGTCCCGGCCTGTTGGGTCACGGCGTACTGCTCGGCCGTGAGGCGGGCACGAAGTTCCGCATCGTCGAAGCTGACATCGCTCATGGATCGACTCCTGTTCTCGTTCACACGAAGGCGGGTTCGTGGAGAAGTGTCTCAGGTTTTGTGAGCTCCTGCACAGGGGTGCTTGACCGAACAGTTGTTCGGAATTACGTTACTGTCATTCGTTCGCACCGCTGTCGAAGGCGACCTGTCACAGCCAGTGTCACACCCCCTTCGTAGGTTCGAGCCCGTATCACACCCCTCAACCAAAACTCACCTCTGCACAGAGGCCCGGAACATCCGGGTGACGACAGGAGCGAACAGTGGAAGCAGACCGCGGCAAGGCACTCGACGTAGCACTCGGCCAGATCGAGAAGCAGTTCGGCAAGGGTTCGGTCATGAAGATGGGCGACAAGACCACGATGGCGATCGAGTCGATTCCTACCGGTGCACTCGCTCTCGATCTTGCGCTCGGGATCGGTGGTCTCCCCCGAGGCCGCATCACCGAGATCTACGGCCCGGAATCCTCGGGCAAGACCACCCTTGCGACCCATGTCGTCGCCGAGGCGCAGCGAAATGGCGGCATCTGCGCCTACATCGATGCCGAGCACGCCATGGATCCGGTCTACGCCAAGGCGATTGGTGTCGACATCGATGAACTGCTGATCTCCCAGCCCGACACTGGTGAGCAGGCACTCGAGATCACCGACATGCTGATCCGCTCCGGCGCACTCGACGTGGTTGTGATCGACTCGGTCGCTGCGCTCACGCCTCGTGCCGAGATCGAAGGAGAAATGGGCGATACCCATGTCGGCCTGCAGGCCCGTCTCATGTCGCAAGCGCTGCGCAAGCTCACCGGCAACCTCAACAAGTCCAAAACGATCTGCATCTTCATCAACCAGCTGCGCGAGAAGATCGGTGTCATGTTCGGTTCGCCGGAGACCACCCCGGGTGGTCGGGCGTTGAAGTTCTATTCGTCGGTTCGCCTCGACATCCGTCGGATCGAATCGATCAAGGACGGTGTCGAGGTTGTGGGGAACCGGACCCGGGTCAAGGTCGTGAAGAACAAGGTCAGCCCGCCCTTCAAGCAGGCCGAGTTCGACATCATGTATGGCACCGGCATCTCCCGTGAGGGCTCGGTCCTCGACCTCTCGGTCGATGAAGGCATCGTCAAGAAGTCGGGTGCTTGGTACACCTACGACGGAGAGCAACTCGGCCAGGGCCGGGAAAACGCAAAGAAGTACCTCACCGAGAACCCCGAAGTCATGGTCGAGATCTCCGATCGGGTCTGGAAAGCCGTCATGCCCGAAGAAGAGCTGGTCGATGTGGCCGACGGTGAGGGTGAAGAGGGCGAAGAGTTCTCCGACGCCGACGACATGCCGATCGCACTCGACGACTGACGCCACGCAAGCAGCAGCAAGATGGCGTGTGCTTGCATGTCGCTAGCATCTGAGGTGTGAGCGAGTCCCGGACCTATCTGGTCAAGACCTTCGGGTGTCAAATGAACGAGCACGACTCGGAGCGGATCTCCGGGCTGCTCGAAGCCGATGGTCTCGTCCGTGTCGACGCCGAGGCCGATGCCGATGTGATCGTTCTCAACACGTGTTGCATCCGGGAAAACGCTGACAACAAGCTGTACGGCGCACTGGGTCATCTCAAGGGGCTCAAAGAGCTGAAGCCGAGTCTGCAGATCGCTGTCGGGGGTTGTCTTGCCCAGAAGGATCGTGACTCGATCCGCGATCGGGCCGGTCATGTCGATGTCGTGTTCGGCACCCACAATGTCCACCGAGCGGTCGAGTTGCTCGATCATGCGGCTGTGCATGGTCCGATCGTCGAGATACTCGAAGCGGCTGCGCGTGAGGATGCCGACGCGTTCCCATCGGCACTGCCGGCGGTACGCGAGGTCGATCATGCCGGGTGGCTCACGATCCAGATCGGGTGCGACAACAGCTGCGCCTTTTGCATCGTGCCAGCGGTCCGAGGCCCCGAGATTTCTCGTCCGTTCGGTGAACTTGTGACCGAGGCACGACAACTGGCTGCCGACGGCGTGAGTGAGATCACCCTCCTCGGCCAGAATGTCAACAGCTTTGGTCGGGATCTCACCCTTACCCGCCGAGCGGCGGCAGCACAGAACCTCCCTGCCGATGCACCCCCCGACCTCGGTGATGCATGGTGGTGCGGGGAACGGTGGACCGACGACCGGCGAGCGCGTCCGCTCTTCGGTGACCTGTTGCGAGCAGTCGGTGCGATCGATGGTGTTCATCGAGTCCGCTACACATCGCCGCATCCCAAAGACATGCGCACCGAAACCTTCGAGGCGATGGCAGCAACCCCAGAGGTCTGTGAACATCTCCACTTTCCGCTGCAGTCCGGAAGCGACACGGTGTTGGCGGCGATGCACCGCGGTTACACCGCCGAGCGGTACCTCGAGAAGCTGCGCGAAGCGCGAGCCATGATCGAGGGACTCGCCGTGTCGACCGACATCATCGTTGGTTTCCCGGGGGAGACCGATGCCGACTTCGAGCGCACCCTCGAAGTCGCGGCAGCGGCAGAATATGACAGCGCCTTCACCTTCGTCTTCAGTCCTCGGCCCGGCACGGAAGCGGCCGATCTGCTCGACGCGGATCCATCGCTCGCCGTACCGCACGAAGTTGCCGTCGAGCGCTACGAGCGGCTGCGCACCGTGATCGAGCGGTCGTCACTGAGGGCCAACATGAACCGCGTCGGCGAGGTCGAAGAGGTCACCGTCGAAGGACCGAGCAAGAAAGATCCAGCCGTGCTGACGGGTCGCACACGACGAAACACACTCGTGCACTTCGCCAGTCCGACCCCGATCAAAGCCGGCTCGTACGCCACGGTCGCCATCACCGAGGGCAAGACGAATCATCTCCTCGGTGACCTGATCGAGGTGACGGTGCCGGCGCGTCACCGAACACGCATTCCCGTCGCTGCCGGCTGAGCCAGCAGGTCGAGCGTGTCCGTCGAGCGCTTTCCTCTCAGCGACCCGGCGTTGCCGGTCGACCCCGAGGCCGTGGCTCGGTCGCTGGGAGCTGCACTGTCGAGTCGACACGGCGCGCCACACGAGCGCACAGCGAGCGCCGGCGACGCCGACCGATCCTCGTGGCCCCTGCAGGACCTGGCGACCCATCTGCTCGCAGCAGCGCAGACAAAACGAGGAACTGTCTCCACCGGCCCGCTGGAGGGTCGCGATCTTCGAGCACTCGCTGAGTCCGCCAGGCGAGCAGTCGACGCCCTTCCCCCGGGAAGGGCACTTGTGCCGGTGCGGCTTGGCCTGACCCTCGACCACTGCATGATCTCGACGCAGGGCGATGTCCAGATCGTGGGGACGACTGTCTGGAGCGACCGGCACCTCGATCTTGCCGCAGCTGCGATCGGTGTTGCCCTGCGCTTCGGGAGTGCAGTTGTGGCGCCACTGGTCGACGCATACGGAGAGGACCATGTGGAACTGTTGACGCTCGACACCTGTCAGCAGCTCAATGCGATTGCCTTCGACGTCGGGTGGCCCGATGTCTAGCGGTCAGATCATCGAGGGTCGTGCCGCGCGCCCCCTCTCCATCCTGGGCCCGACAGCATCTGGCAAGTCGTCACTGGCGCTCGGGGTGGTCGAGCTCCTCGCAGCGCAGGGCCAACCCGCCGAACTGGTGTCGATCGACTCGATGCAGGTGTATGCCGGCATGAACGTCGGTACGGCCAAACCGACACTCGCGGAACAAGCTGCTGTGCCCCACCACCTCATCAACCTGGTGGATCCGTCCGAGGTGTTCACCGTTGCGGCGTTTCAGCGGAGCGCAAGGAAGGTCATCACCGACATTTGCGCACGGGGCGCAGTACCGATCCTGGTTGGCGGTACGGGCCTCTACCTTCGATCGGTCATCGACGATCTCGACATCCCGCCGCAGTTCCCCGACACTCGTTCGGTTCTGGACGCTGAACTCGCTGCGGGTACCTCGATCGAGACGATGTACGAGCAGCTCTCCGAGCTGGACCCGACGGCAGCCGAGCGAATGGAGCCGAACAACGAGCGGCGCATTCTCCGCGCGCTGGAGGTGGTGCTTGGCAGCGGGCGTCTGTTCTCTTCGTTCGGGCCCGGTCTCGAGACCTATCCCGCTACACCGTTCGTGCAGGTGGCGATCCGATGGCCGCGCAACGAACTCGACGAACGAATCGAACGACGCTACGCCGATCAAATGGCAGCCGGATTTCTCGATGAGGTCCGGTGGTTGCGCAAGACCGGCCCGAGTCACACGGCTGCACAAGCTCTCGGGTATCGGGAGCTGCTGGCGCATCTCGATGGCGAAACCACACTCGACGATGCGCTCGACCTTGCGATCACTCGGACCCGCCAGTTTGCTCGCCGACAGGAGCGCTGGTTTCGTCGCGACCCGCGGATCGTCTGGCTCGATGCTCCCGTCGACCCCGCTGACGCCATGGTGGTGTGGGATCAGGCCCTTGCTGGGTCGGTTCCTTGAATCACCGACCAGAGTCACCTCTGGACCTGCGACAATGGAGCACATGGCCGAGTCGATCCACCTTTCGAAACACCACGGGCTCGGCAACGACTTCTTGGTGTGCCTCTTCGATCACCTGCCCGGTGACGCGCCTGCCCGGGCGATTGCGTGGTGTGATCGTCACACCGGCATCGGTGCCGACGGTGTGATCTTCGGCCTGCCCGCCGCTCCCGGGAGTGGATCCGACATCGTGATGCGATTGCTCAACAGTGATGGCAGTGCAGCAGAGATCAGTGGCAACGGGTTGCGATGCTTTGCACAAGCGGTCGCCCGCCAGCAGGGACGTCGCGATGTCAGGATCGACGTCTCGACCCCGGCCGGCATTCGTTCGTGTGACGTCCATGCCACCGATGACCCGGCCACGGTCATGGTCACGGTCGACATGGGCACCGTCCGTTCAGGACCGGATCCCGATGCCGGCCATCGGATGGCGGCATCGGCGGCACCGTTCGCATCGGTGAAGCGGTGGGAAACCGGCGATATCGGCAACCCGCACGTGGTGTGCGAAGTCGATGATCCCGACGCCATCGACTTGCAGGTCGTCGGGCCTGCGATCGAATCACTCTTCGCAGCAGGTGCCAATGTGCACTTCGCCGCTGTTTCGGGCGACGACGAGCTGTCGATCCGCGTGTGGGAACGCGGCGCCGGCATCACGAACGCCTGCGGAAGCGGTGCTGTGGTTGCCGCTGATGTGTTTCATCGTTGGGGTCTGGTGGGTCGAAACGTCATCGTGCACATGCCGGGAGGGAACGCACGTGTCGACATCGGCGATTCGCTCAGGTTGACCGGTCCTGCCGTCCACATCGCCGACGTGGTCGTGGCCGACCGATGACCGCGCAATGGCTCGGCGTGGTGCAGTGGATGGGGAGCGCTCGTCGTGACTGAACGCAACGGTGCACCGGTCTTCGACGAATCGGACGTGCCCGAGGATGCGACCGAGTGGCTCGACGCACGAGGGGACGGCGACCACGCGTCGCATCGCGGTGCTTTTGGTGACTTTGGTGGCGAGTCGGACGGCCTCATCGAGCGAACGTTTCGGGAGCGGATCGTCTTGGTCGGCGTGACCACCGCTGGGCGCGACCCCGAGGAGACCGATGCCAGCCTCGACGAGCTGGCTCTGCTGGTCGACACCGCCGGCGCTGACGCCGTCGTTCGACTTCATCAGCGCCGCTCGGCACCCGATGCTGCGACCTACGTCGGCAAAGGCAAGGCCCAAGAAATCAAGCAGGCTGCTGTCGCAGTCGATTGCGACACGGTGGTGTTCGACGACGAGTTGACGCCGGCCCAGCAGCACAACCTCGAAAAGATCTTGGGTCGGTCGGCGCTCGACCGCACGGCGGTCATTCTCGACATCTTCGCCCAGAACGCGTCCAGCCAGGAGGGCAAGGCACAGGTCGAACTCGCCCAGCTTCGATATCGACTTCCCCGTCTCCGGGCAAGCGGGCGGACCTTCAGTCAGCAGGGTGGCGGGATCGGAACGCGAGGTCCGGGCGAGACGCAGCTCGAGGTTGACCGTCGGCGGCTGGTGCGTCGCGTCCACAAACTCGAAGCTGATCTTCGCAAAGTCCAGGCCCACCGGGAGACGCAATCGAAGCAGCGGTCGCGGACCCGAAACCGTGCCATCGCCCTCGTCGGCTACACCAATGCCGGCAAATCGTCGCTGCTGAATCGACTCACCGAAGCCGATGTCCTCGTCGAGGACCGACTCTTCGCCACCCTCGACGCCACCACGCGACGCCTGGCACTGCCGGGAGGTGAGACGGTTTTTGCGACCGACACTGTCGGGTTCGTGCGAAAGCTTCCCCATCAACTCGTCACCGCCTTCAAGACCACGCTCGACGTGGTCAGAGACGCTGACCTCCTCGTTCACGTCGTCGACGGTTCCGGACCCGACCCAGAGGGCTCGATGGCTGCAGTGCGGGAAGTGCTCGACGAGATCGGCGCGGGCGACGTGCCCGAATTGCTCGTGTTCAACAAGGCTGATCGGCTCGACGTCAATCGCACGAGTGGCGCACATCGTCTGGTCGAACGATTCGAGGGGTCGGTTGCGGTGTCCGCTCACTCCGGTGAAAACCTCGATCACCTGTTGGCTGTCATCGGTGATCGGGTCCGGTCGATGACCGAGCTCGCCGAGCTGATGATTCCGTGGGACCGCGGCGACGTCTTGGCACAGGTCCATCGCGAAGGGCAGGTGCTGTCCGAGTCGGCAGAAGAACAAGGCATGCGCTTGCGGGCTCGGCTCGAACCGGCCTCCCTTGGGGCGCTGCGCGAGTATCTGACCGAAGCATCGCCTGCCCCCGCCGATTCGGAGACGCCGTGACCCACCCGTACGAGACGCCGTATGTTCCGCCGCCGTATCCCTACGATCTGCTCGACGAGCTTCGCAGCATTGCGCAGGAGCGGTTCGGGTCGGTGATCGACTGCTCGATCGGTGCTCCGGTCGATCCGCCGCCACCCGCCGTCGTTGCCGCCCTCTCGACGTCGAACCTCGAACGCGGGTACCCACCGTCGGTCGGCACGCCTGGATATCGGGAGGCGGCGGCCCGCTGGCTGCAGCGGGTGGCCGGTGTCGACATCGATCCCGCAACGCAGATCGGTGCCGCAGTGGGCACGAAGGAGTTCGTGGCAATGACGCCGCATTTTCTTCGGATGCGAATGCCCCACCGAGACACGATTCTGTATCCCGAGGTGTCCTACCCCAGTTACGAGCAGGGCGCGATCTTCTCGGGCTGTCGAGCCGTTCCGGTGGCCGTCGATGACAGGTGGCGAATCGATCTCGATGCGATCGACCCTGCTGATGCAGCCCGTGCGTTGTGTTTGTGGATCAATTCCCCGGGCAACCCCGCCGGAGGCATCGACGATCTCGCTGCCGCAGCTGCGTGGGGTCGGGCCAACGACGTCCTGGTGCTTTCCGATGAGTGCTACATCGAGTTCACGTGGGACGGACCGCCGCAATCGATTTTGCAGAGCGGCGTCGACGGTGTCCTCGCAGTCCATTCGCTGTCGAAGCGTTCGAACTTCGCCGGCGCCCGTGCCGGCTTCTACGCCGGCGATCCCGATCTCGTCCAGTACCTGAAAGAAGTTCGAAAGCATGGGGGTCTGATCGTTCCGGGACCGGTGCAGGCGGCGGCCATCGTTGCGTTCGGCGATCAGACGCATGTCGAGGAGCAGCGCAAGGTGTACCTCCAGCGGCTTGAGATCGGTATCGAGTTGATGCGAGCGGCGGGAGCCGCGGTCGAGATGCCAGGAGGTGGTTTCTACCTCTGGGCGGAGGCCCCAGCTCATGATTCGTGGGCATTGGCACGGGCTCTCGCTGAACGGTCGGGTGTCATCGTGAGCCCTGGAGAGTTCTACGGTCGTCGAACCGATTATGTGCGCTTTGCCGCCGTCCAGCCCACCGCTGACCTGCAGCTCGCGCTCGAGCGAATGAACAGCTGAGCGCCCGAACCACGGCCGAGGAGTGGGGCCGGCGGCTGGGCCCAGCGCCGGGCAGCGAGCGATAGCCTGCGGCACATGGCTGACCCTTTGCTTTCGTCGACGACTGATCTGCAAGCCCGTGTCGAGGCGCTCTGGGCCGACCGCGATGCGATCGATACCGACGATCCCGAGATCGTGGGAACCGTGACCGAGGCAATCGATGCACTCGACACGGGCGTGGCGAGAGTCGCGGAGTGGAATGCAGATGGCTCCGTCACCGTGAACCAGTGGTGCAAGTACGCCGTGCTCCTGCTGTTCAAGACCGCCAAGATGGACACCATCGAACATGGCCCGTTCGAGTACGCCGACAAGATTCCGTTGAAGACCGACTACATGGCCCGTGGGGTTCGGGTCGTACCCGGAGCCCAGGCCCGGTGGGGGAGCTATCAGGCGCCCGGCGTCGTGATGATGCCCAGCTACACCAACATCGGCGCGTACGTGGGGGAGAACACCATGGTCGACACGTGGGCCACGGTTGGGAGTTGCGCGCAGATCGGCGCCAACGTGCATCTCTCCGGTGGGGTCGGTATCGGAGGGGTACTCGAACCTGCACAAGCGGCGCCGGTGATGATCGGTGATGACTGCATGATCGGGAGCCGAGCGATCGTCGCTGAGGGAGCCCGTGTAGGACAGGGCACCGTTCTCGGCGCTGGGGCCATCCTGACCGGCTCGATTCCGGTGATCGATGTCGAGACGGGTGACGAGATCAGCCGCGGCGAGGTGCCGGCATGGTGTGTGGCTGTCGCTGGTACCCGTCCCAAGTCCTTCGCCGGTGGTTCGTTCGGGCTGCCCTGCATCCTCGTGTTGAAGCGGCTCGCCGAGGGTGAGCGCCATGACAAAGGAGCCCTCAACGAGATCCTGCGGGATCACGGCCAGGCGGTGTGAGGTCGGACGATTGCAGTCAGGGAACGCAGGGCCAATGGCGGGACTTCCCCGTGGCGATGTCTGGCAGCTCACTGCAGCGTTGGTCGACATTGCGTCGGAGAGCTTCCAGGAACAAGACATCGTCGGCGTGCTCGAGTCTGAGCTGCGCGCCTGCGACCATCTGATCGTTGATCGGATCGGTGACAACCTGATCGCTCGAACCGAGCTGGGCCGAGAGCGGCGTCTCGTGCTCGGCGGGCACACCGACACGGTCCCAGCAAACGACAACGCCGGGGCTCGGATCGATGGCGACCGGATGTTCGGGGTCGGCACCACCGACATGAAAGGTGGCGTTGCGACAATTGTCGAGTTGGCGCGTTCGGTCATCGAGCCGGCGGTGGACGTCACCTACGTCCTGTACGCACGCGAAGAGGTTGCGCTTGTTCACAACGGATTGCGCGAGATCGAAGCTCAACGACCTGAGCTCCTCGATGGCGATGTGGCCCTGCTCGGTGAACCGACTCATGGCGCCCTGGAGGCTGGCTGCCAGGGCACCTTGCGCGCCGAGGTGACACTGCGCGGTGATCGCGCCCACACAGCACGGCCCTGGATGGGTCGCAATGCCATCCACCGTCTTGCGGACCTGCTCATGATCGTCAGCGCGTTCGACGAACGTCGACCGCTTGTCGATGGCTGCGAGTACCGCGAGGCCCTGCAGGCCGTTCACGTCGAGGGTGGCGTGGCCGGCAACGTCGTGCCCGACGCTGCGATGGTGCGGATCAACTATCGATTCGCACCTGACCGCTCAGCCGACGATGCCGTCGCACATGTTCGGGCCCTCCTTGCGCCGGTGATGCAAGAGGGCGACACCTTCGAGGTGACCGACCTGTCACCCGGCGCACGGCCGGGACTGGGGGACCCGCTGATCACCGCGCTTGTGGAGCGAAACGACCTCGAGGTGCGGGCCAAGCTCGGCTGGACCGACGTGGCGTTCTTTGCGGCGCGCGGCGTACCGGCGTCGAACTTCGGCCCTGGCGACCCGACCATCGCACACACGCAGGGCGAATATCTCGAGCGACAGTGGCTGATGGACACCCATGCCGCCCTGCTCGACCTCGTGACCCATGGCGCGTGAGCGCCGCAGAGCTCAGAGCTTGCGCATGACGGTGACGACCTTGCCGAAGATCGAGATCTCGGATGGGTCGAACACCATGTCGGTGAGCGAAGGGTTGTGGGGGACGAGCACGACCTTGCCGTCGCGTTCGTCGTAGGTCTTGACCGTCGCCTCGTCGCCCGGAATGCCGGCGACGACGATGTCGCCCTTGTCGGCGGTGGCCTGGCTGTGACAGACGACGAAGTCGCCGTCGAAGATGCCGATATCGACCATCGACTCACCGCGGACCCGCAACATGAACAACTCGCCGTCTCCGGTGAGGTCGGCGGGCATGGGAACGACCTCCTCGATGTTCTCGGTGGCGAGCACATCGGTGCCCGCAGCGACGTCGCCGACCAGTGGTACATGGCGAACGGGGCGACGCTCGACGTTGGCGCCGGAGTTCCCTTCGTATCGGACCTGAATGGCACGGGGCTTCGACGGGTCGCGGACCAGGTAGCCGGCGTCCTTGAGGTTGTCGAGGTGGGATTTGACGGTGGCGGGGGACTTGAGACCGACGGCTTCGCCGATTTCGCGCACCGACGGGGGATACCCCCGTTCGTTCTGGTGCTCGACGATGACGTCGAGGATCTGGCGCTGACGGGGGGTGAGCGTGTCGGACATGGTGCCTCGCTGTGCGGTGGTGAGCCGGCCGGCTCGGGTTGTGGAAAACCCTGTGGATGGTGTTGGGGACAGGTCGGGCGGTTGTCTGGGGACAACCTGTGGATTTCTTGCAGATGTTGCTTGACAGCGAACAGGTGTTCGGTATTGAATAGTCGAACGAGCGTTCGCCGGACACATGTTCGCCAAACATCCGTTCGGTGTCAAGTACCAGCGGGAACAATCTTCACGGCGAAGGCTCCGGTCGGATCGAATCCGATCCCTGTCACACCCCCTCAGCAGACTGAATCCCATGACCGCAGCTTTCGCCCCCGCCCCTCAGACCAGGTTCGTGCCCCGCACGCTTGCGCTCGTCCCCGAGACCGTCCCGAACGGTGGAATGCAGCCGAATGCTGTCGTTCCCTCTTCGCAGTCCGGCCAGACTGCATCGATGGCGACCGTCCATTCGTTGCCGGTGCGGCCGTCACCGGCGGTGTACCGGCGTCGCCGCCTGGTTGCGCTTTCGATCCTGTTCGGATTGGTGTTGGGCATCGCCTCGTTCGTCTCGCAGGCGGAAGCGACACCGACCGCCGAGGGGCAGCGCGCAGCGTCGATCACGATCATCGTGCAACCCGGCGACACGCTGTGGGGTATCGCGTCCTCCCTCGACCCCGACGGGGACCCTCGCCGCCTCATCGGTGAACTCGAGCGGATCGCCGGCAATGGGGTGCTCCAGCCAGGGCAGCAACTCGTGATCCCCGGCCACGTCGTCGGAACCTGAGGCGGGTCCTGCCGCCACAGATACTCAGCGACGGATGTAACGGGCGACGAGCACGCTGTCGTGTTCGAGGAGCCGGTCGAGTCGCATCTCGTGGTTGATTTCGAACGTTTCGCTGTGTGCGATGCGCACACTGCTGCCGCTCACCAGATTGGGTGAGATCGACAAACAGAGCTCGTCGACGAGTCCGGCATCGAAAAATTGGCCGTTCAGCGACGGCCCACCCTCTACCAGCACGACGCGTGCACCGCGCCCTGCGAGTTCTGCGACCACTGCATCGGGGGACGGACGATCTCCAGGAAGATGAGCCCACTCGGCCCGATCGCCGATGTCGGCCATTCGGTCGACGGGTGGCGCATGGCCGGTGAGCACGAGTGGCGGCTCGTCGTCGGGGTCCTGATCGGCAAAGAGTGGTAGATCGGGATCGAGATCGACCGATGCAGTCACGACGGCGAGCCGTGCCACCGGTGAACGGCCGGTCGCTTGCCGAACCGCGGCCACCTCAGGACTCGTGCGGGGGAGGCGGTAACGTTCGGCCCGAACCGTCCCTGCTGCGGCCACGATCCAGTCGCAGCTGGCGCGGATGGCCCGGAAGGCCTGGCGGTCTCCGTCACCACCCAAGCCCCCACTCACGCCAGCGATCGAGGAACCGCCGTCGAGGCTGGCCACCATGTTCATCATGATCCATGGTCGAGTGGCAGTCCCCGGCCGCTCGTCGAACGGATAGAGCGTCAGTGGGTCGATGTCGTCGATCGGATCGGGGAGCAACTGCCGCACGAAGACAGACCGTAGCGTCCGCCGTTGTGGAGGATTGTGGAGAACACCGGCGAAATCCCCGCAAAATCCACATGAAGTCCCCTTTTCGTTCACATGGAGCCATCCGTAGATTGGCAGTCGCTGTGGCGGACGGATCGCCTCTGGATGGTGGTGGTCGAGTCGTCTCGATGAGTCGAAGGGCGCCTTGGGGTCCTACGCCAAGGGGGGTGTGGGGATGTCGCTTTCATGTGAACCCTTTACCCGGAGGGATCCGACCGCCACAGCCATCTGTTCCTGCGGTAGGAAGCCGAACGACCTTCGTCCCGTCTTCGACCGCACCGAGGCGATGAAAGCTCAATAGGGTTGATCACCTCGAAGTCTCGCAGCACGACGAAAGGCCCGACGCCATGGCGATCGCCTCGCAGCACACCGGCCTCGGACTGAGCCGGCGTTTCACGTCGGTTGCGTGCGACCCCTACGACGACGTGACCTGGGAGCGTCGCGACGCTCGACTGACCGATTATCGCGACGGTTCGATCGCGTTCGAACAACTCGCAGTCGAAGTACCGGTCGAGTGGTCACAGAACGCCACCAACATCTTGGCCCAGAAGTACTTCCGTGGGTCGCTCGGAACGCCCGAGCGCGAAGACTCCCTCCGTCAGGTGATCGATCGAATCGTCGGTGCGATCACCGAGTGGGGTAGCCGTGACGGGTACTTCGTCGACGGGGCGGAAGCCGAGACCTTTCGGGCCGAGTTGACGCACCTGCTCGCCACGCAGAAGGTGGCCTTCAACTCGCCCGTGTGGTTCAACATCGGCGTCGAGGGGGTTCCTCAACAGGCATCGGCCTGCTTCATCTTGAGCGTCGACGATCACATGGACTCGATTCTCAACTGGTACGCCGAGGAGGGCCGCATCTTCAAGGGCGGCTCCGGTGCAGGCGTCAACCTGTCGAACATCCGCTCGAGCAGGGAGCCTCTCGAAGGTGGCGGAACCGCAAGTGGTCCGGTCAGCTTCATGCGAGGTGCCGATGCGTCTGCCGGGACCATCAAGTCGGGGGGCAAGACTCGTCGTGCCGCCAAGATGGTCCTTCTCGACGCCGATCATCCAGATGTCGAGGAGTTCATCTGGTGCAAGGCGTTGGAGGAGCGCAAAGCGAGGGCGCTCGCAGCCGCCGGCTTCGACATGAGCCTCGACGGTGCCGACATCCATTCCGTTCAATACCAGAATGCAAACAACTCGGTCCGGGTCACCGACGACTTCATGCAGGCCGTTGTCGACGATGCCGACTGGGCCCTCGTCGCCCGAACATCGGGTGAGACGATCGAGACCCTCAGAGCCCGAAACCTGTTTCGTCAGATCGCACAGGCTTCGTGGGAATGTGCCGACCCCGGTGTGCAGTTCGCCACCACGATCAATCACTGGCACACCGCTCCGAACACCGGTCCGATCAACGCCAGCAACCCGTGCTCGGAGTACGTCCATCTCGACGACTCGGCATGCAACCTGGCGTCGCTCAACCTCCTGGCCTTCCTCACCGGCGACGACGTCGACGGCTTCGACGTCGACGGCTTCATGCACGCCGTGCGGGTCGTGTTCACCGCACAGGAGATCCTCGTCGGCAACGCCGACTATCCGACGCAACAGATTGCCGAGACCACTCGGGCGTTCCGGCAACTCGGCCTGGGTTACGCCAACCTCGGCGCCCTGCTGATGGCGCTCGGCCTGCCCTACGACAGCGATGCGGGCCGTGCCGTCGCCGCCGGCGTCACGGCCCTCATGACCGGTGAGGCGTACCGCACGTCGACCAGGATCGCCGCCCGCATGGGGCCGTTCGCGGGCTTCGAGGTCAATCGCGAGCCGATGCTCAGGGTCCTCGACCACCATCGGGTTGCAGCCGCCGAGATCGACGAGGAGTTGGCGCCGCCCCGCATGCTCGACGCGGCCCGCCAGGCATGGGACGAGGTTTGTGAACGCGCCCAGGTTGGAGGTGTGCGCAACGCCCAAGCCACGGTGCTTGCGCCAACCGGCACCATCGGCTTGCTGATGGATTGCGACACCACCGGGATCGAGCCCGATCTCGGCCTCGTGAAGTTCAAACGACTGGTCGGTGGTGGGACGATGAGCTTCGTCAACCAAACCGTGCCACGCGCGCTCCGCACACTCGGCTACGGGTCCGAAGCGATTGCCGCCATCGTGGACCACATCGCCGAGCACCAGACGGTGCTCGGCGCGCCGGGCCTTCGTCCCGAGCACGTGGCGGTGTTCGCCTGCAGCCTCGGGGACAATCCGATCCACTACCTCGGCCACGTGAAGATGATGGGCGCAGTCCAACCGTTCCTGTCGGGGGCGATCTCCAAGACGGTCAACATGCCCGAGGATGCATCGGTCGAAGAGATCGAACTCCTGCTCATCGAAGCGTGGCGACTCGGCCTCAAGGCAGTTGCGCTCTACCGCGACAACTGCAAGGTCGCGCAGCCCATGTCGGCCGGTTCCGACGACTCCACAGCAGTGGACGTCGACGTGAACGCTGCCGATCCGACTGCAGCGGTTGCACGGGTTGTCGACAACATCATCGGGCAACCGGTGCGTGAGAAGCTGCCGCGCAGTCGGGCCAGTCGGACGTTCGAGTTCCGAGTGGCCGATTGCAAGGGCTTCGTCACCGTTGGCGAGTACGACGACGGTCGGCCCGGCGAGATCTTCGTCAGGGTCTCCAAGCAGGGTTCGACGCTGGCCGGCATCGTCGACGCGTTTGCAGTCTCGCTCAGTCATGGCCTCCAGTACGGCGTGCCGCTGTCGGCGTTCGTCGAGGCTTTCGTCGGAATGCGATTCGAGCCGGCCGGGATGACCGACGATCCCGAGATCCGGATTGCCACCAGTCTCATGGACTACCTGTTCCGCAAGTTGGCGGTCATGTATCTCGACTTCGAGGAGCGTGCTGCTCTCGGCATCCTGTCGACCGACGAGCGCACCGAACCAACGCTGCCAGGTGTGGTCGAGCAGGTCACCGAGACGGTGCAGGGATCCGATGTGGCTCCCGACCCACCCTCGGGTCCGCCGCCGAGCGCCGATGCGCCGTTCTGCATGACGTGCGGCGTGCCGATGCAGCGGGCGGGCTCCTGCTACGTCTGTACCGACTGCGGCACCACCAGCGGCTGTAGCTGACGCGTTCGGCGGCGAGGGTCGATCAAGTCGGCTGCGGAGCAGCTTCCGAGCCGTCCGAGGGTGGCGATCGAAGGTACGAGTCGCCGATGGTTGCGCCCGTCGTGACGGGGTGGGACATACTCGCCGGATGAGCGAACTCGACCCCCGTGCTGCCAAGCCGGCCACCGACCACACCGCCACCGTCAACGCAGCGCACGGCGCAGCCCTGGACCTGGAGGACGACTGGGAGCGGGCAACTCGGGGCCTGATCGCGCAGCACGAGACCGGAGAGATCGAAGGGCCACTCGGACTCGCCTGGGACGTCAAGGACTACGACTTCCTTCGCCAGCGTGAGGATGCACCTGATTCGGTGCATCCGAGCCTGTGGCGGCACGGTCGCCACAATGCGATACACGGTCTGTTCGAGGTGGCCGACAGGGTCTGGCAGGCGCGTGGCTATGACATCTCGAACATCACGTTCATCGCTGGTGACGACGGCTGGGTCGTGATCGATCCGTTGACCACCGCCTTCACGGCACGAGCGTGTCTCGACCTGGCGAACGCCACGCTCGGTGAGCGCCGAGTCACCACGGTGCTGTACACCCACAGTCACGTCGATCACTACGGCGGGATCTTGGGCGTCGTCGACAAGTCTGCAGTCGACAGGGGTGACGTGCGGATTCTGGCGCCGGAGGGTTTTCTGCGAGAAGCGGTGTCCGAGAACCTGATCGCAGGTCCCGCAATGGCTCGTCGTGCCTTCTACCAGTTCGGCACGCTCCTGCCGATGGGGCCGCAGGGCCACATCGACAGTGGTCTCGGCAAGGGGATCCCTCGTGCCGCGCCGGATCTGATTGCCCCGACCGAGGAGATCAGCCTCACCGGGACCGAGCTGCTACTCGACGGCGTACGTGTCGTGTTCCAGAATACGCCGGGAACCGAGGCCCCGGCCGAGATGAACTTCATGTTTCCCGACCTCGGTGCGCTGTGCATTGCGGAGAACTGCACCCACACGATGCACAACACCCTGCCGTTTCGCGGTGCGCAAGCCCGTGACACGCTGAGTTGGAGCAAGTACATCCAGGAAGCGCTCGATCTGTTCGGCAGTGCCATGGACGTCATGTTCTCGACCCACAACTGGCCGCGCTTCGGTCACGACGACGCCGTCCGCTATCTCGAACTCCAGCGGGACATGTACCGGTGGCTGCACGACCAAACGATGCGGCGGGCGAATCACGGCATGACGATGCGCGAGATTGCCGAAGACCTCGTCCAGCCGGCCTGTTTCCTGAACCAGAGCCACACCCGCGGCTACTACGGCACGGTCAGTCACAACGCCAAGGCGATCTACCAGCGCTATCTCGGCTGGTACGACGGCAACCCGGCCCACCTCAATCCCCATCCCCCCGAGGAGAGCGCCACCCGCTACGTGCAGGCCATGGGTGGGCGAGAGGCAGTGCTCGCCGAGGCTCGACGGGCATATGAGCGAGGCGACTACCGATGGGCCAGCGAGGTGCTCAACCATCTCGTGTTCGCCGACCCGGAGTTCGAGGCGGGTCGGCTGCTGCAGGCCGACACCTTCGAACAGATGGGGTACCAGTCGGAATCGGGGCCGTGGCGAGACTCCTATCTGATGGGAGCGATGGAGCTCCGCACTGGCAGCAAAGGTCTCGGCATGGGAGGCGGTCGCTCGATCACCGATCAGCTCGATGTCGGCATGCTCGTCGAACTCATCGGTGTGCGACTGCAGTCAGAGCATCTCGACGGCGAGTCCTTCGAGATCAACTGGCACTTCACCGATGTCGACGAACATCATGCAATCGGACTCGACAACTGCGCGATCCATCACCGAGCTGGGATCAGACTCGACGGTGCCGAGGCCTCGCTCACGTCGACCAAGATGGATCTGGCTCGCCTGTTGAAAGGTGAGATCGGCGTCGATGACTTCCTGTCGTCGACGGGTGTGTCCGTCGAGGGTGAGGCGTCTGTGCGCACGCTGCTCGGCAACCTCGACTCGTTCAGCGGTTTCTTCGGGATTGTCGAGCCCTAGCGGCCCTTCCAGCGCGGCGGCCCGTCGTCGGTGCCGAACCGGCCGGGACCGTCGGCTGCGTCCTCCGACGCCAGCATCTGTTGGTAGATCGACAGGTCGCCGGAACGCATCGAGGTGAACGCATCATCGAGCGAACGATGCGAGGTCGACCGGTCGATCTCCATGATCGCTCCCACCGCAAGGGGTGCCGATGCCAGAATTCGGTTGGCCAACTCACGAGCAGCCTCCATGAGCTGATCGCCGGGAACCATCGCGTTGACCAGACCCCAGCGAAGGGCGTCGTCGGCGTCCAAGCGGCGCCCGGCGTACAGGATCTCGTTCGCGATCACGGGCGGCAGCTGGCGGGGCAGGCGGATGGCGCCGGCATCGGGAATGATGCCGAGCCCTGCTTCGGGCAACCAGAAGCGAGCATGCTCCGCTGCCACCACGAATTCGGCTGCCATGGCGATTTCGAAACCTCCACCGACCGCCATGCCGTTGACGGCGCAGATGACCGGCTTGGTTCGGTTCGGCAGGTCACCGAACCCACCGAACCCTCCTTCGCCGTAGTCGGCTTCGAACGCCTCGCCGTCGGCGGCGGCGTGGAGATCCCAACCCGCCGAGAAGAAGCGGTCGCCGCCCCCGGTCAAGATCGCGACACGCAGCGTCGGATCGTCTCGGAAGTCGGCGAAGACATGGCTCATCTCTCGACTCGTCGCTGCGTCGATGGCGTTTGCCTTGGGTCGATCGAGAACGACCTCGAGGATGGTTCCGTCGCCGGTGATCGTGGTGTGAACTGCATCAGGCATGGTCGTCCTCTCGAACGATGATCGCATCCACGGCGACAGCTCGCTCGTCGGTGATGATCACGGGATTCAGTTCGATCTCTCGAATGTGTCGGTTGGTCGAGACGAGTTCGCTCAGCCCGGCGATCAAGGACCGAAGCGCCACCGTGGAGATCGGCGGGACACCACGGAAACCGTCGAAGCGTGGACCGATGCGCAACGATCGCAGGGCAGCATCGATCTCGTCGTCGGTTGCTGCGAGCAGCAACGAGACCGTGTCTCGGTCGAGTTCGGTGTGGACCCCTCCCGCCCCCAGCGTCAGCAACCATCCCAGCGGGTATTCGGCACGCAGGTTGACCAGCACTTCGAGGCGACTGTCGCCGATGAACTGCTCCACGAGAAGTTCGGGCCCGAGGCCGTCGAGTTGCTCGACGGCCGCCCTCACCTCGTCGGCGTTTCGAAGATCGAGGTGCACACCGGCGCTGTCGGATTTGTGATCGAGTCCGGCGATCTTGACGGTGACGGGATACCCCACGGCGTCCGCTGCCGAGACAGCCGCAGCCGGTTGGGCGGCCACGACCTTCGTGTTCGGGACGTCGAGGCCGGCGCCGGCCAACAGGCGTTTGGCAGCGGCTTCTCCGATCGAGACGGTGGGTACGGATGCCGGTGCGGGCAGCGGCAGACTCGCGGCGGTCAGTGGTCGACTCGTCGCTTCGAGTGCACGCAACGTCGTGTCGATGTCGGCAACCGTCGCCAGCCCGTGATCGTTGGCCCAGCGGCGTACCTCGAGCGGGAGGCCCTCCGCCATCGATGCGGTGACGACTCCGGGGGTATGGGTTGTCGAGGATGCTGCGGCAAAGGCCTCGAGCGTCGGCCACCAACTCGTTGCGTCGAGATCGGACCTGGGGAAGTCGACCACGAGCATGGCGGCATCGTGGGGACCAGCGAGGGTTTCGGTGAAGCATGCCGTGAGCCGGTCACGGTCACCCCAGATGAAGGTGTGGTAGTCGAACGGGTTGCTGATCGCGACGAACTCGTTCAGCGTCGCAGCGATCCGCGCTCGGTGCTCGGGAGCGAACGGCGCAAAGTCGAGATCGAGCGACTCGGCACGATCGGCCACCAACGATGCCTCGCCTCCCGAGCAACTGAGCGAAACGATGCGGTTGCCCGGCAGGGGGCCGATCATTGCGCCGACGTGCAAGGTGTCGAGGAACTCGGGCACCGACCGGACCCGACGAACGCAGCACCGATCGAAGAGTGCGTCGTATGCGTCGTCGCTGCCGACCATCGACGAGGTGTGTGACGCTGCGATTGCGGCGCCCTGGGCCGATGCCCCTGTCTTGAGAGCCACAACGGGTATGCCGCGCTCGTTTGCGATGCTGGCAGCAGCTGCAAACGCTCGTGCGTCGGTGAGAGCTTCGATGTGCAGGCCGATGCCGGTGATGCGCGGGTCGGCGGCAAGCGCAGTCATGGCATCCTCGATCGTCACGTCGGCCTGGTTCCCCACGTTGATCAGCTGCGCGACGGCAAGGCTGCGTCGTTGCATCGTGAGGTTCACTGCGATGTTGCCCGACTGGGTCACGAAGCCGACTCCTCGCTCGCAGCGATCGAGACCCTGCTGGTCGGGCCAGAGCACGGCCCCGGTCGTCATCGAGATCGTGCCGTAACAGTTGGGGCCGACGACGGCCATCGTCCCGGCACCGTGGACCAGATCGCGTTGCAGGTCACCCCCGGCGTCGTCGAGTTCGGCAAAGCCGGAGGCGTGGCACACCGCAACGCCTGCCCCCAGTGCGCCGAGTGCTCGTATCGCTTCGAGCGCAGCACCCCGGTTGACGCCGACGAAAACCGCGTCGGGCACACCCGGAAGATCGTCAACCGTTGCAACGGTCGGGATGCCGCCGACCTCGTCGCGGGTGGGATGGACGGCCCACATCGGCCCCTCGAAACCCATTCGGATGGACTGTTCGATCGCCCGTTCGGCGGCTGCACCGCCGATGAATGCAAGCGACTGCGGGTCGAGGAGTCGCGCCAGCCGATCGGACCTCACGCGCCGAGCGGCCGAAGCATCGCCCGGGAAACGATGTGCCGTTGGATCTCGCTCGTGCCGTCCCAGATGCGATCGACGCGAGCGTCACGCCAGATGCGTTCGAGTGGGAGCTCGTCCATGAGCCCCATGCCGCCGAGGATCTGGATTGCTTCGTCGCTGACGAACTGCAGCATCTCGGTTGCACTGATCTTGGCCATGGCGGCGTCGGAGTCCGACATCTCGCCGCGGTCGGACAGCCAGGCTGCTCGATAGGTCATGAGTTCGGCTTCGGTGAGTTTGAGCTTCATGTCGGCGAGCTTGAACGACACCCCTTGGAACTTGCCGATCTGCTGGCCGAACTGTTCCCGCTCTGCAGCCCAGTCGAGCGCAACGTCCAAGGCCCGGTCGGCCCGGCCGAGGCAGATCGCAGCAACCTGGAGCCGCGTGGCCCCCAGCCACTCGTTGGCGACATCGAATCCTCTGTGTTCGTCGCCGAGCATCTTCGAGGCCGGGACGCGGGCGTCGTCGAAGTTGATGATCAGGTTGTGGTAGCCGCGGTTGGACACCGAGTTGTAGCCCGCCACCCGCTCCACGCCCGGCGTGTCGAAGTCGACCAGAAATGACGAGATCAGCTTCTTCGGTCCTCGGGCTGTCTCCTCCTCGCCGGTGGCGGCGAAGAGGATCACATAGTCGGCGAGGTCGGCATGGCTGATGAAGTGTTTCGTACCGTTGATGACGTAGTCGTCGCCGTCGCGTTCCGCTCTGCATGTCATGCCGCGAACATCGGATCCGGCATCGGGCTCGCTCATGGCGAGGCAATCCACCTTTTCGCCACGGATCGTGGGCAGGAGGTACTCGTCGATCTGGTCGCCCTCGCAGGCGCGAAGGATGTTCGACGGTCGGGCCACGATGTATTGGAGTGCGTACCCGGTCCACCCGAACGCTCGCTCGGCCATCGCCATGGTCAGGTCGTCGAGTCCGCCACCGCCGAGTTCCTCGGGCATGTTGGCGGCATAGATCCCGGCATCGAGTGACCGTTGCTTGATCTGCTCGACGAGTTCGGTTGGTACCTGCCCGCTTCGTTCGACCTGATCCTCGTAGGGAATGAGTTCCTTCTCGACGAAGGACCTGACAGTGTCGACGACCATCTGCTGCTCGTCACTGATGGAGAAGTCCATGGTTGCGGGGCTCCTGGTTCTGGTTACGACTCGGGGGTGGGGATGTGCATGACCCGTCCGACCTGGCCCGGGACCGGGAGATCGGTGTGGGCCTGGGCGATGGCGGCCAGTGCAGCGGCTGGCCCCGGCAGGATCGGGGCAGTGCGTCCCTCGTTGTTGTCGACGTGGAGCAGCATCTGCTCGGTGGTGCACAACAGATCACCGGTGTCGGCGTGGTGCATGGCGTGGAAGAAGTGCAGTCGCTTGGCGTCGACACCGAGCACCTGGGTGGTGACGTGCAGCGGGTCGCCGAGCGCGGCTTCCTGCAGATAGTTGATGTGGGTTTCGACGGTGAAGAACGAATGACCCGATGCCCGGTAGTCCTCGTCGATTCCGATGTAACGGAACAACTTGTCGCTGGCCCAGCCGAATGCGAGCAGGAACGCCGACTCGGTCATGTGATCGTTGTAGTCGACCCAATCGGGTTCGACCGGAGCCTCATAGAGGGCCAGTGGGGTCGCCACGGTGTCGCCGGGCCGCCACGGTCGGGTGGTCTGCCCGGCCTCGTGGATGCGGGCCTCTCGCTCGGCGACGAGGCGACCGGCGCCGAGGCCGAGGGGACGCAGCGAACGCATGACGGCCAGGAGGTAGTCGTCGCGGAGCCGTTCGAGCTCGGCGATCGACCGGCCGTCGGCTTGCGCGTCGGTGCCGTCGGCCATCGCCTCGATGAGGGTTTCGGTGAGTTCGGGCGCCTCCAACTTGGTCCATGGAAGCTTCAGGGCAGGACCGAATTGGCGGAGCATGTGACGCATGCCGTCCTCGCCCCCGGCCAGGTGGAAGGTGAGGTTGGTGCCCATCCCCGCCCATCGCAGCCCAGGTCCGTACACGAGGGCGGTGTCGAGCTCGTCGGTTGTTGCGACGTCATCGTTGACGAGGTGGAGGATCTCGCGCCACACCGCCTCCTGCATGCGATCGGACAGGTACCCCTCGATCTCGTTGCGCACGACCAGTGGGTGCATGACGAGATCGTCGTAATGAGCCACCGCCGCAGCCACGGCTGCCGGCGAGGTCTGCTCGCCTGCAACGATCTCGACGAGGGGAAGGAGATACACGGGGTTGAACGGGTGTCCGATCAGCACCCGTTCGGGATGCGCACAGCCGGACTGGAGGCGTGAGGGGAGGAGCCCCGAGGAACTCGACGCGATGATCGTGTCGGGCGCCGATGCGGCGGCGAGCCGCTGGAGCAGCGGGATCTTCAGCCCTTCATCTTCCGGCGCGCTCTCTTGAATCCAGTTGGCCGCTGCTGCGAGCGCC
>Ga0255767_1000341_pt1 | contig 41658 bp, 49 predicted proteins | sample 071ome_24_FD_179967 | JGI IMG/M metagenome (GOLD analysis project Ga0255767, IMG submission 179967) | Coastal salt marsh microbial communities from the Groves Creek Marsh, Skidaway Island, Georgia - 071402CT metaG (version 2) | ecosystem: Environmental > Aquatic > Marine > Intertidal zone > Salt...
GGACGACAAGATCATCGACCGGGCGGCGGAGAACGGCGAGACCATCGACGCGCTGACACGGCGCACGACCGAGAATTTCCACGCGGCCACGGCGGCGCTGGGCTGCCTGCCGCCGGATGTGGAGCCGCGCGCGACGGAGCACATCGCCCAGATGATCGCCCTGATCGAGACGCTGGTCACGAAGGAACACGCCTATGCGGCCGAGGGCCATGTGCTGTTCCATGTGCCTTCGATGCCGGATTACGGGAAGCTGTCGGGCCGCAATCGTGACGAGATGATCGCGGGCGCGCGTGTCGAGGTCGCGCCCTACAAGCGCGATCCGTCGGACTTCGTTCTGTGGAAGCCCTCGACCGGCGACCAGCCGGGCTGGGAGTCGCCCTGGGGTTTCGGACGTCCGGGCTGGCACCTGGAATGCTCGGCCATGAGCGAGCAGCACCTGGGTGCGTCCTTCGACATCCATGGCGGCGGCGTGGACCTGGTCTTCCCGCACCACGAGAACGAGATCGCCCAGTCGCGCTGTGCCCATCCGGACGCGTCCTTCGCGAACTACTGGGTGCACAACGGCTACCTGATGAGCGAGGGGGAGAAGATGTCCAAGTCCCTGGGCAACTTCTACACCGTCTCGGATCTGCTCAAGGAGTTCCCGGGCGAGGCGCTGCGTCTGGCGATCCTGAAGACCCATTACCGCCAGCCGCTGGACTTCACCAAGGACGGCGTGCGCGAGGCACGGCAGGAACTGAACCGGTGGTTCCGGGCGCTGGCGCTGGTGAAGGACGGGGCATCATCGGACGGGGAAATCCCGGACGGCGTGATCGCGGCGTTGGAAGACGACCTGAATACCCCGGCTGCGATCGCAGCCGTGCATGCCGCGGCGGATGCCGTGTTCGCCGCCGACAAGGACGGCGACGCGGAGGCGGCCGAGACGGCGGCCGACCGTCTGAAGGCGGCGGGGCGTCTGCTCGGTATCCTCCAGGAAAGCCCGGATGTGTGGTTCCAAGGCGGAGGTGACGAGGCCATCGATGCGCTGGTGGCCGAGCGCAACGCGGCGCGCGCCGAAAAGAACTTCGCCCGGGCCGATGAAATCCGTGACGAGCTGCTGGCCCAGGGTATCGTGCTGGAAGACGGCGCGGGCGGCACCACCTGGCGGCGGGAAAGCTGACCGACATGGCTGAGCGCATCTATCTGTTCGACACGACCCTGCGTGATGGCGCGCAGACGCGCGGCGTGGATTTCTCCGTCGATGACAAGCGCGCAATCGCCCGTGCGCTGGACGATCTGGGCGTGGACTATGTGGAAGGCGGCTGGCCGGGGGCGAACCCGGTGGATGACGCCTTCTTCGAGACTTCGCCCGGCATGAAGCGTGCGCGCTTCACGGCCTTCGGCATGACACGGCGGCCGGACCATTCGGCGGCCAACGATCCGGGCCTCAACGCGATCCTGTCCACGGCGGCGGACACGGTGTGCATGGTCGGCAAGACCTGGGACTTCCATGTCGATCTGGCGCTGGGCATCCCGCGCGAGGACAACGTCACCATGATCGCCGACAGCATCGCCCATGCGCTGACCCGCAAGGACGAGGTGCTGTTCGACGCCGAACATTTCTTCGACGGCTACAAGGCGAACCCGGACTACGCGCTGGCCTGCGCGAAGGCGGCTTATGAGGCCGGGGCGCGATGGGTCGTGCTGTGCGACACCAATGGAGGCACCATGCCCCATGAAATCCGCCGAATCGTGGCGGAGGTGGCCGAACATATTCCCGGTGACCGGCTGGGCATCCACACCCATGACGACACCGGCAACGCCGTCGCCAACACGCTGGCGGCGGTGGAGGCGGGCGTGCGCCATGTGCAGGGCACGCTGAACGGGCTGGGCGAACGCTGCGGCAACGCCAACACGATCACCCTGATCGCCAACCTGATGCTGAAATACGATGGCGCGTACGAAACCGGCGTGGGCGAGGAGGGGCTGCGCAAGCTGACCCATGTCTCCCGCCTGCTGGACGAGCTGCTGAACCAGGCGCCGGACCGACACGCGGCTTATGTCGGCGAGGGGGCGTTTACCCATAAGGGCGGACTGCATGTCTCCGCGGTCCAGAAGGATCCGGCGACCTATGAGCATGTGCCGCCGGACACCGTTGGCAACCAGCGCCATATCGTGGTGTCGGATCAGGCCGGCCGGTCGAATATCCTGTCGCGCCTGTCGGATGCCGGGATCGACGTGGACAGTTCCGACAAGCGCATCTCGCGGCTGGTCGAGGATGTGAAGGAACGCGAGTTCGAGGGCTACACCTATGACGGTGCCGAGGCGAGTTTTGAACTTCTGGCGCGGCGTGCGCTGGGCGACCTGCCGCGCTTCTACCGGATGGAAAGCTTCCGCTCCGAGGTCGAGCGCCGCTTCAACGCGCGCGGCGAGGTCACGACCATCAGCCAGGCCGTGGTGAAGATGGAAATCGACGGCGAGGCGACCATGCAGGTGGCCGAGGGCAACGGTCCGGTCAACGCGCTGGACGACGCCATGCGCAAGGCGCTGCTGCCGAAGTACCCGGAGCTGGAGGAAATGCGGCTGGTGGACTTCAAGGTCCGCATCCTGACGCCGCAGCGCGCGACGGCGGCGGTCACCCGCGTGATGATCGAGTCCACCGACGAGACCGGCCACCGCTGGGGCACCGTGGGCATCTCACCGAACATCATCGACGCGGCCTACGAGGCGCTCGACGACGCCATCGTTTACAAACTTCTCCGGTCGAAGACCCAGTCCGACTGAGGGCGGCTGTTTGAGTCCCAGACATCTTCTATCGGCGGGATCGCGGCCCGGCCTGCGCGCGGTGGCGATCCTGTCCGCCAGCGGCCTGACCCTGTTCGGGATGGCGGGCGTGTCCCCGGCGCTTCCCGCCATTGCGCGCGCCTTCGCCGATGTCCCGAATATCGGCCTGCTCGCGCCGATGGTGCTGACCATGGCTGCCTTCTTCATTGCCCTTTCGGCGCCATTCGCGGGTCTGGTCATCGATCGGCTTGGCCGGCGGCCGGTGCTGATCACGGCGCTTATGGTCTATCTGGTAACCGGTCTGGCACCCGTTTGGCTGGACGGGCTGTTTGCGATCCTTGTCAGTCGCGCGATCATGGGCATCGCGGTGGGCATGATCCTGACGGTCGCCACGACCCTCATCGGGGATTTCTATGACGGTGCGGCGCGCAACCGCATGGCGGGTCTCCAGTTCGCGACGATGACCGTGGCGATGGCGTTCGGCACCACGGTGACGGGATTTCTGGCCGAGAGCGACTGGCGCCTGCCCTTTGCGATGTATGCACTGGCCCTGGTGGTCCTGCCACTGGCCTGGATCGCGATCGAGGAGCCCGAGAGAAGGCCGTCCGGAGCGGAACACCCTGCGGAGTCTGGTTCGGGTGGCACAATCGCTGTCGCGGCGCTCCTGCTGGTGTACGTGCTTGTCTGGCTGAGCATGGTGTTCACGTTCCTCGTGCCCTCTCAGGTGCCCTTCCTGTTGCCGGAAATCGGCGTGCCCGAGGCGCGGATCGCCGGTTTTGGTGTGGCGCTGTTCAATCTCGTGACGGGCATCACCGCCGTGTTGTTCCGTCTCCTGCGGGGGCGCTTCGGACGCAACGCGTTGATGGCGGTTGGAAACTTCCTTCTGGGCTGCGGTTACCTGCTGGCCGCCTCGGCGGACGGTGCGCCGCAGGTGATGACCGGCATGGTGGTGTCGGGGCTGGGCTTCGGAATCATTGTGCCTACACTGAACGCATGGCTTCTGTCGGTTGCGCCGGTCCGGTTTCGAGGGCGGGTGGTGGGCGGCTTCACCTTCTGCCAGTTTCTGGGACTGGCCATGTCGCCGTTCTACAGCCGCCCGCTCGCGGCGCTTGTCGATATGACCGGCGCCTTTGCCCTGACCGGGCTGGGCCTGATCGCGCTGGCGCTGGCTTTTTCCGGAGCGGGTATGATGACGCTCGCGCTTGGAGGTAAGGGAGAAACGAACTGATGGCGGGAACCGACCGCACGCAAGAGTCCATGACCGGCGGCCCGCGGGTGATTCTCGTGGAGCCCCAGCTCGGTGAGAATATTGGTGCTGTCGCGCGCGCCATGCTGAATTGCGGCCTCGATCGCATGACGCTGGTGAACCCGCGCGAGGAATGGCCGAACCAGCGTGCCGTGACCATGGCGTCGGGTGCGACGCAGGTGCTCGACAATGCAGTACTGTGCGACAGCGTGGAAGACGCCGTGGCCGGCTTGACCACAGTCTATGCGACCACAGCGCGCCCGCGCGAGATGTCGGTGCGGGTGGTGACGCCGCGCCAGGCGGGGTCCGAAATCCGGGACGCCGAGGCGCGCGGCGAGACGGTCGGCATCCTGTTCGGGCCGGAGCGGTCGGGCCTGGTCAACGAACATGTCGTGCTGGCGGATACCGTGATCACCGTGCCGCTCAATCCTGCCTATTCCTCCCTGAACCTGGCCCAGGCCGTGCTGCTGGTGGCCCATGAATGGTTCACGGCAGGCGACGATACCCCGCCTGACCAGTTGTCCTCGCCCGGCACCTGGCCGGCGAACAAGCAGGAGCTGATCGGCCTGTTCGAGCGGCTCGAGGCAGGGCTGGAGGAAGGCGGATTCTTCCGGTCAAAAGACCTGACCGATACCGCGACCCGGAACATCCGGGCGATGCTCCAGCGCGCAAGGCTTACGGAACAGGAAGTGCGTACCTTTCACGGGATGATCAGCGCGCTGACCCGGAGCTGGCAGCACACCCAAAATGCCAAGCGCCGCCGCGGGGAGTGGCCGGAAGACGAAACCTCCGACTAGGCCGCGCGTGATCCGCGCATGCCGTAGGCGAAGTGGACGGCCAGTGTCGCCAGGATCACGAACCCGCCGACCAGGGTCCGGTCGGACGGGACCTGTGCGATGAACAGCCACGCCCAGAACGGCCCGATCACGGCCTCCAAGAGCATGATGAGGCTGACCTCCGGAGCGGGAATGTATTGCGGGCCCAGGCCGATCAGGAAGAACGAGACCGGCAGGATGATGAAGCCCAGGACCGCGATCCAGCCCAGATCGGTCCCGGACACGGCCAGTGTGGGCGCTGCGACCAGGGTGACGAGCGCGACAAGGACGCCGCCCAGGGCGAGCGAGGGGGCGGGGTCTTCGATCTTTGCGTGTTCCAGGATCACGACCATGCCTGCCCAGGCAAAGGCGGTGCCGACGGCGGCGAGGTTTCCGAACAGGTCGCCGCGCCCGAGCCCCTCGGCGAAGATGACCGCGATCCCCCCGATCGCGATCAGGATGGCGACAATGGTGTGCGGCGATGTGCGTTCGCCGACGAACACCCAGGCGAATATCGTGGAAAACAGCGGCGCGCAGGCAACGATGAACAGCGTATTGGCAACGCTGGTGGAGGTGATCGCCAGCACCCAGCCGATGGACGACATGGCGAACAGGAAGCCCACCGCGAGGTGGGGCCGGCTGCGCAGCCGGCCGAAGACGGCGGGCGCGCCACGTCCGTAGCGCAGGATGACGAACGCACACAGCGCGATCGCCATGAAAAGGCCGCGCCAGAACGACTGGGTGAGGGGCGCAGCGGAGACGAGAGATGTCAGCACGCCGTCGGGCGTCAGCACCAGAACCCCGAGGACCGTGACCGTGAGCCCCTTCAGGTGCCGTTTGTCCCGTGCGGGCGGCGTCGAATGTACGGTCATGGGGTCATATACCTGAAAACACGCGATAAATGCCGGTCCGGCGCGGCTAATCCCTGTTTGACATCGCCCCGGCGATCCCTATAGTGCGCCGCAATTCCCGGGAGCGTGGTTCGGACAACGATCCGTAACCCGTGTCGTGCAGGATGTTTGCGGCGCCAACCGGGACAACAAACACAAAGAAACGGATTCGAACCATGTCCAAGCGGCATTCCGCTAAGTACAAGATTGATCGCCGTCTCGGCGAAAACCTCTGGGGCCGTCCCAAGAGCCCCGTCAACCGCCGTGAGCACGGCCCGGGCGAGCATGGCCGCCGCCGCAAGAAGCCGTCCGACTACGGCCTCCACCTGATCGCCAAGCAGAAGCTGCGCAAGTATTACGGCGATGTCGGCGAGCGCCAGTTCCGCCGCTATTACGATGAGGCTGTCCGTCGCCGTGGCGACACGGGCGAGAACCTGATCGAGCTGCTGGAGCGCCGTCTCGACGCGGTGGTCTATCGGATGAAATTCGTGCCGACGATCTTCGCCGCCCGCCAGTTCGTGAACCACGGCCACATCCGTGTGAACGGCAAGCGCGTGAACATCCCGTCCTATCAGGTCAAGGACGGCGACGTGATCGAGGTGAAGGAAAAGTCCCGCGAAGTGCCGATCGTGCTTGAGGCGATTGCCTCGACCGAGCGCGACGTGCCGGAATATCTCGACGTCGATCTGAACGCGCTCAAGGGCACCTATGTGCGTGGACCGAAGCTGGCCGATGTTCCGTACCCGGTCACGATGGAACCGAACCTGGTCATCGAGTTCTACTCGCTGTAATCCGTTCGCTTCCCGACGAATTCTCGGAAAGGCCGGCTCGCGCGAGCCGGCCTTTTTCGTTGAAGCCTGGTGTGGCGCGCGCAAAACAAAAGGGGCGGGTCATGGACCCGCCCCAGTCACTCTCTCATGGATGTTGTACGCCTTAGCTGGATGAGCCCTGCAGGGCGCGTTCCACGATGCCCTCGATCTCCTCATCGGCGGTGTAGCCGTGGCCGGAGAAGGTGTGGGTGACGACGCCATCTGCATTGACCACCACCACCTGCGGCTTGGATGTACCGTAGTAGCGGCTTTCCGGCGGCGGGCCGTCATTGAACAGGCCGAAGGCGCGGATCGCCTCGCTCTTCGAATCCGCCAGCAGGGGATACTTGATGCCGCGCCGTGCGGCGAAACGCTTGAGGGTGTCCACGTCGTCGTAGGTCACGGAGACGACCTCGAAACCGTTCTCGTGGATGAAATCAATCCTGTCGTTCCAGGCGACCGCCTGGCTGATGCAGGTGGGTCACCACGCCAGCGAGCGGGAGAACAGCATGATCAGACCGCGGTTCTTCTTCAGCGTGACGAAGCTCTGCACCTGGCTGGTCTGGTCGGGGACCTCGAGCTGGTGCGGGATGGCTTCGCCGACCCGCGCGCCGTAGTCCTCTGCCTGTGCTGTACTGAAGGTTGCTGCCGCGGCGATGGCGGCAGCCAGTCCGGTGCGTGCGAGGGTACGGGGAAATTTCAAAGCCATGGTTCCGGTTCCGCAAAACACAAAAAGCCTGTGAACCGGGCCGTTATGGCCCGTTGCCAGGCTCACCATCAAATGACAAATCGGTGATGGCGCGGCGCAGAGCCGGATCAGGCTGTCAGGCGTTCACCGGCCGCTTCGTCGGCGTCTTGATCGGCTTGGGAATGCCCAGTGCCTTGTTCTTCTTTGTGGTCTTGGCCTTGGATTTGCCGGCGGGAAGGATGCCGGTGGCGTTCAGTTCCTCGCCTTTCTTCATGCGGCGCTTGGACTTTGCGGAGCCGTAGAACGGTTCCATATCCGCTTCGCTGGCGGCGAACTGGACCTCGATCTTGTTGCCATCGGGGTCAAAGACGTTCACCTGGATCATGTTGATCTCGGTCAGCGGCACCACATTATAGGGCGTGTCCGTCTCGCGCATTTTCTTCTGGAACGCCTTGACCGTGCCGTTGGAACGAAAGGCGAAATGCTCGAGCTGGGTTTCGGACGTCTTCAGTTTCTTGGAGGATTCCACGATGTGGACGACAGCGTTCTTGCCGCAATAGTGCCAGGCACCTCCGAAGGCGAAGCTGGGACGGGGACCGCGCTTGAGACCCAGGACGTCTTCATAGAAGTCCGACATCTCGTCGAGGTTGGTGGTGCGGATATTGACGTGATCGAGCCAGAACAGGGACATCGTGATTCTCCCTCCGTGGAGCCGGGGTATATGAGCCGGTGATTTCGCGCATATTGCGCCGCGTGCGCCGGGTATTCAATGCGGTGAAACATCACACGATCCGCGTGCGCCAGATTTCCACTGTATAGACGGCCAGCGCCGACCAGATGAATGCGAATGTGATTGCCTCGACCCTCGTGAACGGTTCCCCGAACAGCATGACCGCGATCAGAAGGTTGCCGGACGGTGCGATATACTGGAGGAGGCCCATCGTCGAGAGCTTCACCCGCCGCGCCCCGGCGGCGTAGAGCACCAGCGGCAGTCCGGTGGCGATTCCCGCAAAGGCGAGCAACAGGTCGAACCCGATCCCCCGGTTCGTGAAGGCGCCGGCTCCGGCAAGTTCCAGCCATATCAGGACTCCCAGAACGGCCGGCAGCAGAAGCGCTGTTTCCAGAAACAGGCCGACCGCTGCACCGGCATCGACCTTCTTTCGCAACAGTCCGTAGGTCGCGAAGGTCAACCCAAGCACCAGTGCGATCCAGGGTAGCGCACCGTAGGCAATGACCTGGGTGAGGACGCCGCAGGCGGCCAGTCCGACGGCGCACCACTGCAACGGCGTAAGTCTTTCGCGCAGGAATACGAAGCCCAGCAGCACGCTCACGAGGGGATTGAGGAAGTAGCCGAGACTGGCGGCGACGATCCGGTCAACAAGGACGGCATGGATGAAGACCAGCCAGTTGGTCCCGATGAGAACCCCCGTCACCAGCAACACGGCGAGGACCCGTGGCCGTGTCATGGCGTGCGCCACCGCGGGCCACTGGCGCGAGACGGTCAGCACCAGCATCATGAAGACCATCGACCAGATGAACCGGTGGGAGACGATCTCGGCAGCGGGAAGGGCTCCGAGCGCCTTGAAATAGAGCGGCGTCAGGCCCCAGATCGTGAATCCCGTGATCCCGAACGCGAGCCCTGCGGTCTCCTCACGCGTAAAGCTGCGGCGCGTCGCGGGTTGTGTGTGCTGGTCCGACAGGTTTCGCTCCCGGTGCGAGCAACCTCGCACTTCGACAGGCTCAGTGTGAGGTTGCTTTCTAGAGCCTCATCCTGAGCCTGTCGAAGGATGAGCCTTGTGCCGTGGCTGGACCTGAAAAGCGAACGGGCCGCACAAGGCGGCCCGTCGAGATTAGCTTAGAAGGTTGCGTCAGGCAGCTTCGCGCGCGACGCCCTTTTCCTCGAAGAGCTGCTCCAGCTCACCGGTCTCGAACATCTCGCGCACGATGTCGCAGCCGCCCACGAATTCGCCCTTCACATAAAGCTGGGGCACGGTCGGCCAGTTGGTGAATTGCTTGATGCCATCGCGCATTTCCGGATCCATCAGCACGTCGGCGCTGCCGAATTTCACGCCCATGTGGTTCAGGATCTGGACCACGGCGGCGGAGAAGCCGCACTGCGGAAAGACGGGGGTGCCCTTCATGAAGAGCATCACGTCGTTGCCGTCGATGTCCGTCTTGATGCGTTCGTTTACGGGATTGTCGCTCATATCGACCTCCAATATGTCGCTCAGCCGGCCTCGGGAACGGAGGTCTGCAGCGCGAGCGCGTGCAGTTCGCCGCCCATCCGCCCTTTCAGGGCTTCATAGACCATCTGATGTTGCTGGACCCGGGATTTGCCCTCGAAGGCGGCCGAAACGACATGGGCCAGGTAATGGTCGCCGTCGCCTCGCAGATCGTCGATACGGACATCGGCATCCGGCATCGCGTCCTTGATCATGCGCTCGATTTCGCTCGCGGCCATGGGCATGTCGGTTGCTCCCCCGGGTTGTTCGAAGCGCCGCGCCGAAGGCTCAGCGGGACGCCATGTATTCCGGAAGCCAGCGCTCATGCGCCTCGCGCAGGCTTTCGACGGATATAGGTCCGGCCGCGGGGAGTGTCAACGCAGCGCCCCCGGTCGTGCCGATGCGGGTGACGGGTACGCCTGCGGCTTCGGCGGCGGCCGTAAATCCGTCCGGATCGGCGGTGGTGACGACGTAGCGCGCCTGGTCCTCGCCGAACAGCCAGGCGTGGACGGCGATGCCGGGCTTGTGGTCGATCCCGGCGCCCATCCGGCCCGCGATGGCCATGTCGGCCAGCGCAATCGCAAGCCCGCCATCGGAGACGTCGTGGCAGGCCGTGACCTGTCCGGCATGGATGCTGCCCCGCACGAAATCGCCGTTGCGGCGCTCGGTCTCCAGATCGACCGGCGGCGGCGCGCCTCGTGTGCCGCCCGCCATGTCGCGCTGGTAGATGGAGCAGCCGAGCCAGCCGGTGGTCTCGCCCACGACGAACACAGCCTCGCCCTCGGCGGCGAAGGCCATGCCCGCGCGTTTGCCGAGGTCGTCCAGCAGCCCGACGCAGCCGATCACCGGGGTCGGCAGGATCGGCTGGCCGTTGGTCTCGTTGTAGAGCGACACGTTGCCGGAGACGACGGGGCTGTCCAGCGCCAGGCAGGCCGCGCCCATGCCCTGCACGGCGCCGACGATCTGGCCCATGATTTCCGGGCGCTCGGGATTGCCGAAGTTCAGATTGTTGGTGACCGCAAGCGGTGTCGCGCCGGTTGCGGTGACGTTGCGCCAGGATTCCGCGACGGCCTGCTTGCCGCCCTCGACCGGATTGGCCTCGACATAGCGCGGCGTGCAGTCGGTGCTGATGGCCAGTGCCTTCTTGGTGCCGTGAACGCGCACCAGCGCGGCATCGCCACCGGGACGGCCCACGGTGTCGCCCATGACCATGTGGTCGTACTGCTCCCAGATCCAGCGGCGCGAACACAGGTCCGGGCTCTCGATCATGGTCAGCAGAGCTGCGCCGGGGTCCAAGGGGGCCGGAACCGCATCGGGCCCGATCACCTCGCGCGGCGGCGTTGCCGTCCACGGGCGCTCGTATTCGGGAGCAGCGGCGACCAGCGGCGGCACGGGAATGTCGGCGGCGACCTCTCCCTGCCACATCAGCACCAGCCGCTCACTGTCGTTGGTCTGGCCGATGACGGCGAAATCCAGCTCCCACTTCTCGAAGATCGCGCGCGCCTCGTCCTCGCGGCCCGGCTTGAGGACCATGAGCATGCGCTCCTGGCTCTCCGACAGCATCAGCTCGAAAGGCTGCATGCCGGTCTCGCGCATGGGCACGTCGTCCAGCACCATGGTGATGCCGACCTCACCCTTGCTGGCCATTTCCACCGACGAGGAGGTGAGGCCCGCCGCGCCCATGTCCTGGATGGCGACGATGGCGTCGGTGGCCATTAGTTCGAGGCAGGCTTCCAGCAGCAGTTTCTCTGTGAAGGGGTCGCCGACCTGCACGGTCGGGCGTTTCTCGGCGGAATCGTCGTCGAACTCGGCCGAGGCCATGGTCGCGCCGTGGATGCCGTCGCGTCCGGTCTTGGAGCCGACATAGACGACCGGCAGGCCGGTGCCTGCGGCGGCGGAATAGAAGATCTTGTCGGTGTTGGCGATCCCCACGGTCATGGCGTTGACCAGGATGTTGCCGTTGTAGGCGGGGTCGAAGTTGACCTCGCCGCCCACGGTCGGCACGCCGATGCAGTTGCCGTAGCCGCCGATGCCCGCCACCACGCCGCCGACGAGGTGGCGTGTCTTCGGGTGGTCGGGCGAGCCGAAGCGCAGCGCGTTCATGTTCGCGACCGGGCGCGCGCCCATGGTGAACACGTCGCGCAGGATGCCGCCGACGCCGGTCGCAGCACCCTGGTAGGGTTCGATGAAGGAGGGATGGTTGTGGCTCTCGATCTTGAAGATCGCGGCCAGCCCGTCGCCGATATCGACCACGCCGGCATTCTCGCCGGGGCCCTGGATCACCTGCGGCCCCTCGGTCGGCAGCGTCTTCAGCCAGACCTTGGACGATTTGTAGGAACAGTGCTCCGACCACATCACCGAGAAGATCGATAGCTCGGTGAAGTTCGGCTCCCGGCCCATGATCTCGAGGATGGTGTCGTACTCGTCCTCGCTCAGGCCCATCAGGTCGTTGGGGCGTGCCGCTGCCTCGCTCATGCCGCCAGTGCCTCCGCCAGCGCCGTGAACATCGGCGCACCGTCCGTGCCGCCCAGCAGCGGGTCTGCCAGCCGTTCGGGGTGGGGCATCATGCCCAGCACGTTGCCGGCGGTGTTCAGCACGCCCGCGATATTCGCCAGCGAGCCGTTGGGGTTCGCCTCTTCGCTCAGCGCGCAGTCGGCGTCGCAATAGCGGAAGGCGACCTGCCGGTTGTCTTCCAGCGATTTCAGCGTGTCGGGGTCGGTGAAATAGTTGCCGTCATGGTGCGCGACGGGGATGCGGATCACCTGGCCCTGGCTGTAGCCGTGCGTAAAGGGTGTGTCGGTGCGCTCCACGCGCAAATCCACGTCCCGGCAGACGAACTTCAGGCTGGCGTTGCGCATGAGCACGCCCGGCAGCAGCCCGCATTCGGTCAGCACCTGGAAGCCGTTACAGATGCCCAGCGTCGGCGTGCCGGCATTCGCCCGGGCGACGACCTCTCGCATGATCGGGCTGTTGGCCGCCATGGCACCGGAGCGCAGGTAGTCGCCATAGGAAAAGCCGCCGGGCACCACGATCAGGTCCACATCGGGCAGCGTGCTGTCGCCGTGCCAGACCATCAGCGGCGCTTTGCCCATGGCTGCCTCAAGGGAGACCGCGACATCGCGGTCGCAGTTCGATCCGGGGAATACGATAACGGCTGCGGACATACCGGCGTCAGCCCTCGATTTCGACCGAATAATCCTCGATCACCGTGTTGGCGAGGAGCTGTTCGCACATGTCGGCGACGCGCTTCTTCGCCGCGTCGGCGTCGGTGTCGGACAGCTCGATCTCGATGAACTTGCCCTGGCGCACGTCTTCCACGCCGTCGAAGCCGAGCCCTTCCAGGGAGTGGTGGATGGCCTTGCCCTGGGGGTCGAGGACGCCGTTCTTCAGGGTAACGTGGACGCGTGCTTTCAACGAACCGGTCCCGGGTTGGGGTTACTGGAGGGTTGCGGGACCTTTTATGTCCTGCTGCGACGATTCGGGCAGGATTCCGAGGCGGCGCGCCACCTCCTGGTAGGCTTCCTCGACGCCACCCAAGTCGCGGCGGAAGCGGTCCTTGTCCATCTTCTCGTTGGTCTCGACATCCCAAAGGCGGCAGCCATCGGGCGTGATCTCGTCGGCCAGCACGATGCGCATCTGGTCGTTCTCGTCGTACCAGCGCCCGAACTCCAGCTTGAAGTCGATGAGGCGCAAGCCGATGCCGAGGAACAGCCCGGTCAGGAAGTCGTTGATGCGCAGGCTGAGCGACAGCATGTCGTCGATCTCGTTCGGCGCGGCCCAGCCGAAGGCCGTGATGTGCTCCTCGGAGATCAGCGGATCGCCCAGTTCGTCGTTCTTGTAATAGTACTCGACGATCGAGCGGGGCAGCGGCGTGCCTTCCTCGATGTTGAAGCGCTTGCAGATGGAGCCGGCGGCGATGTTGCGGATCACCACCTCGACAGGGACGATCTCGACCTCGCGGACCAGCTGTTCGCGCATGTTCAGGCGGCGCACGAAATGGGTCGGCACGCCGACCTCGCCCAGCCGGGTCATCAGATATTCCGAGATCCGGTTGTTGAGGACGCCCTTGCCGGTAATGACGCCCTTCTTCTGGTTGTTGAAGGCCGTGGCGTCGTCCTTGAAGTACTGGACCAGCGTGCCGGGCTCGGGGCCCTCGAACAGCACCTTGGCCTTGCCCTCGTAAATTTTTCTGCGTCGCGTCATGGCTGGGTTTTCCGCGGTTTTTGCGCGCGCCGCGCGGGATCGCGAGTCGGCATCGCTGCGCGCGCGAGATATACCAATTCGGTGCCGGGCGGACAATCGGAACGCCTGGGGATGACTTGGCCAAGTGCTTGTTTGAAAGGGGTGTTCGATGACCGAAAATTCACGCCGCACCACAGCGATCGCCGCCGGAGACGCGCCGGAGCGCACCAAACCGTCCGTTTATCCCGAGCCCTTCGCCAGCCGCATGAAGGGCCGGCTCAAGCGGCCGCTGGGTGACCTGTTCGGGCTGTCGAATTTCGGGGTGAACCTGACCGAACTCGCGCCGGGCGGCGAATCGGCCCTGATGCATCGCCACAAGACCCAGGACGAGTTCATCTATGTGGTCTCCGGCCACCCCACGCTGGTGACGGATGACGGGACCGAGCAACTGGCGCCGGGCATGTGCGCGGGCTTTCCGGCGGGCGGCGTGGCGCACCAGTTGCGCAACGACACGGACGCGCCGGTGACCTATCTGGAGATTGGCGACCGCTCACCCGGCGATGCCGCTACGTACCCGAACGACGACTTGCGCGCGGACCTCAATGACGAAGGCCAGTGGGTGTTTTCCCGGAAAGACGGGACGCCTTATTGAGGGATCAATAATCCGCGCGGCCACCGGAGATGTCGAACACCGCGCCGGTGGTGAAGGAGCAGTCCTCCGACGCCGCCCAGCAGGCGATGGCGGCGACCTCATCGGGCTCCACGAGGCGACCCAACGGCATCGCGGACGCGATCTGTTCCCGGTATTCGTCGGACAGATTGTCGAACAGTTCGGTGTTCGCGCCGCCAGGCGCGATGGCGTTGACGATCACGCCGGTGCCCGCAACCTCCTTGGCCAGCGTCTTGGTCAGGCTGACCACGCCCGCCTTGGCGGCGGCGTAGGGCGCGTTGTTGGGGGTGCCCATCTTGGACGCGTTGGACGCGATGTTGACGATGCGGCCATAGCCGTTGGCCATCATGTGCGGCGCGACGGCGCGGCAGCACAGGAAAGTGCCGGTCAGGTTCAGGGTGAGCATCCGCTGCCAGTTCTCGACCGGCTGTTCCCAGACCTTGCCCAGCGTGCCGACCGCCCCGGCGTTGTTGACGAAGATATCGATATTGCCGAAGGCTTCGGCGGCCCGCGTGATACCGGCCTCGATGGCGTCGGGGTCGGTCACATCGACCGCATCGCCGCGCACGTCATCGCCCAGCGGGGAAAGCTCCGCGTCCAGCCGCGCGGTATCAATGTCCCAGACGCTGACCCGCGCGCCGGATTCGATCATCCGGCGCACGATGGCGAGGCCGATTCCCTTCGCCCCGCCGGTCACGACGGCGTGGCGGCCTTCCAGATCGATCCGGTTCATGGCGTTCCTCCCGGGGTGCGAGACTAGACCATCACCTCGCCGCCGCACACGGCCAGTGTCTGGCCGGAAATGAAGTCACTGGCCGGGGAGGCGAGGAACATCGCCGCGCCCACCAGATCGTCCGGGGTCTCCGCGCGCTTGAGGACGCGCTTGTTCTGGATGAACTCGTGCAGGCCGCCATCCATGCTCGCGTGATCGACCTCCGTGGCGGTGTAGCCCGGCATGATGGTGTTCACGTTGATGCTGTATTCGCCAAGCTCGCGCGCCAGCACGCGCGTCATGCCGATGATCGCCGACTTGGACGTGACGTAGTGAAGGAAACCGGGGACACCCTGAGGCACCGTGCCGGAGGAGATGTTGATGATCCGGCCCTGCCGCGCCTTGCGCATGGCAGGCGCCACGGCGCGGGCGCACAGGTAGGAGCCGGTGATGTTCACATGGATCACCTTGTTCCACTCGTCGATCGGAATGTCGTCGAAGGTGCGGCGCGGGATGGTGGCAAAGACGGCGGCGTTGTTGATCAGCACGTCGATCTGGCCATGGGCCTCCAGCGTCTGCGCAACCATGGCCTCGACCGAGGCCAGGTCCCCCACATCGGTCTGGACCGCCAGGCACTGGCCGCCCGTCCCCTCGATCTCCGAAGCAACAGACGCGAGGTTCTCACCGTTCAGTTCGGCCAGCACCGGGATGGCTCCCGCCGCGGCGAAGGCCAGCGCGTATTCCCGGCCCAGCCCCTGGCCCGCACCGGTGATGATGGTCACGCGTCCGCTGATGTCGAAACGATTGTCGGCCATGGTGTTCCCTCCCAAGTGTTGCGCCTGATGCTTCGTGGTGCCTCAGGGTGTGCGTTCGAGGTTCGCGACCTCGATCAGGTTGCCGTCCGGGTCGCGGAAATAGACCGATCGCAGCGCGCCCACCGCGCCGGTGCGTGCCACCGGTCCCTCGATGATATCGACATTTTGCGCGTTCAGGTGCGCGACCACATCGTCTATCGGGGTCTCGGTGAGGAAGCAGAGGTCTCCGCTGCCCGGGACCGGCCGCTCGGCCTTGGGCTCGAATTCGTGCCCGGCGAGGTGCAGGTTGATCTTCTGGCGGCCGAAATGGAGCGCGGTGCGTCCGCCCTCGAAGGTGACGGCCTCCATGCCCATGACCTCGGCATAGAAGGCACAGGTCGCCTCGATAGAGGCAACGGTGAGGACCAGATGGTCGAGGGATTCGATCTTCATGCGGCCTCCTCCGTGGCTTCGACGGACGCATAGGGTACGGTATCGGGCCGCCCGGCGGCGAATTTCCAGATACGCTTTCGGTCCTGGTGATCGGAGGACGGAAGCGCGATCAGCGTGCTGGAAACCGTGCCGTAGCCCCGGTCGGTGACTATGCACATGGTCTCTCGCGGGTCTTCCTCGCTGTCGTGCAGTCGCGTGGCGAGCAGGCGTTGCCAGGCGGACCAGTTGTCCGCATCCGGATCCGGCTCGTCGGCGGCCCGGAACTTCGGGAGGAAGCGGCCGATGCGCGAGCTGCCGGTATCATCGAGCTCGCCCGCCGTAATCATGTGCAGGCCCGGCGGGACCTCCATGACCTCGACCCGTGGCGCTTCCGTGCCGCGCACCCAGTAGGCGTTGGTGTTGTCGGCGATCATCAGGTTGAAGGAGCGGTAGGCGCTGCCGTCGAGCGCGGCGAGAGCTTCCGCGGCCATGGCGGCATCCGGGTGATCTGCGGCCTCCAGGACCAGTTCGCCGCGCGAGCGCTTGCCCGCCGTCGGGCCGAGCGAGCCTTCGCGGTTCAGCACCGCGGCGACCATGTTGGTGTCGTTGACCGCCAGCCAGGTGCCGCCGGCCAGTTCGTCCAGCCCGCCCGCCACGTCCGGCCGGTCGTCCCAGTGCCGCGCGGGAAGTTTCCACGGCCGGTCGGTCATTTCGTCGCGGTTCGCGGCGATCAGCACAGGCCAGTCATGGCCCGGTCGGCGGAGAATGACGAATGTGCACATGAATTTTCGTTTCAATCGGGCGGGTCAGACCACTATATCTATGGCGCAACAGCACACGGCAAGTCCGCAACGGGGAGTACGACCGAGTCATGGCGAGTTTCGACGAACGCGAAAAAGGCTTCGAGAACAAGTTCAAGCACGATGAGGAGCTGCGGTTCAAAGCGACCGCGCGGCGCAACCGCCTTCTGGGCGAGTGGGCGGCCGGGCTCATGGGCATGTCCGGCGACGAGGTCGCGGCCTATGCCAAGGAAGTTGTGAAGTCCGATTTCGAGCGCCCCGGCGACGACGATGTCTTGGAAAAGGTCCACGGCGATCTGCAGGCCAAGGGCCTCGATACGTCCGAGCACATCGTGCGCAAGCACATGGACGACCTGATGTCCGAGGCGGTCCGCCAGATCGAGGCGGGGGAGTAACACCCCGCGCAGTTACAGAATTGCGGAAGGGCGCCCCATCGGGCGCCTTTCTTTTGCTGTCGTTCGGGAATTGTGAAACGGCACTCATGTGGTGCCGTCCATCGCAGGCCCGTTCACCACATGAGTGCCGGGGGAATACCCATGCCGCGTGTCGATATCGGTCATATCACCCTGAATTGTGCCGATGAAGGCGAGGGGCCGGCCTTCGTGTTCATTCCTGGCCTCGTCGGGCTCCATGATGCCTGGTCGTTCCAGCTCTCGCATTTCTCACAGCGTTACCGCTGCGTGACCTTCGATCACCGGGGCACCGGCGACAGCGACAAGCCCTCGGGACCGGGCGCCTATTCCACGCAAGCGATCGCCAATGACGTGATCGCGCTGATGGACACGCTGGGCATCGACAAGGCGCATGTCGCGGGCACCTCGACGGGCGGCTGCATCCTGCAGAACCTCGCGCTCGACCATCCGGAGCGCGTGCGGGCCTGTATCTTCAACAACACTTGGGTGACCGCCGACGAGTTCATCACCCGCGTCGCGCTGACACGGAAGCGAATCGCCGAATCCTACGGTCCGGAGGAATACGTCAAGGTGTCATCGATGTTTACGTCCGGCGCAGACCAGTTCCGGAACAATATTGATGCCGTCATGCAGCTTGAACGGCGCGCGCTTGCGACGGTGGGGGATGTGGAAGTTTTGACCGCGCGCCTCGACATGATGCTTGCGCATGACCGTTCCGGCGAGATTGCGCGGATCGACAAGCCGTCGATGATCATCGGCACGGTGGATGACGCAACCATCCCCTACTACTTTGCGGAAGATCTTCACGCCGCCATTCCGGGCTCGCAGATGATGCTTTTCGAGGACGGGGGGCACTATTCCTACCGGCGGCATCCGGAGAAGTGGAACACAGCGATTGATGCGTTCCTTGCCGAGGCCGAAAAATCGGTCTAGCGGTCTGCACCGGCAACGACGAAACAGGGAGAATTGACATGGCCAAGGGTTACTGGGTCGCGATCTATCGGGAAATCAGCGACACCGACAAGCTGGCGGCATACGCAAAGGTTGCCGGACCGCATATCGAAAGCTGCGGCGGGAAGTTCCTGACCCGTGGCAAGGCCGCCAAGGTGTACGAGGCCGGTATCCTGGAGCGCACGACGATCATCGAGTTCGATTCACTCGATGCAGCGCTCGCCTGCCACGACAGCCCGGAATACCAGGCGGCGCTGGACGTATTCGACAATGCCGCCGTTCGCGACCTTCGGTTTGTCGAGGGAACCGAATAGACGCTTCGCGAGGCATACGGTCTAGAGGCTCTCGAACGGGTGCCAGCCTTCGCGGTGCTCGATCTCGATCACCCATAGATCCGGGTCGCGGGCCAGCGCGCGCTCCACATAGGCGTGCGCGTCGGCAGGCGTGAACGCGTTGCCGTCATTGGCGGCGAACCAGGTCAGTTTCCCGTCAAGGTCGCGCTGCTGGGTGAGGATCAAGACGCCCCGGTCCAGCCGGTCCAGCTTCAGCATCACCGTGCCGGATTGCCGTTCACCCTTGTGGACGACGACGGCGGGCACCGCCTCGATCGAGCATTGCCGCAGGCCGGCGCTGACCCACAGTTCGGTCGGCAGCCGCGCGTCAGACATGGTTCCGGTCAGGCGCTTCCGAAGACACGCGCGAAGATCGTGTCCACATGCCTGGTGTGGTAGCCGAGGTCGAAGCATTCGGCCAGCACATCGGCGGGGACCTTCGCGGTGACCTCATCGTCGGACTGAAGGAAGGACAGGAACGCACCCTCGCGCTCCGCCTCCGGCAGTTCCCAGACCTTCATCGCGTTGCGCTGGACGGCGAGGTAGGAATCCTCGCGGCTCATCCCGGCCTGGGTGAGAGCCAGAAGCACGCGCTGGGAGTGCACCAGCCCGCCCAGCTTCTCCAGATTGGCGTTCATCGCTTCGGGATAGACCAGCAGCTTCTCGACGACACCGGTCAGGCGGACCAGTGAAAAGTCCAGGGTGACGGTGGCGTCGGGGCCGATCATGCGCTCGACCGAGGAATGCGAGATATCGCGTTCGTGCCACAGTGCGACGTTCTCCAGCGCCGGCACCACAGCCGATCGCACGACACGGGCCAGGCCGGTCAGGTTCTCCGTCAGCACCGGGTTGCGCTTGTGCGGCATGGCGCTGGAGCCTTTCTGGCCGGCGGAGAAGAATTCCTCCGCCTCGCGTACCTCGGTGCGTTGCAGGTGGCGGACTTCCGTCGCCAGCCGCTCGACAGCGCTGGCAACGACGCCCAGCGTGGCGAAGAACATGGCGTGCCGGTCGCGCGGGATCACCTGGGTCGAGACGGGCTCGGGGATCAGCCCCATTTTCTCGGCGACGTGTTCCTCCACGAACGGGTCGATGTTGGCGAAGGTGCCGACGGCGCCGGAAATGGCGCAGGTCGCGATCTCCGTGCGTGCGGCGGCCAGGCGTTCGCGGCAGCGGGCGAACTCCGCATAGTGCCCCGCCAGCTTCACGCCGAAGGTGGTCGGCTCGGCATGGATGCCGTGGCTGCGGCCGATGCAAACCGTGTTCTTGTGCTCCATCGCGCGCTTCTTCAGCGCGACCAGCAGTTCGTCCATGTCCTGCAGCAGGATGTCCGAGGCCTGGGTGAGCTGCACCGAAAGGCAGGTGTCCAGAACGTCCGAGGAGGTCATGCCCTGGTGGACGAACCGCGCATCCTCACCCACATGTTCGGCCAGGTTGGTCAGGAAGGCGATCACGTCGTGCTTGGTCTCGCGTTCGATCTCGTCGATCCGGTCGATCTCCCACGCGCCCTTCTTCCAGACTTCCTCAGCTGCGGATTTGGGGATCACGCCCAGCTCGGCCTGGGCGTCACAGGCATGGGCTTCGATCTCGAACCAGATACGGAACTTGTTCTCCGGCTCCCAGATCGCGGTCATTTCCGGGCGGCTGTAACGGGGGATCATCGCTGCTCGATCCTTCGGTTGAATGTCGGGCCAAACTAGGCGCGCGAGTGATACCCCGGCAAGACGAGTCGGGCGTTGCCGGGGTCGGATTGCGTGGATAGTTTGGATGTATGCAGGCACGGAGCGGGAGACGCGGATGGGACTGGAAGACGATATCGGCGGCGCGCGGCAGGCGCTGGCCGCCGCATTCCGCTGGGCGGCACGCCTCGGGTTCCACGAAGGCATCTGCAACCATTTCAGCCTGATGGTGCCGGGCCGCGACGACCTGTTCCTCATCAATGCCCATGGCCGCCACTGGTCGCAGATGACGGCGAGCAGTCTTGTCCTGATGAACGCCGAGGGCGACATCGTGGAAGGCGAGGGGCCGGTCGAGGACACCGCGCTCTATATCCATTGGCGGGTCCACAAGGCATTGCCCCAGGCGCGATGCGTGCTGCACACCCATATGCCCTATGCGACGGCGCTGACCAGCCTGGAGGACCAGCGCCTGCGCATGGTCAACCAGAACGGCGTGCGTTTCCATGATCGTGTCGTCTATGACACGGACTACAACGGACTCGCGCTGGACAATGCCGAGGGTGACCGCATCGCCGCGGCGCTGGGTGACCGCGATGTCATGTTCATGGGCAATCACGGTGTGCTGGTGGTGGGCCGCAGTCTCGCGAATGCGTGGGATGACCTCTACTACCTGGAACGGGCTTGCGAGAATCAGGTCCTCGCCATGAGTACGGGACTACCCTTGCGCGAAATACCGACCCAGATCGTTCAGGCGACCCAGCGCCAGATTCTTGACGATCCGGCATACGGCACGCGCCATCTGGCGGCCCTGATGGATGTCCTGAACCGCGAGGAACCGGGCTATCGCGACTGAATTACCTGGGATTCGGGCAGGTTCAGAGAATCCTTGCATACCCCCATACCGCAAGATGAAGTTAACCATCTTTTAAGTATTGTAGAGCGATCCTTGGGCACACGCATAAGGCGAGGAATGCGATGTCTTTGGTCTATTCAGGAACGATCCCGGCGCGCCGGACGATGCGCGGATAGACCGAAGTCTGGTTGACCGTTCCCTTGCTCTGTTCCTCGGCGGCCAGCAGGCCGTTCTGGTGATCGAGAAACAGCACATGAAAGCTCTCGCGCGGCAGATGGCCCAGCTCGGCCCGGCAATAGTCGATCACCTTGTCCCATGAGCCGAGGTTGTCGCGGACGCGCAGGTCTTCCTTCGCGAGGCGGCGGCCGGCCTGGTTGACGGCTTTCAGCAGCACGGTGACGGCGGGGCCGCTGTCAGTGACCTCGGCGATGGCGGACGCGTCCGTTGCGAGTAAGGCGGCAAGGCTGCCGAACCGGTCGATCAGGCGCTTTGCGAGGGGCTTGGTGTCCTTGCGCGGGACGGCATGGAACAGAAGGAGTTCCAGCAACTCGTAATCCGGCATGGAGGCGCCGTAGTCCGCGGAAAACCGTTCTCTCAGCCGGTTGCGGTGACCCTTGCGGTCGTGCGCATCGGCCATGACGGTGCGCCGCCGCCCTATTCGTAGGGCGGGCGGTCCCAGCCCTTGGGCGAGTGCGTGAACACCTCGCAACCGTCGGCAGTGACGCCGATCGAGTGTTCGAACTGGGCTGACATCGAGCGGTCCTTGGTGACCGCGGTCCAGCCGTCGGAGAGGATCTTCACATCGTACTTGCCGACATTCACCATCGGCTCGATGGTGAAGAACATGCCTTCGCGCAGGACGGGGCCCGTCCCCGGCGTGCCGTAGTGCAGGATCGACGGCGCATCGTGGAAAACCTGGCCCAGTCCGTGACCGCAGAAGTCGCGCACCACGGAAAAGCGTTCGGCCTCCACGAAGGTCTGGATGGCGTAGCCGATGTCGCCGACGGTGGCGCCGGGCCGTACGACCTCGATCCCCTTCCAAAGCGCCTCGAAGGTGACATCCACAAGCCGCTCGGCGATGCGTTTGACCCGTCCGAGGTTGAACATGCGGCTGGTGTCGCCGTACCAGCCGTCGAGGATGGTGGTGACGTCAATGTTGACGATGTCGCCTTCCGCCAGACGTTTCTCGCCGGGAATGCCGTGGCAGACCACGTGGTTGACGGAAGTGCAGATCGACTTCGGATAGCCGCGATAGCCCAGCGGCGCAGGGATCGCGCCATGATCCATGGTGAATTCGTAGCAGGCGCGGTCGAGTTCCTCGGTCGTCACCCCCGGCACCACCATGGGCGTGATGTAGTCCAGCGTCTCTGCGGCAAGCCGGCCGGCGCGGCGCATGCCTTCGAACCCGGCCTCATCGTGGATGCGGATGCGGCGGGATTCTGAATCGAGAGGCGCGGACTGGGTGTCGGTCATGGGGCCGAAACTTCCGGAAATCGGGCTGGTTCTAGTCTTCGTCGATCGGCAGCGCGTTCGCGACGACGATCGAATCGCGCGCAACCTCGCACGCATAACAGATTGCCTCAACCCCCTGTTGCCGGGCATTTGAGAAGGCTGCGGCATAGGCCGGGTCGAGGTCGCCGGCGAGCGCAAAGCGGTCGCAGTCGCCCCTCTGCACGATATAGAGCATGACTGCGCGTCCGCCCCCGGCCACCACACTGGCCAGCTCGCGCAAATGCTTGGCGCCGCGCGCGGTCACACTGTCGGGAAATTCGGCCAGGCCGCTGTCCGGGGTCATGTCGCGCTTCAGGTGGACGTTCTTGATCTCGACGTAGCAGGGCGGCCGCTCGTCCGCTTTCAGCAGGAAATCGATCCGGGAATTTTCCCCGTAGCGCACCTCCCGCCGGATGCTGTCATAGCCGGCCAGTTCGGCGATGGTACCCGCGGCGAGCGCTTCGGCCACCAGCGCGTTGGGCAGGCCGGTGTTGATCCCCACCAGATGTTCACCCACGCGCGTCAGTTCCCAGGTGTATTTCAGCTTGCGTGCGGGATTTCGCGCCGGCGACAGCCAGACCTCGCTGTCGGGCGCAGCCAGGCCCAGCATCGCACCCGGGTTCGGGCAATGGGCGGTGATGTCCCGCGCCACGCCGTCGTCGCCGGTGATCTCGATATCCGTCAGGAAGCGCTTGTAGCGGCGGATCAGCCGTCCGCGAATAAGGGGGTCGGGGAATTCCATGGTCCGGGCAAACTAGGCGGCGCCCCGCCGGGCTTCAACCATGCGACAATGTCGTTCTTTTGACTGGCCCGTTGGCGCGTGATACTGCGTTTCCCATCAATTTTGCGAAAGATCGCATCGATGCGCCATATGTCTTTCCTGTCTGTCCTTGCCGTTGCGGGCCTCGTGGCCTGCGCGTCCTCCGGGGGTGCATGGGTGAAGGCCGGCGCCGACGAGGACCAGATGCGCGTTGACCAGGCGTCCTGCCGGGCGATGGCGGAACGAGCGACGGTGCGTGACGACAACGTTACCCGCGATATCCGCACGTCGATCCCCGGCGGGCGGGACGATGTGCGCGCGGTGGTCCAGGACACCCGTGATCTGCGCGCCGCGCGCAGCTTCGAGAAACTGTTCGCCCAGTGCATGCGCGGCCTGGGCTACACGCAGGAAAAATCCTGAGTTCCGGGGACACCAGACCGATGACCGAAACCCGCCGCGTTGCCGCCGCCGTCCTGATTATCGGCAACGAGATTCTGTCCGGCCGGACAAAGGACGCAAACCTGGCCTATCTGGGGCTGGAACTGAACAAGCTGGGCATCCAGCTTCGCGAAGCGCGCGTCGTCGCCGATATCGAGAGCGAGATCATCGAGGCGCTGGATGCGCTGCGTGCGAAATTCGACTACGTCTTTACGACCGGGGGGATCGGCCCGACCCATGACGACATCACCTCGGCCTGTGTGGCCAAGGCGTTCGGCCAGACGCTGATCCGCCACCCCGAGGCCGAGCGGCTGCTGCGCGAGCGTATCGCGCAGATGGGGGTCGAGGTGACCGAGGCGCGCCTGAAAATGGCCGAGACGCCGGAGCACGCGGAACTGATCGAGAACCCCATCAGCGGCGCGCCGGGCTACAAGGTCGAGAACGTCTTCGTGATGGCGGGTATCCCGCGCATCATGCAGGCGATGTTCGAGGGTGCGAAGCCGCACCTCAAGGGCGGGGTGACGCTGGAATCGCTCACCGTTGGCAGCTATGTGCCCGAAGGCACCATCGCCACCGAACTCAGCCTGCTGCAGGACGCCTATCCCGATATCGATATCGGCAGCTATCCGTTTTTCTTCGACGGCCGGCCGGGGACGAACCTCGTGTTCCGGGGGCCGGAGACGGACCGACTGGAAGAGGCAGCGGCGCGTTTATGCGACCTCATCCGCAATCTGGGCGGGGAGCCCGTCGAAGGCGGGGTCGAGGTGCCGAAGTCCGACGACTAGTCGCCGATTTCGCGCTGGCTATCAGCCCTGGAAGACGGCCGTCCAGAACAGTACCAGTCCGCCCGCGATGGCGATCCAGATGACCGCGTTGCGCTTCGCCGCCGCGCGGTCGCGGAAGATCATCACCAGGGCGGGCGCCACCAGGATGAGGGCGCCGATCAACGCGATAAGGCGTGCAATGTCGTAACCGTCCATGCGGGTCTCGTATTGGCGTTTGTCGGCGCGTCGCGCAGTTCGCTACAAGTATAGCAGCAGCATGTCCCGGGATGCGGGCGTGGTGAAATTGGTAAACACAAGGGACTTAAAATCCCTCGGCTTCGGCCTTGCCGGTTCAAGTCCGGCCGCCCGCACCATTCTTCCAGGTCGTTGCAGATGATCGTCGGACGACGACTGGTACGGTCATCAACCATTTGTTCAGGCCCCGTTGCCAGTCTGTCGGGAGGTCATCCCGCTCAGGAAGCAAGACGATGGATCCGGAACGCACAAGATCCGAATGGAAATTCGGGACCCGCGCCTACCAGACGGGCGATCTGGTCTTTCAGGAAGGCGATCTGGGGACAGAAGCCTATATCGTCTTCGATCAGGATGACTTTTTGCATTGGCTGGATACCCCCGACTGTGCTCGATCAGGGATAGCCGAGGAATGTAAACCGCGTTTGTCCACGAAGTCCGATTTTGTAAAAATCTGCCTGCTTTCAGCGGGCGAAAAAAAGGGCGCCGGAGTTTCCGGCGCCCTTTCGCATTTCGTGTGTTCAGTACGCCGTTACGGAGCGACGTTGATTTCCACGCGGCGGTTCTTGCCTTCGGCAACGCCGTCACCTGTGCGCTTGGCGTTGAACTCCTCGCCATAGCCGCGCGAGCGCATCGACTTTGCATCGACGCCACGGATGCGCATGGCAGCCGCGACGACGGCAGCGCGACGGTCGGAGAGCGCCTTGTTGGCACCGGCCGAACCGGTGGTGTCCGTGTAACCGGCGACCACGACCCGGACGGGCTTGAAGTTCTTGGCATAGGCCACGGCATCGCCGATGACCTTGTTCGCCGCATCGTCGAGGCGGGCCGAACCGGTGCTGAAATACACCTTGAACTGCTTACCCTTGAGCGGCTTGGCCTTTGGCTTCTCAGCAATCGCGTTGCGCATGGCCGGGATCAGGCCGTCGAGCTGGTCACGGCAGGCGTTGATGTGCTCGGGCTGATTGTTTTCTTCGAGTTCCTGGATCCAGCACTCGAAAGCGACCTGTGCGGTGGCGGCGAGCTGGGGAACCTTCACGCGGGCACCCGCGTCCAGGACCTCAACCAGTTCGGTCTGTGCGGTTGCGACGTAGAACGCATCTGCCTGCGGCAGTTTGCGCGAAGACGCTTCCGGAACCGGCACGACCTTTTGCGGGTCGCCGGCGGCGAGAGACTGCATCGCGAAGTAGTCGGCATCGGCATAGTCGCCTTCCGCATATTCCGCGCGTGCCAGGCGGAGATAGCCGGCAGCTAGGGCGTTGTCGAACTCGGTGCTGTTCGCAGGTGTGCTGGCAGCCTTGTCGAGCTGCTGTCCGGCACAGGCCGTCAGCGCGAGCATCGCCGCTGCGGCCAGCAAAGCCTTGGTGGTCATTTTTATTCCCCTTGGATATTCACTTTTGGTGCGGAGCCAGACCTTCCGTTGCGGAAATGCCGGCGAATTACTCCCCCACCGGATCTCTCCGGATTGCCCCGATTGTAACAAAATCGAACTCAATGCCAACCGTTCGTCCGCGTTATTGCTCAAACGCGAGGCATTCTCGGAATAGGTCGAACGCTTCTTCGGCAAATCGCCACATATTCGCATTGCGGTCGCTATCACCGGTTTCCAGTGTGCGGACCCGGCTGACGGGACCCGCGACGGCGACACATGTGTGCCCGGCATCATCGCCATAGCGGTTGCCGGACGGACCGGCCGCGCCGGTTTCCGCCAGCCCCCAGGTGGCACCCAAGCGCTCGCGCAGTGTACTCGCGAGCAGTTCCGCAAACGGCTCGCTGCTGGAACGCATGCCGGTCATGTCGGCATCGGTGATTCCGGCCAGCGCCTCCCGTGCGTCCATCGTGTAAAGCACGCCGCCGCCGATGAAATAGGCCGATGCGCCCGGAACGGCGAGCAGTTGTGCCGATACGAGACCTCCTGCTGAGGTTTCCGCGACGGCGACGGTTTCACCGCGCGCTTTCAGAATCTCCGCGATTGCACGGGTGTCTTCGGTCAGGTCTTTCATGATGAAGCTTCCTTTGCCGTGTGGGAGCGTCGCATATCTGCCAAGCGTACAGACAGGACGGCTGCGATGACCAGTGCCACGCCCACAATCTGCCAGGCCGTCAGGGCCTGGCCGAGAATGAGAAACCCCAGGATGACGCTGCTGACAGGCTCCACATTCATGGTGAGCGAGGTGGCGACCGTTCCTGCCAGGGCGAAGGCGATGAAGATGGTGACGATCGCAACGGCATAGAGCGACGTGCCGAGGGTCAGGTGGAACCAGCCCGTGCCACTGTCGGGCAGGGCGTAGCCGCCGGACAGCAACGCGACGATCACCGATATAACTGTCATCGAGACCATCATGTGGAACGTCACCGGGTGCGGGTCACTCGCACCGACCATGCGGTTGTTGAGGAGCACCACAGCCGTCAGGCCGAGCGCGGCGATGAAGGCGAGGCTCACGCCCTCGATATTGAGGTGTCCGCCCTGCACGTCGAGCGCCAGGACCAGTCCGACGAAGGCGACGACAAGTGCCGCGATGGAGGCCATCGTCGGTTTCTCCCGGCCGCTGATCCAAGTGTACAGGCTTGTCAGCAGGGGGAAGGTGTAGAAAATCAGCACTGCCAGCGCGACGGGGATGAACTGGATCGCCGATAGCAGCCCATAAGAATAGACTGTGGCGAGCACGCCGATGCCCAGCGCGGCGATCCGGCGGCGGAGCGGCATGTGCAGGCTGCGCCCGGTCAGCAGGACGATGGCCAGCACCAGTAGCCCGGCGAGGACGGACCGCATGGTGAGGAAGGTCAGCGGGTTCGCGCCACCCTCATAGGCCAGCTTTGCCGCCGTGGAATTTCCGGCGAACGCGATGGCGGCGCCGAAGGTCAGCGCGGTGCCGATCAGGATGTTCGAGCGTGCCATTCGAATTGCCGATAAGTGGACCGTTGTTGCGCGATGCGCGAGAGTGGACAAACGGCGAGCGGCTTTCAACAGGGGGTGGGGTATGCCGGGGTTCAGTGACTATGAGGATTACGACGCCGTCGGTCTTGCGGAGCTTGTGGCCGCGGGCGATGTGACGGCATCAGGGGTGATGGAAGCCGCGATTGCGCGGTGCGAGGCGCGCAATCCCGCGCTCAATGCCGTGGTGCAGAAACTCTACGACATGGGACGCGACCTCGCGGGCGGCGAACTGCCGAAAGGCCCGATTGCCGGGGCCCCGTACCTGATCAAGGACCTCGGCGCTGCCATCGCCGGAACGCCGACCACCGGCGGCAGCAAGTTCATGGCCGACGTGGTGCCCGACTTCGACAGCGAGACCGTCAAACGCCTGAAGGCGGCGGGTATGACGATCTTCGGCAAGACCAACACGTGCGAATTCGGCATGTCGATCACCTGCGAGCCGCAGTTCTACGGACCGACGAAGAACCCCTGGAATGACGAGGTGACACCGGGCGGCTCGTCGGGCGGTGCCGCTTCGGCCGTGTCGGCGCGCATTCTGCCCGCGGCCCATTCCAGTGACGGGTTCGGCTCGATCCGCGTGCCTGCCTCCTGTTGCGGGCTGGTCGGCCTGAAACCCACGCGCGGGCGCAACAGCTTCGCGCCGGGGCTGGGCGAGCGCACGGGCGGAACGGTCGCCGAACACACGGTCTCGATCACAGTGCGCGACACGGCGGCCATCCTCGACGCGACGGCAGGCCCCGCGCCGGGCGATCCCTATTTCGCACCGCCGCCGTCACGGCCCTGGCTGGAAGAGGTCTCCACCGACCCCGGCAAGCTCCGCATCGCGTTCACCTATGGGGGAAGCACGGGCGCGGTGTGCGACGGCGAGCACAAGCGTGTTCTGGACGAGACTTTGACGGTGCTGGCCGGGCTGGGCCACACGGTCGAGGAGGCGGACCCGCCCATCGACAACGACGAGATGCAGGATATTTTCCGCACGCTTATGGCGTCCAACGCGGCGCAGACCATCCGATCGCACCCGACCAAGGGCCGCCTGCCGCTGGAGGGCGAGGTGGAGAAGGTGGTGGCGGCCACGGCCGAGAAGGGAAAGAGCATCACGGGCTATGACGTGTTCCTGGCGCAGGGCCGCATGCACGGCTGCGGCCGCCGGATGGCGGCATTCCACGATAGTTGGGATGTGCTGCTGACGCCGGGTCTCGGGCATATGCCGCCGAAGCTCGGCTGGCTGGACATGATGATGGACGATGCCGACGAATACTGGGACCGGGTGGCGGCGTTTTCGCCCTACACCGTGTGGTTCAACCTGACCGGCGCGCCCGCGATCAGCCTGCCGACAGGCCAGACCGAGGAGGGCTTCCCGGTTTCGGTCCAGGTGGTCGCGCCCTTTGCGGATGAAGCGATGCTGTTCCGGTTGTCCGGCCAGCTCGAGCAGGCGATGCCATGGCGCGATCGCCGCCCGCCGGGCCTGCCAGCTGTCTAGATGTAGCCTTCCGGCATGGCGAAAGGGTGCTCACGTTCATAGGCGCGCGCGGCGCGAAGCACCTTCGCGTCTTCCCAGTGGCGGCCGACAATCTGGAACGCCACTGGCATGCCTTCGTCCCCGAAGCCGCAGGGCACGGAGGCGGCGGGCTGCTTGGTCATGTTGAAAGGGTAGGTGAAGGGCGACCACTCGGCCCACTCGCCGGTTTCCTGCCCCGGCGCGCGGTACTGGCCCGCCGTGAAGGCCTCCAGCGGCATGGATGGCGTGATCATCAGGTCGTAATCGGCCATGAAGATCGACATGGCCGTGGCCAGGTCGCAGGCCTGGGCATACGCGCCGATCACGTCCATCTCGTCATAGCGATTTGAGTATTCCGCGATGGCCGCGAAGCCCGGATCGACCAGCGCGCGCTGGTTCTCGGTCATCTGGTTGAGGATCCAGCGATCCGCGCACGACCAGATCACGTCGATCAGGTGCCGGTAATCGGGCACATTCGGTTCTGCCTCGACCACGTCCGCGCCCAGTTTGCGGTAGACCTCGACAGCGGCATCGACGGCCGCGCGCACATCGTCATCCGCCCAGCCGTAACCGCCGAGCGTCGGCGCATAGGCGATCTTCATGCCCGCCACACCGTCCTCAAGCCCCTTGCGCCAGTCCTGCCCCTGTACGGGGGCGGTCGAGAAGTCGCGCGGGTCGGGCCGGTCGGAAAACACCGTCAGCAGCAGCGCCGCGTCCTCGACGGTGCGCGCCAGCGGGCCGAAGTTCGCCATGTCGCCGATGTGGGAGGCGCGCGGGAAGTTCGGCACGGTGCCGTAGGTCGCCTTGATCCCGAACAAGCCCGTAAACGCGGCGGGGATGCGGATCGAGCCCGCGCCGTCGGAGGCCTGGTGGAGCGGCCCCATGAAGGAGGCGCATGCCGCCGCCGCGCCACCGGACGAGCCGCCGGGCGTGCGCTCCGGGTTCCACGGGTTGCGGGTGATCCCCGTCAGCGGGCTGTCGGTGACACCCTTCCAGCCGAATTCGGGCGTGGCGGTCTTGCCTGTCAGCACCGCGTTGTGGCGCCGCGCCGCAGCGACAACCGGCGCATCGACATCCTGCGGGGCATCCGGGTCGGTGGTGCGCGAGCCGCGCCGGGTCGGCATGCCGATGGTCGGCGTCAGATCCTTGATGGACAGCGGGATGCCGTCGATCAGGCCTTCCGGTGCGCCCTTTGCCCAGCGCGCTTCGGATGCGCGCGCAGACGCGCGCGTCGCGTCCGGGTCGAGATGGATGAAGGCGTTGAGGGTGGGGTTGTGCGTCTCGATTTGCACCAGAACCGCATCCGTCAGCTCGACCGGCGAGATCTTTTTGTTCGCATAGAGGTCGAGGAGTTCGGTGGCGGTTTTCGAAATCAGGCTGTCAGACATCGTGTTCTCCGATCAGCGTTGCCGAATGAATTGCGGCAGAGCCGTTCCATTCTAGAGATTTGGGCCAGCCGGAGTCAGCCGAACTCTCGGGTTGTCCGCTTGTGCCGTTCACCCGGGGTTCTATGTTCGAATTGCCGAAAGCGCGTTCGGATAAAAAAGCACGTACATGTAGGCGCCGTAGACGGCGAGAAGGAGGCCGCCTTCCCAGCGCTCCAGCCGCGATCTGGTGGTCGCGAAGAGCAGCAGGCCGATGATGGCCGCGAGCATCACCCACATGTCGAGAACCATGAAGCTCGGATCAAACCTGAGCGGCTCGATGATCGCCGTAACACCCAGAATTCCCAATATATTGAATATGTTGCTGCCGACGATGTTGCCAAATGCGATATCGGCCTCGCGCCGGATAGCGGCGATGATCGAGACTGCCAGTTCCGGCAATGAGGTGCCGACAGCGACCAGAGTGAGGCCGATGACGGCCTCCGAAATGCCAGCACCGCAGCCGATCTGCGTGGCACCGTCGATGAGCAGGGCGGCACCGGCCACGATGGCGGCAATTCCGGCCAGCGCTGCGAGGACGGACAGCCAGACGGGTCCGCTGACGAGAGGAGTAGCCTCTGCCTCGTGGCGGTGCATTTCGCTGCTGGCGCTGTCCGTGTTGCGCTCAAGCCGGTACGTGGCAAAGACATAGGCGGCGAGGACCGCGAGGAAAACCAACCCTCCGGTACGTCCCAACACACCAACATATCCGCAAGCGATCACAGCGATCGTTGCACCCAGTGCCACCAGTCCGTCGCGCATGATCGCATCGTGCCGGCACATGAGGGGGCTGATGAGGGCAGCCGTCGCAAGGATCAGCAGGACGTTCGCGATATTGCTGCCGACCACGTTGCCGACGGCGATATCCGGCGCGCCGGCGAGAGCTGCGTTTACACTTGTCGCGAGTTCAGGTGTCGATGTTCCGAAGCCGACAAGAGTCATGCCGATAATCAGCGGCGACAGGCCAAGCCGGCGGGCGACGGTTGAGCTGCCGCGGACCAGCATTTCGCCGCCGCCGACGAGAAGAACAAGACCTGCGACCAGTAAAACCCAGGCACTCAACATGATTGCGAAACCTTAATTGGCCGCAATCAACCCCTTTTCGCGGACCATTTCCAGTGTGTCATCCAGGGCGAGCCGGAAACGGGCGAGCATTTCCTCGATCTCGTCCTGCTTGATGATCAGGGGCGGACAAAAGGATATGGTGTCGCCAATCGCCCTTACAATGAGGCCGTGGTCCTCGGCCCGCGCGTTGCAGAACGGGCCAACACCCAGCTTCGGGTCGAAGGCCTCGCCGGTCGCCTTGTTTTGCACCAGTTCGACGCCTGCAACGAGGCCCTTGCCGCGAACCTCGCCGACCAGCGGGTGGTCGAGGAACTCGCGCAGGCCGCCCTGGAAGTGGGGCTCCATTGCGCGGACATGGCCGACGATGTCATCTTCCTCGTAGATGCGCAGCGCCTCGCGGGCCACGGCGGCGGAGACCGGGTGGCCGGAATAGGTGAAGGACAGGCCGAACACGCCGACCCGGTCGCTTTCCTCAGAAATGGCGTCGAAGACGCGCGCGTTCACCATCAGGGCCGAGATCGGGATGTAGGCGCTCGACAGGCCCTTGGCGCAGACGATCATGTCCGGCTTGAGGCCCATTGTGGTGGTGCCGAACATGTTCCCGGTCCGCCCGAAGGCTGTGATGACCTCGTCCGAGACCAGCAGCACGTCGTGCTTGTTGAGTACTGCCTGGATCTTGGCGAAATAGCCGTCCGGCGGCACGACCACGCCGCCCGAGCCCATGATCGGCTCGGTGAAGAACGCGCCCACCGTATCGGGGCCTTCCGCCTCGATCAGCGAGTCGAGCTCGTCCGCCAGCCGCGTGGTGAACTCATCAACGCTTTCGCCCGGGTTGGCGTGGCGATAATGGTGCGGCGCCGTCACGTGCAGGAAACCGTCGAGCGGCAGCCCGAATGAGGCATGGTTGTAGTACATGCCCGACAGGCTGGCCGACGCGATGGTGTTGCCGTGATAGGCCCGCTGGTGCGCGATGATCTTGCGCTTCTCCGGCTTGCCCATGGCGTGCCAGTAGTACCAGACGATGCGCGCGGCGCTGTCGTTGCCTTCCGAGCCGGAATTGGCGAACCAGATTTTCGACATCGGCACGGGCGCGATCTCGAGGAGCTTTTCCGCCAGGTCGATGACCGGCGAATGGCTCTTGTGGTTCGTCAGGTGGTAGTAGGGCAGGCGGGCCATCTGGTCGGCGGCGGCCTTGACCAGACGGTCCTGCCCGTAGCCCAGCGAGATGCACCACAGGCCGGACATGCCCTCGATATAGTCCTTGCCGTGGATGTCCTTCACCCACACGCCCTTGCCCTCGTCGATCACGACGGGGCCCTTCTCAAGATGGGTCTTGAGGTTGGTCAGCGGATGGATGATCGACGCGGCATCGCGCGCCTCCGGCGAATTCGGCCGCGGCGTATCGTCGGGCATGGGTGCTCTCCGCGCTGCGCTATTCGGCGGCGTCTTTCAGGCCGTCCGACACTTCCACATTCTCCGGCTGGATTTCGTAGCCGGACATGGCCGCCTGCACCTTGATCATGGCCGCGAAGTCGTCCTCGCCGTGGCCGAAGCCGATCAGCGCCTGAACCAGTTCGCGGGTCAGGTTGGTGACGGGCATGGGGACTTCGAGATCCTTGGCTTCCTTGAGCGCCAGATCGAGGTCCTTGCGCAGCATCTTCGAGGTGTGGGTGGCGGTGTAGTCGAGGTTCACCAGGGCCGGGGCCTTGTAGTTGGTGAAGATCGAGGACATGGCGCTGTTGTTGAAATAGGTCAGGAAGTCAGCGCGCTTGATGCCGCCCTTCTCACAGAGGACCGTGATTTCGGCGAGGCACTGGGCGACCACGCCCAGCATCACGTTGTGCGCCAGCTTCGCCAGACGCGAGACATCGCCTTCACCGATATAGCTTTCGGCGCGGCCGAGCTGGGCAATGTATGGCTGCGCCATGTCATAGGCCTCGCGCGGACCGGAGACGCCGAGCATCGCCTTGCCCGCGGCGACCGCATGACCGTTGCCGCTGATCGGCGTGGCCAGAAAGTGCACGCCCTTGGCCTCGCAGATGGCGCGGATTTCCTTGGATGCTTCCATCGATACGGTGGAGCTGTCGGAGATGACCTTTGGCAGCGTGTCGCCGGACAGCACACCCTCGGGGCCGGTCATCACCTCGCGGAACGCCTTGTCGTCGGTGACGATCACGAAAATGATGTCGCGGCTCGCGAGCTTTGCCGGGCTATCGACGACTTCAACGCCGAGCGGCTCGGCCTTGGCGGCCGTGCGGTTGTAAACCTTGACGTCCGCGCCCGCCTTGATCAGGCGGTCGGCCATCGGGTAGCCCATCTTGCCGGTTCCGATCCAGCCGATGGTGTGTGATTTCAAGTCTGCTCCGGACATCCGAGCATCTCCCCTCGTGTGTGCTATTCGTTGCGTGGCACAATAGCGCCGCGCGCGCCTGTGCGCACGGTTTCTGTGCCTCCGATCTGCCCGTTTTTCGATTGTGTCCGCGCCATGAGCGAATTTCCCGTCAATCCACCGCCCACGTCCTTCACCGAATGGAGCGACCAACAGCGCAACGAGAACCTGCGCGACACGCTGGCGGCGTCCCCCGACCCGAACCAGCTCTGGGTGTTCGGCGCGGGCTCGATCATCTGGGACCCGCGTTTCGAACCCGCCGAGACCCGCACGGCGCGCCTTGCGACCCACAAGCGCGCGTTTTCCTTCTGGACCATCCGCTCGCGCGGGTCCTTCGAGCGTCCGGGGCTGGGCCTGGCACTGGAGCCGGGCGGCGAATGCGTGGGTGTCGCCTTTCGCATCCCGGAAGAGGGGCGCGAGGATATTCTCGATGCATTGTGGCGGCGCGAGATGGCGGGCGGGGTCTATGTCCCCAGCTGGATCGAGGCCGAGACCGAGCACGGGCCCGTACACACACTGGGCTTTGTCGCCAACCGTAAACACCGGAACTATGCCGGGCTCGCGCCGCTGGAAGACGCCGCACGGATCATCGCTCATGCGCGCGGCACGCGCGGGACCTGCCACGAATATGTCTCGCTGCTGGTCGAGGCGCTCGACCGTCACGACCTGCACGATCCCGAGACGCGCGAACTGCATGCGCGCATTCAGGTGCATCTGGAGGGTGTCGATGACGCCTGACCGGCCGATGTTCGCGGCGGCGGACCGCAACAAGGATGCGATCCTGGATGTGTTGCGCCGGATCCTGCCGGAAGCGGGCACGGTGCTTGAGATCGCCAGCGGCGGCGGCCAGCATGCTGCGCATTTCGCGCGCGAGATGCCCGGCCTCGGTTGGGTGCCCAGCGATGCGGACGCGGAACTCGTAACCCATCTGGATGGAATGACCGCAAGGTCCGATCTGGAAAACCTGCTGGCGCCGCTGCATCTCGACATGCTCGATCCGGCCTGGGCGGAACGTGTGACGCATGACGGCCTGACGGCGGTCATCAACGCCAACATGATCCACATTTCCCCGTGGCAGACCTGCCTCAACCTGTTCGCCGGTGCGGCGGACCTGCTGCCGGCCGGGGGACTGGTCAGCCTTTACGGGCCGTTTGTCGTGGACGGCGAGTATTCGTCAGACGGCAACCGGGATTTCGACAGCTCACTGCGTGGGCAAAACCCGGACTGGGGTTTGCGGGAGCTGAACACGGTGTGTGAGGTGGCCGGCAAGGCGGGCTTCGAACATGCACAGACCTTCGAGATGCCCGTCAACAACCTGACCGTCGTGTTCCGGCGCGCCGGGACCAATTGAGGAGAGCGAAACCATGGCCGTCCAGAAACTCCAGAACGCCTACTACGTCACATCGGACATGGCGCGCGCCGTCGGGTTCTACCGCGATGCGCTGGGTCTCGATCTCGTCTTCCAGGACGGCGACAAGTGGACACAGTTCAAGGCGGGCGGTGTGAATTTTGCGATGGCGTCTGACGAAGAAGCGCCCGACACTGCGGTGGGCGCGACCATCGTGTTCGAGGTGGATGACATCGATGCGATGACGCTGTCGCTTCAGGCGGCGGGTGCGGAAATTCTCGATACGCGCGACATGGGCGATCACGGGCGTACGCTTTCGTTCCGGGACCCGGACGGGAACCTCGTCCAGCTATACCAACGCTCGGCCTGAACGGTCGCGCGACGAAAAAAGGGAGGAAACAATGCAAGCCAAGGCATTCCGTATCTACAAGCATGGCGGGCCGTCGGTCCTGAAATGGGAGACGGTTGATGTGCCCGACCCGGGCAAGGGCGAAGTCCTGCTGCGCCACACTGCGGTCGGGCTGAACCTGGCCGACACCTACCGGCGCACCGGGCTCTATCCGGTGACGCTGCCCAGCGGCATCGGCAACGAAGCCGTCGGCGTGGTGGAGGCGGTCGGGCCCGGCGTACGCGCGCTCAAGGTCGGCGACCGGGTGGGCTATATCGGCGGCATGCCGCTGGACGGTTATTCCGAAGCACGTGTCGCGCCGGTCGATGCGCTGATCCCGCTGCCGGACGTCATCGACGACAAGACGGCAGCGGCTGCACTGCTCAAGGGCATCACGGCGCAGTACCTGCTGCGTGACTCTTACAAAGTGCGCAAGGGTGACACGATCCTTGTCCATGCTGCCGCGGGTGGCGTCGGCATCATCATGTGCCAGTGGGCGAAGGCCCTGGGCGCAACCGTGATCGGCACCGTCAGCACGGAAGCCAAGGCGAAATTCGCCAAGAAGAACGGCTGCCACCATCCCATCGTCGTGGCGCGCACGAAGCCGAAGTTCGCATCGAAAGTTCGCGAGTTGACCAACGGCGAGGGCGTGCACGCGGTCTATGATTCCGTCGGCAAGGAGACCTGGGACGAATCCATGAAGAGCGTGCGTCACCGCGGCACGGTCATCAGCTTCGGCAGCGCTTCGGGTAAGCCGCCGCTGGTCGATATCGCGGCGACTGGCGGGCTGGGTTCGCCCTATATCGCGCGCTGTGCGCTGGTGAACTACACCACCTCGCGGAAAGAGACGATGGCGCGGGCGAAGGACCTGTTTGCTGCGATGAAGAGCGGCGCGGTGAAGGTGCCGGTCAACCAGCGCTACAAGCTGAAGGACGCCCCGAAGGCCCACAAGGACATCGAGGCGCGCAAGACCACCGGCTCGACGGTGCTGCTGCCGTAACGAAAAGAGCGGGCCGAAAGGCCCGCTCTTTACACTCGTATCTGTCCAGTTCTACCAGTTGTCACGCAGGCGGCGCAGGCTCAGGAAGACCTGTTCTTCGGTCGGGCTGTCGCCGAACTCGGGAAACTTCTCGGCGATGCCCGCGATCACGCTTGGGCTGCCGAGGCGCATGAAGGTGTTCACCTTGCGCTCGAGGCCCAGTGTGGTGATCAGCGCGTTGTCCGGGTCCTGGCCCTCCACTTCTGACAGCAGCTTCTTCGCGTCCGCATTGTCGGGCTCGCGGTCCAGCGTGAATTCCAGGTTGTTGGTGATGTAGTCGTGGCCCGGATAGATGCGGGTCTCGTCGGGCAGCCTGGCGATCTTGTCGCGGAAGGTGGCGTAGAGCGTCTCGGGGTGGCCGCCGGATTTGCAGTGGCCGACACCGGCGTTGAAGATCGTGTCACCGCACAGCATTTGCGGGGCGTCGCTTTCGCCCAGCAGCGAGATATGGATCATGGTGTGGCCGTAGGTCTCCATCACCTCCATATCGACGGTCGTGCCCAGCTTCACGCGGTCGCCCTCGCGCAGGCCTTCCTGGATGCCGGGGATCATGTCCCCCGCATTGTAGGGGCCCATCAGCGTCGCGCCGGTCGCGGAAATCACGGCGTCGTTGCCACCGATGTGGTCGCCATGCTCGTGAGTGTTCAGGACCTTGGTGATGTTCCAGCCCTTCTCCTTCGCCACCGCCAGGCATTTGGGCGGATCGATGGGGTCGATCGCCACCGCCTCGCCCGTTTCCGAGCAGGCGACGATGTAGAAGAAGTTGCGGCCGTTGTTCCCGGTCCAGACCTGTTCGACAATCATCTCTCAATTTCCCTGTTGGGGCTGGTTTCAAGCGAACATAGGCCGCCCGGGCGGCTTCGGCTAGGGATCGCTATCCTGTTTGCCGGGATACTTCTCGCCGCGGTTCAGGAACTTGAACAGGAACGGCACCGCCATAACGACCACGCTGATCCGCACGATGTGGTGGGTGGCGACAAAGGCCGTATCGATCTCGAGCGCCAGGGCAACCAGGCTCATTTCCGTCAGGCCGCCGGGCGAAAAGGCCAGCACCAGTGAATCGAACGGGATGCCGGTCAGCAGGTTCAGGCCAAGTGCGAACGCGCCGGAGATGACCAGCAGGATCACGGTCACGGCACCGCCCAGCCTCAGGATGCGTCCCAGGTCGCGGAAGGTCAGCCCGGCGAAACGCGCGCCGACCGAAGACCCCATAATGACCTGGGCCGTCGCCACCAGCAGGAAGGGTGGGGATGCGTCGGTCAGTCCGGTCAGGTGTACGGTCGCACTGGCGACCATCGGACCCGCGAGATGTGGTGCGGGCAGGCGGACCATCCGCGCGCCGTAAAAGCCGACGATGGCCGCCGCGCCCATGATCGCGGCATCGGCCAGCGTGAAGTCGGCATCCGCGCCGCCGAATGTCCGCGCGCCGGGCTGATAGTCCTCGAGAATCCGGAACAGGAAGGGCAGGGTCATCACGACCAGGAAGATACGGGTCGAGTGCACGACGCTGACCTGCCGCTCGTCCCCGCCCACGGCCTGTGTGAGGGTTACCATCTCGTTCAGCCCGCCGGGCACGCCTGCAAAGAACGCCGTCTTGCGGTCGAAGCCCGCGACGAAGTGGAAGTAGCTGTAGGCTGCGATCGTCCCGAGGAAGACATAGGCGGCAAGCGCGGCGAGCGAGATTGGCCAGAGCGCGATCCGGTCGAGAATTTCCGGGGAAAAGGCGCTGCCCAGCAGTGTGCCCAGTACAATGATCATCACCATCCGCAGGCGCGAATCCATCGCCATCTCGACCTTGCCCAGGGTGAGGGCGCCGGTCGCGAACATGGCACCCATCATCCAGGGCAGTGGCAGGTTCAGGGCGGAGAAGACGAAACCGCCCGAGGTGCCGATCAGGACCGTGCGGGCGAACAGGAACAGATCCGCCCGCTTCAGGCGGCGCACGGGTGGCCGGGCCTCGGTGGCGGCCGCGTCAGCAGACATCGTCGTCGAAGCTCCGCAGCCGGCCGAGGCGCACGGCGGTCTGGCCCGCGACCAGCCGGCGGGCCGGCATGACCAGGATGCAGTCGTCATAGGGCGTACGAATGTCGCGCGGCCCGTCATAGGCGATGATCGTGCCCGCCTCGGGGACATTCTCCAGGTTCTCGAAGACCCGGGCGAACTGTGCGACCCCGGTTTCCGGGACAAAGCGGCCGGTCACTTCGACCCAGGACGCCTGCCTTGGTGCATCGGGAATTTCGACCGGCAGCGCGCCGGGCGAAACCACCCCGGTAACGTCGAGGAAACGGTACACGGTCTCGATGGCGGTCTCGGCGGTCACGGTCTTCCAGTGCGGGCCGCATTCCGCGAGCAACGCGTTGTGCGGTGCGGTCGGGGTGTTGAAGCATCCGTAGTCGCGCATCCGCGTGCCGCGGCCATGTCCCATGTCGCTCACGATCGTGATGTTGCCGCCGACACGCCGTGCGAAGGCGCGGCCCTTGTCGGCAGGACCGGACAAGAGGATGGGCCGGTGGCCCGACTGCATCGAGTGCAGATCGAGCAGCAGGTCCACATCATCGATCAGCGGGCGTAACTCGCGCGCGCGGCGGCGTTCGATACTGGGTTCCGGAGCTTCGAGGATGGTCGGGTTCCACAGCCGGTTGAAGTCCTCGTCGATATAGCGCGAGGCGTGCGGGCGCGTGGGGTCGAACTGGCTGTAGGCGTTGGTGTTCATGAACGCCACGCTCAGCCGTCCCGCGACCGGCCGCACCTCGTGGCGCAACAGATGGTCGAGCGCGATGGCGCCGGAAATCTCGTTGCCGTGGGTCAGCGCGCATATCAGAACATGCGGCCCGGCCTGCCCGCTGTCGAAGGTGGTGACATAGGGGATGCCGGTGTTGCCGGCGCGGTAGGGGGATATATCGGGCGGGGTGAGTTCGACAGTCGGGGTCGGACCGCCCGGCCGTGCGGGGCCAGGCTGTACGGTCACGGTGCGAACTGCTCCTTGAGGATGCGTTCCTCGAGGTTGGTCTCCGGGTCGAACAGCAGCTGGAAGCTGCGTTCGCGGTCTTCGTGGATGCTGACCTCGATGACGTTGCGCACTTCGAAATCGTCGGCCGTGGCGCTGACCGGACGCTTCCTGGGCTCCCGGATACGGAAGACGACCTCAGCGGTGTGCGGCAGCAGTGCGCCGCGCCAGCGCCGTGGCCGAAACGCGCTGATGGGCGTCAGTGCCAGGATTTCGGAGTTCAGCGGGATGATCGGACCGTGTGCGGAGAGGTTGTAGGCGGTGCTGCCGGCTGGCGTCGCCACAAGCGCGCCGTCGCAGATCAGTTCTTCCATCCGCGTCACGCCGTCGATGGAAATTTCGAGCTTCGCGGCCTGGTAGGTCTCGCGCAGCAGCGAGACTTCGTTGATGGCGAGAGATTCGTGGGTCGTCCCGTCTTCCGTGGTGGCGACCATCAGCAGCGGGTAAAGGGTGACCGCCTGGGCCCGTGCGAGGCGCTCGACAAGGCCAACCGGGTTGAAGTCGTTCATCAGGAAGCCGACCGAGCCCCGGTTCATACCGAAGACGGGCACCTTGTGTTCGACGAAGCGGCGCAGGGTCTGAAGTACGAAGCCGTCGCCGCCCAGCGCCACGATGATGTCCGCCTCGTCCGGCTCGACATGCGGATATGCCTCCAGCAGGTCGCGCAGCGCCGTCTGGGCGTTGTCGAAATCGGCGGCGACGAACGCAATCTTGCTGTTGTTCGCGGCGGAACCTTGGGATTCGGACACGGGCGGGCGCTCACTGCTCGGGACTTGCTGCGCGCCACTATATGCCATGGACCCGCAACCGTACCAATCGCCGCGGTGGGGTTTCAGGCATGTGCGGTCGGCGGCGGTCGGTGATATGTATGGGTCCACGCGATGGCAGGTCCCGAGTTCGGGGCGCGCAACCGGAGAGCGGATATGAAATTGGGGGCCCGTATGATCGCTGCGGCGATGTTCCTGGGAGCGATCGTGCTGCCGGGCATGGCGTTGGCGCAGTCGGAGGACCGGCACGCGGGTTACTACTATCCCGAGCCGCAGTCCTCGGAAGTGTATGAGGCGCGCGTGCCCACCCTGCCGGGCAGTGACCGCGTCCGGCGTATCGGCTTCGTGACGGTGATGACCAATGAGATGCTGAAGAACCCTTATCCGCCGCAGTTCGCGATATATGCGAAGGGAGCGGATGCGGAAAAGATGATCATCACGGCACTGAACGAGAACACCTACAACACGCTGTATCGCGCGCGCGGGCTGTTCGCGATGATGACAGCAGTGGCGCGCGGTACGCAGCTCTTCCGAGACGATCCCGAAGCCGACCGCTACACCTTCTTCGATCTGGCCCATTTGCTGGGGTTCGAGCAGATCACTTTCACCGATGGCGCGTCCTTCGCGCACCGGATCGAGCTGCGCTAGGCGCCGTAGGCCCGCAGGAGCCGGACTATTTCCGGGTGTTCGCCTTCCATGGCGTAGTCGAGCGCGGATTTGCCGTCGTCGCTGGAATCGTTCACCGGCGCGCCCGCATCGATCAGCGCCTTGACGACCTCGGTGTGGCCGTTCCACGCGGCGCGCATCAGGGGGTCAGGCCCTCCTTGTCCACTGTGCCGGGC
>Ga0255767_1000343_pt1 | contig 41467 bp, 34 predicted proteins | sample 071ome_24_FD_179967 | JGI IMG/M metagenome (GOLD analysis project Ga0255767, IMG submission 179967) | Coastal salt marsh microbial communities from the Groves Creek Marsh, Skidaway Island, Georgia - 071402CT metaG (version 2) | ecosystem: Environmental > Aquatic > Marine > Intertidal zone > Salt...
AGTCGCATCCCCTGATGCAGCCTTTTGTGCGCAAGCCGGAAGGATTTTGGTCTGGAGATGTACATCGAGTGGTTGGCAATGGGCCGGCGACGGCGGCCTTTAGTCAGGCCAACTGGGAGCTGGTCGAACACAAGATCGACTACGACGGGTTTGCGCAGATGATGGAAGATGAAATGCCCCGTGCGCTAGCACAGGAGTTTGAACGTTTGCTCAATACCGAGTGGGAAGAGCGTTTGGCCCAAGAGATGGCCCTATCCCATCAGCTCGCTGGGTATGCCTTCGGTAAGACGTGGGGCACGGATCAACCCGTGCCCGAACGCGTGCAGAGCAAGATGATTTACCTGTGGGAGATGCGCATGCGCCGCTACCGCAATTCGTATCGCTTACTCGAATGGGATAAGCTGCTGGAAGAAGGTGCGCCCAAAGCCCGCGAAATCCAGCAACACATTAAAATTGATTTGAAACGGAAGCAGAGCTAAGATGGCAAAATACATTGGCATGCGCCGTCTCGCTTCCTACTGGCGGCTCTATCTATTCGCCCTGCCCGCTGCGGCCCTGGTGGTGGTCTTTTCCTACTTTCCAGCCGCTAGTGCAATATACTACGCGTTCTTTCGCTGGAATGGGTCGTATGTAAAAGAGTTTGTCGGTCTATACAATTTCCACCAACTCCTCGGCTGGTCGCCCTTCTTATGGTTAGTTATGGCCGTGTGGGTCGTGCTCATGATGGCCGTGCTCGTCGGTAGGCCGCTGTGGCTTGCGCGCGGAGCGCCGTGGGGACTAGTTGGGTTGGTGGGTCTTGTGGGCATCGCCCTCTTTGCGGCGGCAGAGACTTCGACGGTTTTGCATATGACGGCCGGCCAGGCGTGGGCATGGTATAGTCAGGCCCTGTGGGCTACGTTGATCGGCGTGGCGGTGCATCAGGTGTTCCGCAAAGGATGGAGCCAGTGGCTACAGGGGATCTGTATCCTCTACGGTTTTTTGTGGTTTTTCTATCAGTCTATGATGGAGACCGGAGACCAGACGCTGTGGTCTGGATTTGGCGTGATCTTTATTCTGGTATTGGCCAATCTGGTGAAAATGGTTCCGTCTATCGTAACGGCCGTCTTTATCCATCGGCTCAAGAGCGACCGATGGCAGTATATCTATCGCGTGCTGTTTGTCGTCCCGATGATCGTGCCAGCTATGGTCGGTCTTCTAGTGTGGAAGTCGTTCTACGATCCCATGCAGGGCATTCTCAACCGCATTCTGCTCGGCACGGGTTTTCTCGACGTGCTGGTTTGGGTGGACGGCCTGTTGGGTTGGGACGTGTTTCACGCCGGAACCAATCCCTCCTGGCTGGGCGACGCTTCTCTGGTGATTCCCTCGCTGATATTTTGGGGGTTCCCGTGGGTGGGCACCGTCGGAGTGCTGATCTACCTAACGGGACTAGCCAGCATTGATGAGAGCGTGTACGAGGCGGCTGATTTGGACAACGCTTCAACGCTGCAGAAGTTTTTCCACATCGAACTGCCGCTTATTCTCACGCAGGTGCGCATTAATTTGGTGCTGATGATTATCGGTACGCTGCAGACCTACGGGCAGATTCTGATCCTGCTCGGCGACAGCGGAGGGCCGCGCGGTGTGGCGCTTGTACCGGGCCTCTATATGTTTCGCAGCGCCTTTGTCGAACTCTATGCGGGCAAGGCCTGCGCGATTGGTCTAATCGTCTTTTTCTTTATTCTAATTCTCACAGAAATCAACAACCGCTTCGTGCGCGTGGAGAAGTAAATGCGTTCTACTTGGGGCGAATTCGGCAAACACATCTTTATTCTGAGCGTGCTGGTCTTTGCGTTTTTCCCGCTCTACGTGACCTTTGCCATCAGCGTTAAAAACAACAAGCAGTTTAACAATGAACCCTTCGGGCCGCTGGCCCTGTCGGGTTTATTGGAGACCTTTGACCGTCGTCCGGCCCAGCTGGAAGCCTATGATCCCAAAGAGGTCATACTGGCCCAAGAGGCGCTGGCAGCTGGACTCACCCCCACCCATCCCGACTGGCCGCAGGTGCGCTTGAGCACAAAAGACACCTGGCACTGGGAGAATTGGACGGTGGCTTGGGATACCGTGGGCACGTACATCTTTAACACGATAGTCGTGGCCGTAACTGCGGTCGTTCTGGCGCTGTGCTGTTCGACGGCCGCGGGTTTCTTCTTTGCTCGTTACCGCATGCCCGGCACGACGTTCCTATGGTATTTCTTTCTCGTGTTGATGCTTATGCCGGGAGTGGCTAACCTCGTTCCGCTCTTTATTCTGCTGCGCGATATGAACCTAATCAACAGTTTACTCGCCCTGATCATTCTGGGTATTTCTGGTGCTCAGGTCGTGCAGATTTTTATCCTGCGTAACTTTATAGAAGAAATTCCACAGGATATGTTTGACGCAGCGGATGTAGATGGAGCTAGTCCATTTCGACAGGTGCTCTACATCGTGCTGCCGATGTCGGGATCCGTGATCTCCACGCTGGCTATTCTGCAGTTTATCTCCGTATGGAACGACTTTTTACTCCCCTTTATTATCATTCGAGACGACGCGCTGCTGACGCTGGCAGCTGGACTGATTAAGCTCGACGGCGAGTATGTGAAACAGTGGGGTGAAATGATGGCGGGCTATTCGATCGCTTCACTGCCGCTGGTGCTTATTTTTCTATTCACAATGCGTCTATTTGTGCGCGGCATCGCGGCGGGTGCGGTTAAGGGGTAAGTTCGAAGTCTAAACGGCGCAGGTGGCCCTCTGCGCTTCTACTGTCCAAAACGAATGTATAAACGAACGTGAGCCGCTTTATGCAGCGTATTCTCTTTCTCTGCACGGGTAATTCATGCCGCAGCCAAATGGCCGAGGGCTTTGCGCGTGATTTAAAGAGCGACGTATTCGAGGTTTATTCGGCCGGCATTGAGGCGCACGGACTCAATCCACATGCCGTTCGTGCCATGGCCGAAGCTGGCGTCGACATATCGGGCCAAGCGTCGACGCGCGTCGAGGATTTGCAGGATATTGCCTTTGACTGGGTGGTGACCGTATGCGGCCATGCCGACGAACACTGCCCTCATTTTTCAGGGGCGACGCGCGTTGTGCACCGAGGCTTTGACGATCCGCCGAAACTGGCACGTGAGGCAGCTAGCGAAGAGGAAGCCTTTGCTCACTATCGCCGCGTGCGCGACGAGATCCGCGCCTACGTGGAGACGCTGCCACAGGCCCTCGAAACAACGGGAGACAAAGGATGAACGGAGCACCGCGCCAGCTGTCTTTTTTAGATCGCTTTCTAACGCTGTGGATCTTTTTGGCCATGGCCATCGGCATCGGCACGGGCTATTTTGCGCCCGGACTCGTTGACGTGATTACCGGTTTCCAAGTCGGCACGACCTCGATTCCCATTGCCGTGGGCTTGGTGCTGATGATGTATCCACCACTGGCCAAGGTCAAGTACGAAGAGCTGGGCGGCGTCTTTCGCAACGCGCGGATTTTAGGACTGTCGCTGCTGCAAAACTGGGTGATTGGCCCCGTGCTGATGTTTGCGCTGGCCATCCTTTTCCTGGCCGATTACCCCGACTATATGGTCGGTCTAATTATGATAGGCCTGGCGCGCTGCATTGCCATGGTCATCGTATGGAACGAACTGGCCTGCGGTGATTCGGAATATGCGGCCGGTTTAGTGGCCTTTAACTCGATTTTTCAGATCGTGTTTTACTCGGTCTATGCCTACGTCTTTATCACGCTCCTGCCGCCGCTCTTTGGTCTGCCGGGCGCGCTCGTAGAAATTTCTATGGGTCAGATTGCCGAAAGCGTCGCCATCTATCTGGGCATTCCATTTTTTGCCGGTATGCTGACGCGCTTTGTCCTCGTGCGGGCCAAGGGCAGCGAGTGGTATGGAAACGAATTTATCCCGCGCATCAGTCCTCTGACGCTCGTTGCGCTGCTCTTTACCATCTGGGTGATGTTTTCACTGCAGGGCGAAAACATCGTGCAGATTCCCTCTGACGTGCTGCGCATTGCCGTGCCGCTGCTCATCTACTTTGTGTTGATGTTTTTGATTTCGTTTTTCCTAGGTCATCGCAGCGGGGCCGACTACGAGCGGACGGTCACGCTGTCCTTTACGGCGGCCAGCAATAACTTCGAGCTGGCTATCGCCGTAGCTATTGCCGTCTTTGGGATCAACTCTGGAGCCGCGTTTGCCGCGGTGATCGGTCCGCTAGTCGAGGTTCCGGTGCTGATCGGCCTCGTCAACGTGGCGTTCTACTTTCGCCGGCGCTATTTCACGTAGGATGTTGCGTGCTGCCATCTCTTAGATGGGTGTTTTCTGTTGCTCCCGTCTCAAGAGTAAGTCTTATTTCTGCACGAATGCTTCCTCGCCGTGTCCGGCGGCAATGGAGGAAAACTGCACGTATCCCCACATCTCTGGTACGTGCATATTGATGACGCCCTGCGGTGACCACACCCAATTGTCGCATGGAACGCCTTCGCGGCGCAGGTAGCCTCCCTTGTGATAGTCGAACGCCCACTCGACGCGCGAAAAGTTGACGCGCCACTGGTCGCCCGTCTTGGGCGGACAGTCGCAGCCGGCATGCTCGCTCATGGAGGTCCAGGGAATGGCGACTTCGACGCTCCAGCCGCGATCGATATCGTCGGCGCAGTTGAGCGTCCCGTCGATTTGCACGGCGTGTTTGATGCCTTCAAAATCCCAGTCGTGATCGGCTTTGCCACCTTTGTTATAGGCCTTGGGTAGGTAGAGATCCCACGCGGCATTAAGCGGATTCATTTCAAACTCCATATAGTGCTCGCCGTCTCCGTCGGGATCGATAAAGATCTCGAAGTCGTTGTCGTTGCAAATCACCGAATCGCGCTTGGTTAGCGTGCCCCAGACGTGCGGCTCTTCCATGTCGGCGGCAAAATAGAAATACTCGTCGTCCCACAGCATCATGACGCGCGTGGCAAAGCGCGGCAGCGGCTTGGCATCGCCCTCAATATCGACAAAGAGGTCGGTCCAGGGCGCCGCCTTCCAGGGACCGTCGTTGAGATGGCCGTCTACGACAATGGGCGTGGCCGCGCGGTATACTACGTAGTTTTTTGGTGCGATGTCGCTCATGTGGATTCACCTCTCATTTTTCATTGGGTTCTAGCTCTACGATGCCCTGGTCGCCGTCTACGACAATGTGCTGCCCCTCGACAATATGACGGGTGGCCTCGCGCGTTTGCATAACGGAGGGGATGCGGTATTCGCGCGCGACAATGGCGGCGTGCTGCGAAAGGGACCCCTCGTCCAAGACGATCCCGCCGAGCACGGCAAAGGCCGGGGTCCACTCTGGTCCGACGTTGCTAGCGACTAGAATGTCGCCCGGATGTATGCGGGGGCGGTGGCCGGACTCGATAAGCACGGCGCGTCCGGCTGCTCGACCGCTGGATGCGCTGGCGCCTATGAGTCTGTTGCCCTGCCGACCTCGCTCGACTTTTTCGCGCTCCTCTTGGGGTTTTTCTGCGGGGTCTGCGCCCAGCGTATCCGGTGGCTGCATGCGCTGTCGCCTCTCAAACTCGCTCTTGCGCTCTGCGACGAGCGCGCGCTGGTCGGCTGGATGCGCTGCCGTAGCTAAGGCGCGCAGTTCAGCCAGAGAAAAATGGAAGACGTCGTCGGATGCGTCGACCGCGTTTTGGTTGACCAGGTCTTGGCCGACGGCGTCTATGGCCTCGCGCGCCGTGCCGCCGCTGCACTGTTCCATATAGTAATTGTGATCTTCTAAAAAGCGCACGTGCAGCTGTCCGCGCAGCAGCGCGCCCTCAAAGCGCGTTCGCTGCTCGGTATCTCTGGCAAACTGGCGCCGCAGGCGTCGCGTCGCGTTGTAGCGCTCTCTGCGCGCCTCGTGCTCGAACCTGTCGAGTGCGTCGAGGTCTTGCTCTGCATAGGTGGCGATTATGTCGAGGGGAACGCGTGGATCCATATTCCAAGTCGGCGTCTGGAAGCTGCTGCTCGATCCATAGCCGCGGCCGCTGCGCAGTCCGTGCGTTTTTAACATGGCCTTGAAGCGGGTTTGGAAATGCCGTCCCGCTGGCCAAGTTGCAGGCCGATCCAGTGCATCAAATCGCCTCTCTCGAAAGAGTGTGTGCAGGGTGGAATCAGATTGAACGATACGCGCCAGCTTGCGAAGTTGGCCTACTAAGCGCGTCATGCGGTTGTCAATGGCCTGTAAGAACGTGTTGGCTTCGTGTTGCGGCCGGCCGGTCAACGCCTCGTATTCCTCGTGCCAGCCGGGTAGGGGTTCGGGTCGTCCCATAGACCAGTGTAGGTGTCCGGCTACGTAGCCAAGCATCCGCAGGCAGGAATCGAGATAGGATATGCGATCGGCTGGGCTCTTAGCCCTGCGGCGCTGCGTTCTGAGTTCGGCGAGTCTATTTTCTATAATCTCGCGCTGCACCGCTTCAAAATACGTCGTGCCACGCTCCGTGCAGGCGTCTACGCGCTCCGTCTGCGCGGCGTGGCGGCGAGCCAGCTCATCGGGCTCAACCTCCGGGGCCCGCGTATACATATAGCCGTTGCACAGGTGGTAAAGGTGCTTTGCCGTCATGCGAGATCCGACCTCTTTGTAGCAGGCGCGCGCATGGGCCATGTACTCTACCATATAGTCCTGCTCTAAGCGCGTAAACGGTCCCCGCCCCTTTGTCCAACAGTGCGCTGTATCTAAGCCTTCTTCCCACGGCTCATCCGGCTCGGCGATCTCGTCTACGGTGGTAATGGGTCGTGCCTGCAGTATGTGGATGGCCTCGTCTACGGCGAACTCGATGTCCTGTGCGGCGGCGAAGATCGCTTCAATGCGCATGCCCAGCCCGGTGAGTTCGGCGATGTGCTCCGGCTGGAGCGAAGGCACACTTCGCCTCTCCTCATCTACCGCTGCAATTACAATACCTCCTTCGGCCTGCGTTTCGATGCGCTGGTGCTTTTCTGCAATCTCGGCAGACAGTACGGTGCCGTCTGTCGGTGAGACTACCCAGTGATCGGTTGGTACGCGTCCGGAAACCACGCCTTCACCCTGACCGAGAGCCGCAGAGATAACGCAGCGTTTGGCGCCGCTTTGCGGGTCGCGCGTGAAAAGGACCCCCGACGCGCGAGAAGAGATCTGCCGCTGCACGACGACGGCCATAGCGCATCCGTCTTCGGGAATGCGATGTCGCCTGCGATAGGCCTGAGCGTGGGATGAAAAATGCGAGACCCAAACGCGACCTATACCGTCTATTAGTCCATTCAGATGGACTAGGTTGAGTGCCGTATCATACTGGCCGGCAAAGCTCGCTTCGGCTCCATCTTCGGCCGTTGAGGAAGACCGGGCTGAAACCGCTCGACTGCCCAGCGCGGTATGGGCCTTCCGCAGTGCATCGAGCCAAGGTTCGGATAGGGCTCCGTCGCGCAGCGCGCCAGCGGCGATTTGAGCCGCGTCGGAATGCTCCTCTCTCAGTGCGTTCAGCGCTTGCCTGGGCAGTGTGTTCACCATTGCGCGGAACGCTTCCGTCGGCAGGATAAAGGCGTCTGGTACGGGGAGGCCAGCCTGCTTCATACGGGCTAGAGCGGCTCCCTTGGCGCCGCTGACGGCGGGCTCGGTGGCTTCGGAGTCTGTGAGAAAAAGAATGGGACCGGCCAACGCGACTAGTCCTGTTCGGGGCGGGCGGGGTTTGCCCAGTGGTCTTCGGGGTCACTGCCCGCTACAACGACTCCTTTTAGATGCCAACCCTGCATGGCGCGCACGTCGGCCGCACAGTAGCGGAGGGTCAGGCCGCAGCGCCTGCGGTCTGAGTCATTGGCTTCGGAGCCGTGTAAGAGCATGTCCGAGTGCATGGAAATCTCGCCAGCCTGTAGCTCGACGTTTACTGGATCTCCATACTCTTCGGCATTGGGCACCGTCTGAAAGAGCACGTTGTTCTCGTCCTCTTCGCTCAGGTGATAGGTCATGTGTCCGTGTCGGTGTGTGCCGGGTATAAAGCGCATGCAGGCATTTTCTGTATCCGCGTCGTCAATGGCCAGCCAGACCGTCACCGTTTTGGAGGGGGACATGGGCCAATAGGATGCGTCCTGATGCCAAGATACGCGCTTGCCGTCGTGCGGCATCTTGCAGAAAAAGTGCGAACCCCAGCCGATGACGTCTGGGCCGAGAATGTCTTTCACGTGGGCGACGATGCGCTCGTCGTTGAGCAAATCCCATACGCGTCCGTAGTGCACGTGCGCGGTGGATATCGAGTAGGAATCGCCGCCGGACTCGAGGATGCGCGCCAAAAGATCGTCAAAATAGGCGCGTATAGCAGCTGTTTCTTCGCTGCTGAAGATGCGCATGCCCTTGATATAGCCATCGTAATTATATGCCTCTACCTGCTCAGATGAGAGCGTACGTGTCCGGCTCGGATCGCTAGGGTGAAAGTGCAGGTCGCGCGGTATCTTGTCGATTTCCACGTCTTCGTAGCGGGTTATTGTATCGTCGTCCATAAACGCTTCCAATTGCTGTGGGTGTGCGGGTGTGAGGGAGGAAAATAAGTCGCATAATGGGTGGGGCCAAGTAGGTTGGCCTGCGGCCACAGAACGCGCTGGCCAAGAGTTGTATTGTACTGCAGTTCTTGTCAGATTAGACGTTGATTAAGGTTGGTCACACGTAAATAATCAAGGGGGGAATATGACAGACTACGCGCTGAGCGCAGCGCAGGTTGCGCAATACGAGGAAGATGGTTTTCTGATACTGCCCGATTTTTTCCCTCGCCGGGATATGGACCAAATGCTGGCGATCGCGCGCGCAGACCAAGCGCTGCAAGACAATGCCAACGATCGGCTAGACAGCACGGGCAAGGTGAGTCGTCTCTCGCTGCGCCATGACCTACCGGCCAGCGTGTACAGCGCCTACGCGCGTCATCGCGCCATCGTCGAGCCCATGGAACAGCTGATAGGCGACGAGGTCTTTCACTACCATCACAAGATGATGCTTAAAGAGCCTCGAGTAGGTGGAGCGTGGGAATGGCATCAGGACTACGGCTACTGGTATGCTAATTTTCTACGTGCGGACATGGCTTCGTGCATGATCGCTGTCGACCGCGCTAGTCGCGAAAATGGCTGCCTGCAGGTGCTCAAGGGATCGCATAAACTCGGGCGTATAGAACACGGTAAGTCGGGTGATCAGACCGGTGCCGATATGGAGCGCGTGCGCCACGCAGAACGGCAATTGGAGCGCGTGTACTGCGAGATGGATCCGGGCACCGTGCTGTTTTTTCACAGCAATTTGCTGCATCGCTCGGATCCCAACGAAAGCGACTACTCGCGCTGGGCGCTTATCTGCTGTTACAGTGCGGCGTCTAATCCGACGTTTCAGGCCGAGGCCAAGAGCGGCCACTACGAAGCATTAGAGCGCTGGAACGCGGAGCAGGTGGGGGTCGCTGCACGGGAGCACTGGAACGAGGTCTGTGGCTAATATGGATATGCTAAGACAGCCGGTGGAGGGTCCCAGCGTTTGGACGGGCGCAGACCTAGAGGGCGATCGGTCGTGGACCTATGCGCTGAGCCACGAGCAGGTGGCCGACTTGGATCGCGCACTGTGCGAGGTGAAGCGGCGCGGTCTGGATCTAGCTGAAATTACCCGCGCTGACTTTCCTCTACCCTCATTAGAAGAAGACTTGGCGCGCCTTTTGAGCGAGCTGCGCGACGGCAGGGGGTTTGCCGCCGTGCGCGGTTTTCCCGTGGACGGATACGCGCTGGAAGACGTCGAGAAAATGTACTGGGGGCTTTGCACGCATTTGGGCACGGGCGTTACCCAAAACAGCGAAGCGGGCCTGATTCACTGCGTGACCGACGGCCAGCGGAGGCCGCAGATGGGCACGCGCGGCGTCGGAAACCCCGGACCGGTCGGTCTACACATCGACTTAGCCGACTGCGTGGCGCTGTGCTGCGTGCGTCAGGCTCCGGACGATCCATTTAGCACGGTGGCATCGGCGATGCACATTTACAATGAGATTCTGTGCCAGCACCCCGAGTGGCTGCCTCGGTTATACGAGGGCTTCGTGTGGACGCGGCGTTCAGAGCAAAACAGCGACGAACCCCCCGTTTCTAACTATAAAGTTCCGGCTTATAGCTATGCGCAAGGCGTGCTAACGTGTCGCTTTAATGCCGGCTGGTCACGCACGGGCATGCAGGAGTTGGATCAGGCACTCACAGGAGAAGAGGAAGAGATCTTTCGCTTTATACAAAAGGTTGCTTCTGAGCACTGTTTCCGCTTCCCGCTGCATCCCGGCGATATCGCTTTCTGCAATAATTACACCGTATTCCACGGCCGTGCGGGCCACGATCCCGTCGAGGAAGAAGAGCGTAAGCGGCTCTTGTTGCGCATTTGGATGGACTTGGAAAACGTCCGGCCTTTTTCCGATGAGGGGTTGGTTCGCTATGGAACGATTCGCTACGGCAGGCTGGGATGGACGGCGTCTGACCTGATTTCGGGACGCTATAGAGAAGGTCATCGGCTGCGCGCCGATGGCGTGCCGGAAGCGTCGGTCTGATCGCAGGGTTCAAAAATTGCAATGGGAGCATATGAGATGAGAAATAATTTGATGGTTCTATGCGCTGCAGTCCTGACCCTTTCGCACGCAGAGACCCGTGCGGGCGCGCCGTCGGACGAACCGGCTAGAGCATGGCGTAACGTTCTATACGATCCTACCCACTATGACGATGAAATGCGCGCGATTGATGCCATGGTCAACCGCGATACAATCGAACCGTGGGCGCATCACGTGCGGGCGCTGATATCGCGCTTTGATGCCGTTTCGCACTACAAGGCCGAGGAGAATATGGCCCTGCTGATACGGGCAATTGGAGAGCAAACCTATCCCGGTTACCCAGCGGTTGATGTGCTGACGCGCAGCTGGCAGGTCGACGAAGATCGTCGTCGTCACTTTGCCGATTGGGCGCGCGTTCTGGCAGAGTGGGCGGCCGGTCAGCCCATTGGACAAGAGCATATGATAGATGGCGAAACGCGGTCGCTGAGTCTGATTCTGGGAGAGCGAACAGATGAGAAAGCGTGGCTGGCCGCTAGCCTGAGCAAAACGCTGCGCAGCTTTGTTGAAACGCCCACTGAGCGCGTCCAACGTCTCGAGGCGGAGACCTTTGTGCGCGGCGTTTACCGCGCAGCGCTGGGGCGTGATCCATCGGGTGATGATCTGTCGTTTCGCCTGCGCGAGCTAGAAATGGGCAAGCGTCGCGGCGAACTCATAGAAGAAGTGTACGGTTCAGAGGAGGCGGCCAATCGCCGTCTCTACCAGATCCTTGAACGCTCGGAAAATGGACCAGCGCGCGAGTGAGTGAGAGTGCAAAGAAAACGAGCCTTGAGTAGAGCGTGAAATTTCGCTAACACGCGGTGGGCTTACAAGGGGTTATGTAGGCGATTTTATCGCAGTTTAGTTGACATGGCAGACGTTCGTTACAGATGGTGTGATGAAAATTATGAGAGACTTTATTCTTAGAGCCCGCAAAGGCCCCTCAACGCCTGATTTTTCGCCGGATGATTTGCCCGGCGCAGGCCACTTGGAAATTGTCTGTCACTGCATTGCAAACGCGCTGTTCTACGCTCTACAGCTGCGCGATGATGTGCGCGTCCACATTGCCTTGGACGGACCTGCTGCGCCGCCCAAAGTCGTGCGCATTGAGAGCGACGGACTCGGTTCACTCGATGGGTTTGATGAAAGAGCACTCGCCGCGGTGCTCGGCCAGGCGCTGGCAGATGGTCTCGGTCTGCAATTAGACGAGGAGATCGAGTCGCGGCCGGGCGTTTTTGTCGCCAAGCGCAGCTTTGAATCCCTCGTTCGCCAGCAGTGCGAATCCGGCGACGTTTATATCCTGCAAAAGCGCGGCACGGACGTGCGCGAAGTGGCGTTTGCCGAGCGCTCGACCTTTGTCTTTTCAGACCATCTGTCGATGCCTAAAAAAGCGGACAAGTTTCTCCTGCGGCTCGGCGCGCGTGCGCTGAGCGTGGGACCCAAGATGCTATTTGCCTCTCAGTGCATCACGTTAGTGCACAACGAGCTGGATCGACAGAACCGGCCCTAATTGCTTGCTCGTCTGCGGAGCGTAGCCTATTTTTTTCGCCTATGATACGATCCCTATACTCAAGTGCAATGGGGCTGCGCCATCAGCAGCACCGCCTGCATGCGTCCGCGCACAACACGGCCAACGCGGGAGTCGACGAAGCGGAGGCCGTGCGCCTGCGCACGGGCGGCGTGCAGCGCGAGAACGGAGGCGTGCAGACGCAGACGCTGCAGTCTGCATCGACGGATGCGCTGCGCGAGGCCGTTGTGCACATCGATTCCGCTCAGTCCTTTGCCGCCCAAGCGCGGGTAGTGCATACGCAAGACGATTTGCTCGGTACCCTCCTAGACGTAGAAGTGTAAGCGCTGTTCTCCATGTTTGAAAAACGTCTGACGCTGCTCATTATACCCGAAGAAGGTGAGAAGACGCATGAATTTAAAGTGCCTCGCGCCGTCTTGTGGGCGGTGGGGCTGTGCCTGCTGTGCGGCACTGGGCTAATTGCAGTGGGCATGTACAGCTTTGCTCAGTCCCGCGACTTGGAAAAGTCTGTCGTACAACTGCAGCGCGAAAAGCTGCTGCTCGAAGCGGAAGTGGAACAGATTGATCAGCTTGAACAGGTGCTGCTGCGCCTGCAGCGCAGCAATGAGCAGCTGCGCGCTATTTTGGGGGACTGGGACGAGGGCGATGCACAGGGCAATGCGACCGGCTCTGGTGAACCCTTTATTTCGGCACAGAGGCGCCTCAATTGGGGGTATGTAGAATCGGTGCCGACGGCTTGGCCGCTAGCCGGCCCGCTGCTGCGCTCGTTTAGCCCAGCGTTCCAAGCGGTGGTTATTGCCGCAGTTGAAGGTAGTCCGGTCTGTGCCAGTGCGAGTGGGACCGTGGTGCGCGCCGGCTACGATACCCTTCTGGGCCAGTTAATCATTATCGATCACGGGAACGGCATTGAGACCCACTATGGGTATAACAGCGCACTCTTTGTCTCTGAGGGAGAGCACATCTTAAAGGGACAGCATATCGCCCATTCAGGCCGCGGGGGCCGTGCACCCTACGAAGGGCTGTACTATGCAGTGAGGGAGGGGCGCGCGTTCCGCGATCCCATTTACTATCGGCTGTGGCTCTAGTCGATACGGCGTTTGGGGATCGTATTTGAATGACCTAGCGGGCGAATGGTACCGACAGTACGCAAAAAAGGGCGCCGCTCTGTGAGCAGCGCCCTTTTTCTTATAGCTTGATGTATGGGTTTACATCATACCGCCCATGCCACCCATGCCGCCCATACCGCCACCGCCGTACATATCGCCGCCGGGAGGGCCACCGGCTGCCGGAGCGGATTTCTCTGGAAGTTCGGCGATCAGCGCCTCGGTCGTCAGCAGCAGTGAGGCAATGCTGGCGCCGTTTTCGAGCGCAGTGCGCGAAACCTTGGCTGGGTCGACGACGCCGGCCTTGACCAAGTCTTCGTACACTTCCGTGCGGGCGTTGAATCCCTGCGCACCTTTGGAATCGGCCACCTTGCGGACGACGATTGCACCTTCGATGCCGGCGTTGGCCGAAATCTGGCGCAGCGGCTCTTCGAGCGCGCGGTGAATGATCTGTGCGCCAACGGCTTCGTCGCCTTCGAGCTCCAGCTTGCCGAGCGTTTTCTGGCCGCGCAGAAAAACGACGCCACCACCGGGCACGACGCCTTCCTCAACGGCGGCACGCGTGGCGTGCAGCGCGTCCTCGACGCGGGCCTTCTTTTCTTTCATTTCAGCTTCGGTCGGAGCACCCACGTTGATAACGGCTACGCCGCCGGCCAGCTTGGCCAGACGCTCTTGCAGCTTCTCGCCGTCATAATCAGAAGTGGTCTCTTCAATCTGACGGCGAATCTGACCGACGCGTCCTTGGATGTCGGCGTTCTTGCCGGCGCCTTCGACGATCGTCGTATTGTCCTTATCGAGCGAAATTCGCTTGGCCTGACCCAAGTCGTCGAGCGTCACGCCCTCTAACTTGAGACCCGTTTCTTCGGAGATGACGCGACCGCCGGTGAGAATGGCGATGTCTTCGAGCATGGCCTTGCGGCGGTCCCCAAAGCCCGGCGCCTTGACAGCAGCGACTTTAATGGTCCCACGGATTTTGTTGACGACCAGCGTGGCCAGCGCTTCGCCCTCAATGTCTTCGGCGATAATCAAAAGCGGCTTGCTGAGCTGTGCCGTCTTTTCCAATACGGGAACGAGGTCGCGCATGGAAGAGATTTTCTTGTCGTAGATCAGGATGTACGCCTCTTCGAGCTCTGCCGTCATTGACTCTTGGTCGGTGACGAAGTAGGGCGAGAGGTATCCGCGATCAAACTGCATACCCTCAACCACGTCCAGCGTGGTTTCGGTGCCTTTGGCTTCTTCAACGGTAATAACGCCGTCTTTGCCAACGCGCTCCATGGCATCGGCGATCAATTCGCCAATCGCGCTGTCATTGTTGGCAGAAATCGTGCCGACCTGAGCGATTTCCTCACGCGACTTGACTTCTTTACTCATCTTGCGAATTTCGTCGACGACTTTGGCTACGGCCTGATCGATGCCGCGCTTGAGGTCCATCGGATTGGCGCCGGCAGTGACGTTTTTAAGGCCTTCGCGGAAGATAACCTGAGCCAACACGGTCGCCGTCGTAGTGCCGTCACCGGCGACGTCGGACGTTTTGGACGCAACTTCCTTAACCATCTGAGCGCCCATGTTCTCGTAGGCGTCCTTGAGTTCGATTTCTTTAGCGACGGTAACACCGTCTTTTGTGACGGTCGGCGAGCCAAACTTTTTGTCCAAGACGACGTTGCGACCCTGAGGTCCCAGCGTGACCTTGACAGCATTTGCTAGCTTGTCGACGCCCTGGAGCAGCGCATCGCGCGCAGCCATGTCAAATTCGAGCTGTTTTGCGGGCATGAAAAGCCTCCTAAGAGGATGTTTTAGGTGAACATATATGGTTTACACGATTCGATACAAAAACAGTTGGCACTCTTAAGTTAAAGAGTGCCAAAAAGTGATGCTCAACTGTATAATATAGTGAGACCCCTATTTCCACGCAAGACTGTAGTCTTTATTTTGATGGTATGACCGCCCTACATATTTACAAAATTCCCCGGGTATCGTACGAACGTGCTCACAGCTGGCAGCGAGAACGCGTCGACCTGCGTCACGCTGGTCTGGTGGGGGATGCACTCGTTCTGCTGGAGCATCCATCGACCTATACCTGCGGTCGCGCAACGAGCGCGGAGCATCTGCCGCAGCCGGCCTGGCTGCGGGGTCGCAGCGTCCACGTAGTCGAAATCGAACGCGGGGGGAGTGTGACCTATCACGGGCCGGGTCAGCTAGTAGGTTACCCCATTATTGATTTGCGCGAACGAGGACGCGACGTGCATCGCTACCTGCGCGACCTGGAAGACATACTGATTGCGGCTCTGCGTTTGATGGGTGTCGAGGGCACGCGTCGCGAAGGGCTGACGGGCGTCTGGGTCGGAGAAGAAAAAATTGCGGCTATCGGTATTCACGTTAGCAGGTGGATTACATCGCACGGCTTTGCGCTCAATATAGCGCCAAACTTGGACTTTTTTCGCGCCATGCGGCCCTGTGGTTTAAGCGGCGACCAGGTTACCTCCTTAGAAAAGGTGCTTGGGCATGTCGTTGAGCGCGCTGCGGTAGAAGCGTCTATCATAGAAGCGACGAAAATGATTTGGCAGGTAGAACTGACGGTCGAAGCAATGTCCGAACTGTAGAATCAAAGCAGGCTCGGCAACGCGACGCAAAAAATGAACGGTGAATGGATATGGATGGGAAAAGGCTGACGCATCTCGACGAGGAAGATCGTCTGAAAATGGTTGACGTGGGCGACAAAGAGCGAACGGATCGCGCGGCGCGAGTGCGCGGCGAAATCTGTATGGAGCCGGAAACCGCAGCGCTGATTGCGCAGAATCGCGTCGCTAAGGGCAACGTGCTGGAAGCGGCGCGACTGGCCGGTATTATGGCGGCCAAGCGCACGGGTGATCTGATCCCGCTGTGCCACCCGCTAAATATTACGGCAGTCGATATCGAATTTACGCTCAAAAGCGACCGAGTTGAAGTGGAAGCACAGGCGCGTATTAACGATCGAACCGGCGTTGAAATGGAAGCGCTAACGGCGGCGACTATTGCACTGTTAACCATTTACGATATGTGCAAAGGCGTCGATAGAAGTATGGTGATTTCAGACGTGCGTCTGATGGAAAAGCGCGGGGGGCAGAGCGGGGTGTACCAGCGTTCGGAGTAGCGAGCTGACTGAGGTCTCGCAGGTTTACGGCGCGTCCTCTGTCCGGTCATTATCGCCCGGCATTTGAGGATGTTTGTTCATCAATACGATGTCGACGCGCCGGTTTTTTTTACGACCTGCAGATGTGGCATTATTGGCGATGGGACGGGTTTCGCCGTAGCCAATGGGATGCAGCTGTTTGTTGGAAATTCTAAAAACCTCGTTGAGAAAGACGCGGACGCCTTCGGCGCGTCGCAGAGATAGCCTCATGTTTTCGTCGGCCTTTCCGTTGGCGTCTGTATGCCCTTCGATGACGAGTGGAAACTGCGGGAAGGAGCGCACAAAGCGCGCTGCGTAACGCAATCGTTCGTACATGTCGGGGTCGATCACAGGTTCTCCCGCCTCAAACTGAATCGTCTCAAGTAGGACCAGCTGAGGTTCCAAGTAGTAGCCGGGACTCAGCGGATACGGCGACTCAGTATCTCTTTTCTCTATGAGCCGAACAAGCGTCAGTTCGGTCGTGTCGCGCCACGCGCGCGTCGTTTTTAGCAGCCCCATCAATTTCCCCTGATGGAGTACGCGAAATATGCTGCCGGGCTGCACGCCGTCTCGGGTGCCGAAGTTCACGATATAGCGACCGCGACTGACGCCTGCTTGAGGGCCGCGTTGGCCGGACAGTAAATGCACGCGTTGGATGCTATAAGGCGATGGCTCAAAGCTAATAATCGCCGCTTCTTCTCCTGCCGCGTTTTCGCTGTCCGCGTCGTTTTCTGCGGTTTCGACAGACTGCGATGTGGACTGAGCGCTAGACTCACCCAAAGGTATGGCAATCAGTGCGAGCAGGCAGAGCAGAGCGGTTAGACGTATCATACCTACTCGGGTGCGTTGGCCAATTGAAGCAGCACGGCCTTTTGGCTGTGCAGGCGATTTTCGGCCTGCGTGAAGATCAGCGAACGCGGATCGTGCAGCATATCGCCGGTGATTTCGTAGCCGTGATGTGCGGGCAGACAGTGCAGAATCTTCAGATCTAGATTCCGCACGAGGTCGGCGTTGATTTGAAACGGTTGAAAGAGTGCAATGCGCCGCTCTTTTTCCTCGGCAAAAGCCGGATCGGTAAAAAACTCCATATCGATCCAGGTGTCCGTATAGACTACGTCGGACTGCGCTAGCACGTCTTGCAACTGTTCTGCTTCCGCGCCGTATTCGTATAATCCCGCTGCGCTCGCCTCCGAGTACAGCGCTTCGTCGCGTGCGGCGGGATTGACTTCTGGGCAGATACAGGTGACGTGCATACCCGTTTTGAGGCCTGCGGCAATAAGCGAGTTGGCGACGTTATTGAGCACGCCCACGTAGGTCAGGCGCACACCCTCTAGGCGTCCTAGCGCTTCGTGTACGGTCATCAGGTCGGTGAGGCCCTGCAGAGGGTGATAGCGGTTGCAGCATCCGTTCATGATGGGCGCAGTAGACGCTTCGGCGGCGCGCAGCACGTCGTCGTGCTGCATAAGACGCGCGACGATAAAGTCCGCATAGCTGCTGAGAACGCGCACTTCATCTCCCAGATCGGCCAGGCCAAAGTTCGTGTTGCGCCAGTCGAGATAGAGCGCGTGTCCGCCCAGCTGCGTCATGCCGATCTCACCGGCGCAGCGCGTGCGAGTCGACGTTTTCTGGAAGAGCAGGGCGAGCGTCTTTCCGCTCAGGGCCGCGCTGTAGTGACGCGGATTGCGCTTGATATCGATACTGCGTTCGACGGTCCGCAAGACGTCTGCCTCTGACCAGTCCTTCAACGTTGTTAAATGCAAGATCGACGTACCATACATGTCAGAGTTTCCACTTGTCTTTTGAGTAGCCCCCAACCATGCGACATCACGATCAGAAGCTTGCCTTAGTTTAAGGTGGTAATTATTAAAAAAAACTAATATTTAGTCATTTCTTGTCAAGAGCGAACTCCTAAGGTAAGTGATGCTTTATTTGCGTTAGCAGGCGGTGGGTTACCTCTTCGGCACGGCCCTCCATGCGACACCCTGCCGCGCGCACGTGCCCTCCTCCGGCAAAGGCATTGGCTACCGCATTCACGTCAATGCCCTCCTGCGATCGGAGGCTGACGCGGTATTTTCCCTCTTCGTACTCTTTCAAGATAACGGCTACTTCCACGCCCTTAACCATGAGTCCGTAGTTGACTGCGCCATCGGGATCACCGGCGCGCATCGCTTCAGCGTTGAGGTGTAGCACGGCTACGCGTTCGTCGCAGTGCAGCGTTAGGGAGTCAATGGCCGTACCCAGCTGCTTGACGGATGCGTAGCTCCTGTTGTTAAACAGCTGATCGGCCAGCAGGTCTAGGCGAATATCGTGGCGCACGAGCTGGGCGGCCACTTCAAAAGTCTCGGGCGTCGTTAGCGAAAAGCGAAAACCGCCGGTGTCGAAAATAATGCCCGTATAGAGCGCTGCCGCGATGGACGTATTAAGCGGCCAATCTGCTGCCTGCGCCAGGTGATAGACCAACTCGCACGTAGAACTTACGTGCGTCGTGACGACTCTTGTCTGGCCGACGGTCGGATTGCCCTTGTGGTGGTCTAAGGTCAGCGTAGGTAAATCGGCGATCCGATCTGCCGCCGAGCCGACGCGCTCCAAATTGGGACAGTCCAATATGATGGCGTGCGTATACGCTTTCTGTGTCAGTGCATCGATGTGCTGAACGGCGTCCCAGCCGTCGAGAAATGCGCACTGTTCGGCCGGCGCTTCGGGCAGGCCTATATGCGCTTCTTTCCCCAACTGCTCAAGAATTTGCTGCATGGCCATGCAGGCGCCTATGCCATCGGCATCGCTGTTGACATGAGTGGTTAGCAGGAAGCGGTCGCCGCCCTGTATAAAGTCGATGGCTTCCTCAAAGTTAAGGTCCACGGTGGATCTCCGATCAGGTCGCTGCGCCGGGTGCGCGCAGGACGTAGTGTACTCGGTCAGCGTTTTCCGAACCCGGGTTAAACGTGAACTCGGCCAGCAGTTCAACCAGTTCGAATGGACTCGCTTTTACTCGCTGTTCTATATCGGCGAGTCGATAGATTCGCTGCACGTGCGATTCTTTGTAAAGCGTTTCGTCGCCCTCAAAACGAATCTCAAAATCGTTGTGCTGTAAGCGCACGTCGGTTTCGTAATAGCTGTGGCGTTCGTAGGTGAACCCCGGGCCGCTCTCGCGGTCGCGCATGTCGCTGAAGTAGGTGAGCGAGTTGCGCTCTGTGCATACGTCAAAAACGAAAAGTCCGCCGGGTTTCAAGATACTTATAATCTGGCCCAGCGCCTCGTCAATATCTTCTAGCTCGAGCAGGTAGTTGAAGCTGTCGTACATGCAGACGGCCCCCTCGAAGGGCCCGAGACCCGAAAGTGCACGCAGGTCGCGCTGCACAAACTCGCTGTCGTCGCCGCGCAGCGCGGCCTTTTCTTGGGCGATGCGGACCATGGACTCTGAGAGATCTGCCCCGGTGATGGAGAACCCCAAAAGGGACAGTTCCGAACTGACGTTTCCCGTGCCGCAGGCCAGATCAATCAGGTGCTTGGTTTCGGGGTCGTGTCGTGCGAAGACGTCGCGAATAAAAGCGGCCCATTCGTCGTAGTCGACGTGGCGCATGACGTAATCGTAAATGGGCGCCAGTCCCTGGTAGGGTAGTTGGCGCATGGAGTCGCTATTCATGGTGATTTTGCTCAAAAGCTCAGGTCGGCAAAGGGATCAATCTGCTCTTCGCTAAGTATGCGATAGAACCGCTGGCGCTCGCTGCGCGCAGGTGCGCGTTCGGGCAGGTCCAGCACTTCTATCTCAATGCGTCGCGTCGTCGTCTCAATCCGCACTCGCTCACCCACGTGCACGGCCTGACTGGCTTTGGCCGTCTTTTCTCCCGACGGTCCAATCAAGACGACGCGGCCGTCGTCACAGGCGCGCTTGGCTTGGCTGCGTTGCTTAATTAAGCCCGTGTGTTTTAGGAACATATCCAGTCGCGTCATGGTCTGGCTCGCGTAAGTAGTCTCCGTCTAATCGCGTCTCAATGTGGATTTGTTGACGATAGTCGCGAATCAGATCGCGCATGGCGCTTTCGGTGCGTGATTCGCGAATAAGGCTTTCCAACGTGGCTTGATCATCGTTGATCCTAAACAGGAAACCCTCACCCTGTAGGAAGAAGGGTTCGCTTACTTCCCCCAGCTTGAGGCCGTCTATATAGGGCTTTAAAAAGGCGGGAATCTGGTCGCGGGGAAACGTGCCCCACAGGCCGCCCTGCATAGCTGAATTGGGGTCGTCGGAATGGGCCCGCGCCAGCGCGGCAAAATCTTCGCCGGACAGAGACCGGCGTCGCAGTTCGTGCAGCCGTTCCTCGGCGCGCTCTTTATCCCCTTCGGCCGTTTGGGCCAAGACGAGGATATGGCTGGCGCATATGGCATCTTCTCGTTTTTCGTTTAGCTGAATGAGATGGTAGCCGTAGGGCGAGAGAACGGGACCGCTGCGCTCTCCCTGCTTGAGCTCAAAGGCAACCTCTTCAAATTCGGGCACCAGCGTTCCGGCTCCAAAACATCCGAGGTCTCCTCCGTTGAAGGCCGATCCCGGATCTTCCGAAACTTCGCGTGCCAGATCGGCAAAGTCCTCTCCGTTTTGCAGGCGTGCCTCGATCTCCTCAGCGCGCACTCGCTTTTCCGCTAGGACATCGTCGCTCGGGCGAATTTTTGCGCGAATATGACTGAGCGATATCTGCAGTGGGAGCGTATCGCCCAGCGTTTGTCGAAATGCTTCTACCTCGCGATGGGTAATATGCTGTCGGAACGATACAATGCTGCGCATCTGCCGGTAGAGCAGCCTGTGGCGTATCTCTTTTCGATAGCGCTGCTTGAGCTGCCGTTCGGTCAGGCCAACGCGTTCCAACATTTCCTCGAACTCGCTGTCGTCCATATTGCTGCGCGCCATGCGGAATTGCTGCCCGAGCATTTCCTCGATTTCCGCTGGGTCGACCTGCACGCTGTCCTTTTGCGCCTTGAGAATGAGCACCTGCTCGTCGACCATGTCTTCAAGCACCTGCAGGCGCAGGGCTTCAATTGTATCCGGCGGCGAGTAGACCGTTAAGTTGAGCGCTTCCATTTCGAAGCGCAGGCGATAGTTTAGCTCCGACCAGAGTATGACGTAGTTGTCTACAGAAGCGACGATGCGATCAATCAGCTCAGCCGCGCGCGCGCTAGAAGGGGCTGAACAGATCAGCGCGGCAACGAGGAACGAGATGTGAAAGAATCTTTGCATAAGCTTACTGGGCGTTGATGCCCCAATCCTCACGGTTTTTTAAGGTCTTTACGAGTTGGTCCATGCGCTGGCGGTGCTTTTGCCAGACAAGCTTTTCGACGATTTGTCCTCTAACTTGTTCCAGAGGTCTCACGCTACTGGCTTCGTAGCGTGCCTGCACTTCGATCAGGTGATATCCATACTCGGTTCGTATGGGTTGAGAGGGCGTATTGAGCTCGAGGTCTTGGCACGCGCTCCACAGCGCAGCATCGTCAGCGCGGGAAAACACGCCCAGCTCGCCGCCGCTGTCTCGCGTGTCGACGTCCTCGGAGTGGCTGCGTGCAACGTCGGCAAAGTCGGCACCGCGACGGAGGTCATTCCGGCGCGCGTTGGCCTGTCTCTGGCTCGAGAGCAGTATGTGTCGCGCCTGCACTTCCGGCGCCTCGCGCCTAAAAAGCTCGGCGTTTCCGTCGTAGTAGCGCTGTATCTCCGTCTCCGTAACGTCTACTTCTTCATTCCCCAACTCGTCGTCCAAGAGCGCGGCTACGAGTAGGTTGCGTCGCGTGCGCTCCAACTGCTGCTGCAGCCTCAGGCTTTCGTGTAAGCCGCGATCAATGGCTTCTCGGTAGAGCAGTTCGCGCCCGATCCAATCTGTGATCGCGCGCTGTCGATCCTCTTCGCTGGCTCCGTAGGGCAGCAGGGCTTCCAGTGCGCTGGCCTCGAGATGTGCGTCGCCCACATGGGCGACGACCTCTTCTTGCGGTCCCGATGCACCGCAGGCGGTCAGCGTGAAGCACAGGGCAAGGCCAAAGCGCATATCAGACCATTTCTTCGAGGGCATCGCGTGCACGCTCCAAGCGCTCTATTTCGTCTCGCCCTTGCACCTGTAGTATAATTTGCAGCCGTTCGCCCAAGTCAAAATCGAGTGGCGAAGAGCATTTTTCTACTAGCTTTTGGATATCGCTCGGCATTACTTCGCGCTCTTGGGGAAACGCCATAACGAAGCGGCTCTTCTCTAACTGAACAGCCTCTAGTCCCATCTGACGGGCCATGATTTTTACTTCCATAATATACATCAGCGACTTGGTTGGATCGGGTAAGCGCCCAAAGCGATCTTCCATCTCCTCGCGAATGGCCAGGAGCTCGACAACGCGCGGAGCGTCAGCCAGTCGCTGGTAAAACTCCATCTTTTGGTCTGCATTGGGCACATACTCATCGGGAATGTACGCACTGACGGCGATTTTGACATCGGGTTCTGGATTGTCGGGCGTGCTCTCGCCTTTGAGTTCTCGCATGGCCTCGTCGAGCAGACGACAGTATAGGTCAAATCCTACAGCCGCGATAAAGCCGTGTTGCTGTGCCCCAACTAGGTTACCCGCGCCGCGAATCTCCATATCGCGCATGGCGATATTGAAACCCGATCCGAGATCTGAAAACTCTTCTATGGCTCGCAGGCGCATGCGGCTCTTTTTTGTCAGCTTTTTCCCTTTGGGCACGAGTAAATACGCGTAGGCGCGCTCGCTGGAGCGTCCCACGCGTCCGCGAATCTGATACAGCTGTCCAAGTCCTAGGGTATCGGCGCGATTAACGAGGATGGTGTTAACCGATGGGATATCAATACCGGATTCGATGATCATGGTAGAGATGAGGCAGTCATACTTCTTCTCTAAAAAGTCCATCATAATTTTTTCCAGCTCTCTGCCGGCCATCTGACCGTGCGCAACGGCGAAGCGCACCTGCGGTAGCAGAGTCTGAAGATACTCAGCTAGTCGGTAGAGTGGCTGGATGCGGTTGTGCACAAAGTACACCTGTCCACCGCGTTCGATCTCGCGGTGAATCGCCTCCGATATACGCCCTTCGTCAAAGGCGATGATCTCCGTGTGAATGGGCAGGCGATCCTGCGGCGGCGTATTGATAATGGACATGTCGCGCGAGCCCATAAGTGACATGTGCAGCGTGCGCGGAATGGGCGTCGCCGTGAGCGTCAGCACGTCGACAAGGCGTTTGAGCTGTTTGAGTTTTTCTTTGTGGCGAACCCCAAAGCGCTGCTCCTCGTCTACGATGAGTAGGCCGAGGTCGCGAAAAACGACATCCTTAGAGAGGAGTCGATGCGTGCCGATCAGAATGTCGATTTTGCCCTTTTTGACGTCATCGACTACCTGTTTTTGCTCCTTAGCTGTGCGAAAGCGCGATAGCGCCTCGACGCGAACGGGCGTGTGAGCCATGCGTTCGGAGAACGTCTGGTAATGCTGTTCGGCTAGAATCGTCGTGGGCACGAGGACGGCGACTTGTTTCTGGTCGCAGACCGCTTTAAAAGCTGCGCGCACGGCTACTTCGGTCTTACCATATCCGACGTCTCCGCAGACCAGGCGGTCCATGGGATGAGGAGACTCCATATCGGCTCGAACTTCTTCCATGGTGCGCAGCTGGTCGGGCGTTTCCTGAAAGGGGAACGTCGCCTCCAACTGTTGCTGAATAGGCCCATCCGCGCTGAAGCGGAAGCCGGGGAGTGCCTTGCGTTCGGCGTAGAGCTGCATCAGCTCGCTGGCCATCTTGAAGATTTCCTCGCGCGTCCGCTCTTTGAGTTTTTCCCACGCGGTTCCGCCCAGTCGGCTGAGGATGGGCACGTCGCCTTCTGCGCTGGAGTACTTGCGCAGCCGATCTAGCTGTTCAACGGGAACAAACAGTCGATCTTCGCCTTGATAGCTGACGGTTAGACAGTCGTGCTCGCGTCCTCCTATGGAGAGGCGTTTGATTCCGGCATAGCGGCCTATACCATGGTCGACGTGCACGACAAAGTCGCCCCGCTGCAGCGCGGAGTGATTGGCCAGTGGGGCTGCAGAGCGGAATCGCCTGTAGCGATAGCGCCGCTTTTGTCGGCTAAACAGCTCGTGATCGTTGAGCAGCACCAAGCGTGCTTCCGGAAAGGAAAATCCCTTGTGCAGCGTGCCGAGGCCAAAGTGAATCTCTGGCCAGTCGGCAAATATCTCGCGCAGTCGACTGTTCTGGCCCTGCGTCTCGCTGCGTATGTGGATAGCGTATTCCTCGTCGCTGAAGCGCTCCACTTCTTTTTGTACGAGGGCGACTTCACCCTCGTAAGAACGCGCCTCGTGCGCGTTGAACTGGACGGCCTCGTCCGCGCGGCCTACCGGTGCAGGCTGCAGGCGCGCGTAGTCGGCTAGGCGTTCTTTTAGCCACTGACCGTCGCGCATTAAAGCGGCCGTTGGCACGAGGGCGTCGCGTGCTCCGTGTCGTTCATACTCTTTTTGTGGGCGCGTAACAGCCTTTTCCACCTCGGCGTAGAGCTCGTCTTCTTCTTCGCAGAAGACGAGCGGATTGTCGAGATACTCAAAAAGGCCATTGTCGCGCTCGTAGAGCAGGCCCATATAGCTTTCGATGCCCTCTAGGGAGCCGCCCAGCTCAAACTGATCGCGCAGCGTCTCTAGTGCGCTTTCATACTCTTTAGCTGCGGCAATCCTCTGCACGTAATCTTCGTAGAACGGCGAGCATAGGACCACCTCCCGCGCCGGGGGAATATGCGCCTGATCACAGTGCTCGCGCGAACGCTGCGTGCTCACGTCAAACTGGCGAATCGACTCGATCTCATCCCCAAAAAACTCAATGCGAAAGGGGTGTTCGCTGCCGAAGGGATAAATATCTATAATGCCGCCGCGCATGCTGAATTGAGCGAGCCCATCGACAGTGGCAACGCGTTCGAAACCGCAGTCGATAAGATGAGAGGCTATGTCGTCTGGTGGCTGTTCGTCTCCCTTTTTCAAGTGGAGCGAGGCCAATTCCATAGCGTCAGGTGGAATGAGTGGGGTGAGCAGTGCCTTGGCAGGTGCTACGATAATGGAGGGCTGTTGCTGCTCTAAGCGCATCGCCGCCTCGATGCGCAAGCCCGTAATTTCAATATCGGGACTGCGCTTGTCATACAGGTCGGCGTCCCAGGCGGGGAAATAGCGCACAGCCTGACTGCCGGCGATGGCCTGCAGGTCGTCGCGCCACTGCTCGGCTCGGTCCTCATCGGCGGCGACAACCAATACGGTGCGGCTCAGTGTTTGCCGCAAGTGAACAAGGAGAAACGCGGCGAGCGAATGGGGCAGTCCTCCGAGAAGGACGTCTCTCTCTCCGGAGTGCAAGCGTTCGACGACGGCCTTAAAGCTGGGTGTCTGCGCGGTCTGTTGCGTCAGAGCATCAAGAGAATGGGTGGGGTCCATATAGATGAGATGTTAAAGGTGGCCGCCGCGCATTAGGTCGTTTTCACGGTCGTTAGCAAACGACTTAAAGTATGCGTTGTGAACGCATTCAGCAAGAATTGTGGAGCGAAGTACATCCCCTTCAGATGGGCTACCTATGCTCTTCTGCTCGTAGCTTAACCACTTGCTTATCAAGCGATTGTAGCTCGCGGCGGATCGTCCATAGGAGGTGAGCGGAGAGTCCGGTAACCGCGATGAGCATAAAGGCTAAACTCAGTATGATGAGAAGGTCCTCCGGGTCGGAGAGGGCGATGCCCGTACAGCAAATACACCATGCCAACCCGGTGCATACACACAGGACTCGGCGAAAGCGCTTCCACTGGTTACGCACCCACGAAAGCTGACGCAGATCTATAGAGGTCATACGATTAAGAACGGCGCTGGTGGTCCATCAGACAATGGGAAACAAATCGTCGTGAACGACCTATACAAAAGCCATTTTTTTTGTATTTTAACCCAACCAAGGTAAGTATATTCTATGGAATCATGCCAGTCTTCCGTGCCGTAGACTTAAACGCATAACAGTTGTAATGGGTGTTTATGAAACTGATGGTTGTTGAGGATTCCACGTCCATGCGCAAAGTGCTGCGCACTATGTTGCGTAGCTTGGGATTCGTGGACGTGCACGAGGCCGAAGACGGTGCTGATGCGTGGGAGCAACTGCGCGAGGGCGGTTTTGATCTGCTCATATCCGATTGGAACATGCCGAATATGTCGGGGTTGGAGCTGTTGAAGAACGTGCGCTCGCATGAGACTACGGCCGATCTTCCAGTGATTATGGCGACTTCGCGCACGGAAAGAGACGACGTCATCGCCGCAATGAAGGCGGGGGCCAACAACTACATATCGAAGCCTTTTAATCCGGCTCAGCTCAAAGACAAAATTGATAAAGTGCTCCAATCGTTTGCCGCTAAGCAGTCTCATCTGGAAGCGGACAGGCTCGACGAGGTGCTGCTCAATTCGGCTTCGCTTGAGGCATCTGTAGGAGCCCAACTGCCCTTCGTGATATTTGTTGAACGGGCGACGGATCCAGAGGTGCTAAAGCGGCCGGACAACCGGGAAGTAGTTCGCTCTATCTGCCTAAAGATTGACGCGTTTAGCAAGGTCAACAGAGAGCATGCTGGAGACCAAATGGCCTATGTTCTGGAAGAGAATGGGCAGGACGTGATGAAAATCGTCCGCAGAGGGCGCAGTTACATCCAGCTCATCTGTATCCATACCAGTAAGACTATAGAGGGGGCGACGCTCGCACGCCTAGCGCTCTTAAATCACAAGGTTGGCTACAAGGTCGTTCTCATTGCAGAGAGTATGTTTGATCTCGACATGACCCAGCGTTCAAACTTGCGCAGTATGGGCGCTATTTTGGTGGAAGAAAAAGATCTAACGGCCGAACGCTTGGAGGGCCTGCTCAAAGAGCACTGTCCCCTGATTGCGGGTTCTAAGGAAGTGCATGATGCGGCGCGTTCTGCTGAAGGCGGAAAGGCGGAGACAAACGAGCGCAGTGTGGAGGACGATGGAACCGAATCTGAGAGCCTAGAACAGGCCATGGGTCGCAACGAAAGTCTGCCAGCGCTGCCCCTTTTTATCAACCGCGTGCTGCGTCTGGGATGCGATTCTGCCAGTGCTACAGCGGGCTGGGTCGAGGCCGTGGAAATGGACGCGCGCTGTGAACATATGATTCTTGCTCGCGCGCAGATGGTATCGGCCGGGGCGGGTAAAACAGACGGAGACGTTGCGGGTGCAATCGGCCTACTTGGCAAAAAACAGGTTAGAGATTTAGCGGCTGCGGTTGCGCTGTATGCGCCGCTGGATTCGACTCTGGCCGATGAGGGGTTAGCCGAGAGTTTTTGGCGGCACGGCGTCGCCGCAGGTGTTACCGCCCGCATGCTAACTATGCCCTTTGATGGAAGAAAGCTGAGTCAGTACGAACAGCTTTTCTTTGACGAATGGCGTCCCGACGGGCAGGTTGTTTCCCTCTTGAAACAGTTGAACATATCGAGTCGCTTTAAACTGGCCGCAGACGAACTGCCTTTTGTCGGTGGTCTGATGCACGACATTGGTCAGCTTGCTATCGCAAGCACCTATCCAAGTGCGTTTGGGCAAACGCTTGAATCTCTTGCTGCTCAGAACTATCTCAACTCTTTTTTACGGACAGAGCACAGCGTAAGCTCTGATGCAGACCACGTGCGCGCCGGTGCGCTCTTGGCCAATAGTTGGCAGCTGGGTCCGGCGTTGGTCCGCTCTATCGGCGGTCACCACAGTCCGGAGTCGGGTGATCACTATACGCTGTTGATCGCACTGGCAAACTTTGTCTCTACTGCGGTGGAACCCTTTCCCCATGGGGCTCAATATCCCCACGTGCTAATTGTCGAAGGGTTAGCTGGTGCGATGAATCCCTTGGTAGAGTTAAGTGCTGAAGAACGCGACCTGCTCATGGAGAAATTCGTTCCAGTCACTGCGCTAGAGCACGTGCAGATGGATGTGGAAAAGCTGCTCGGTCTAATGGCTATTCTCGCTCCGAGCATCAAGCGCATGGCCAGTCGCCTAGCGCGCAACATAGAATCCGCTGCCCAAAATCGGAGCAGTAGCTGAGGTTGTAGGATCTGGCCCGTGCGTTAACGCTGCCGCTGATAAGCGATGGCGTAAAACACGCGCGTCTGCCCGCTGGTATTGGGCTCGGAGCGGTGCCAGGTGTAGTTGCTGAAAAACAGTCCATCGCCCGGCTGCATTTGGACAAGCGTCTCGCGCGTATTATCGACCTGTTCTTGGGGAATGCGATGGCGTTTAAAGGGGACAAACGCGCCGCTGTCAACGTGTCCCCAAGGTGGATCGTCGTAATACGATTCGTGCTCGACTAAATGCCATCCTCGGTGCGAAGTCGGCATGATGGCCAAGGCACTGGCATTGACGCCCACGGAAGTGAGGGGTATCCAACAGTTGCAGCCTAGCTCGGGTGCAATTTTCCAGTAGTAGGAATCTTGGTGATAGTAGCTGCGCCCCCCCTGTGCTTCGTTAATTCTCCCGTGTTTTATACCAATTTGATCAGTAAAACGCTCGACTTCACCTCCTAGCAGGGCTGCCATGGCCTCCGACAGGTTGGCGTGGTCGGCGACATCGGCAAAAACGGCTTCCTGCGATGCGGGTTGTTGTATACCGGCGGGCAGCGGGGTGTCGCTTTCCGAGCGGTAGCGCTCGGGATCTAGGACCTGAAAGTGTCGGCTGGGCCACGGCGCTAGCTGCTGTCCTATTTCCGACGCGCGCTGCCGCGCCGCCTCTATGGAGATTTGCGGTATCAGGTTGGGGATCAGGCAATAGCCCTCTTCTCGGTAGTGCGTTATGCTCGCGCTTGAAACGATCGACATGACTTTTCTCCGGCGCAGAATGGCGTGCAGAACATACGAAAGGTTTCTATGGGCTTGGTGTCGAATTGTCGCGCAGCACGTAGGTGCGGTCGTCAAAAACTACGTTGTCGCGCAGCGGTATGGTATGGGCGCCTCCGGTGAGGACGAGCTGGCCGTTTAGCACGCTGGCCGCACCCCAAGCCTGCTCGGTAGGCAGATCGGGACCGCTGCGCCAGCTGCGCGTATGCGGGCTGTAACAGCGAATTCCGTCATCTCCAAAACCGCCCATGAGCCAGACCTCTCCTCGCCAGGCGGCCAAGAGCGGAGCTTGACCTATCGGGCCCGGCTGTGGCAGGTCGTTGTCCCACTGACCCGCGTTCACGTCGTATGCGTAAAACCCATCAATGCTAGCGCAGTAAATGGTTCCATCTAACGCGCACCCGTGCCCCTGGCGAGTGGGTTCGGGCAGAGAGGGTTCAGTGCGCCACGCGTCTTCTCCCGGTCCAATGCTCTCCACTGAATCTAGCTTGGGGCCGCTGTTGTGCGCCGCGCCGCCGACCGCGTAGATGCGGCCGCTGCAGTGGACGACAAAGGGATCCGTGCGCGCCGTGTGCAGCGAGGGGCCCGGCTGCCAAGAACGGCTGCGCGGGTTATAGATGAGGACGGTGTAAAGCACCTGGCCTTCACCGTTCCAGTGCGGATGGCGCGTCTCGCCGCCGACGATCCACACGCAGCCATCTAACTCGGCTACGCCACAGTAGCGGCGCGGTTCGGGCATGTGATCAATGACGTGCCAGTAGGCACCGTCCCAAGCAAAGAGCTCGTCCAAGACGTGCGCGCGCGGAGGCAGACCCCATTCGCCGGCCCAGCCGCCCGCAACGTAGAGGGTGTCCTCGCAAGCAGTGGAGAAGATGTCGTGATTGCCGCCGCCGGGCAGGCGCCCTGGGCGCCGGTTCCAGCGGTGCTGCCACGCCTCTTGTGCGGGGAGTTGACGATACAGCGCATCGTCCGTTGCTGCCCACAGCGCGCCGTCCGCATCGCTGCACATGCAGCGGGCCGCAGCGGGTAGAGACGCCCGTAGGCGATGGTGCACAGAGTCGTCTGCGGCAGTGCTTATCTCGACCAGATCGCCGTTTGCAAATGCCACTAGGAGCAGCTCGTCCGGTGATCGGCTCACGGCCGTAACGGCCGACTGCGGACGAGGCGATGCGACGATTTGCCAGCCCCTTTCCATTTCCCGCGGGCAGAACCGCTTCCACTGCGCTGGACCAATGAGCCAGATATAGCCCACGCTATCGGCAAAGAGCACGTCCTGCGACTCGGCGGAAGTCCAGGCGCTCTGCCACGTGCTCGACGCATTGGCCGGCAAGACGAGCACGTGGCCATTGTTTATGCTCCAGAAGTTGCCATATACGTCGAGCGCACAAGGAGCAGGTGCGTGGGGCTCGTAGTGCAGGGGATTGGCGGCGAACGCGCCGTCGAGCCGTCGCCTAGTCGTACAGCCTTCCACCCATATATCGCCGTCCGGCATGCATGCGATCTGCTGCTGGCCCTGAGGACTGCCGGCAAAGAGCTGCGTCAGGTCGTTGGTCGGTCCGTCCGCAGTTGGGTCCATCTCGTAAATGCGTCCGGCTTCTGTCCAGTAGATGCGTCTATTGGGTCCAAGGGTGGTCGCCTCTGGTGCAGCGTGCTTTACATAGTTGAGCTGGTCGTCGCCCAGGCGCGCGAAGCCATCGGAAAGGGCGATGATCAGCGCGCCGTCCGCGTCGAAAAGGGTGCGTGGGACGGCCGCCATTGTGCAGATTGCTTCCATGTGCTTTGCCTCTAATCTGGGCAAAAGGAAGCCGGTCGAAAGGTTGCCTCGACCGGCTTCACGGGTGGAAATCTGTTAGGTGAGCGCTATCCGTTTTGCAAAATTTGGTTGAGCGTTGCGCTTGGCCGCATGGCCGCAGCCGTCTTAGACTCGTCTGGGTGGTAGTAGCCGCCGATGTCGACGGAAGCGCCCTGAGCGGCGTTGAGTTCGGCGATAATCGTCTGTTCGTTAGCGGCCATCGTCTCGGCAAGCTGCGTAAATTCTGCCTGTAAGTCGGCGTCGTCGCTTTGAGCCGCTAGCGCCTGCGCCCAGTAGAGCGCTAGGTAAAAGTGGCTGCCGCGGTTGTCCAGTTCGTTGACTCTGCGCGAGGGCGATTTGCGCTCGATTAAAAACGTTCCAGTTGCCCTGTCTAGCGCGGCGGCCAGAACGCTGGCTCGACTATTTTCCGTTTTGTAGCCGAGATCTTCCAGCGATACGGCCAGTGCGAGAAATTCGCCGAGCGAGTCCCAGCGCAGGTGCCCTTCTTCCACAAACTGCTGCACGTGTTTGGGCGCCGAGCCTCCGGCACCCGTCTCAAAGAGGCCTCCTCCGGCCAGCAGGGGCACGATGGAAAGCATTTTGGCGCTGGTCCCCAGTTCTAAGATGGGGAAGAGATCGGTTAGATAGTCGCGCAGGACGTTGCCGGTTACAGAGATCGTGTCTTTGCCGTCTTTGGCCCGCTGAAGGCTCAGACGCATAGCGTCGACGGGGGCCAGCACCTGAATGTCGAGGCCGGTTGTATCGTGGTCTTTGAGGTAGGTCTCGACCTTGGCAATCAGGTTGGCGTCGTGTGCTCTGTTCTGATCAAGCCAGAAAACGGCCGTAGCGCCCGTCTGCTGTGCCCGCGTTACGCCGAGCTTGACCCAGTCGCGAATGGGCAGGTCGCGCGTCTGACACATGCGCCAGATATCGCCTTCTTGCACGGCGTGTTCCAGCAGGACTTGGCCCGCTGCATCGACGACGCGCACGGTGCCACTTTCGCCGATCTCAAACGTCTTGTCGTGCGATCCGTACTCTTCGGCTTTCTGTGCCATGAGACCGACATTGGAGACGTTGCCCATGGTTGAGACGTCGAAGGCGCCATGCTCTTTGTGGAAGTTGATCGCCTCTTGGTAAATGCGCGCATAGCAGCGGTCGGGAATGGTAAACTTCGTGTCTTTTTGCTGGCCGTCGGGACCCCACATTTGGCCCGATTCCCGTATAGCTGCAGGCATAGATGCGTCAATAATGACGTCGCTGGGCACGTGTAGGTTGGTAATGCCGCGATCCGAGTTGACCATGGCCAGAGCAGGACGACTCTCGTAGCAGGCGGCTAGATCTACCTTGATCTCTTCGCGCTGCGCTTCGGGCAGCGATTCTATTTTAGCGTAGACATCGCCGATGCCGTTGTTGAGATCCACGCCGAGTCCATCGAGGACGCCGGCGTGTTTTTCTAGAGCGTCCTTGTAATAGGCGGCTACTGCGTGGCCAAAGAGAATGGGGTCAGACACCTTCATCATGGTCGCCTTCAGGTGCAGCGAGAACAGCACATCCTGCGACTTGGCATCTTCGATCTGTGCTTCGTAAAAGGCGCGCAAAGCTTGGGTGTTCATTACTGCGGCGTCGATGACTTCGCCCTCTTGGACGGGCGTTTTCTCTTTCAGCACGGTGCTCTGGCCTGCCGCGTCGACAAACTCAATGCGCAAATCGCCTGCCGCTGAGACGACCGTCGATTTTTCGCTCGAGTAGAAGTCGCCGTCGGTCATGTGCGCTACGTGCGATTTGGAATCGGAGCTCCAGGCGCCCATGGAATGGGGGTTTTTCCGTGCGTATTCCTTTACGGCCGATGCGACGCGTCGGTCCGAGTTACCCTCGCGCAGTACGGGGTTTACAGCGCTGCCCAGCACCTTGGCATAGCGCGCTTTGATCTCGCGCTCCGCGTCGTCTTGCGGTTCTTCGGGATAGTTGGGAATGCCGTAGCCCTGAGACTGCAGTTCCTTAATGGCCGCGTTGAGCTGAGGAACAGAGGCGCTGATATTGGGCAACTTGATGATATTGGCTTCGGGTGTCTTGGCCAACTCGCCGAGCTCGGCTAGGTCGTCCGACTGCCTCTGCGCGTCACTGAGATGCTCTGGAAACTGGGATAGGATACGGCCGGCCAGTGAAATGTCGCGCGTCTCGACGGCAATGCCCGCTGCTCTGGTGAAGGTCTCAATAATGGGCAACAGCGAATAGGTGGCCAGCATGGGCGCTTCGTCTGTCTTGGTATAAATAAGCTTAGATGTAGTGGGCATATCGGTTCCTTGCGTTTAGCCAATTCAGCGCACGTTGGCGCGTCTTCTAGGAGAGATATAAAAAATCAGCTGAGAGCCAGATCGTCAAGGATCGACTCCCTGCTTGGCTCCAGGCTTTTTATCTCGCCTGCAGATCGATTAGAGCATGCGGTGCGCTGTAATCAGCCCAACGCCGAGCTCAGATGGCGTAGTCCATGACGAGTACGTCGTCGGCGATAGGGCGCAGCAGCGTTTGACCCAGTGCAACGTGTTCGGGATGGGGCAGATAGGCATCGCGCGCGGCCGCGTCGACAAACGTCATTACAAATCCCCAGTCAAAACCGTGCGTCTTGCCTTCAGGGCTGTTGTTATCCCCCCCGCTGACTGATTCGATGCCGGCAATTTTATGTTCGCGCTGCAGGGCTACCAGTCCTTCGAGCAGGGCCTGCTTTTGCTCTTCCGTGGTGCCGGCTTTGAGTTTGAGCAAAACGATGTGCTGAATCATGTCAACGCTCCCGCTGTGTCACGTGATAGAGTGAGCTGCATCTAGGCGCTGCGGCGCTCGCGCAGCTGTGCCGTAGTCGCACAGCCAAGTTGAATCATATTGTTGATCAGATCGGCTTCGAGTAGCTGTGCCACGTGGTCGCCTCCTCTGCGGCCCAGCGCGGCTACGCCGTACATAAAGGCCCTGCCCAAAAGCACGAAGTCGGCGCCCAATGCCAGCGCGCGCGCGATGTCTAATCCGCCTCGCACGCCGCTGTCAAAAAGCACTTTTGTTCGCGTTCCTACGGCATGTGCGATCGCGGGGAGTGCGTCTATGGCCGCCGGTGCGCCGTCAAACTGACGGCCTCCGTGGTTGGAAACCATAATCCCATCAAAGCCGATTTCTACGGCGCGCTTGGCTTCTGCAGAAGTTAAAATCCCCTTTAATACGAGCGGTCCGTCCCACTCTTGGCGCACGGCGCTCAGATAGTCCCAATCGAGCGAACCACCTAACTCTTGCCCAATAAAAGTGAGCATATCGCGCATATCGCTGCCGTCGATATACTTTTCAAGGCCGCGGAAACGCGGCGAGCCTGCTGCGAGCGTGGCCATGCTCCATGCAGGTCGCACCATACAGCGGTAGAGCATGCGCGGAGTTATCTTGGGCGGCACTACGACGCCGGCGCGCACCTGCCGTTCGCGCCGGCTGGCGATGGGCACGTCGGCCGTAACCAGCAGGGTTGTGAATCCGGCATCTCGCGCGCGCTCAATGAGGTCGCGGCGGATGTCCGCTCGCCGCGGCGGGTAGAGCTGAAACCAACCCATGCCGTCTGCCAGTGGACCGATGGTCTCAGGCGCTTCAGTCGCCGCCGTGCTCAGGGTGTAGGGAAGGCGATAGGCTGCCGCCGTGCGCGCCAAAATCCGCTCGGCGCGCGGCCACATAAGCGCAGTAAGACCAACGGGAGAAACGCCGAAGGGCACGGCGTAGTCAACGTCGAATAGGCGCGTTGCCAGTTGGGGTTCAAACGCACCTTTCATAAACTGCGGCACCAGCGTGATGGATTCGAGCGCAGCGCGATTGCGTCGCACGCATTCGTCGGCTCCAGTGCCGCTGTCTATGTACTCCCAGGCAAAATGGGGAATGCGCTCTTTGGCCCGTCTGCGTAGATCTGCGATGGATGGATACCGATTTAGCAGATTGGCCAAAGAGCGCTCCCGTCGTTTATCATGCGCGTGCTGTATTTGTCCCCTATGCGTATACCGCTTGAATCATGGCATTGATATAACCAAAGCAGTAAGAGTAGGACTGGTAGTATCCGTGCGGATCATCCGCGCTGCGCGGCACGTGGTCTGGATCAATGCCGTAGCAATAGCCCACATCTTTGAGCGCCTTGAGGACCTTGAAAAAGTCCATATCACCCTCGTCGGGGAGCGCCTCGCGGAAGCTGTAGCGCTTGCCGAGCAGGTTGCGATAGTGCACGAGGAAAATAGTGTTGCGGCTGCCAAAGTATTCTATAAATGGAAAGACCTCGGTCGCCGAGTCTTCGAGCATTTCGGCAATGGAGCCAACGCAGAAGTTCCAGCCGTGATAGGGGCTGCGCTGGATCTCTATAAAGCGCTTCATGCCTTCAAAGTCGTTGAGGACTTTGTCGACGCCCTTATACCCCGGTGGCACGGGCGGGTCTTCCTGCGAATTGCCCATGCGGACCTTGCACTCTTCAGCCACGGGAATCATGCGTTCCAGCAAATACTCAATGCGCTCCCAGCGCATCTCTGCGGTAACGCGGCCGGCATCGGTCAGGGTGGCCTGTTCTTCGGCTGAAACTTTATCAAGGCGGAAGGCCGTGTGCATAAAGCCACCGCGTCCCTCTTCCTGTTCGGTGCGGTCAATAGGCAGCACGCAGGTATTGTAGCGCAGCGAGTCGACGCCCGCCCGCGCGGCCGTGCGAATCATCTCGCATACGATATCAATTTCGCGATCTCGCTCGGGGCTTTTGCCATAGTAGATGATATTGGGCAAGTGCTCGTAGATGGGCAGCGCGGACATATCGAGCGTCATGCCGAATGCCTCGTGGCGTTCCCGCTCCTGTTCGAGCTCTTCTAGCTTCCAGCCGATGCCCTCGTGAAAGGGAAATCGCGCGGCCTTGTGGCGCACGCCGTTGCGCTGTAGAAAGCGCAGTTCTTCATCGCTTGAGCCGAAGCCCTGAGTGCGCACATACATGCGCTTTTCGCCGTTGCCAGACTGGGCCGATGGGCCGGCTGCCGATGCGGCTGCTTCTCCAGCCGCCAGGCCTTTTTCATAGGATTCTTCCGTTGTCATATGTCCTCCGTCGTCTGAGATGTGGACTGCGCGTCGTTTTACGGGGTCGCCGAGCGAAAGGTAGAGCGGCGATTCCATGTGAGCAAGGTGTGCACGGCGTGCGCTTTGGTTACTGCAGCGCGTCGGCGTGCTTCTGTATTTTCTCTATGGCTGTAACGATGTCTGTGATATCGCTTTCCTCCCCTAAGAGCAAGTTCTGCGTCAGCCAAACGGCTTCCTCGGCGCAGACGCGTTCCGTGACCGGACAGTGAACCTGACCGTAGTCGGGGCGGCCTCCGTAGTAGGGGCTATCTAGGGGATAGTGGGCAAAGCGCGTAGTAAAAGCCGGTTCGCCATATAGGGGTCGATAGCCGGCACTGCAGGGAATGCCCTCTGCGTTGAGCGCCTCGATAAAGTGATCGCGTGAGAGGCCGTTAAACGCCGCTGCCGAGTAGCGCATGACAAATAAATGGTAGGCGTGGGTGGTTATGCGCTCATCGGGTTCGGTTGTATCAATGCCCTCGATGCCTTCAATGGCGTTGCCCAACGCCTCGCCGTTGCGACTGCGTCGCTCGGCCAATTCGTCGAGCGATTTAAGCTGGCTGAGCAACAGGCCGGCTTGAAATTCGCCCAACCGATAGTTGCCTCCGATGAGCGGGTGTTCGTACCAGGCCCCTTCTGGGCTGCGGCCGCAGTTGTGCAGTGACCACGCTCGCTGCGCCAGCTCGGAATTACTGGTCGTGATAAATCCACCTTCTCCAGCGTTGAGGTTTTTACTGGCCTGGAAGCTGAACGTGCCCAAATCGCCGATCGCACCTACTCGCTGTCCTTTCCACGCGGCGGCGTGGGCTTGAGCCGCATCTTCTATCAGGCGGATATCGTGTTTTTTGGCCAGCGCGGTCAGACGATCTAAGTCGGCCGGTCGACCGGCAATGTGGACCGCTATAATCGCGCGCGTTCGAGGCGTAATAGCCGCTTCTACGGAGTCCGGGTCGATGTTGTAGGTCGACGGCTGTATGTCGACAAATACGGGAACAGCTCCAACGAGGGCTACGGCACTGGCCGTGGCTACAAACGTATAGGATGGCACGATAACCTCGTCCCCCAAGCCGACGCCGGCGGCTTCTAAAGCAATCTGGAGTGCGGTCGTGCCGCTGCTGACGGCAACGCCAAACTCGGCCTCTTGGTACTGGGCGAACGCCTTTTCAAAGGCCTCTTTTCGATCGCCCATAAACCAGCGTTCGCTGTGCAGGACATCGATTAGGGCCTTCTCATCGTCTTGTGAAAAAATAGGCCAAGCCGTAAATGGCTTGGTGCGTACGGGTGAGCCTCCGCAGATAGCTAGCTGAGCCATGGTGTATTCTCCATAGGTGTAAAAACAGCAGGGGGATATAAGCACGCCCTGTCCGTGCGGTCAACCTAGCCCAGACGACCAGGCACGTCAAGCAATACGTGGCGCGGCCGCACTCGTTAGTCGGCTAGCCAGCCCAGTCGTTTGAACGCGGCCAGCGGGCAGGTCATGCTCGTTAGGTAGACGGGGTTTTGCCGGTGATCGCCCTGTGGATGGATGCATTCGTAGGGCGCGCCAAACTTCGGGCCTTGACGAAAGTCGTCTTCGCGAAGCTGGTCTACGTACTCGGTGGCCAGCTGACGCGCGGCCCGTTGGTCAACCTGTGCTACGGCGTAACATACCCAACCCGTTGGCGTATTCCAGTAGGCTCCGTTTTGGTAGTGGTTTTTGGGCCACTGTCCAACAACCTGTTCCCAGGCGCTTTCCGCGCTGTGATCTCCATCGGTCGGTACGTGTCGGATATTGCCTCTCCAGGCGATCGTACCCTGACTTAGCGCATGGGCAAGAGCACGACAGGCTCGTTGCCCGTCTTCTCCATCCCACAGGCCGCAGTAGACGGCAAAGGCCGATCCCCATACGTCGACTTGGGAGCTCTTTCCCGTGCTGGCCTTCAATAGACCGTTTTCAAGGGCAAAGGTCGACCGAATGCTGGTCGCGGCAGTTTGGGCAATCGCTTCATACGCCTGGGCTCGCTGCTGCGCGCCGCGCAGCTGATGCATCTGGGCCAGCTGTTTTGCAGCGCGAAAGCGCAGGAGCGAACAGAAGAGTAAATAGCCCGTGTGCACGACGATATCGGTAAAACCGAAAGAAACGCCGCGTTTCTCTTCGTCGCAGCAGACAAGCTGAGTATCGGCGTCAACGGAGGGTACGGCGAAGGCTAAGTCCAATCTGTCGAGTAGGCTCATGCCCTCTATCACTGCGTCTAATATATCGAGACGATTTCCTTGGCTGATGAGCTGCCAGGCGATGTCCACAAAGAAAAAGTGGTCGTCCAAGCTAGGGTAGTAGCCCCAGGGTTGACCCTGTTTATCGTAGTCCATTGAGCCGGGGAAGAATATGGGCTTGCCGTCAAACGTGATGTGGTCGGCTATGGCGCCACGCGGCACGAGGCTGCCAGAGGGCGTATGCCAGTCGGAGCTTTGCTGACGGCTTGCCGTCAACCGCAGGGCGTGCTCCATCTCTGCTGGAGACACGAGACCGCACTCTAGCGACATGGCAAAGTCGCGAATCCAATAGGAGGGATAGCAGTCGCGCCCGCCGGGTCTAATCAGCGTGCCACCGGTCGCGTTGGGTCCGTAGCCGGCCACGGATTGACCCGGATAGACTCGAGATGCTTCTAGCACATCGGCAGTGAGCGTCTCGGCAAACTGCATTGCATCATGGAAGAGTGTATCGCGCATAGATTTATGCCTCTCTGGAGTAAATAAGTGGGTTTTAGTTAGGGCTCGGGGCATGTGCGTAAAAGAGCAGGTCGCACGATAATAACCGTTTGCAAGGAAACATTTTGAATTTGCCCAATACTGGACTTAGTTTACTACCGCGCCCGTTTTTCGTCTCCGTGGATTACGACCTAGGTTACTCATATGTCGCACATTTACAGCTTTGACGAACAAAAAAAAATATTTATCGATAAAGCTGTCGTCGCCATATTTTTCTTCGCTTTTCCAACTGCTTTGCTGAGCTTCTACAGGTCGATCTCCATCGGCTGGCAGCCGCAGATGTATTTGCATGTAGCGCTGTGCATTATCTACACGGTGCTGTTCTGGAAGCGCAAAACCCTTTCCTATCTGACCATCACTGTCGCCATTGTCTCTTCGTGCTTTGCCATCTCGTTTTCGTCTTTCCTGTTTATGGGCCTGACGGGCGCGGGTGAGCTGTTTCTGGTAGTCGGCTTAACCCTGGCGGCGATATTTCTCGAAAAGCGCATGGTCGTTGCGTATTCCGCATTGAGTATAGCAACGCTCATAGCTACGGCATTTCTCCACGTATACGGCGTTGTCACTATACGGTTCAATGTCGATGCGTATCAACAGGAGTGGGGCAGTTGGATGCTCTCCGTAGTATCGCTTTGCATGGCGTGTTTCGTATCGATCATAGTCATGCAGAGCTTGATGGGCAGTCTAAGGGAAAATATGGCAAATATCTCTGAGAAAAACGAGCAGCTTGCCTTGGCACTGCACGACCTGCAGCGCGCTGCGGAAGAAAAGAGACAGCTACTGTCGACCGTTAGTCACGAACTGCGCACGCCTATCAACGGCGTGATGGGTATGGCCCGTATGCTGGCGGAAACGGATTTGGATCCGGCGCAGCACAAGCAGGCTGAGCAGCTATTGCGCGCCAGTGTGGATCTGACAAAGACGGTTAATGATAGCACATACTATACGCAGCTGTCGGAGGGCACGCTAGAGCTTGCCTCCGTCCCATTTGATCTGCCTAAGACGCTGGGAGACGCGTGCGATCTATACGCCCACGTCGCTAGAGAAAAGGGCCTGCGTGTCGAATGCTCCTGCGGCGTTGAACAGCATCGTTTTATCGGTGATCCGAGCCGCTTACACGCGATTCTATCCAACCTGATGGACAATGCTGTAAAGTTCAGCGACAGCGGGACAATACGCCTTTCTCTATCTATTATAGAGGGGTCCCAGTGGCTGCGCATTGTCGTTGAAGACGAAGGGATCGGTATAGATGCTCAATACGTAGACCGGATTTTTGAGCCCTTTTTTCAGATAGATCGCGGTATGGATCGGCAATACGATGGCATGGGTTTGGGGCTATCGGTCTGTAAGTCTTTAGTCGAGGCGATGGGAGGGACGCTGTCCGTTGAGAGCACGCCCGGAGAGCGCACGGCGTTTATCGTTCAACTGTCGTTGCCCCATGCTTCAGACCTCGCTTCTGATGAGGATACACCTACTGTTGAACAAGCTAGCTTACCTACGAAAGCACTCAACGTGCTTGTGGTCGAAGACAACAGGCTCAATGCGGTGATCGCCGAGCGCCATATTACACAGTTGGGTCATGTAGTCCGATGTGCTTACGACGGCGCTGAAGCCGTTCATATTGTAGAAGAGGAATGGCCTGATATAGTTTTTATGGATATTCATATGCCTATTATGAACGGCATGGAAGCAACGCAAAAAATTCGCCAGCTACCCGCAATGCAGTCCCTACCCATTATAGCGTTGACGGCTGATGCATTTGAAGAGCAGCATCGTCGTTTTGTCGAAGCTGGGGTAGACGCCGTGTTGATCAAACCCTATAAAAAGTCGCAGATCGAAGCTGCCATTATCGAGCACATGCGCTGAAATGCATCGGTTGTCCGGGCCGAGATTCTCACACAGTGGATACGAATATGAAAGCGTTTGAAAAGAGCAAAAAAGACGGAAAGCTGAGTCAGTCGGAGCTCTATAGAGAGATTCAAGACGATACCATTGCGCGCATTATGAAGTCCATTCTGCTGCTGGGCTTTTTGGGGCTTATTGTGAGTCTGAGCAGGTACGCTGAGTATGGCTGGATGCCCATAATGGGCGTGCATCTGTTTACGTATCTGACGATGTGCGTGCTGTATATCATGCGTCGTCAGGTGCCCTATGTGCTCATATCGTCTGTGATCGTCGTTCTTCTCCTTCTGGTGACATTAGCCGGCTATTTGTCGCTGGGCAAAGCGAGCGGTGGAAACTTTTACGGCCTATTTGCCGTCATTATGGCCGTGGTCTTGCTGGGTCGTAACGCCGGTCTGATTGCGCTCGGCTCCATCGTGCTCATACAGCTTATCAGCGGTATCGGCTTTACGCAGGGGCTGTGGTCAACCAACACCGAACTCGACGCATATAACGCATCTTTAACGGCTTGGATTACAAATATCGCTTCGCTGGTATTTTCAGGGCTGATTGTCGTGATACTTCTCAAGCAGCGGTCTGTCATTGTCGATGTGATCGAACAGCTGCGGGAAAAGACGCTGGAAGCCGAGTCGGCCAACCAGTACAAGTCCGCTTTCCTTTCTACGATGAGCCACGAATTGCGCACGCCGCTCAACGGAATTATTGGGCTTTCCAATATGCTTCGAGATACGGAGC
>Ga0255767_1000345_pt1 | contig 41378 bp, 26 predicted proteins | sample 071ome_24_FD_179967 | JGI IMG/M metagenome (GOLD analysis project Ga0255767, IMG submission 179967) | Coastal salt marsh microbial communities from the Groves Creek Marsh, Skidaway Island, Georgia - 071402CT metaG (version 2) | ecosystem: Environmental > Aquatic > Marine > Intertidal zone > Salt...
GCCCTCTCTCTCTCTCTCTCTCTCTTGTCTCTCTTGTCTGTCTTCTCTCCGCTACTTTTATACTTGTCACACTCGCAGAACGAGAGTGATAAACAAACAACAACAACAAAAGAGAGAGAGAAAGAGAGAGAGAGAGAGAGTCAAGAAGAAAGTATATTTATATATCAGATATATACTTCATCATTAGAAACAGAGATCAGAGAAGAAACAACAAACGACGAATACGAATATACGATGATGATGACTTCAACGATATCTTCTTCTTCTTCTTCTATCCAATCGACGATGCGATTGAATAATAAGAACTACGCGTTGTTACGCAACAAAAACATCGCGAAAACAACGAACATAATTAGAAACACGAGCAAGTCTACCGTTATTAAAGCTGCGGCTGCGGAGCCGCCGGTGTTGCCGTACAGAGTCGGTCACGGGTTTGATTTACACCGCTTGGAATCCACCGCGGAATTCCCAGACTTGAAGTTGATATTAGGAGGCATCGAAGTGCCGCACGATCGAGGATGCGTCGCGCACTCGGACGGTGACGTTTTGTTGCACTGCGTTGTAGATGCCATCACCGGTGCGCTCGGTTTGCCCGATATTGGGCAGTTGTTCCCGGATAATGATCCGAAATGGAAAGGCCAAACGTCGGACGTGTTCGTTTACGAAGCCATTCGATTGATGAAAGAAGCCGGATACGAGTTGGGGAACATTGATTGCACTTTGATCGCGCAAAGACCGAAGATCTCACCGCACAAAGAGAAGATTAAGAAGAATTTGGCGAAATTGTTGGACGTGCACGAGTCCGTGGTGAACGTCAAAGCGAAGACGCACGAAAAAGTGGACTCTTTGGGAGAGAATAGAAGCATCGCGTGCCATACCGTTGTTATGTTGATCAAAGCGTAAGAAACATTTACTTCCGTATATTTTATTTTTAATAGCGCGTATCTCTCTCTTTTTGTCTGCCTGTCTGTCTGTCTCTGTGTGTATGTGTGTAAATCTTTATCGCTATTTACCGCCACTCGTGATGTAATCTTCCAGGACGTCAATCTCGTCGTCCTGTTCCGCAATCAACGCCTTGGCAACGTCGCCCAACGAAACGATGCCTTCCAGCGTCTGCAACTCGCTGTCAATGACTGGAATGTGTCTGAAATGACCAATCGTCATCGCTTGCATCGCAGCGAGCACCGAGCAATACGGCTCCACGGAAATGAGCTGCCTCTTACCCGTGATTTCGTCCACCGCTGGCGTCATAATTTCTCTCACCGTCGTCAAGTCTGTGACTTTATTCGTCGCCACCGCTCGCAAATAATCTCGTTCGCTCACGATACCGGCAATCGCGTTTGATTTAGGCGAGTAATACAACTCTTCCAAATGAATTTTCTTGCTCTTATCCACGTCGAGCTTTTGAAAATCCATCACAACCAGCGCGCCGACATCCATGGCATACATCTTTCTCACCGCGTCGTCCACCGAAGCGTCGAGCGTTGTCCTGGAGAAACGCGAGAGTTTAAGAGAAATAATAAAAAAGTCAAAAAGCTCCGCACCAATGCGCGCGTTTGGTTAAACTCCCTTCCTTTTGTTTCTTGCTCTTCACGATGTCGTCCACGACGACTGGTTTGTACACGCAGTGCCCTTGATCTTTGCGTATCTTTGCGTTTATCTTCACCTCTTTGCACAAACAAAACGTTTCCGTTCTCCTCGTTCCAGTTTCTTCGTCTTCGTTTTGTTCGTCTTCTTTTCTTCGCGTCATCGATACGTTCCTCGTCGTCCTCGGCGGCGGTGCAAAAAACAGAGACGAAGTCTTTTCGGCGGGAGGAGGAAAAAAAGAAGAAGAGAATCCATCGCGCGATGCCGTCTTCGAAAAGAGCGCGAAAGCGCGCGACGCTCGACGCATCGTTATTATTATTTCTTCTTGTGTTCTGTGCGTGTATTTTTTTTTATCGCGATTGTGTTTTGTCGTCAGACACGCACAAAAAGACACTCAAAGTGAGTGAGAAAAAAATATATTATATACATGCGCAGCGTTGTCGCGACTGCAGCCGTCGCCGTTCAACGAAGCAAAGGAGTCGCCGAAACCACGCTGCGCTCTCTTCTTCTCGCCACCACGACGTCGCCGTCGTCCGATTTAATCGTCTCTCGTTTCTATTCATCCACCACGAAAGAAGCAGACAAAGAAGACAAAATTGGATATTACACCGGGAAAAAGCGGAATCCGTTAACGGACACGCGTTTACACCAGTACGATCAAAGACCACCGCCGAACGCTCTGTGCGAGAAGTGCTCGAGACGATTTTGCTCGTGCGAAGAGAACGTTAAAACGAAGCGCGAACCACCGGAAATGCCAGGACCGGAGGACTGTTGTCAATCCACTCCGCAGTGTAAGTTTTGCGTGTGGACGATTTACGACGAACAGTTGGCAGAATACGAGACGAATAAAGAGTTGTACATGGACAAGTTAAAATAGTATTTAAAGTCTGATGATAAAAAACGATGCGTGAAAAAGACGAAGGTCAAATTGACATCGTTCACGAAGACGACACGTACGTCGTCTTTCGGAACGGATTGCGATTGAGCAAACCGTACGCGTTTGATTTCATCGCCAACGTAAAAAGAAGATGGTGCGAGGTTGAAAATGAACGAGAGAATAACATCGTGGATATCTTTCACAAAGAGTTTCCGAATTTGCCGAGAGAGTATTACGTTCATGCTTTCAGAGACGGACGGTTACGCGTTGAAGATGCAAACGCATCGTCTCTGTCATCCAGGCCGAAACACAAGCGGAACAACGCGAGGAAAAAAGAAGACGACGGGAATGAAAATTTTCCAGCGTTGGTTCCAGGACAAACCGTTCGCCATTTGGTGCACAAACACGAACCACCGGTGCTTTGTCACGAGAACGAGATTGAGATTTTGAAAGAAATCGACGATATCGTTGCCGTGAGGAAGCCGGCAACCGTACCGGTGCATCCAACTGGACAATATCGGAACAACTCAGTGGTGGAAATCTTGCATCGACGTTTATCGACAAAGGCGAATGCTCCTCCTTTATTACCTTTACACAGGCTCGATCGGAACGTTTCTGGGTTGTTGTTGCTGGCAAAAACGTCCGACGCGGCTAAAATTGCGACGGATTTAATCGTTTCAAATCGAGTTCGAAAGGAATACGTCGCGAGAGTGATGGGTTTGTTTAGTAAATACGGAGAAACGACGACATGTGAAGTGCCGCTCGGGTTTTGCGGGAAAACGCACGTCGCCTCTTGGCCTCGTGATTCTTCTTCAGCATCTTCTCCTTTATATAAATCCGCCAAGACGTCGTTTACACTGATCAAACACTTTCCAGAATCGAACGAAAGTCTGGTGCGTTGCGTTCCAGAAACCGGAAGAACGCACCAAATTCGCGCGCATCTGAAAATACTCGGACATCCAATCGCGAACGACGTTACGTACGGCGGTCGATTGACGCCGGAACAATCGAAGCAACAAGACGAGTACCAGAAAATGTGCGTTAGTTTCACGCTCAACGACGACCGTCTTAATAGCGAGGATTTCACCGCTACTACCAGCAATAGCGACGCTATGAAATGGGATAAAATCAAAAATAGCACCGAGTGTCCGCATTGTCCGTTGGTGTGTTGGTTCGGAAGTCGCGCCACGCACGATTTGGAGGCTATTTATTTACACTGCGTCAAGTATAGTTTTAAGGAGAGTTGGACGTTTGAGTCTTTGCCGTTACCGAATTGGGCAGAGGACAATAAATAATAGCACGTAGTGTAGACGTAGCACTTTAGTATACTAATAATAGATTGTAGTCGCGCGTTGAACATCTATTTGTTATTACAAAAAGGGTGCTTCATTCTAATACCAATCGCTTTCGATCCCGATATTCCGCACGCTCTTCACCGGCAGCGCGTAAATCGGGTCAATCTCTTCCAATCCTTCGTGTTTCATCAGAGATAACCCGGCGATACCAAAGAACGTGTGATAAACGTCCGGCTCATCGTCTGGACGATCGGAAATACCTCCGTTGATATCGTCTTGACACCTCAATATAAACGCTTTCAACTTGTCTAAATCGATCCAGTGTTTTTTCTTCAGCGCGGCTAACGAGGACAACACCCACCACGAGTAACACACGTCCGGCAACTTTTCCGGTCGTCCGTTTAAACCTCCAACTTTTACCTGGCGTTCGGCTAACCACCACGCTAATTTGTCGTTCTCTTCGTCATCTTCTTTGTTGTTGTTGTCCTCGTCGGCATCTGTTGCGTATAGTAAATCTAACTGGTTGCAAATCTGCAACGCGCCGACGCACACGAAAATCTGTCCGGCGTGCGATTCGCCGCCCGGAGTAGACCCAAAGCCACCGTCGAAGTTTCTACATTTCATTATAAATTCGCACCCTTTATCGACGTCTACGATTTTGCGCATAACTTCTAAAGCTTTATCATTAGCGCTACTATCTTTCTTCTTCTTCTTTTTCTTCTCTTCGTCTATTTCCAGCGCTTCCATCGACGCCGCGTTTTTGTTGTTGTCTTTGTCCACGTTATCGTTCCGATCAAAATCGAGAAAACATTCCTCTCCCATACCGTGCGCTAATAAGCTCAGCGCGGAAAACGCGCAGTAGGAAAATCTCGTGTCCACTTCTCCCCACTCGTCCCCGGTGAAACTACCGTCTGTTGTATTTTGTAACTTTGAAACCGCTCGGCATATCTTCTTCGCTCTCTCTTCGCTCAACTGTTCCCGAACGCACTCGTACAACACGAAAATCTGAATCGCGCTCAGAGTGTACAACACGTGTCCGTCGTGTCCGGGTGCGCCGGCAAACAGAGACGATTTCTCGTCGTAACACTCGTTTATGAATTTCACGACGTCCTCTTTGCTCATTATCGCGTTTTGTTCTTCTTTTTCACGCGACAACAACGCGTTCGCCGTCAGTCCCCAATACATTCCACTCAACCGTAAGTGTTCCGTCAGCGCGTACTCTATCGTTTCCGTGTCTCGACTGCTGTTTTTTATGAATTCTCTGTGTTTGCGATCGTGCAGTTTTAACGACGACGACGACGACGCTTTTCCTTCGTCTCCTCCCCCTCCTCCTTCTACCCGTTGTTGTTGTTGTTGTTGTTGTGGTGGTGGTGGTGGTGGTGAAGCAACGTCGTCAGTCATGATGGACGAAATCGTTTTCGTGTGTTTCGTGTGACTTGTGGTGTACTTATTGACGAAGCGAAGAGAGAGCAGAGTCGGCGGGAGGAGAAAAAAAAAATTGAAAAAGGGAAAAAGAGAACCGAAGAGATTAGAGAGAATCGACGACGACGACGACGAAACGACGACGAAAACGACGACGACGTGTCCTTAAACGTCTCGAAATTTTAATATCTTGAAGGTTTTGAAAAGGATGAAATTTCCGTACACTCCTTCCTCGAAAAAAAAAAGACGTCTGTCTAGTTCTCGTTACAAAAAGCACACGCACGCCTTTCTCGCAAACAACAACAACAACGACAACAACAACAACGACAGAGACAGAGAAGAAGAGAGAAGAAGAGGGACTCCGCCGTTCGAGTGCTCTCTCTCTTTGGTGCCGGCGACGAAAAGCGTTCCCCCAAGGCTTTTCTTTCTTTCTTCCTCTTTTTTCCGCACATTTTCTCTCTTCATTTCGACGCCCAAATAATTATTTTTAGAGCAAAGTCGCAGAAGACCACGAGTTAGAATATAAACGATGACGTCGTACAAACGGGGAAAAGATGAAGAAGACGACGACAACGACCGCGTGAAGAAGAGCATAGATGAAATCTTACCCGCGGATGCTTTGTTGCACGTCGTTTCCTTCTTGCCGAACGGCGCGGACGTGTTTAAATTCGCCTGCGCGAATAAAAAGTTGCATCGAATGCTCGTGGAAAACGACGAAGAGGATGAGAAAATATGGAAATGTTTGTGCGTGAAACAGGAAGAAAAGTTTAGCTTCAACGAGAGAAATGGACGCGTGAGAGAAGATTTAATCGTTGGTTTAAATGAATCGTTCGCTGATATGAACAGAAGAAGAAGGAGAAGACTCAACAAATTTCAGAGAGCTTCGGCATCCTTCAGCGGCCACGAGGACGAGGAAAATTTGACAAAGGGGAGTTCTTGGAGAAGGAGGAGAAGAAGAAACAAAAACAGGATTGATAACGATCACACCGATAATAAACAAGGAGAAGACGAACGAGTGAAGAAGGAAGAAACCATCTTCAGATGGCGAGATTTGTATGCCTGGAGAAGACGCATACTTTTTTCCGCAAGAAGAGCGCGCGAGCAAGAAATCGAGGAGAGAAGAGAATCGCAACGACAAATGTTGTTAGAAGCGTCGACATCGTTTGAAAGAGAAGAAGAAGGAGAAAGAGAATGGGCGCGATCGATGTCCACGTCCACTTCTCAGGTATCGACTCATTTGAAGTATAGATTAGCCGTGTGTCACGAAAAGTCTATATTCACGTGCGACCCGCGAGAAGGCGGCGGAAGGATACGAATGCTGCACGAAACAACAATGAATCGATTCGCATTCACGAGTTTGACGTGGTCGAACAACGGTGAGTTATTGTCGGTGCTGATGCAATCAGTGAGAGGTTACTCGGTGCTATGCGCAGCGCCGCACGAGAGCGACTTTTTGAGAGCAAAGATGAAATGCGATCTGAGCACGATTGCGATGCTATCCAGAGAAGATGATTTGGACGATGACGGCGATAGCGGAGGGAAGAAAAGAAAGTTGAAAATCGTGGACGAAACAGAAAAAGAGAGCTTAGAGAAGAGGAGGAGCTTTGCCGGAGACATGTTGCGCGCGTCAAAATATTCTGATTTTGAAAGAACAGACGGAGACAGAGAGGAGCACAAAGCAGAAATGAACATCGACTCTGAAAAGGATGATGAAGAAGAAGAAGAAGAAGAAGCGGCGTTTCCCTTGTCCAAAAAAATCTTCGATATTTACGAGTCCGAAGAAGAAGAAGAAGAAGAAGATGATGTTGATGACGAGGCAAGCTTAAAGAAAAAGCGCAAAACGACAAAGCACACTTCCTTCTTGCTTCATACAGCTCCGGGAAGGAAAATCAATAAGAAGAGGGGAGACAAGAACGATACGTCCAAGAAAAAGAGAAAGATGATTCACGAGAGGAAGGGAAAGTGGAAAGTCACGATCAAGTTGCCGCCTTCACCTCCACCGCTCGTTAATTTCATCGTCTTACCAAAGACCATGGTTCCGTTCGGAATTCAGTTTGCTCCGTGCGGAACAAAGTTGGCCATTGTAGCGAAGGAAAAAGCAGTTGTACCGCAAGTTCAAGCGCAACATCAAGCAGTTGCATCAGTTCCAGCACCATTACCGCAGTCTGCGCCAGGCGGGGCGGTAGGGGCAACCGTCAATGGCGGTAATAATGGTGGTAATCCACATGCTGCTGCAGAACTCGCTGAGGTTGGTGGGGAAGTTAACGCGCAAGTGGCAGTCACAGAGGCCCTTAATGGGGCACCGAATCAAATCAATGTGGGCGTTCAAACAATTGGACAGCATCAGCAACAACAGCAACCCAACGCGGTTGACCCTCCTTTTCAGGTGCCGGGGATTCAAATTCCAATGCCTCAGGCCGAAGCGGTGCATCAACATCCACAACAACAGCAACAAGGGCGAGACGTCTCGTTATCCATGCTTGATTTAGTACAAACGATGAATTCTCTGTATGGATTTGCGAACAATGGTTTAAAGTTTCCTCGAGCGTCTCATCCAGGTGGCCGCGAGATTGTGCAAAAGATTGAACAGAAAGATGCGAGCATGTACTTCTCCTTTGCGCCGGACAATTCAGGAGACATAATTGGAGTTTCCAAAAAGTTGAGCGCGGTGCGCTTCATTGAAAATGCGACGAATCTTCCGATTTCAAGAGGAAAGGAAAAAGAATCTTTATTTCCTGAGGACAAGTCAGGCGTGTGTCATAGTGACAGTCGTGAATATCATCACCACCATGGCGACGCGTCAACAGAGGTGCCATTATCTTTTCAACAACGTCTCATCAATTCCCATAAAAAATCGATGTTGGAAGAAGGACAACGGAGAGAAGACATGATGGCATCCGACGACGATGAAGTTGATGCAAACGAATTGAAATTTATGAATGATCACGTGCGAATGCTTCAGTCATGGGAACAACGCGAAGCCGAGGTCATTTCTGGGTTCCTCAAGTACCCATTTTGGAATCGAACGAAAAAGTTCGTTTGGACGGTGGCAAATCATTCAATCGCTCCCGCTATCTCTAAGTTGGCTTCTTTTGTCACAGAAAGTGGTCAAAGATTGGTTCGAGTGTGTCGACACCCCATGGTCGGGTTGCGTTTGAAGAGAAAAAGAGGAATATCGATGTTAAGTGATTCCGAGAATGAAGAGTTCAACGATGACGATAATTTGGGTAGTCTGTTGAGCGATCAACACGACGGAGGTCAACATGGTAGAAGAGGAGCTGACTATGCGGACAGAAGAAAGCTACCATCGCAGAATAACAACTTTTCTTCGTTATCTTCTGAGCAAATGTACGAGCAAGAAAGAATGCAGCTGAAAGAAACGACGAGAGTGCCTCGAGCGCGCCCGGAGTCGAAAGCTCGATTTTGCAAAAAGAAGGATGTGCTTTGGCAAATAGGCCGAGGGCATATTCCGATCACGCACAACGCGCATTGGATTCCGGGCAAACGAGGCGTTCAAAACCAGGTGATGGATGCCTCATCGCGCGGACATTGGCTGGTTCCGTTCACGTTACCAGATTCCTTCCCTCCGATCACCTACATGATGTTGGTACCGGCGCCGCCGTCATCTTTTTCCTCTTCCTCAGAATCGACCGCAGTTGCGGAACTTGAAATTGGTTCTAGGAAAGATTTGCTCGACGACGAAGACGATGGAAGAGAAAAAGAAGAAAAAGAAGAGCCTCTGAACGTGGAAAGATACATCAACGATGTGATTGCCAGACACGTGCAAAATCAACCATTCGACCAACTTTCGAAAGAGCGCGAGCTAAGCGCCAAGAGAGATATTTTGAAGTTTGAAAAGCTTATCGTGTGCGAAGTTCAACCTTCCTCTGTGTTTGTTGAACCGAACGTGATGGTTCCGTTCGTTTTGGCTGCTAGACCAGGTGGCGAGCATATCGCGTGGTCGGACGAACATGCCGTCTACTTGAGACGCACGGACCCAGTGAAAGGCGGCCCAATCGGTGCAGCGGTGAAAATTCTTGATTTGAACACGTGCACATTTAGCACCAGAGACGAGTACAACATGGAATTTATGAAGTACGAAGCTTACGGTCAAGGATTAGCAGGCGACCAACCGGTTAATGCAACCGTAGAGCCGATTTTGTATTACGTCGTCGCTTTAAAATGGTCAAAGTCTGGCAATAGGTTGTTGATATGCTTGTGCACCGTCTTTAGCGGCTCGAGCACCTATTGTGTGTACCAATGGATCACTTGGGACCCACCCGGAGCATTCTTTTACAAAGAGGAAGATTTCCCGTTGGAAGATATTTGTAACAGTTTGCTAGATGATCGCGCCAGTGCTCTTGAAGTGGATGAAAACGGCCGAGTTGAAGACTGCGCGACGATCACTATCGGCAGTTATTTCTTCCCTTCTCGACAATTTAAAGAAAAAGTCTTGTTAGTCGATGGTGGATTGAAACAAATTTGGTCGCCAAACGAAGACGCGATTGCATTCCCGGTCATGTTCTTTAGCAAGAAAAGTCCTCTTCCGTCGTACACGACGAGTACGCAGACGAACATCACGCAACAGCAACAACAGCAGCAACAAAACGCCTTCATAGATTCTATTGTCATCCAAGAATTTCCTCTTGCATCGAAAAAGACGATAGGCAGCGATGAGAAGAACAGCAATGCTAAAAACAAGAACAACAGCAGTAGAAATAGTAAGCCGCAGCGAGAGGGAAAAGAAGAGCGATTACGTATGTATCAAATCGACGACGATACGGCGATTCCGTTTCGCGCTCGCTTTCTCCCCAAGAAACACAAAGGCAAAAATTTCATTCGAGTTTGCGAAGGAAAATTTTGCGCGTGGTCGCAATAGGCCTGTAATTTATATATTTTTAGTAGATTAACAGTGCTTCTCTATCAAATCCTCAATACTTAGTGATTGCTTGATGCAGTATGAAGCCGCCAATCGCAAGCAACAAAAATCCCATCCCAAGCTGTAACGTTTCTCGCCTTATAAACTCTAACAGTCTCACGCCAATGCATACTCCAATCATCGCAAAACTGGTGATCAACAAACATAAACCACCGTCGGGTTTATCGATACCACTCGCTAACGTGCTGATAATTGCACCCGTACCCAGCGCAGCGCTCATGACTGCACTTAAAGCGATCAAGACTTTACGATGAACAATGTCGCCCTTCCACACGATAACCATGGGTAAGAACGTTATCGGTCCACCGGTGCCGGTTAAAACGCTGATTAGACCTACTAACACGCCGATGATGAACAAAATGACTAAATCTTTATGCGTGGGTTCCGACCACTGCTCGAGAGCAGTCATATTTTCGTATGCGTCTTTATCTACTACTGCTGCTACTTCTCGTTGTTGATTCTGCTCGTCACCTTCTCCCGGTGGCGATTCTACAGCAGCCGCTGACATCTCTACTTCCTCCAACGCGCGTTTCTTCTTGGCCGCGTGCAAAAGGTACAAACCTCTCAAATCTCTAAAACCAGCTAATAAACTAATCGCGGCAATCAAATATGTCAGCACGCCTCTCGGAGCCGAGTCTAGTAAAAGTGCGCCGGACAAGGTAGATCCCAAAGCGCTCCCGAACCCGACGACGAAACCACACTTCCACGGCACACACCTCGTGTATTTGTGCAAAAGGTACACTCGCGCGTACACGGTCGGTGTAAACGCGACGAATAAGGACACGATGGCCAATTTCGCTTCCACGCCGGCGACTAACAGAGATGGAGTCATGACAACGCCACCAATACCTGTTTTTTTTGTACGCGAGAGAAGGAGAGAGAGAGAGAGAGAGAGAGAGATGATGAAGAGTTCGTTACTTCCATTTCTCCAAAACCAAAACACGTGTGAAAGTTTACGGAGTTTTTAAAAAATTTGAAGAAAAAGGCGCACCTACGGAACCAACGAGTAAAGCACCCAAGCCGCACCCGATGGCGACGACGGCAATTTCACCCGGGCCCATGGATGAGACGACGGTGTCCATGTTTATTTTATCGAACGCTTTTTTCTCTCCGCGTGTGTTCTTTTTATGTCGTTCAACAATGAGGAAGGAATTTTCCATGACGTTATCTAAAGAAAGGAAGAAAAGAGCGCCGTCGGGAGAAGAAAAAACCAAAAATTTGAGCGCAACCACGCGCGCGCACGATGGTGTTTTTGGTGATGGTATGTTATACTATTCACAAATCAACTATGCTCTAAATGAATCGCTCATCTTCTATATATTCTAATACGCGCCTTCAGGAGGAGGAGGAGGAGGAGGGGGCACGACCCCTAACTCGCCCTCTTCTACCGGCATAGGCGGCGGAGGAGGAGGTATGTAACCCGCCGGTGCGTCGGGGATTGGGGGCGGAACGCCCGCGCTTCCGTCTGATGGGGGCGGGGGTGGGACGTTCACGGTCGTCGTCGTCGTCGTCGTCGTTGATCCAATGGGTGGTGGTGGTGGTGGTGGTATGCCCGTGCCTAAAGGCGGCATGATGCCACCGAGAAACGCCGGACCGGCTCCTCTGAACTGTTGTTGTTGTTGTTGTTGCATCATCATGTTCATCGGAGGTGGGCCGCCGTATCCTGCACCTACTCCAAACCGAGGAGCCTGATAGTGCGCGTTACTGTTGTCATCGTCTCTATTCGGTGGTGGCGGTAATCCACTAGTCATTTTCTTGTCTTTCACGTACACCGGCGGCGGCGGTAAACCGGATTGGACGGTCTTTTTCCCACTTTTTTCTTGATTGGCGCCGACGGCGGACGGATCATCCACGCCGATTTCCGAAAGGAAATTTTGATATTCCTTCGTCAACTCTTGTGGAATTTTATCAGTACCACCACCACCAGTAGCATTCGCGGAACCAGCTTTCCCTTTCATCGGGCAATCGCCGGTGGGGTGCCCGCCGTCGCCGCAAATCGCGCACACCACCCCAGCTTTAAATCCAACCGCTTTGTTGTTTTCATTTTCTGGACAATGCATGCCGCTGTGACCCATACCTCCGCAAATCAAACAATACTCCGGTCGATCTTGAAACGTGCCGTTAATCATCGCCAACTCTTTCAGTTGCGCTCGTTTGTGGTGATTGTACCCTTCGTCGATGGGCGTTAAAATCTTTTGCACCATTTCTGCCGCCATTTCCACCGCCTCGTCCGTGTCGCCTTCAATGACCACGTGCAATGGCTCGTCCTCCTTGTAATCCGTTCGGCTGTCTCTATTCGCGTTCCCTTTAACGCATCCTTTCCCTCTCAAAACAATCCTCGTGTTTGTCTCTCTTTGTAATCTTTTCTGCGTGTTCCCTCTCGGCCCGATGATCAAACCGACAAAGTTATACCCCGGATACTCCTTCTCCGGAACGAACAACTTCCTCGTCTTCTTTTCCGGGCGATAATCGTGCGGCGCCGTGAAATTTTCCGGATCGTTCTTCAGTAAAAATTCGCACACTCGATTCCTTTCTTTCCGTATTTTGTCTCTCATTCGCAACTCGCGACTGTTGATTTTGAACCCGGTCACTTTATCGTATTTCGGAGGAGGACTCGGACTTCTCTCTCGCTCCGGTCGAGGATCCGTAAACTCGCGTCGCTGCAACTTCCCGGATAAATCGTAAAACCTTTTATAGTGATCTTCGACGACGGGATTTTCGTGCGGCTCTCGCTTCAATCCGTTCAACACCACATCGTTCCCGCTCCCCCCCGTTCCAGTTCCGCCTCCGGCTCCGGCGAACCCCTTCGCGGCCAAATGCTTGAAGATTTTCGTCGGGTCCAAGTCCAGAGAAATATTTGTCGTCGTCGTCGCAGCGGTTGTTATTTCGTTGTTGTTGTTGGGGTGTGTCGAAGTAGCGGATATTATGCCCATACCGGGCGGTAGCCCGATGCCAGGAGTAGTATTAGTAGTATTCGTCGTCGTCGTCGTCGGTGGTGGTGGAGGTGGAAACGCGTTTCCTCTCTTCTTCTTCCCCGCATCGAATTCTTCTTTATCGTTTCTTTCTTCTTCTTCTTCTGCGTGTTGTTCCCAGCGGGATTTTCTTTTCCTTCTCTTCTCTTCTTTAGAGATGGCAGCGGCGGTGGCGGCGTTTTCTTCTTCGGACGACATGTCGCGACGGAGATAGCTCGTTTCTTTTTTCTCTCTCTCTCTCTCTCTGTGTGTGTGTGTTAGTGTGTCCGAGAAAAAGAGTGTGGTTTGACGCGTATGGTGTGGATGGAGGAGTGAATTGTGCGTACTTTGAAGTGAAAATTTTATAAAAATAGAAAAATATGAGATGAGAAGAACAAGACGCGCGATTTTAAGCGTTTTCCTTATCTACGGCAGCAGCATTAGCAGTAACTACCCCTTCTCCCACCGCATCATCAACGTTTTTCATCGGCGGTTCGTATTCCTTAGGTTGTTCCGGGATGATTTCGTATCGGAAAACGATGCCGGCTCTGTTGGTGCCGTCGTTCGCGTCGGTCGTGCCCAACACGTGTCGACAGTCTTTGGCGATCGCGCACGATCGGACGACGTCGAGCATGGTGCCCGAGTGACGCTCGTGAGGGAGGAGTTTCGCGGCGAGCGTCGCCGAAGGTTTTCGAGCGTCGCCGAGACCGTCTCCGCTGGATTTCTCGTCGCCGACGTTTAAATCGTAGACGTAGACGATTCCATCTCTGGTACCGTTACCGCAGGCGAGGAACGTGCCGTCGTGGGATAAACCAAACGAAACGGTCCTTTTACCGTTCGTTTTAGACGTCGGCGCGGGAACGTTGGATTTTGCGTTTTCCACGCGAAACGTCGTTTCAATCTTTGTTTCTTTCTCGAATCCGTTGGAAAAATCAACCACGGAAACCTCGGAGTCCGCGGTTTTCGCGACGAGAATCCGTCTTCGCTTTTGTGACGCGTTCATTTTGTCGCCGTGCTGATCTTTCTTCTTTTTGTTGTTAATGTTGTTGTCCGTCGTTTTCTTCTGTTTCTTGTTTTTGTTATCGTCTTCCGCTGCTAAAGTCTCTTCTTCGACGTCTTCCTCGAAGCTTTGGATGCAATCTATGCCGATGGATTTATCTCCGCCTTTAGATTTCGCGGACGCTTGGCCAAAACCAAAATTCACCGCCGAGTAACACTTTGAATCTTTCGAGGCGTCCACGGAGTTGATCTTCTTCGGATACTTCTTCTCTCCACCGTTGCCGCCGCTGCCTTCTTCAACGACGAAGGAACAAAAGTTTGTGAACCTCTTCGCTATGGCGCCGGTGGTAAACCCGCACACCAAGCTCCCGTCTTCCAACAACGTCATCGTTTTACACCCAATTCCAACGTTTAAGATTTCCGCAACCACTCTGTTTTCCTTCAAACTCCACATGCAAATCTTCTGCTCGTCTTCCGACAACGACACGACGACATCGCTCAACTTTTTATTCGTCGCCAGACCGGTTATCGGCGCTTTCTCGTGTCCGCCTCTTAAAATCTGAACGACGGCGGACTCGCTGATGGAAACGATCGAAACCACCATATCTTCCCCGGCGACGGCAACCAACGCGTCGCCTTGCTCGTGCTCGCTTTTCTTCGCGTCCACCCACGATAAGCAATACAAAGGTCCACCTTTCGTCTCCGCCTTGACGTTCTCCGTATTTTTAAACTGACACACCAAAGCCACGTGATCCCCGAAGTGATTGTCGTCGTACACCGTCAACATATCCGCCCCGACCGAGGCGAACAAATTCGAACATTTCGAGAAACTCTTGGTGAAGTTAAATCGAATCTCCTCCACCGCTCTCTCGTGGTTTTCTTTGATCACCGTTTTTACCTCCAACTGTTTCAGTAAGCTCGAGTGAAACGAGTGTAAATCTTTCTTGTTTGAAATGTTTTCGAGCTCTTTCGTTCGTTTTCTCAATATCTTGCGCTGCGGAGAGTTCATCTTTTTTTTATGCCTTGCGTTGTTATTATTCACTCTTTCTATTCTTCTGTGTGCGCGTAAAGTTCTTCTTCTTCTTCTTCTTCTTCTTCTTCTTCTTCTATTTCCCAACAACAGCAGAGAGCGCGCGTCTGTTGTTTGTGTGGATGGATTTGTTTTTGTAAATAAAGAGAGAAACACCGTAAAAAAGCACCACGCTTTTTTTGAATTTTTGAAATGTACGTACCTTGCGCATACCGCGATGATGATGGTACATACATGGATTGATGAGGGTGCCAGAAATGGACACACACTTTACAAAAAAAGAACAACTCGCACAAAACACAAAACGTCCACAACATATACACATTTCTCTTTCGTTATTCACCCCCCACCGCAGTCGAAAAAAAGCAGAAAAAAAAAACGTGTGGTCTCTGGAAAGAGAAGAAAAGAGAGAAAACCACTAGTATTAACCGACGTTTCTCTCTCATTCTCTCTCTCTTTTTCGCAGTTGTTGAAACAAACTCTCTTCATATTCTCCACGCGCAAGCGCGCTTCTTTTTTTGTGTCCGACACGAGAGAAAAAAAATGATCTCCTCCGCGCAAGCGCGATCCACCGCGATCGGTTCTTCTCCCGCCGTTGTTCGATCGACCACGAGATCTTCCTCTTCCGTTCGATCGACGACGGTTAAAGTCCGAGCGATGAAAGGTGCGTAATCTTTTTTTTCTTTCTTCTAGCCTTTTTTTTGAAAAAATGTGTGTGGGTTTTTGGCGCGAGCGCCGCGCGTTGTTCGAGATGTTCAGAGAGTAAGAGTGATATCGTCGATCGGGGAGAGATGCATCGACGATGAAAGAGAGAGATGACGATGACTTTTGTTTTCTCGATCTCGATCTTTACCGATCTCTGCTATTTTTACCTTTCGATGAGAGAGAGATAAAAAAAGCGATTTCGTGATGGAGAGACGGCGCCTCTTTTCTTCCGTAAGTGACCGATCGAGAAAAGAAAAGATTAGATTAGTGCGCACTCTCTCTCTTTCTCTCGCACGGCGTCGATGATCGATCTCATCAGTGAATAATCGTATGAATTGGTCGAAAACAAAAAGCGCCGATGCAACGCCTTTTCTTTTTCTCTCTCTTCGGCGGTCGTGAGGTTTCCGTGCGCGCAACAACAACAACAACAAAAGTCGAAAGACGAGAAGAGAGTGATTACCTGACTTTTTTTCTCTTTCACCGCTTCAAAAAAAAATATACACACAGAACAAAAAATCAACGCCGCCTCGGTTTTCGAAGAAGCGGAAAAAGCCATCGAGATCCCGAAAGATGCGGAAGGGATCAAGAAGTCCATCCAAAGACAAATCGCGACGGGGACTATTCCAGCTATTCCGACGTATTTCGATAACGAGGACATGTACCAAGCGACGGCGCAAGCCGCTCGCGAACAGCTCGTCGAAAGATGGAACGATACCTACGCGCACTTCCACAAGGAAAACCCGAAGCAAGCGTACTACATTTCCATGGAGTTTTTGCAAGGCAGAGCGTTGACCAACGCCATTGGAAACATGAAGTTGACGGGCGCGTACTCCGACGCTTTGAGATCGTTGGGTTACTCCTTGGAATCTTTGGCCGAGGAGGAAAAGAACATGGGTCTCGGTAACGGCGGTTTGGGTCGATTAGCCGCGTGCTTTTTGGATTCCATCGCGACTTTGTCCTTGCCGGCGTGGGGCTACGGCATGAGATACAAGTACGGTTTGTTCAAGCAAGGCATCGATCAAACGACCGGGCAACAAAACGAATTCGCGGACGACTGGTTGGTCAGAGGCAACCCGTGGGAAATCCCGAGACCGCAAATCTCCTACCCGATTTCTTTCTACGGGGAAGTTAACAGCAAAGGCGAGTGGGTGCCGGGGCAGCAAGTTGCCGCGGTCGCGTACGATACCCCGATTCCAGGTTACAACACGAAGAACTGCATCTCTTTGCGTTTGTGGGACGCGCAACCGATTGTCAAGGACTTCAACTTGACGGCGTTCAACAACTCCGACTACGAAGCCGCCATGGGCCCGACCAACTTGGCGCAACAAATGATGGCGGTGTTGTACCCGGGTGATGCTACCAAGGAAGGTAAAGCCTTGCGCTTGTCGCAGCAATACATGTTGTGCTCGGCGTCTGTTCAAGACATCTTGGCGAGATTCAAGGAGCGAGGAAACACGGATTGGAACAAGTTGCCGGAAAAGGTGTGCGTTCAAATGAACGACACCCACCCGACGCTAGCCGCGCCGGAATTGATGCGCTTGTTGATCGACCAAGAAGGTTTGTCCTGGGATGATGCGTGGGAGTTGACGAAGAAAACCGTCGCGTACACTAACCACACCGTTATGCCGGAAGCGTTGGAGAAGTGGCCGTTGGATTTGATGGAAGAATTGCTCCCGAGACACATGCAAATCATTCGCCAAATCGATGCGAGATTTATGGAAGAAGTTGCGACCGTGTTCAAGGGTAAGAAGGACGCCAAGGAAATGGCCGCGTTCTTGAAAGCGACGACGATTTTGGAAAACGTCTACGCGGATGCCGTCGGCGGCCCGAAGATGGGCGATACCATGGAAAAGGCCGAAGCGCCGCCGCAAACGGTCAGAATGGCCAACTTGTGCTGCATCGCCGGTTTATCCATCAACGGTGTCGCTCAAATTCACTCCGACATTGTCAAAGCGTTCACCTTTAAAGAGTTTGCGGAAATTTACGGCGACAAGTTCCAAAACAAGACCAACGGTGTCACGCCGAGAAGATGGTTGGCCTTCTGCAACCCGGAGTTGAGCAAAGTCATCACCAAATGGGTCGGAAACACCGACGCCTGGATCACGGACACCGAAGTTTTGCGCAAGTTGATGGACAACGCGAAGAACCCGGAATTGCAAAAAGAGTGGAAAGAAGCCAAGCTCGCGCGCAAACAGATTTGCAAAGACTACATCAAGAAGACTACCGGCATCGACGTCCCGATCAACTCCATGTTTGACATCCAAGTCAAGAGAATCCACGAGTACAAGAGACAATTGTTGAACATTCTCGGCATCATCTACAGATACAAACAAATCAAGGCTATGTCCAAGGAGGAAAGAGCAAAGGTTGTTCCGAGAGTGTGCGTCTTTGGCGGCAAAGCGTATGCCACGTACGTCCAAGCGAAGAGAATCGTCCGTTTGGTCACGGCGGTCGGGGATGTTGTCAACAACGATCCGGAAATCGGGGACTTGATGAAGGTTGTCTTCGTCCCGGATTACAACGTTTCCGTCGCGGAAACCTTGATCCCGGCCTCGGAGTTGTCCCAGCACATCTCCACCGCCGGTACCGAAGCCTCGGGCACCTCGAACATGAAGTTCCAAATGAACGGCTGCTTGATCATCGGTACCTTGGACGGTGCGAACGTCGAAATCCGCGAGTGCGTCGGCGACGACCACTTCTTCTTGTTCGGTATCACTGAAGACGAAGTCGAACCGGCGAGAGAGGAAAGAGCCGCCGGTAAGTTCGTAGCGCCGAAATCCTTCTTGGATACCATCGAGTACGTCCGATCTGGCGTGTTCGGCAAAAAGGGCGAATTCGAAGAACTTTTGGGTTCTTTGGAAGGTAACTCTGGTTTCGGCCAAGGCGATTACTTTTTAGTCGGTAAGGATTTCCAATCTTACATCGAGTGCCAAGAAAGAGTTGACGAGGCGTACAGAAACCAAGACGGCTGGACTGAGTCTTCCATCTTGTCCACGGCGACTTCGGGCAAGTTCAACTCGGATAGAACCATCGACCAATACGCCAAGGAAATCTGGGACATCAAGCCGTGCATCGTGCCGTAAATCGTTCACAGCTACGATGACAATAATACGAAAAACTATTATTGAGATGATGAGAGTGAGAGCGAGAGCAAGAGCAAGAGCGTGCAAGTTTGCGGCGAGCGAATAAATACATACAAAACAAAGAATAAACTTTTAATAATAAACGCGTTAAAATAACGCACTGGTTTAGTAATACTTTGACATCAGCACACGCAACAAGCGATTGTCTCTCCCTATTCTAATTTTCTCTCTCTCTCTCTCTCTCTCTTTCATTTCTACTCCTACGCTTCCTTCTCCTTCTTGCGTACTATCACTATTACTTCTTCGTTTTCCCTCCAACACCAATCAGCGCTTGCTTAGCTTTGTCGTATGCTTTAAAAGCTTTGCACAACGGCGAGTTTGTCTCGCATAAGGCCTCCATCATATCGCGCAACGGCGTGCACCCCTTCTTGCACCTGACCACCCGTTTGCACGTCAGCGTGTTCCAAAAGTTTGGATTGACGATGCACCCTCTCTTTGACGGTCCGTTATCGCACCACGCGCCTTTATCTCTCGTACACGCCACGCACGGTTTCTTCCATTTTGGAAGTCCCCAAAGCACTTTTTCTTGCTGCTGCTCTTTCGCTTCGGATAAAGACACCCAAGAGCCGTTCAGAAAGAAGAAGGCAAAAAAGAAGAAGAAGGAGAAGAAGGAGAGAGAGGACGAACGCGCGATCGTTCTCATCTTTATGTGTGTGCGTATATATCTGCTGCTTATATATTCTCTTCGTTCTTCGTGACGCCGCGCGCGCGAACCACGCACGTAACGAGAACGTAACGACGTTTTTTTTTTCACTTTCTTATGAAAACCCTAAACGTGCATGCATTCGTTTTTTGCTGTAGAAAATTTGACGTCGGCGCGCTACAATATAGTAAGACACGAAAGAGATTTTACGCCGAAGTGAGAATCATGACGTCCACGATGGACGTGGACGATCGCAGCGACAGCGACGACGACGAAGAGATCGTCGAGAGAGGTGCGTTTAATGCTCTCGTTGTCGTTACGTGTGCCCTACAAAAATCCTATCGTACACTCTTTTTTTTATTTGGTCTTCGTCTTCAACGAGAGAGAGAAGGGCGGCGATCGAAACACACGCGCGCGAATTTTTTCTTTTGTATTCAACAAAGAACGAATTCAAAGAAGAGAAACGCGTCGTTCGACTGTTTCCGCACTCGTTCTTCATCTCGTTTTCTCTTCAACCGTGCGCGGCGCGAACGACTTTGCATCGTCGTGAAAACGTCGAGATGGACGTGAATTTGTGTTTCTTTTCTTCCCTCTGCTGTTGTTTTGTGTTAGTGTCTGTTCGTTCGTTTTCTCACTTTCTCCTCCTTTGAGCGGCGGTGCGCGCGCGCGTTGAATGAAGCAACACTACGCATAACTAACCTTTTTACACTCTTATACTTTAAAACAGCTCGCAAATGGCAAAATTTGAACGCGAAACGGTACTCGGACAAGAGGAAGTTTGGGTACACGGAACCGGAGAAGGAACAGATGCCGCCGGAACACGTGCGCAAAATCTTGAAAGACCACGGCGACATGTCCTCGAGAAAGTTTCGATCGGATAAGAGAGTCTATTTAGGCGCTTTGAAGTTTATCCCGCACGCGGTGTATAAGTTGTTAGAAAACATGCCCATGCCGTGGGAACAAGTGAGACATTGCGAGGTGATTTACCACATCACCGGCGCGATTACTTTCGTCAACGAAACGCCGAGGGTGATTGAACCTATTTACATCGCGCAGTGGGGGACCATGTGGATTGCCATGAGAAGAGAAAAAAGAGACAGACGACATTTCAAACGCATGCGTTTTCCGCCGTTTGACGACGAAGAACCGCCTTTGGATTATCAGGATAACTTGTTAGACGTGGACCCGTTGGAGGCTATCAATTTAGAGTTGGACGAAGACGACGAAGATCGACACGTGGCTGAATGGTTTTACGACCAAAAACCGCTGCGTTGGGACTTGGATTTCGTCAATGGGAGTTCTTACAAGAGATGGCGTTTGCCGCTACCGGAAATGTCGACGTTGTATCGTTTAGCTGGTCAGTTATTGAGCGATTTGACGGATAAAAATTACTTTTACTTGTTCGATCACAAATCCTTCTTCACGGCGAAAGCGTTGGGGATGGCCATCCCTGGAGGTCCAAAGTTTGAACCGTTATTTAAAGACGGCGACGCGGCGGACGAAGATTGGAACGAGTTCAACGATATCAATAAATTAATCATCAGATCGGCGATTCGAACGGAATATAAAGTTGCGTTTCCGTACTTGTACAACAACCGGCCGCGTAGGGTAGATTTGGCGACGTACCATTCGCCGATGGTGATGTACATCAAAACCGAAGATCCGGATTTACCGGCGTATTACTTCGATCCGTTGATTCATCCAATCGCGTTTTATAAAAGCAGTAGCAGCGAAAAGAAGAAAGAAGAAGAAGACGAAGAAGATTGGAGCGAAGACGACGATTTTGCCCTACCGGAGGAAGTCGAACCGTTGCTGAAAGATTACGATTTGTACACGGAAAACACGACGAATGGTATCGCGCTCCTGTTCGCACCTCGACCATTCAATTTGCGCTCGGGCCACACGCGATCGTGCATCGACGTTCCGCTCGTCAACACGTGGTTTCACGAGCACTGCCCGAGTGGATATCCGGTCAAGGTGCGTGTTTCCTATCAAAAGTTGCTCAAGTCGTACGTCTTGAACCAATTGCATAAGAAACCGCCGAGGCAAGTGAAACGTAAATCTCTGTTCAAAGCCTTGAAAAAGACGAAATTTTTCCAGTGCACCGAATTAGATTGGGTCGAAGCCGGCTTGCAAGTCTGCAGACAGGGCTACAACATGTTGAACTTGTTGATCCATCGCAAGAACTTGAACTATTTGCACTTGGATTATAACTTCAACTTGAAACCGGTGAAGACGTTGACGACGAAAGAACGCAAAAAGTCTCGATTTGGGAACGCGTTCCACTTAATGCGTGAGATTTTACGTTTAACCAAGCTTACCGTAGACGCGAACGTTCAGTATCGATTAGGTAACGTGGACGCGTTCCAATTGGCGGATGGTTTGCAATACATTTTCTCGCACGTTGGACAGTTGACTGGGATGTATCGATACAAATATCGTCTGATGCGCCAAATAAGAACGTGCAAAGATTTGAAGCACTTGATCTACTATCGTTTCAACACAGGACCGGTCGGCAAAGGCCCAGGCGTCGGTTTCTGGGCGCCCATGTGGCGCGTCTGGATTTTCTTTTTACGCGGCATTGTCCCACTTCTCGAAAGGTGGTTGGGCAACTTGTTAGCCAGGCAGTTTGAAGGAAGAAACGCCAAAGGCATCGCGAAAACAGTCACAAAACAAAGAATTGAGTCTCATTTCGATTTAGAATTACGAGCGGCAGTCATGCACGACATTCTCGACAGCATGCCGGAAGGCGTGAAGCAGAACAAAGCAAGAACGATTTTAGCGCATCTTTCCGAAGCATGGCGAAGTTTCAAAGCGAACATTCCCTGGAAAGTCCCGGGTATGCCAGTTCCAATTGAAAATATGATTTTGCGATATGTTAAGTCTAAAGCCGATTGGTGGACGAACGTCGCGCATTACAACCGCGAACGGATTCGCCGAGGAGCGACGGTGGATAAAACCGTCTGCAGGAAAAATTTAGGCCGATTGACCCGCTTGTGGTTAAAAGCAGAGCACGAACGTCAACACAATTACTTGAAAGATGGGCCGTACGTGACTCCGGAAGAGGCCGTGGCGATTTACACCACAACCGTGCACTGGTTGGAATCTCGAAAGTTCTCGCCGATCCCGTTCCCTCCGCTGTCGTATAAACACGATCGCAAGCTGTTGATTTTAGCGCTCGAACGATTGAAGGAAAATTATTCATTAGCCGTTCGGTTGAACCAACAAGAGAGAGAGGAGTTGGGTTTAATCGAGCAAGCGTTCGATAATCCGCACGAGGCTTTATCGAGAATTAAACGTCATTTGCTAACCCAAAGAGCGTTTAAAGAGTGCAACATGGAGTTCATGGACATGTATTCGCACTTGATTCCGGTATACGCTATTGAGCCTCTGGAGAAGATCACGGATGCGTATCTTGATCAGTACATTTGGTACGAGTCCGATAAAAGGCACTTGTTCCCGAACTGGATTAAACCGTCTGATACGGAACCGCCTCCTTTGTTAGTGTATAAGTGGTGTCAAGGCATCAACAACTTGACCGATATCTGGGACACGAGCGAAGGCGAATGCGTCGTGATGTTGCAAACGAAATTTGAGCGAATGTTCGAAAAAGTCGATCTGACCATGTTGAACAGATTGTTACGATTGATTGTCGATCACAACATTGCTGATTACTGCACCGCGAAGAACAACGTGACCATTGCGTATAAAGACATGTCGCACACGAATTCGTACGGTATGATTCGAGGTTTACAATTTGCGTCGTTTTTGACGCAATATTACGGTTTGGTTTTAGATTTGTTGGTGTTGGGTTTGACTCGAGCGTCGGAAATTGCCGGTCCGCCGCAAATGCCGAACGAGTTTATCAGTTACCGCGACGTTCGAACGGAGACGAGACATCCGATTCGTTTATACTCTCGATACATCGATAAGCTTCACATCTTGTTCCGCTTCACCGCGGAAGAGGCGAAGGACCTCATTCAAAGATATCTCACCGAACACCCCGATCCGAACAACGAAAACATGGTTGGTTACAACAACAAAAAGTGTTGGCCGAGAGATTCGAGGATGCGTTTGATGAAACACGACGTGAACTTGGGACGAGCGGTATTCTGGGACATGAAGAATCGTTTGCCGCGATCGTTGACGACGTTGGAGTGGGACAACGGGTTCTGCTCCGTGTTTTCAAAAGACAATCCAAACTTACTGTTCAACATGTGCGGATTCGAAGTGAGGTTAATGCCAAAGATTCGCATGCAAACAGAGTACTTTGCGCAAAAAGATGGCGTGTGGAACTTGCAAAACGAAGAGACAAAGGAAAGAACCGCGCAAGCGTTTTTGCGGGTCGACGATGAAGGTTTGAAAGCGTTCGAGAACAGAATTCGACAAGTCTTGATGTCCTCCGGGGCGACGACGTTTTCCAAGATTGCGAATAAATGGAACACGGCGTTGATTTCGTTGATGACGTATTATCGAGAAGCCGTGGTGCACACGCAAGAACTTTTGGACTTGTTGGTCAAATGCGAGAACAAAATTCAAACTCGTATCAAGATTGGCTTGAACTCGAAGATGCCGTCGAGGTTTCCTCCGGTCGTCTTCTATTCTCCAAAGGAGATTGGTGGACTTGGTATGCTCTCTATGGGCCACATTTTGATCCCGCAATCGGATTTGCGATATTCCGTTCAAACCGATTCAGGCGTCACTCACTTCCGATCGGGCATGTCGCACGAGGAAGATCAGTTGATTCCGAACCTCTACAGATATCTGCAACCTTGGGAAGCGGAGTTCACCGATTCCCAACGCGTGTGGGCTGAGTATGCCATGAAGAGGCAAGAGGCTCAAGCGCAGAATCGAAGATTGACGCTGGAAGATTTAGAAGACTCCTGGGATCGCGGCATTCCAAGAATCAACACATTGTTTCAGAAAGATCGGCACACGTTAGCGTACGATAAAGGGTGGCGAGTTCGCGCGCACTTTAAAGAGAACCACTTGATGAAGATTAACCAGTTTTGGTGGACGCATCAAAGACACGACGGCAAGTTGTGGAACTTGAACAATTACCGCACGGACGTCATTCAAGCCTTGGGTGGCGTTGAAGGTATCTTGGAACACACGCTGTTCAAAGGCACGTATTTCCCGACATGGGAAGGCTTATTTTGGGAGAAGGCTTCAGGATTTGAAGACTCGATGAAATTTAAGAAGTTGACCAACGCGCAAAGGTCTGGTTTGAACCAGATTCCAAACAGGCGTTTCACCTTGTGGTGGTCGCCTACAATTAATCGAGCAAACGTCTACGTCGGTTTCCAGGTGCAGTTAGATTTGACGGGAATTTTCATGCACGGCAAAATTCCAACTTTGAAGATTTCTTTGGTGCAGATTTTCCGCGCGCACTTGTGGCAGAAGATCCATGAGAGCGTGGTTATGGATATATGTCAGGTATGCGATCAAGAATTGGACGCGTTAGAGATTGAAACTGTGCAGAAAGAGACGATTCACCCGAGAAAGTCGTACAAGATGAACTCGTCGTGCGCGGACATTTTACTCTTTGCGTCGTACAAGTGGCAAATTTCCAAACCATCGTTGATGGGCGACGTGAACGACCAGTTTGATCAAAAATCGTCGAATAAGTATTGGTTGGATGTGCAGTTGAGGTGGGGTGACTTTGATTCGCACGATATCGAACGATACACGCGCGCAAAGTTTCTGGATTACACGACGGATAACATGTCCATTTACCCGTCGCCGACGGGCGCGATGATTGGCATCGATTTGGCGTACAACTTACACGCGGCGTATGGCAACTGGTTCCCGGGATGTAAACCGTTGATTCAGCAAGCAATGGCAAAGATCATGAAGGCGAATCCGGCGCTGTATGTCCTCCGCGAGCGCATAAGGAAAGGGTTGCAGTTGTACTCTTCGGAACCGACGGAGCCGTATTTGAACTCTCAGAATTACGGTGAGTTGTTCTCAAACCAATGCATCTGGTTCATCGACGACACGAACGTCTACCGGGTCACGATCCACAAGACGTTCGAAGGAAACTTGACGACAAAACCAATAAACGGTGCCATCTTCATCTTCAATCCGAGAACTGGTCAACTCTTTTTGAAAGTCATTCACACTTCCGTGTGGGCCGGTCAAAAACGTTTAGGGCAGTTGGCGAAATGGAAAACCGCGGAGGAAGTCGCGGCGTTAGTCCGATCTCTACCGATCGAAGAGCAACCGAAACAAATCATCGTGACTAGAAAAGGCATGTTGGATCCTTTGGAAGTGCACTTGTTAGATTTTCCGAACATTGTCATCAAAGGAAGCGAGTTGCAAATGCCGTTTCAAGCGTGCATGAAGATTGAAAAATTTGGCGATTTGATTTTGAAAGCGACCGAGCCGCAGATGGTGTTATTCAACATTTACGACGATTGGTTGAAGTCGATCAGCTCGTACACGGCGTTTTCTCGATTGATATTAATCTTGAGAGCGTTGCACGTGAATAGCGACAAGACGAAAATGTTGTTGAAGCCAGACAAAACGATCATCACGCAGCCGCACCACGTGTGGCCAGACTTGACGGACGAACAGTGGATTAAAGTGGAAATCGCTCTGAAAGACTTAATCTTGGGCGATTACGCCAAGAAGAACAACGTCAATGTCTCCGCTTTGACGCAATCGGAAATTCGTGACATCATCTTGGGTGCGGAAATCACGCCGCCTTCGTTGCAACGCCAACAAATTGCGGAGATTGAAAAGCAAGCCGCGAACGAGGACGCTGCGCAGTTGCAAGCGGTGACGACAAAAACGACCAACGTGCACGGGGACGAGTTGATTGTTACGACGACTTCTCCGTACGAACAGACGACTTTTGGATCGAAAACTGATTGGAGAGTGCGTGCGATTTCAGCTTCGAATTTACACTTGCGAGTGAACCATATTTACGTCAACTCGGAAGACATCAAGGAGACTGGGTACACGTACGTCGTCCCGAAGAATGTGTTGAAGAAATTCATCACCATCGCCGATTTACGCACGCAAATCAGCGGCTACTTATTCGGCGTCTCTCCTCCGGACAACCCGAACGTGAAAGAAATTCGTTGCGTGGTTATACCGCCGCAATGGGGCAACCACGCGACTACGCACTTACCTACGCAGTTACCCGATCACGAATATTTGAGAGATTTGGAACCGTTGGGGTGGATACACACGCAGCCGAACGAAACGCCACATTTACCGCCGCAGGATTGCGCCAAACACGCGCAAATTTTGGAAAAGAATTCCTCGTGGGACGGCGAGAAAGCCATCGTGGTCACGTGTTCCTTTACTCCCGGTTCGTGCTCGTTAACCGCGTACAAACTCACGCCGAAAGGCTACGAGTGGGGAAGACAACAAAAAGACCAAAACGTCGGCAACCCGCAAGGCTACCAACCTTCTCACTACGAGAAAGTCCAAATGCTTTTATCCGATCGTTTTTACGGCTATTACATGGTTCCGGACGGACAACCGTGGAATTACAACTTCATGGGCGTCAAGCACTCGGCGAACATGAAATACGCGTTGAAGTTGGCCAATCCTAAGGAATATTACCACGAGAGTCATCGCCCCACGCACTTTCTCGATTTCGCCTCGGCGGACGACCAAGATTTGAAAACTTCTGGAACGGGAGCGGTCAACGTCACCGAAATCGATCGCGAGAATGTCTTTGAATAATAATACACGTACCTCTCTTTTAGTAGCGGAAGGTTCTTGTAATTTTAGTAATAAATGTAGTACATCTTTTAGCGCATCATCATCATCATCATCATTATCGTGTGTGTGTGTGTGTGTATTGTACACTCGTATTTGGTTCTCATTTCATATAAAAGTGCGGCACAATCAACCCCTAATCTAGAAACAGTACTCGTACCTCACAAGACACCTCCTCTACAAAACCCCTCCTCTCTCTCTCGTCGTGCCAACATCACACAAAAGCACCTTCTCTGCGCGCATCCAGAGCAACAACAATAAAACCAACGAAGAACGTTGACGCTGATAGTATTCATCTTTGAATATATATATAAATAGCGGAGAAAAATGGTCTCTCAATCGAACGTCGATCAAGCCACGCGAGAGCGGATGGAACGAGCCGCATCCCCTACCGGGACGAGAAAAGAGAAACCGAACGAAGCGGTCGTGAGCTCGCCTCAGCGAAAAACCACCACCAGAAGAGTGAAACCGAAATATCGAACGAAGATGACGTTGCTGAACAAGATTCGATACAACAACGGCGTCGTTGGTTTGTTCTTTGGACGACGAATGCGCTTTATTTTTTTAGGCTTCGCGTTAGGGTACGGCTTGAGGTTTTGGCAAAACGTCGACGAGGAAGAGTCGAAGAGGAAAGAAAAGGAGGAAGAGAAGAAGAAGAAGAAGAAGAAGAAACCGCTGTTGCAGACGAGAGCTAAAATAACGGAACTTCCGGACGACGACGCGGACCCAGATTTTACGTTTGACTCGAAAGGGAACAAAATTGAACCGAAGCCGAAGGCGAACGCGAAGGAGCAAAAAATGGTCTTGCTCGTCCGCGAAGATTTGAACATGAGTTCGGGGAAAGTCGCCGCGCAGTGTTCGCACGCCGCGGTCAGTTTATTCCAAAGGTTAATAAGCGAAGAGTATCGATCGAACCCAACGGTTCAGAAGAATCTCAAAGCGTGGATCGAGGAAGGGCAAAAGAAGGTGTGCTTGTCCATCGCGAATATGGAAACGTTGGAGGATTTAAGAGCGAGTTGTAGCATGAAGCGAATCCCGCATTTCGTCGTCGAAGATGCGGGAAGGACGGAGGTAGCGTACGGAACGGAGACGGTCATGGCGATTGGACCGTGCGAGAACGAGGTGTTAGATCGCCTCACTGGAAAATTACGTCTGTTCGATTCGTAACGTTATATGCTAATAAATTTGGAAATACGCACTCTATAAACTATTTTTTGAATTTTCATAATACACGCGCGCTTCGTCGTCGTCGTCATCTTCATCGATGCTGAACGAGCTTCTCCTCCGCGTTGCACTGCGCGGTCACCGAATCGAGCAGCAACACCGACGGATTCCTCATCATCCTCTCCTTGGCGCACTCCTTCGCGTACTCCGCGTCCACGCCGCCCCCTACCCACTTCTTCTTCTCTAACTCCACCACCGCGTTTACTCTGCGTTCCACTTCCTCTCGCTCGAGCGTCAACAAGGTTGCGTTTTTGCTCACCTTCGATCCGTTGAACGACGGTATCACTTTGAACAAAAACATCAACCGTTTACAAACCACCTCCGCGTCCAACTCTAAAATCTCCGGCACGTTCGCCACCGTCATTGGCACGTCGACGTTATGCCCGAGGTACCGGTGTAACCTTCGCACGCGCGCTTCCAACTCGCTCGGGTTTCTAAACAGAGAAGAGGACGACGAAGAGGACGACGACGACGCTCTTTTTTCCGCGCATTTTTTACTGCTTCCGAAATGGTGCCAGAACCTGACGACGACTTTGTCCTCTTCGCCGGAGACGCCGTCTATGCCATCGCCGGCGGATTTTATATGCATCGCTCTTTTATCATCAAAGTTTCTAATAAAGATGCCGTTGTTGTTGTTGTTGTCATCGTTACTCTTCTTTCGCGGCACCACCGAAGAACGATTATGATGATAACTATGACGCTCGCATCGGCACGAGTAACAACGACGGACGACGAAAACGGCGGCGTTGTTCATGTTATATTCTATACGTATTCATGTTATGTTATATCGTATCTCTTTTGTCTACTACGCGTACTGTTTTTTTCTTCTCTCTCTCTTCTGTAAAAACGACCAAAAGCAGTTTAGGGTTTAGGGTTTAGAAGAAGAGACCAAAAATCCTCTTTTTGTAAAAATGTGTATACGTACACACCACATATAATATATTCGAACAACGCGAGAAGGAAAGAGAGAGAGAGAGGTCTCTCTCTGCCTTCTCCTCCTCCCACTCCTCCTCTCACGCGTTCGTTCTTCTCCTTTGAAGATGTCCGGTTCTTTAGGAGGAGGTAAAAAGGTACGCAAACACAGCGCGATTCAATGCACACGCGTGTAGACCTCTTTTCTCATTTTTCTAATCCGCAATTAAGCTTAGTCAGACGCGTGTCTTTGTTTTCTTTCTCTCTCTCCCGCTTCTTTTTTCGTAAACTCTCGTAAACTCTCTCTCTAGTCTCTGGCGACGAGATGATCGTCGCTAAAAAGAGAGAGAGAAAGAGAGAGCGCAAAGTTTGTGCGCGGTCGTGGTGCGATGTGTGTATCATCATCTGACACTCTCTTCGTTTTTCATTGTTAAAATCTAAAAGGGAGGATTCATATCTTCTTCGAGCGGAGGAGGAAGTGGAAGTGGCACTGGCGGGAAGAAGAAAGATGAAAAAGGAATATTGGGAGGAGGCTTGCTGTTCGGGGCCGGAGGAGGCGGCGGATTTGGAAAGAATGCATCCGGCGGCGGTGGAAGCGGCTCTGGAAGCGCCCATTCGTCGACGAATAAAGTGAAAGTGCCGAAACCAATCGTGTTGCCGTCGATGAGGAAAGAACACAACGGGTACGACCCAAAGTTGAGCTTGATTAATAAAGGAAACAACAAGAGCGGCGGTACGAGTACTAAAGAGGATAAAGACGGCGAGGATATCGTGTCGAAGCTGAGGCAAAACGGCGGAGGGTGGGGGCAACAAGCGGCGTCTTCTTCTTCTTCCTCCGCTGCTGCTGCCGCTTCCGTCGCGAACAACGGCGCTTCTTCGAGCGGAGGGAACGACGGGAACGACGCCGCGGGTCATGGTAATTTCGTGAAAATCGTAGAGGTGAAACCGATTCAGTCGACGTCGCAGTGGGGGACGAACGTCATCGTGGGTGGGAGCGTAGGTGGGGATAAGAACAGAGACGGCGGCGAGTCTGTCGTTCGAGTGCACGAACACGATCCGAGTTTGCTTGGGAAGACCAACGTCGTATCCAGAAGGGAAGAGAAAGTGACGCGAAGAGAGTTTCCGAGCTTGAGAGATTCGTTAGATCCGAATAATAACACAACCTATAGGAGCGAGACGAGTAATAACATCGCCGATGATGCCGATCATCACTGGAAGTTTGAAATGTCCAGCGACGATCGAGGACGATACGAAGATGGAAACACGACGATGCCGAGAAGCCCGAAGAGGGACACTTCGAATGGGAGATCGCATAATCGAGATCACAACAACGGAAGACGACACGCCGAAGACACGAGCGCGTTTTTGAAACAAAACAGTTCCATCGGGAACGTGACGATTATGAAACGGAATGACAACGACGCGACGACAAAGGATCGTGATAATAATAACAACAACAATGATAATAATAATAAGAGCGAAAACAACGACAGAGGAGGAGGTTATGTGGATGAGGCGCGATTGAAATTTGAAGATGAAATTGATCGCGTCGCGAGAGAGTTGGAGGCGAAGAAACTGTCCTCAAAATCATCCACGTGGGCCGGCAAGTCGACGCCGATGACTGCGACATCGAATATTGCGAACCCGTTACGAATGCTCGTTGGAAACTCGAAGCAGCAGCAGCAGCAACAACAACAACAACAGCAAGCAGTAATGGTAGCCGCCGCGGCTGAAATAGCAGCGGCGCCTACGTCCACAGGCATCGTGGCACCGCCAGTGCGAAGAGAACACTTAACGACGCAACAGCTCATCGAAATTCAATTGCACCAGCAGCAAGAGCAGCAGAAACGACTGGAGCACATGCAACATCAGCAACGCGCGCATGTGAAGCAACATCAGCTCCAACAAGGAGGAATAGGAGGGGAGATGTTGAAAACGAGGAAGAAGCGCGGTGGGAGACGGGTGCGAGAGGCGGAAGAGAGAAGATTGTTGAAGCAAACTTTAGGCGCGACGACGACAACGACGACGCAAGGGATGGCGCCAGGTGTGGCAGTGAAAGTACTTTCGAAGGATCCGTCTTCGGTAGTAAACTCGGAGAACGTTTTGAGGCAAAAGCCGAGCTCGAGTTTATCCACCTCTCATCGATTGTTGAGACGGCAGCAGCAGTTTGAGCAACAGCAAAAGTTGACGGAGAAGCTAGAGAAGGATATCTTAGAGGCATCGATTGACAACGAAGAAGAAACAGTCAATAACAACAAGAGAAGTGAAAGTGACGATAACGACGATGGTGTTATGCATCGAAGTGCGTCCGGCGCGTACCTCTCCGGCAAGATTGAGCCGCTCCGCATCGCCTCTCCGGTTTTATCCGTGGATAACGCGTTCGGGAGCGTCTGGAGTTCGTCCAAGAATACAACAGCAAACGATAACAGTGAAAGCGGTGTTGCTGTTGCTGCCCAAAGCATCAACGACGATCCGCTGTTTGGATTAGACTCGCTCGATGAAGCCACGGCTACTACGACCACAATCGGGGGAGGAATCGGATGGAGCGATGCCACGGCGAACGTTGGAAGTCACACCGGATGGCTCGGAGGTCAACATCAGCAGCATTCCATGTATGGACATCGTCCGCGGTCTGTGCCAGCAACGTCGATGGCTCATCACGACGTCGCCTCGGCATTGCCGGACGATTTAGACGATGAATTCGGGTCCTCGGATTCGCTTTACGACGCATACAACACGAACAATGGCGAAGAGTGGGACGATTACAACAATTATCTCTACGCGCAGCAACAACAAGCAGGAGGTGCAGCAGCAAAGTCGTCGCGATTCAATCAAGTTCTCGATGCGCCAAGTTTTGTTCCGGGAGGAGGCTACTCTAACGCTGCGTATGGAAGCGGTTATTCTCATCAAACCTCCCCGTTGTCGATTGAACAGCAATACCAGATGTACATGCAATCCGTCGCGCAAAGCGGAAGTCAAACCTATTACGACATGGATCAGTACATTGAGGTGCAAAGAGACTATGAAGAACAGTTTGGCATGAGCGATATGGATTTTTTGTACCACGCGATGCAAGAGCAAGCGGCGTTGGCTTCCGTGACGCAGGCTGGTGGTATGCAACAAGCGCAACAGCAGCAGCACCGTCACGGCCAACGTCAGTCGTCGAGAGGAGGAAGAGGCAGTTTATACGCGCAAAGCGGAGGGGAAGGAGGTGGCAGTGCTAATAAATACAATAAAGCAACGGGTGGACGTGGCGCGCCGCATCCGAGGAATAAAACCGGAGGTCAAATTACATCCCGCGAGCGAAGGCGTTTACAACGTCTGTTGACGGGCATCAGCAAAGTTGCCGATCCGAACGCGGTGTATCCAAGCACGACGTCGGCGACGTCGGCGGCGGTGGCGGCGACGACGAATGCAACTCACCCTTCCACAGAAGATGCCACTGCTCTTTCGGCGAAAAGTAGTGTCGATGCACCGCAAATACTCGCTGCTGCGGGAACAGCGCCTCCCAAAAGAGGATCGAGAGGATCGCGCGGTGGAAGAAGAGGCGGGAAAAAATCATCCTCATCGCCCGGGGTCGCGTAACAAAAGAATCCAGAACAACTGGAATAATTTACGAAATTAAAATCAGAAGACATCATCACTATCGTTTGCTTGGCATTGCGCAGAACAATTCGCGAGAGCGCCGAAAACGATGTATTGTTATTATTCAAGAGAGATTTTAGGAGAGAGAAAGAGTTGAAAGATTGAAACACACTTTATTGCATCTCTTTTCCCATTATCATAGATTTCCTAATCATATCCTTTTCTTCAACTGCTAATACTCCTTGCCTTCTGTTAATATTATTGTTCATGCCGTTGTACATCAATCTATCGTCTTTCGCGGTAACTAACCCGTTAAAAAGCTTCAAAGCTGTTTTCATCACATCGTCTTCTTCGTCTTCATCTTCGACGTAAAATTTTGCAAAGTGCGCGAAAAATTCTCTCACGTTCTCCATACTCGCATTCCATCTGTTTTCCAAATTATCCCAATTTGGCTCCGCTTTCGCGATGAATTGAGGTAGTAAACCGAACCCGCCCGTGCGTCGAAATTCGCCCTCGCACCTTGGCTCGCACGCCTCCACCCGGCGCAAGCGTTGCAAAGGAAAAGAAGCGGAGACGAAGGCGTCGTCAGAAGAACGCGCACCCAATAAACCTTTCATTTTTGCATCGTACAAAGCTGAGTTTTGCTTCACGAACGCATCCAACAGTTTCGCGAGAAACTCTTCTTCTTCTTCTTCTTCTTCGTCTTTTACTTCGTCTGGCGTTTCAGTTTCGTTCGACGATGGAGGCGAAGAAGAAGAAGAAGAAGAAGAAGAAGAAGAAGAACCATCAGAGTCGAAAAAAAATCGTCTCGGGAACGTCTCGTTCACGTTGAACGTGTTCAAACGAAAGCTATTTATGCTGTTATTTCTCGTCGTCAGCGCTCTCCTCGGCGGTAGCAATCCGTCTCGCCTCTCGTTCTTTCGTTCAATCGTCGTCTGAATCGTCGTCGCGTCGCGAAATACTCCGAAGAAAAACAACAGAAACACGAAAAACAAAACCAAAAAAAAAGACACCACCACGAGCGCTCCTTTTAATGAGAACGACGACGACAACAACAGCGACACCAAACCACGCCGTCTCTTCCTCTTCCTCTCCATTCTATCACACGCGTCGTCGCGTGATAAACAAACGAACCGACAGAAAAAGAAGAAAGATGAGAGAGAGAAAAAGGACGACTCGTCCTCGTTTTGATGATTAGTAGTATATAGAGAGATCAGCGCATGTCTTTTGTCTGATAAAAATTGCGGCCGTTTTTTTCCTGTTTTTTTTTTTGCTTATTTTATTTTTTCTGATTTTTTTCTCTCTAAAAAAATACTTCTCTCTCTCTACTTCTCTCTCTCGGGAAAAAAAAGTTGAACTCACAAGAGAGAGAGAGAAGATCTCCACAACAAACAACGCACCGCACCCTCTTTCTTCTTCTTCTTTTACTCTTTCCCCACCGAATAAAAAACGAGAACACGTAAAAACACGGGGAGAGAGCCTCGTTCGTGGTGAAACAGAGAAGAGAAGGAGAACTGAACGGAAGAAGAAGGAGAAGAAGCGATAATAATTTGGTTTAAAAATAATTTGAAGAGGAGAGAGAGAGACCATTTTTAACCTCGATTTTATCTGCGCATTGTTCGTGTGATTTTGGATTGGAGTTTAAAAACAGAGAGAGAGTTTCACACGGAGTAAATACAAAACAACATGGCGAAAGGAGAAGGCGTGGCGGCGACCAGTGGAGGTACCGGTACCGGTTACGATGCGAACGCTCAGAGAGGAGATTACACGCAGGGGAGTATTCCGTCGTTGAATCATCATCATCCAGTCGGTGTGGGAAATCTGCAACAACAGCAAAATACTAATAATTCAACGTTTCCTCCGATTCCGTACGGCGGCGGCGGCGTCGGACACCAACACCATCAATACGGGGGGCAAGGCGTTCAGGGTGATTCAAACTTTGCCGCCGCTCCTGGTAACATATACATGAACACGAACACTAGCAACAATACGACACACACCGGAGGAACGAATAACGCGTCGAATACGCACAACTATAACAACAGTAGCCAACAACAGCCCGCGCCGCCCGGGGGAGGAGGCGTCGGAGGAATGGGGTATCCTCCGCAGCAATACCACCACCATCAGCATCATCATCATCCCGGGCAGCAACAACAAATGGCGGCGGCAGCAGCGGCGGCGGCGGCGGCGTATCATCATCAAATGCCGCCGCAACATCAAATGCAACACGGAATGATGCCGCTGCACGTGCAGCCGCAAGTTCCGCCTCAAATGCATCAAGCGCCGCAGCAGCAACACTTGAACGATCAACACCAACAACAGTTGCGGTTGTTTTGGCAGCAACAGATGACCGAGGTTGAAACGGCGACAGATTTTAAGAATCATCAGTTACCGCTGGCTAGGATTAAGAAAATTATGAAAACGGACGAGGACGTGCGGATGATTTCCTCGGAGGCGCCGGTGTTGTTCGCCAAAGCGTGCGAGATGTTCATCTTAGAGTTGACTTTGAGGTCTTGGATTCATTCCGAGGAGAACAAAAGGCGGACGTTGCAGAGAAACGACATCGCGAGTGCAATCACAAAGACGGATATTTTTGATTTCTTGGTTGATATCGTCCCCAGAGACGACGGGAGCGGCGGCGGAAACAACGCGGCTGCCATAGCCGCTGCGGCTGCGGCGGCAGCGGCCGCAGCAGCGGAAAAACAAAAGCAACAACAACAACAACAACAACAGCAACAACAACAACAACAACAACAACAACAACAGCAACAACAGCAACAACAACAACAACAACAACAACAACAACAACAACAACAAGTGAGTGTTGGTGGCGGAAATTTAGCAGCAGCAGCGGCGGTGGCGCCGGTAGAAGGGCCCGGCGGCAAGCATCAAGAGAATGGCACCGGATTAGGATCGGGTAACGGGAACACGACAGCCACGTCGTACAACACGTACCTGCCGCAACCAACGACAGCAGTAGCTTCAGATGCACCTCCGCCGTCGCAACCATCGCATCAAGATGGGGTGGTGAAGGAAGGCGGCGGGCAAACCGACGCCGTCCCTTTGATCTAAAGAAAGAAGAACGACAACTTTGTACTACAAGAAGAAAGACGAAACTTTTACAAAAACACATTATTATAAAGTGAAGAGAAAGAAAGAGAAGAATGATATTTAGAAAGTGAGCGTGTGTGTGTGTGTGTGTTTGTATTATCATCATCATCATCATATACATAGTTTTATTCATCCCTTTTGACGACTGCAACCCTAAACTGATGAGTCAGCTGACTCGACGACATGTAACCACGACAAAACGATCGTCAAACAACTCGACGATAAGTAATAATAATAAGAACAACAACAACAACACATAACATCATCAAATGCCGGTCCCGCGAGGCTCGCTCTTCGGCGTGCCGGACGAAAACTTCCCGAGAGGAGACCCGAATAAGAAACACATAAAATGGGACGACGAGAATTTGCGTCAAAACGAACTCACGAAAACGGCGAAAGATATCATAGACGAACCGGACACGCCGTGGGCGTCGCCACCGCCGGAACTGTTCGATTCGGAAGAGGAAATCGAAGAGGAAGAAAAGAACGGGAGGAAGATTAGCGAGGAAGAGATTAAGCAAAGGTTGGAAGGGTTGGAGATGGAGGGTGGCAGAGAAGAAGAAGAAGAAGAAGAAGAGAGAGATGGAACGACAACTACAACAACAACTACAACAAAGACGAACACGCGAAGGTCCACAGGCGTGCAGTTTGTCGCCGCGAGCGGCGGCGATTGTTTTAGCAAAGAAGGAGAAGAAGAAGAAGAAGAAGAAAACGGAAACGGAAAGAGTAAAGACGCGTTGTTGTTCGACGATACCGTGCTGAAGAGCAGATTGTTCGAAGCGCAACGGAAGTCGTTGCAGTGCACGTACGATAGGAAGAAAGGGACGACGTTTAACAAGACGGCGCATCCGTTCGCGCACGACGACAACAGAGATAAATATAACGACGAGGACGAGGACGATAAAGACGAGGAAGAGATTAGGAGAGAATTAGAAGCGCTGCTGAACATGCAACAGAAAGCGAGTTAAATTTTAGAGAGTAAAAATTTTGTACAGCATAAATTACAAATACGCGGAAAAACAACAAACCCATCGTATCGTCATCGTTAGTATTTACGTTTATTCGCCGCGTCCGATTAATACTTCCGAGCGGTTCTTGTTCTTGACGACCGCGTCGACGCCATCGAACATTTTCTCTGTTTCTGAATCCGCTTGAGTGGTGAGCAAAACCGTCTTCTTGACGATATCGTTGTCGTTACCGTTGGAGGAGTATTCGGATTCAATCGCGCGTAAAACCGAAACGACTCTTTCAATGCCTTCGGAATCTAAATGTTGCAACGCTTCGTCCAGGATTAATAAGTTGGATTGCACGTTTAATCGGCGAGCGGAAACGTCGGCGTACGCCAACGCTAGGCCAATGGCCAATCTGCGTCGTTCACCGCCGGAGAGTTGTCGCAACGAGCGTTCGTATTGCTCGCCGGAGTGTTGTTTGCGCGCGAATATGACTCTCTCGATTTTTTCCAAGTGCGTTTTTGTTTCGATTTCGTCGACCGAATCGTCGTCGTTATCGTCTTCGTCAAACGTGGCGCTGATATTGGACGACGACGATGACGAAGAAGAAGAAGCAGAACTATTACTGCTCACCAGTTGTAAACTCAACGCACCACCGGTTAAGGCGAAAACGTATTCTTGACACCTCTCTGAAACTTCCGCTAAAACGTTTTCGAACAAATAATTCGACACCCCTCTCGTCGGACTGAAACATTTATCCGCGATTTTCGCCACGTTCAAATCAAACTCGATTTTCGAATACGAGTTCTCCTTCAGATCGTTCAGGGATTCCGTTTCCACGTTTAACTGTTCTTGAAGTTGCTTCATCGCTTCAAAGTGCGGATTATTGTTGTTGAAATTTGGGTCGCTGTTGTTGACATCTTGTAGGTATTTTTGATTGATTCTCTCGTAGTCTCGCAACGCTTTCTCGCATCCGGCGATCAGCGTTTCCGCCGAGGCAACTTTCGATTGCACCGCTTTCGCGAAGAAAGGCAGGGATGACTCGTCTGCGAGGAGTCCGGTTGATTGATCGATGTCGAGGAGTTGTGCGAGCGATACGTGTTCTCCGTCGTTGTTCTTCGCGGCGACGACATTGTTTTGAATGAAACCGTTTCCGCCGTCCGCGCTTTTAGAGGAAGCGTATCCTCGCGAAGAAGAAGAAGAAGTATACGGCGTCCGGTAATCCAGTAATCCAGGAACGATGCCCGATAATGCTTCTCGTTCAGAGGAAAAAATGCCCGAAGTGGTAGCGTACAGTTCTTCTTCTCTTCTTTTCCTTCTCTCCTCTAAACGAAATGCGTCGTCATCGTCGCTAAAGCTCCTCGCCTTCTCTTCCAACGCCAACACTTCCTCGGGCACGTACGGCAACATCTGAGCGAATCGTTCCGAAACGTTCACCAATAACGAAGATAATCGTTTCAATTCGTTCGTTAACATCATTTTCTTATTTTCTCGTTCAACTCGAGCGAATTTTAAATTCTGCAGCGCTCTTTCTTCGTTCAACATTCTCTCGGATTCGGATTTCTTGAATCGTTGAAACTGGTCTAACTTGACTCGACAGTCGTTCAAAGTTTCAATCGCTTGGACGTGCTTTATTCGCATGACCTCCGCGTCTCGTTTCAACTGTTCGAAAGTTTCTCTTTGTTTAATAGGGTCTATGAATTGGTGACACAACGTGCACTTCAAAGTCTCTTTGTCGAAGGAGTGTTGGTGATGAGCCGCGGATTGTTTTGAGAGATTGAACACTTGTCCGGCGCTTTTGTGGGCTTGCTCAGCCGTCGCTCTCGAAGACGCCTCGTTGCGTTGCGCGTCGTTGAAGAGTTTCAACAAGCTTTGTTCGTCTCGATCGAGTTGTTTGTGTCGTTGATCGTTTTCGTTTGCTCTCCTGTTTTGTGCGACGATGTCTTCTTCCGCTCTGAACTCGTTATTGCTCGCAGCGGTATCGTTAAAGTCGAGAATTCGACGCAATGCTTCGTTCGCGATGCGCTCGATATCTTTGACTTCGTTCACTGCCTGTCGCGCGTTCCGCATTCGATCTAACGCCAACGCATCCAACGCGTCTTCTCTTTCCATGGTGAGCGTTCGTACTTTTTCCTCGAATGTTTCTTTCCATCGGTTAAAATCTTTCTCGGTTTCTAAAAATCTCAGTTTCGTTCGTTCGACGTAACTCTCGCGAGATTTTAATTCAGCTCTCGCGATGGTTAATTTCTCGCGTCGCTCTTTCAATAACTTTTTGCTCCTGTTTTTACACCGCGTCCACACGGATTGCTCAACTAAGGAACCGAAACTATTTTTCAGTTGCGCGTCGGAGGCTTCGAGTAAGCTTCCAATCGTATGTTGGCCGTGAAAACACGTCTGCGCGACGACAGAAGCGCCTATGATTTCATCCATGTGTTCTTGCGTTTTCTTCGCGTCTAATTTCGTTTCGTCCATATCGTCCACGATGAAAGATAACTTTGATAGTTTAGTTCTCGTGACTGCTCTTTCTATCACGAACGGTTTTTTTCTGTTGCTCTCTTGATCGATCACAGAACCGCGCACGACGACTCGAGCCGATTTCGAGTCGTCGTTAACGACATCTTTATTGGTTAAATACTTTTGCGTCGAGCCGGTATCTAAGCGCACGTCGGACTTACCGGTCAAAGCCCACATGACGGCAGTGACCAACGTCGTCTTCCCGGCGCCGTTGGAATCTGCAAATCCAGAGTCGTCTCGGTTATCGCCGACGACGCACACAACGCCGCGGTCGTTGAGAGGATACGTGATTTCATCTTTGAACGCACCAAATCCAGAGATTTCGACTTCGTCGAATTCAACTTTACGAAGGTGCGCAGACGTGGAGAGTTTGTTCGAATCGTCACCGGTATCTAGTTTGCCTTCTTCATTCTCTTTCGACGACACGGCTTCCGTGATGATCTCTTCGCAAAACGCCTTGGCGTCTCCACTCAACCGAATGCTCTTGGCGTACGAATTGAACAAATCTACTGGACTCAACGATTCCGCATTTTCAATCGTCGATTTCAACTCTGCCGGAGGCCTTCGAACTTCTATTTGACACCCGTACTTTAATCGCGCGTTTTCGACTCGTTTTGGCACGCTTCGCGATAGCGAAGATTTCTTCTTCTTTGTGCTTTTCTTCTTCTCCGATCCAGCAACGATATCTTCGTCGTCGTCGTCTTCTTCCATGTCTAACGCTGAATCAAACGGAATCGTCCACCGCACGATATCGTTCGCTCGCAAATCGCCCGCAATTGTCTCGATGCTTTCACCAATCGTTTCGTCGATGTCAAAATATCTCGGTCCAATATCAATTTTTGAGCGCTTCAAAATCTCCTCGTCGGTCAAACTTTCGTCTCGCCATTTATCGTTTAAGAATAACAGGTACTTCTCTTGGTTCTTCTCCGCTCGCGATATTTGATACGGACTTCCAACGTATCGCACGCGCGAATCTCTCTCCACGAAGTGCGGCTTGTGATAGTGTCCAGAAATGATGCTTTCGATGCCTGTTTTCTCCTTGCTAAACGTTTCTTTCGAATCTACGCCGTTTTTCATTTGAAACGTTTGATTGACGTTCGCGCCCATCACGTCCGCGTGGCAAAATACCGTTTTGATTGCTAATCCTTCTTCTGCGTCGTTACTCTCGCCATCACGCGCTGCACGTTTCGTTCGTTTTATTTCTTCCGTCATCATCAAATCCTCCACGCTTCTCCTCAACGTCTCCTGATCTTTCCTATACGGTAACCACAACGCGCCTCTCCACACTCTCGGTTCGTCGAAGACCACAATCGTCTCCGGATTACACATTCTCAACACCTCCAACGCGTGAATGCTCCCTTGCACGTTCACCTGATCGTGATTCCCAACCAACATGATCGTCGGTTGCGTCCACTTCGACAATTCGAACATGATTTCGTTCAAAGTATCCACCGGTAAAGCGCCGCGATGGTGCCAAAAATCGCCGAGGAAAAGCACGCCTCTGTTCTCTCTCGCCGCTACGTCGTGGACGTATTTCAGCGTTTGCAAACACACGTCTTTGGTTTTTCGAGACACGTGCAAGTCCGAAAACACGACCCATTTGTCCATCGTTTCGTGCTTCATCGTCGGCACGCTCGGCGACGACTTCGACGAAACAACATCGACGCCACTCGTTCTCGTCCGCGGCGAACTCGTCTTTGCTCTGTTGTTGTTCTTTTTTTTCACGTTTGCCGTCGCGCGGACTATTTTATCGCTCA